>Ga0073934_10003126_pt1 | contig 31538 bp, 32 predicted proteins | sample LarsenN4metaG_FD_76834 | JGI IMG/M metagenome (GOLD analysis project Ga0073934, IMG submission 76834) | Hot spring sediment bacterial and archeal communities from British Columbia, Canada, to study Microbial Dark Matter (Phase II) - Larsen... ...
CCGTCTGCGCGCGCGGGAGGTCGAACACGTACTGCAGGCGCAGGTCGAGGAACATCTGTTCTTCCCCGTCGATCCCGTTGCGGATGGCCCGGCCGGTACTGTCGAGCGCCGAGCGGATCGGGAGCGTCGCGTCGTGGACGCCGCGGACAGGGCGCTCGAGGTTGTCGCGGTCGCCGTTGACGTCGGTACCCACGATCTCGCTGATCGGATAGCCAGAGTAGTACCGGAAGATCGCGCCGGCGCCGAGGCCGCGCCACGGGTTCACGTTCACGCTCACGGCGAGCGCGTGCCGGTTGTCGAAGTTCGACCGCGCATAATCCTCGCGCGGGTTGAGATCGTTGGAGTACCGCTTGTTGTTCGGGTCGGCGCCCGCGGGGTTGAACGACGTGGTGCCGTTGACGTCGCGCGCGCGTGCCAGCGTATACGCCGCGCGGGCGCTCCAGCGTGCGGAGTACCGCTTGATCAGGGATATCTCGAGCGATTCGAAATCGCTGTTGAGATCGTCGCGCGTCTGGTACTGCAGCACCCGGCCGAAGTTCACCTGCCGCGCGGCAGCCGGGATCAGCGTGCCGGCCGGATCGAACCGATTCACGCCGCAGCGGACGACGCGACCGTTCGGACCGTTCCCGCAGTCGTTGATGTCGATCAACCCCGTGTTGTCGTAGCCGCGATTGCCGATGTAGTCCACGCTCACGGAGAGATCCCGAATCACCTCGCGCTGTACGCCGAGGCTCCACGACCACAGATAGCCGAGGCGGCGGTCTCCGTCGAGGTACGGCTCGGGGTTCGGGAAGCCGCCCGCATTCACCTGGTTTCGGAGATCGGTCAGCAACGCCCGGCACGCCGGTCCGATATTCGCGAGCCCGCCGCTGCCGGTCGGCTGCAGGCAGACATGCTGTGGGATGACGCCCCGGTCGGCGGACAGATCCTCGCCGGTGTCGAACTGGAACGAGGGCGAGATCGGCCCCAGTCGCAGGACGTTGCTCCGCACCGCAGCGAGGTGGTACTCGTAGAACTTCCCGATGCCGCCGCGAACCACCGTCCGGCCCGAACCGGTGGGATCGTACGCAAACCCGAGACGCGGCGCCAATGCGTCCTTGGTGTTCGGCGTGAATGTCTGGTGGTCGTACCGGACGCCCAGATTCAGCGTGAGGCTTCGGTTCAACTGCCATTTGTCCTGCACGTACCCGTTGGTCCTCCTGTCCCCGAAGTGGTAATACACCTGCCCCAGTCTGATCTGGAAGCGGGACGGGTACGTGAAGGCATTCGCCGGGTTGAACGGCCGGTTGTGCTGGAACTCGAAGACGCCGTTGACCGGGCGTCCGAGAATTTGCGGATCGTGGATGAGCCGCTGCCACGACGCGCCGGTCTTGAAGGTGTGCGCCCCCATCCAGCCGTTCTTGATGAACGTGAAGTCCTCGCTGACGGTCGTCGTCCGGCTTCGCGCGGCTCCCCAGCGATCGTTGGGACCCGCACTGTAGTCCGGATGGATGTTGGCCGCTCCGAGGTCGAACTGATCGCGCCCGTTCAGCTCGATGAACTTCAGGTTGTCGTCGAAGAACGAGCGCATGCCCTGGAGCACGTCCTCGCGCACGTGCCCGACACGGATTTCGTTGGTGGCGTTGTTGCCGATGATCGCGGTCCAGTTGCCGTTCGAGAGGTGATCCATGTCGCCTTCGACGAAGACGTAGTCGCGCAACTGGTTCTCCTCCTCCCAGTTCTCCCCAATCGTCGGCGTCTTCTCGCGTACCCAACGGAAGCTGAAATTGTGGTTGGACGAGGCGTGGAAATCGCCGCGAACGAAGCTGTTCGTCGCCTTGATCGAGCGCACGTCGGAATAGTCGGTGGCGAGCGGCGCCGCGTCGGCCGGGAAGTTGAGCTGGACCGCCTCGTCGAGGATGCTGCGCTCCAGGTTGAAGAAGAAGAACGCCCGGTTTCGCACGATCGGACCGCCCGTGCTGAATCCGAAAATCTTCTCGCCGCTCTCCGGGTTCTTCTCTCCGCGTGCCTTCAGGAAGGGATCGACGGCACGAAGGCTCTCGTCCTGGAAGTAGTAGAATCCGCGGCCCGCGAAGCGATTCGTCCCGGACCGCGTGATCGCGTTCACGACCACGCCGGACGAGCCGCCAAACTCGGCCGTGTACTGGTGCGTCAGGACCTGGAACTCCGCCATCGAGTCGAGCGATACGCGCGTCTGGAGGCCGCGCGCTCCGCCGCCCCGCTCGTCGTTGTTCTGACCGCCGTCGACCAGGAACAGGTTCCCGGCCGTATCGCGCCCGTTGGCGTTGAACGTGCCCCTTCGAAGGTACCCGGCTGGAGGGCCGGCGTCAGTCCCGGCACGAGCTGCATCAACGTGAGCTGCGCCCGCCCCGACGTGGGCAGGCTGTCGATGTCCTGCGTCGTCAGGTTCGTCCCGATGCGGCTCGTCGTCACCTCGACGATCGGCGCGGCGCCAGTGACCGTCACCGTCTCGGCCACATTGGCCAGTTGGAGCATGAAATCGATCGTCACCTCCTGGCCGACGGCCAAGACCAGCCCGCTGCGCGTCTGGGTCTGGAATCCCGCGATGTCAACCCGCACCGTGTAGGTGCCCGGCTCCATCGTCGGCATGACAAAGCGTCCCGCGGGACCGGTCACGGTCTCGCGGGTGACACCCGTCGCTTCGTTGGTCGCCGTGACGGTTGCGCCGGGAAGCACGGCCTTCGCCTGATCGAAGACCGTACCCGCCATTTCCGCTCGTCCCGCTTGTCCCCAGGCCGCCGACGGCAGCCCAGAGGCGAGTGCGATGGCAAGAACGCCGCGCCCGATTCTCCTCAACATGCAACCTCCTTCCGATCGACCTGCACGTCAACGTGAGCCGTGGGACCGAATCGATTCCAGAGGCGCCGACAGGATGAACCGCCGACGGGATGAATACGGGCGGAGCCGTATACGGAGGTGCGGCGTAGTCTAGGAGGCCGCAGGAAGACGGTCAATACCGTCGGCGGGGGATGTGTCGGCGGGGGATGTCGGCGGGGATGGAGGGCACGTGGCCGGACGTCAGCGCTGCAGTCGTTTGAGCAGCTGAATCTGTCCGGCGTGATAGAGGTCGTGCGCCGCCACGCCCGAGAGCATCGCGAAGGCGCTCACGGTGCTGCCCGGCGGCGTTCGGTCCAGCTCGCGCGCCGACAGGCGGGCAACCGCCTCGCGCAACGACCGGTGCATCCGATCGAGCAGCGCGACGTCGTCGCGCCACGCGCGCTCGTCGATTGCACTTCCCCGCGCAAACCAGTTCGAGCCCTTCAGCGGAAACGAGCCGCGTCGTCCGCCGGCCAGCCGTCGCAGCGCGGCGTACTTCCAGTAGGCGGCGTGGACGACCAGCTCCCAGATGTTGTGGCGCCTGGGCGCCGGCCGCCACGCGGCCTGGCGCGCCCTGAGCCCGCGAATGGAGCCGCGCAGGTTCGTGCCATGCCAGGAGCGGCGATCGTACGCGCTGTCGATCAGCGCGAGCAGGCGTCGAACGTCCGCGCGCGCTGAGGCATGCGCTCTGCGGGGCATGACTTACCGCGGCGAGGGTATGTCGGCTGCGCGCGGCGCCCCGATCGCTTCGGCGTGCTCGGGCATCCCCTCCAGAAATCGCTCGGCGTCGATCGCCGCCATGCAGCCGGATCCGGCGGCGGTCACCGCCTGGCGGTAGACGTGGTCCTGGACATCGCCCGCGGCAAACACGCCGGGCACACTCGTGCGCGTTCCGTGCCGCGTCACGATGTAGCCGTTGGCGTCGAGCTCGAGCTGTCCGTTGAACAGCGCGGTGTTCGGCGTATGGCCGATGGCGATGAAGACGCCGTCGAGCGGCAGCTCGCGAAGCTGCCCCGTCTTGACGTTTCGGACGACGATGCCGGTGACCTCGCCCCTGCCGACGTCCTTGATCTCGGCGACCTCCGAGTCCCACACGAACTCGATCTTCGGATTGGCGAACGCCTTGTCCTGCATGATCTTCGACGCGCGCAACACGTCGCGCCGGTGGACCACGGTCACTTTCGAGGCGAACTTCGTCAGATAGATCGCCTCCTCCATCGCCGAGTCGCCGCCGCCAATCACCGCGATCGGCTTGCCGCGGAAGAAGTACCCATCGCACGTGGCGCAGGTCGAGACCCCGTGTCCCGAGAGCTTCCGGTCGGAATCGATTTCCAGCCACCGCGCCGAGGCGCCGGTTGCAATGATCAACGCGTCGGTGGTGATCGCGCCCGTGCTGTCGATCTCGATCGAGAACGGCCGCTCCCGCAGGTCGACGCGCTTCACGTTCCCGTCGAGCACCTCGGTGCCGAACCGCAGCGCCTGCGCGCGCATCTCGGCCATCAGGTCGGGCCCCATGATGCCGTCCCGGTAGCCGGGCCAGTTCTCGACCATCGTGGTCAGCATGAGCTGCCCGCCGGCTTCGAGCCCCTCGACGAGCAGCGGCTTGAGGTTGGCGCGCGCGGCGTAGAGCGCGGCGGTCAGGCCCGCAGGGCCGGATCCGATGATGACGACGCGACGATCCGCCATTAGAGGTGTTTGTCGATCATGCGTGCGATATCGTCCTTCGGCGCAAGGCCGACGAGCGTCTCGGCGAGCTGGCCGTTCTTGAAGAGCAGCAGCGTGGGAATGCCGCGAATCATGAACCGCCCGGGGACGTTCGGATTCTCGTCGACGTTGAGCTTCGCAATCGTCGCCCGCCCCTCGTACTCGCCCGCCAGCTGCTCCACGATCGGCGCAATCCGCCGGCAGGGGCCGCACCATTCGGCCCAGAAATCGACGAGCGTCACACCGTTCCGAATCTCCTGATCGAAATTGCTGTCCGTGAGGGTCTTGAGTTTGTCCGAGGCCATGTCCTTCTCTCTTTGCAGGTTACTTACTAATTGTAAGCTCTTTCGTACAATCCTGCATACTGCCGGGCCGAGGCGTCCCAGGAGAAATCCTGGCGCATGCCGGCGAGCTGGATCCGACGCCACGCCCCCCTGTCGTGGTACAGCTCCAGTGCGCGCCGGAGCGCCTGCAGCAGCGCCGACGGCGACGGATCCGTAAACGTGAAGCCCGTGCCGTCACCGGTGGCCGGATCCACGTTGCGCACCGTGTCTGCCAGGCCGCCGGTTGCCCGCACGACCGGAACGGTGCCGTAGCGCTGGCTGTACATCTGGTTGAGACCGCACGGCTCGAAGCGGGAGGGCATCAGGAAGAGATCGGCGCCAGCTTCGATGCGGTGGGCCAGCGCCTCGTCGAACCCGATCCTGACGGCGATGCGATCGGGATGACGCGCCGCCAGGGTCCGCCACAAGTCTTCATATCGCCGCTCGCCGGTGCCGAGCAGGACAAACGACGCATCGAGCCGCGGCAGTTCATCGGCGAGATCCGCCAGCAGATCGAACCCCTTCTGGTCGACCATCCGTGAAATCAGTCCCACGAGCGGTCGGCGCCGGTCCCCGTCGCCGGCCGCCAACCCCACCTGCTCGAGCAGCGCCCGCTTCGCCATCGCCTTGCCGTCGAGGCGCGACGCATCGTAGTGCACGGACAGGTACCGGTCCCGGGCCGGATCCCACTGATCGTAATCGATCCCGTTGAGGATCCCGACGAGATCGGCCGACCGGCTGCGGAGGATACCGTCGAACCCGAAGCCGAGTGCCGGCGTCTGGATCTCGCGGGCGTATTGCGGGCTGACCGTCGTGATGAAGCGGCTGAACAGAGTGCCGCCCTTCAGAAAGCTGATGCGTCCCCAGAATTCCAGCGCGTCGACATGGAGGAGACTGGCGTCCAGTCCAAGCCGCGGGAGCCAGCTCGCGTCGAAGAGGCCCTGGTACGCAAGATTGTGAATCGTGAACACGGCCGGGACGTCACCAAGCGCCCCGAACGCGGCACCGCGGCCGAGCAGCACGGGCACGAGACCGGCCTGCCAGTCATGCGCGTGTACGATGCTGTAGTGCTCATCCGTTGCCGCCCCCCACGTGAGCGCCGCACGCGCGAGAAACGCAAAGCGGGAGGCGTTGTCCGCATAGTCCTCGTTGCCGACGCCGTACAAATATTCGCGATCGTAGTACTCCGGTCGATCGACGAAGACGAACCGCACCCGCCCGTCCTCGATGGCGTACATCGCGGCATCGGCCGTATCGTCTCCATCGCGCACGGCGATAGTCGCAATCCGTTCGCCCGCCGTGATGCCGCGATAGCGGGGGATCACGACATCCACCGCGTGCCCCAGTCGGCCGAGCGCGCGCGGCAGCGCCGAGGTGACATCCGCGAGCCCGCCGGTCTTCGCGAATGGGCTCGCTTCCGACGCGACCATCAGGATCCGCATCACGCCATTGTGCCTGCATTTGGGCCTGCCACCGCTGACTTGTATGATGGGCCGCGGTGACCGATCCCGGAGCCCGCCCGCCCCGTAGTGGCCGTCTGGAATCGCGAGAGCACGTCGAGCTCCGCGCGCTGCGGGATCAGCAGCCGGACCTCGCGCACGCGATCGACATGCAGCTCGAGCTGCTCGATGTCCAGCGCCGCATCCAATCGCGCATTCCGCTGCCCTCGTTCGACTTCAACGTGCGCGTCGTCACGTATCACCAGAGCGCGGCGCGGCCGCTCCTCCGGTTCGAGGACATTCCGATCGAGCTCACCGACCTGCGGCTGGTCGTGCGCCAGACGGCCGACATCCTGCGGCGGTTCGAGGCGCTCGACGAGGAGGAATTTCAGCGGGTTCAGGCGCTCGGGCGCGATGAGACGCTCATGGCCGTCATGGCCGACTGGTATCGGGCCACCGCCGAGCGGCACACGGCGTCGGTGGGAGCGTCGCCGGGCGGCGTCGCCCGGCCGGCGCTCGTGCCGCCGGCAGGGATCTCACACGAGACGCTCGATCAGGTGCTGACGCTCGCGATCCGTCCCTTCCTGTCGCGCTGCGCGGAGACCGTGCGTCAGCGCCCCGAGCTGGCCCTCTGGCAGCATCCGTACTGCGCGCTCTGCGGCGCCGAGCCCGAGATGGCGGTCATTACGCCCGCCGCAGAACGTCATCTGATCTGCAGCCGCTGCAACCTGCACTGGAAGTTCGAATCGCTCACCTGCCCGTTCTGCCGCAATAGCGATCGCGCGCGGATCACGTCGTTTGCCACGCCGGACGGGCGATACCGCGTCTATGCGTGCGATGTCTGTATGAGGTACCTGAAGGCCTACGACGCGCGTCGCGCGAAGCGCCCGGTGATGCCGGTGGTGGATGGCGTGGCGACGCTGCCGCTCGACGCGGCCGCGATGCAGCGGGGCTATACCTAGTTCGCGGCCGCCTCGACCGGCGCGCCGAACAGATCGGTCGCCTTGCTTGCCAGCCAGTTGAACAGGTGCCGCGTCTCCCAGAAGCGGCCGGCGTTCGACTTCGCGCCGAGCACGACGACGGCAACCTGCGGGCCACCCTGCGGCAGCCGGAGCAGCGTGGCGAGGCAGTAGCCTGCCTTGCGGATGAACCCGGTCTTCCCGCCCAGCACGTCGACGTCGCCTCTCATCACCAGCTGATTGGTGCTGTGGACGGTGATCTGGCGGCGCCCGACCGACACCGTGTGCTCCGGCTTCTGCATCATGGCGGCGATGCGGTGATCGCTCGAGGCATACGCAATCAGCCGCGCCATCTCGTACGCCGTCGACACGTTGTCGGAGAACAGACCTGACGGATCCGTATAGTGCGTGTTGGTCAGCCCCAGCTCGCGCGCCTTCTCGTTCATCCGCGCGACAAAGCCGGCGGACCCGTGCGGCGACACGCGCGCCAGCGCCCGCGCGGCCGCGTTGTCCGATGCGATGAGCAGCAGGTGCAGCAGGTCCTCGGTCGTGACTTTGTAGCCGGCGCGCAGATACGTGGTCGACGCGCGATAGACGTCGGCGCGCTGAATCACGACCTGCTGCGAGAGATCGGGGTTGTTCTCCAGGAAGACGGTCGCCGTCATCACCTTCGTGATGCTGGCAATGGACCGCTGGTCCTGCGCGTTCTCCTCCCAGAGGACCTGGCCCGTCTCGGGGTTGTAGATGATGGCCGCCTCGGCGCGCAAATCAGGCACCATCACGCCCGACTCGTCGAGCTTGAACCTCGGCTCCTGCGCCTCGCGCAGCGCGCGCGACTGCGCCGCCGCCCGCGCCGCACGGCGCGACGCGACCCGACTCGCTCCGGCGGCCGTACGGGTCGTATATACCGACAGCCGTTGGCCGGCGCGAATGCCGCTTCCCTGAAGTCCGTTCCACTCTTTGACGGCAGCGACGCTCACCCCGTAACGGCGAGCAATCGCGGAGAGCGTCTCACCGCTGCGAACGACGTGCGTGACGCGTGAAGCAGTCGACTGAGCGTCGACGCGTGCCGGCAGCCCGACACCCGCACAGAGAGCGAGCAGGCAGATGAGGTGGACGTTTCGGCGCAGCCAGGCTCCGATCACGGGCAACCCTTTGTGAAATAAGTTCTTACGGAATGTCTCGGCATTTTAGCAAGAAATCTGTAGCCTGCAAGGGGTTTTGACAGCCCCCCATGCCCAGCGGTTAGTCTTTTCCGTACGCCGTTGCGTCACCTCATCTGGCGCTCGCAGCTCCGCAGGACCAAAAACAATGCCAGTTGAGGTGTCAGACCGTACTCAGCCAGGGGCCGCCGAGCTTCGCCTCGGCGAGTTCACGGGATTGCGCCGTACCATCGCGATACGCGGTACGGCGCGAATGGTAATCGCGCCAGCGACGTGCGCGGTCTGGGCGACGCTGACGCTTGCGCTTATCCTCTTCAGCGACGTTCCCCTCGCGACGCTGCTCCCGCTGGCGGTGCTGGTGGGGGGATTCGAAGCGATTCATGCGCTCCACGTCGGCGCCGAGCGGATCGGGCGCTACCTCCAAGTGCAGTACGAGGGGTCGCTCGACGGTCCGCGCTGGGAAACCGCCGCGATGGCGATCGGACCCTCCCTGCCCGGCGGCGGCGTCGACCCGCTGTTTGCGGTCGTCTTCACGGGGGCGACGCTGGTCAATCTGCTGTCGGCGCTGCTCGTCCTCGCCGAACCGACGGCGGCGGAGCTCGGCGTCCTCGCGGTGGCGCACGCAGCGTTCGTCTTTCGCGTGATCCGGGCGCGGATCGCCGCGACGCGTCAGCGTGCCGTCGAGCTCGAAAGCTTCAAGACCATCTTATTCGGCCAGCGCGATCGCGGTTAACAGCGCGCGCTGGGTCCCCTGCCACGAGTCGGTCGTCTCGAACGTCTCCTCGAGCGAATGCGCGCCGGTGCCCTGTCCGCCGGCGTCGATCGTGATCGCCGGCACACCCAGGCTCATCGGGAGGTTTGCGTCCGTCGAGGCCTCCGTGAGCTCGACGGGAAGGCCGAGCGCACGCGTGACGGAGACCGCGGCCTCCACGATCGGCGCGTCGGCGGGGATGCGACCCGCGGGCCGATCGCCGACGAGCCGCTTCGACACCGACAACTGGCCTCGGTTCCCCCACCGCGCGTTCTCGGCGGCCAGCGCCCGATCGACCGCGTCATGGAATCGGACGTCGAGCGCGCGAAGCGCGCTGGCATCGGCCGACCGCATATCGACCTCCATCCACGCGTCTGCGGCAATGGCGTTGACCGAGGTACCACCTCCCACGCGGCCGACGCTGAATGTGGTGCGCGGGTCGTTTGGTGGCCGCACGTCGGCGAACGCGGCAATCGCGCGCCCAAGGGCGTGCACCGGGTTGGCGATGCCGAACGCGCCGTAGCTGTGCCCGCCGGGCCCCGAAAACGTCACGCGATAGCGCAGGCTCCCCACCGAGACGTGCGTAATACCGAGCCCCGTGCCGTCGACCGACACGAAGCGGTCGATCTGTCCCGCAAGCGTGTCCCGGAACAGCGCCTTGACGCCCCGCAGATCGCCGAGGCCCTCCTCGCCGACCGTGCCGACGAAGGTGATTGTGCCGGGCGTCTCGATCGCCGCTCGATTCATCGCGCGCACCACCGCCAGGACCACCGCAAGCCCGCGGCAGTCGTCGCCGATGCCGGGCCCGCGCAGCACAGATCCCTGGCGCGTGACGCGGACGTCGGTCCCGTCCGGAAACACGGTGTCGAGGTGGGCGCTAAACACGAGGTGCGGCCGCCGCGCGCGGCCGGGGCGCTCCCCGAGCACATTGCCCTCGGCGTCGATACGCACGTTGCTGAGGCCGACGGCGCCAAACGCGGCCGCGTACGCCTCCGCTCGCGCGGCCTCCTTGAACGGCGGCGCAGGAATCTCGCAGAGCCGGATCTGGTCGGCAATCGTCTGTGTCTCTTCCGCACGGGCGGCATCGAGCGCCGCCCGCACCGCGGGCTGCTGCAGAAGGCGGCCGCCGATCTCGGTCGACTGTTGCGCCGCGACACCGCCGCTCACGAGTGCGGCGGCGACAAGCCACGCAGACATGCGGCTGAAGGTAGGCATCACGGATTGGTGAACCGTGATTGTATCGGGGTTGCCGCATCCAATCCGTTGAAAGCCGATCCACCGTGTCGGTGGCGCGGCAACTCGAGTCGCGCGCCAGCCACACGCCGCCGCGTCCTGGCTGCGCGCGTACGACGGCGCCGTTGTTCGAATCCGGCGCGATTCTCGTTGAATCGTGCAAGGGCGCGACGGTTGGCGCGACGCCCAAGCTCTGCGGTACAGAACTTGCTCGGCCCGTCGCCCAGAGGGGCTTTGGTTCACATGAGTCTGGTACGTCTCCTGGGATTTCGGACGCTCGCCTGCGGCTGCGTGATCGGCCGCTACCGTGAGGTCGCGACGAGCCGCGAGCTCACGTACGTCGAGGAAAAGGGGGCCGGCTGTGATCTCCACAGCCACCGCCGCAATCACACCATCCCGACCGACCGTTCGGCAAGCACCGGCGTGCCGGTCGCCGTGCGCGCATCCTGAAGCAGGGCGGTTGTACCCCCCCGCGGTACAATCGCCTCGGTGTCCTGCTTTCCCGAACCAGACATCTCCTTCCGGGCGCCCCTCGCGACGTACCGCTTCTATCTCGGCGACTGTCTCGACATCCTCGATCGGCTGGCGCCCGACTCGATCGACGTGATCGTCACGTCGCCGCCCTACAACCTGGGCATCCAGTACCGTTCGTATGACGACACGATCCCGCGGGAGGAGTACCTCCGGTGGACCGGTGACTGGATTCGCCGTGCCGCCTCGCGGCTGGCGCAAGACGGATCGCTGTTCCTCAACGTCGGCGCCAAGCCGACCGACCCGTGGACGGCGTTCGACGTCGCGCAGGCGGCACGGCCCTATCTGCGCCTGCAGAACACCATTCACTGGATCAAATCGATCGCCATCGAGCGCGCGCTCGCGGGCCGCCGCGCGCGGCTGGCGGAAGACCTCGCGGTCGGCCACTACAAGCCGATCAACAGCCGCCGCTTCCTGCACGACTGCCATGAGTTCGTCTTCCACTTCACCCCGCACGGCGCCACGCCGCTCGATCGCCGCGCCGTCGGCGTGCGCTATCAGGATCCGTCGAACATCGGCCGCTGGCGCGCCGCCGGCGGCGGCGTGCGCTGCCGCGGCAACACGTGGTTCATTCCGTACGAGACGATCCAGAACCGCGAGAAGGAACGCCCGCATCCGGCCACGTTTCCACCGCGTCTGCCGGAGATGTGCCTGCGGCTGCACGGCCTCGATCGGATCCGCCTCGTCGCCGATCCGTTCCTTGGTCTCGGGTCGACGGCGGTGGCGTGCGCGCAGCTCGGCGTGAGCTTCGTCGGGATCGAAATGGACCGCGGCTACCTGGAAGAGGCGGTCGCGCGCACGCGCACAGCGCTCAACGGGAGCGCCTGACGCGCTTCAAGGGTAGGCGCTCGTCACGGCCGCTCGGCAGCGGCCTTCACACGCGCCAGCATTTCATCGACCTCCTGCCGCTCCCGGCGGTCATCGCGACGATCTGGACGACGAACTCTCGAATCGTATGCGGCGATGGTGTGGGAATCAGTATGGGCTTCGGTGACCTATTATGCTTATCGATCCCTTTGCATCTATGCGGATGTGGCATGTATGCTGGGCCGATGGATCTCCGGCAGCTTGAGATCATTCGCGCGATCGCCGAGACCGGATCGTTCACCGCTGCGGGCGACAAGCTGCATGTCTCGCAGTCAGCCATCAGCCGGCAGGTGCTGCTCCTCGAGGCCGAGCTCGGCGAGCCGGTCTTCCACCGGATCGGCCGGCGCATCCGCATCACGCCGGCGGGGGAATCGCTCCTCCAGCTCAGTCACCGCGTCTTTCAGGATCTGCAGGACACGGTGTCGGCGATCAGCGACACGCGCGAGTCCCTGCGCGGCACGATGCGCCTGGTGGGCGGCATGACGGTCTGCCTGTATGTCTTCCCCACGCTGCTGGCGGAAGTCCGTCGCAAGCATCCGGCGCTCGACTTGAAGATCACGGTCGGCAGCGGCGAGCGCTCGATCGCCTTGCTGCGCTCGGGCACCGCCGATCTCGGTCTCGTCACGGTCCCGGTCGACGCGACGGACCTCGTCTCGCTGCCCGTCCTCAAGGAGGAACTCCTCCTCGTGACCTACCCGGCCCATCCGCTCGCGAAGAAGCGCGAGATCCGCTCCGCGGATTTGAATCGGCAGCCGTTCATTCTCTTCGAGGCCGGCTCGATCACACGGCAGCTGGTCGACGAGTTCCTCGCGCGCGAGCGGATCGAACCCGACATCGTGATGGAAACGGAGAACGTGGAGATCATCAAGGCGATGGTCGAGCACGGGCTCGGCATCAGCATCATTCCGTGGCAGGCGGCGGCGGCCGACGTACGCACCAGGCAGCTGTTCTGCAGCCGGATTGCAGGACACGCGCTCTACAGGGACACCGGCTGGCTGTATCCAAAGATGCGCCGGCTCCCTCGCGCAGTCTCGGAGGTGATGCGGGTGTTCGAGGAGATGCGGCCGCAGTTCGAGGCGATCGTGCGCGCGCCGAAGAGCCACTAGCACTCCAGCGCCGCACACACCGCGGGTAGGGATCTGCTATTGAGCCGCCGGCGGCCGCGGCAGCGTGTACGACGTGCGCGACCAGATCTGCACGCCGTTGCGTACGGTCTTCACCTCGATGCGCCGCGTGCGCTTCAGCGGGTCGGGGTTGTTCGAGTAGTACCCGAGCACGTAGTAGTCGCTCGTTTCGGCATCGATCCGCTTGAGCGCGCGGTCGAAATCGTTCTGATTGACGACGGCGATGCCGCCCGTCTGCTCGGCGAGGACGCGAAGGCTGTCCTGCGTTTCGCGGACGTGCTCCTGCCACTCCTGCGTTTCGACCTGCTGGTCGAGATCCGGGCCGGCCACGAGGCCTCGTGGATCGATCGTATAGAACGTCGCGTTGGCGCGGTTGGCGGCGCGCGTCAGCTCGGCCAGCTCCCGGACGAGATCCGCCTCGGCGAACTGCTGCCCCTGCATCCGGGGATTCGTGAACGGATCGAGCTCCAACGCGTCCTCGGTCGTGCCGAACATCTCCGCCTGGTACTTGAGACGCGACTGCATGAACGGATTGAAGTCGTAGCCGCTGCTGATGTAGATGACCGCCTTGCGCCGGTTGCGGAGCTGCTCGAGGTTCCGCATCAGCTGATACGCGGTCGAGAACGCCACGTGTGCGCGGTAGCGCAGCTCCGCGGGTCCCTGCGACGTCTGTGCGGTCTTGATCAGATCTTCCGGCCGCAGGCCGCTGCCGGTGACGCGCTTGATGGCCGACTCGAGCACCTGCCGATCGTAGGTGAGCTGCTCCGAGATGGAGGACGTCCCGGTCGAGACGATCCCGAACATGTCGCCGTCGTGCACGAGGTTCTTCAGCATGCGCTGCATCAGATCCCGCGTGCGCGGCGTCAATCGGAAGTCGAGATGGAGATCGTCGATGAAGATCAGGAACACGCGGCCGGCGGCATCGTTGGTGGGGCGCGCCGCGGGGAGGATGATGCCTTCCTGCACGGGCGCCGGCGGCGGGGCCTGCACGTTGAAGACGCGGCCGCCGTGCGTGAGCACGAGGGAGACGATCTCCTGCTTGACGCCGTCTTCGTAGACCTCGAACTCCTCGGTCTTCAGATCGGACACGAACTGCCCCGTTCGCGAGTCGCGCGCGATCACGTCAGTCGTGACGAGATCGACCGACACGCGGAAGGTCGGCTGCTGCGGATTCGGCGGTGCCGGCTGCTGCGCCAAGGGCGCCCCCGCCGTCACAGCCAGCCCCAACATCACTGCCGCCAGACACTTGACGGGATTTCGCATAGGCGGATTATACCAGCCGGCTGCCCGCGACCGGCGACCGGCTAAGATAGCCCCCATGCGCATTGCGCTGGCCGCCGACCATGCAGGCTTCCACCTCAAATGCGAGGTGGCCGAGGCGCTGCGCGGCGACGGCTACCAGGTGCTGGACCTCGGCACGCATTCGACCGCGCCCGTCGACTACCCCGATTCCGCGGCTGCGGTCGCCGCGGCCCTCCACGAGGGCCGCGCCGACCGCGGCATCATCGTCTGCGGCAGCGGGGCCGGCGTGTCGATCGCGGCCAACAAGTTTCCCGGCATTCGCGCCGCCGTCTGCCACGACACCTACAGCGCACGGCAGGCCGTCGAGCACGACGACATGAACGTCCTCTGTCTCGGAGCCCGCGTCATCGGACCCGCGCTGGCGCGCGACCTCACGACGGCGTTTCTCGACGCCAGGTTCTCCGGCGAGGAGCGCCACCGCCGTCGGCGCGACAAGGTGCTCGCCATCGAAGCGCAGTTCGTACGGCCTCGCGCGTAGCCCCAGGCAATCGCATGCCCCTCGTCCCGGTCTGCGACAGCAAGGACGCCGTCGTTGCACGCGCGGCCGAGCGCCTCACGGCGCGCATCGATGCCGCGATTGCTGCCCGTGACGCCGCCTTCGTCCGCCTGACCGGTGGAGACACCGCGGCGCGGCGTCTGTATGAAGCGCTCGGCGACGATCGTCGCCCGTGGCGAACGCAGATCGACTGGCGCCGCCTCCACCGCTGCTGAAGCGACGAGCGACACGTTCCGCCGCAGCATCCGGCCAGTAACTTCGGAATGGCGGACCGCGCGCTCGTCAGCCGCGTGCCGGTGCCGCCGGAGCAGGCTCACCGCATCCGCGCGGAGCTAGCCGACGCGGCAGCCGCGGCCCGCGAATACGCCCGGCCTGCGCAGATCCTGCGTGCGGCGGGCGACCGCGTCGAGTGGATTATGGATGCCGCTGCTGCCGCTCGACGGCCCGCCGCGCCGCCCGCGTAATCATCGTCGTCGAAACGACGATGGCGACCAGGCCCGCCACGAGCATCACGTAGTACTCGGGTCCGCGCGGCGGCGAGACGCCGGCGGCCAGCGCTGCGACGTCGCCGACGACCTTCCCGTAATACGTGTACATGATGATGGCAGGAATCATCCCGACGAGCGCCAGCAGGAAGTCGGTATATCGCACGCCGCTCAGCGCGAGCGCGTAGTTGAGCGGCGTGTACGGCACGAGCGGCGACAGGCGCAGCAGGAACATCATCCACAGGCCTTCGCCGACGACGACCTCCCGCGCCGCGGCGATGCGCGGCCGGCGCAGAAGGCGCTGCATCAATGCCGAGCGGGTGAATGGCGTCACCAGCGCGTACACCGCCGAGGCGCCGAGCGCCGCCCCTATGAAGACGATCACGCTGCCGCGCCACACGCCGAACATGGCGCCGGCGGCGACGGTCAAAAAGAACGCCGGCGCCATCGTGACCGCCGCCGCGATGTAGATCAGCACGAACAGGACGGGAGCCCACGGTCCGACATCGGTCAGCCGGAGGACGGCCGGCGCGAGCCAGTCCATCACTCGTCCGACGGCGCCGGTGCGGGTGGAGCAGCCGGGACTGCGGGCCGCGTCGACGATCGCCGCGGCCGCCGACGCCGGCGCGAGAAGACGCGCGACAACCGTTCGAGCGCCTCGGCGGCGCGCTCGAGTCCTGCCGCGATCTGATCGGCATCCATCCAGGTCGAGGGATTCAGCCGCTCCGCGAGCGCCGTCAGCGCCTCGCGGCGCGCGGGATCCGCCGTCCGCAGCGGGATGCGCTCCCGCACGATCGGATACCAGTGCGCCAGAAATGCCATTCGTTCGTCGGGCGTGGCACCCTCGATAACCGACGGAATCGACGGCCGCGCAGGCGCAACAGCTTGTTCAGCGGACGGCGGGCCCGTTCGGTCGACGACCGGCGTCTCCGCGGCCTGCTGCGCCCCGGCCTCGATGGTCGCGCTCTCGGCGAGCCGTCGTTTGCGACGGCGCGGCTCCGGCGCGCTTTCGACCAGCTGCCGATTCGCGATAACGGACTTCCAGTCGAAGGAGATCGCAGGAAAGAGCGACTCGATGTCATGGAGCACTTCGGGTTCGAGCGGCTCGCGACCAACGCGTATACCGCCGGGCGTGCGGAATACGTACAGGATGCGCGACCGCTGACGATTGCCCTCGCGGAACCAGTGCATCAGGTACGTCGTCTCGTATCCGCGCCTGTCGCGGACGACCCGGAGGAACGGCACGGATTACTTGCGCTTCTGTCTCGACGGGCGCGATGCGCCGCGGCGGGCGGCTGTCGCGCGCGTGCCGCCCTTCTTGGTTCCCTTTCCGCGGGGAGTGGACACCGCGGCACGACGCGGGCGGGCGACGCGCGATCGCGCCGTCGCCGCCGCGCGCGCCGGCGTTCGCGCGCGGGCGGCCGCGCGCGCTTTCTCGTCGCCGCCACGAGACAATCGCTGCATCAGCGTGAAGCGCACCTGGTCACCGATCGCATGGTAGGCCCAGAGTTCGGCCACTGGAATCTGCAGATCGGCGCAGAGCCGCTTGGCCACGTCGATGCTCATCGCGGGGACGTAGAGATGAAGCGGCACACGCTGGCGGGCGAAGGTCGCCCACTGCGACATGGCTTCGAGGTTGTTGACCGACTCGGCCGTTTCGACCTCGACGACCCCCAGAAGCTTCCGTCCGCGTTCCTGCGACTGGAGCACGAGGTCCGGATACCAGGGCGACTGCCCCACGATGATCGGGGTGGTCTGCTCGCTGCCGGGGTTGATGGCAACCTCGAATTTTCTCCTGTATTTCGCCTGCAGCAGGCGAATGACCCGGTCGTGTTCGAGCTGCTCGCGAACGGGTCGGAGGAGGATGGGGCTCAACGGCACCTCCGCAATCGGCGCAAATCGGCTGAATATAGCACGTACAATAAGCCGTGCCTTCCGGCAACGGCACTACGGCCTCCCGGGTGCTCATCGTCGACGACGACGTGAGCGTCACCGACACATTTTCGCGGACGCTTCGCCTGGAAGGGTACGAGGTGTGGGCGGCGCTCTCGGCCGACGAGGGGCTGAGCTTGGCGCAGACGCACCAGCCCCACGCCATCATTCTCGACTTGCGGATGCCGCTCACGAGTGGCCTGCAGTTCCTGCGGGCGATCCGCGCGATCCCCAGCCTCACGAACGTTCCGGTCGCGATCGTCACCGGCGACTACTATCTGGATGAGACCCAGGCGTCGGAAATCCAGGCGCTCGGGGCGGAGCTGCGCTACAAGCCCCTGTGGCTCGAAGAGCTCGTGACGCTGGCGCGCGACCTGCTCAGGGGTCCGATGCCGCCGTGGTCACCTCCCGTTTCCTGAAGGCATGCCGGCGCGAGCCGGTCGATGCAACGCCCGTCTGGTTCATGCGGCAGGCCGGGCGCTACATGGCCGAGTACCGGGCGCTGCGGGAACGGCACTCGCTGCTCGAGATCTGCCGGACGCCGGATCTGGCCACCGAGGTGACGCTCCAGCCGATCCGCCGTGTGGAAGTCGACGCGGCGATTCTGTTCTCGGACCTCCTGCTGCCGCTCGAGCCGTTGGGTCTGCCGTTCGACTTCGTCAAAGGCGAGGGCCCGCAGCTCGAGCGGCCGATCGATTCGCCGGCCGACATCGATCGGCTGCGCAGCTTCGATCCACGCGAAGCGCTCGCGCACGTGCTCGACGCCATCGCGCTCGTCCAGCGCGAGCTGGCAGCGCGCGTCCCGCTCATCGGATTCGCCGGCGCGCCATTCACGCTCGCCTCCTATGCCATCGAAGGCGGGCACTCGAGCAACTTCGCCCGAACGAAGGCGCTCATGTACGGGCATCCGGACGCCTGGCACCGCCTCTGCGAGCGGCTGGCGGTCATCGTCGCCGACTATCTCACGGCGCAGATCGATGCCGGCGTCGACGCCGTCCAGCTGTTCGATTCGTGGGTGGGCGTGCTGGGCCCGGCCGACTACCGCGAGTTCGCGCTGCCCCACAGCCGGCGGATCTTCGAGACGATCGGACGCCGCGTGCCCACGATCCACTTCGGCACGGGCACAGCCGCGATCCTGCACGAGCTGCGGGCCGCGGGCGGCGACGTGATTGGCGTCGACTGGCGCATTCCGATCGACCAGGCGTGGGAGCGCATCGGCTTCGATCGCGCCGTCCAGGGGAACCTCGATCCAACGCTGCTGCTCGGCCCCACGCCGAGGATGTTCAATCAGACCGATGACATCCTCGCGCGCGTCGGCGGCCGGCCTGGACACATCTTCAATCTCGGCCACGGCATCCTGCCGTCGACGCCGGTGGAGCACGTCCAGATGCTCGCCCAGTACGTCCACAGCGCGTCGCGCGCGCGATGAGCGACAGCGTTCTCGACGCCGTGGTCGTGGGCGGAGGGATCGCCGGCCTTGCGGCGGCCTACGAGCTGCGGCGGCGCGGCGTCCTCCTCCGACTTGTCGAGGCGACGCCGCGGCTCGGCGGGGTGATCGTGACCGAGCGCGTCGACGGCTGGGTGATCGACGGCGGCCCCGACGCGCTGCTCGTCCACAAGCCGGCGGCCGTGGATCTGTGCCGCGAGCTGGGGCTCGGCGACCGGCTGGTGTCGACGCTCCAGCCGCGTACCGCGTACGTGCTGCGTGACGGGCGTCTGTATCCGATCGCCGAAGGATCGTTCCTCGGCTTCCCGGTCAGCTTTACCGCGCTGGCGGCCTCGTCGCTCTTCTCGTGGCGCGGGAAGCTTCGCATGGCGTGCGAGATCGCCATTCCCCGCGGCCGCACCGACGACGAGTCGATCGCGGCGTTCGTCCGCCGCCGGTTCGGCGAAGAAGCGGCCGACTACCTGGCCGAGCCGCTCCTCGCGGGTATTCACGCCGGCGACGCCGAACGGCTGTCGCTTGCCGCGCTCTTTCCGCAGCTGCGTGACGCGGAGCGACGGACCGGCAGTGTGCTGCGATCGCTGCGCGCGCTGCGCGTGCGCCCGTCGGCGCGCGGCGCGTTCGTGTCTCTTCCAGGCGGTATCGGCGAGCTTGTCGACGCCCTGGCTGGTGCGATCGGCGCAGACTCACTGAGGGTCGCTACCCGCGTGACTGGCGTGCGCCGTGAGGGCACGTTCACGATCGAGACCGAATCAGATGCGCTCGTGTCGCGAACGGTGATTGTCGCGGTGCCGGCGGGGGCGGCCAGTGCAATGCTCAGGCGCGTCGACCGCGCGCTCGCCCAGGCGTGCGACTCGGTGCCGTACGCGTCGACCGCAACCGTCGCGCTCGCGTACCGGCGCGATCAGGTCGGCCACCCGCTGAATGGGACCGGGTTCGTCGTTCCGCGCGTCGAGCAGAGCCCGCTCCTCGCCGCGACGTGGGTGAGCTCGAAGTGGCCGGGGCGCGCCCCGGACGGCCACGTCCTGCTTCGGGGATTCCTCGGCGGCGGCCGCGACCCGCGTCGTCTCGAGCAATCGGACGACGAGCTCGTCGCTCTCGCGCAGGAGGCGCTGTCCGACGTGCTCGACATTCAGGGTGGCCCGCTGTTCACGCGTCTCTTTCGTTTTTCCCGCCAAAGCCCGCAATACGAGGTCGGTCATCTCCGGCGCGTGGCGGCGATCGAGGAGCGCCTCGCGTCGATTCCCGGCTTGTTCCTGACCGGCAGCGGCTTCCGCGCGATCGGCGTTCCCGACTGCATCGCCGACGGACGAGCGACCGCCGCCCGCGCTGCAGAATGGCTGCGGCCATAGAATCGCAGCATGAGGACGTGGCTGGGAACGGCTCTGCTGGTGGGATCGTGCGGCGCCGCGCTGCCCGCGCAGCAGACGGCGGTGTTGTCGGCACAGCTTCAGGAGGTGCTGCGCGGCATCAAGGTGGCCGACAAGGGGCAGCTGGCGGTCTCCGAAGAGGACGGCCGCTTCCTGCGCGTCCTCGTGGCCGCTCGCGGCGCGACGTCCGTGCTCGAAATCGGCGCCGCGAGCGGTTACAGCGCCATCTGGCTCGGGCTCGGCGCACGAGAAACGGGCGGACGCGTCGTGGCGATCGAGTACGACCCGGTGCGCGCGAAAGAGGCCGCCTCCAACATCGCGCGCGCAGGGCTGACCGACGTCGTTCGCATCGTGCACGGCGATGCGTTCAGGGAAATCCCGCGGCTTCGCGGCGTGTTCGACTTCGTCTTTCTCGACGCCTGGAAGCCGGACTACAAGAAGTTCTTCGACCTCGTCTATCCGCGCCTGGCGCCGGGCGGCGTCTTCGTCGCCCACAACGTGATCAACAAGAAGGACGAGATGGAACCGTTCCTCCGGGCCATCCTCGCGCATCCGGCGCTTCTCACCACGATCGTGTCGCCCTCTCACGAGGGGATGTCGGTCTCGTACAAGCTGCGGTGAAGCCCGTCCACATCATCGGCGTGCCGCTCGACCTGGGCGCCGGCCGGCGCGGCGTCGACATGGGGCCGTCGGCGCTGCGAATCGCCGGCATCGGCGACCAGATCGCCGGCATCGGCCGGACCGTCGTCGACAAGGGCGATCTCCCCGCGCCGATTCCGGAAACACAGCGACCGGCGGAAAAACGGAAGAAGTACGTCAAGGACATCGCGAAAGTGTGCCACAAGCTCTACGACATCGCGCTCAAGTCGCTCGACGGCGGCGCGCTGCCGGTGGTCCTCGGCGGCGATCACAGCCTCGCCGCGGGCTCGGTGGCCGCCAGCGCCGACTGGGTGCGGCGCACCGCCTCGCGGCCGCTCGGCCTGATCTGGGTCGATGCGCACGGGGACATGAACACGCCCGAGACGACGACGAGCGGCAACGTGCACGGGATGCCGCTCGCGGCGCTGCTCGGGCACGAGCCGCAGGAGCTGGCCTCGATCGGGTCGTCGCCGTCGGTGCACCCCCGGCACACCGTGCTCGTCGGGATCCGCAATCTCGACGAGCAGGAGAAGGCGCAGATCCGCCAGGCGGGCGTGCACGTCTTCACGATGAAGGACATCGATCGCGACGGGATCGCCCGCGTGGCCGAACGGGCCATTGCGATCGCCGCCGACGGCACCGGTGGCATTCACGTGTCGTTCGATATGGACGTCTGCGATCCGGCCATCGCCCCCGGCGTCGGCACGGCGGTCAAAGGCGGCCTCGACTATCGCGAGGCGCACATGGTGATGGAGATGGTGGCCGACTCGCGACGGCTCGTCGCGCTCGACCTGGTCGAGATCAATCCGACGCTCGACCTGCGCAACACGACCGCGGAGTTCGCGACGGAGCTCGCACTCTCCGCGCTGGGTAAGGGAATTCTCTAGCTGTTATGCGTCAGTGGCGTAGCCTCGGAACGAAGCCCGGAACCGCCGATGATCGCCGCAATTGGTTTCAACTCTTGTGTCGTTGGATCGGCCTGCACGCCAAAGATTTCGAGCGCTGTAGCGCCGAGCAGGTACAGTGAGCCGGGAGGTGCGAAGACGATCGGGCAAGTCAGAGACTCGTCCGGTTGAGGGATCGTGAGCACGGCCTCCCCCAAGAGTCGCCGGTCCAACCGGCCATCCGCGAGGATCAGTTCCCGGGCGCGCACAGGAGCAATCCCGATTGACTGGAGCCGATCTTCCGGCGCGAATGTAGAGAGGGCGCCGGTGTCGACCCAGAATTGCTCGTCGAAGAAGCGCGACCCATCGCGCGGGTTGGCCACCCGCACGGTCACCTGGAACATGCTCATACGCCCATTGAGGTAATCATCACGCCTTGGCTCCGACCTCGGGCAGCAGCGCCGGGCAGAGCAGGCTGAACAAGAGGAGGTTGAATATCAATGCGACCGAACGCCGCATCGGCGGGAATGTATCCCACACCGCTCTGGCATGACCGACCCAGCGGGTCTGCCTCGCATCGCTGACCCGTGGCTCGGCCAGACCCGCCCTACTTCTCCAGCAGTGCCTCGATCTCGTCCATGATGCGGTTCATCGTCCGCATCGTCACCTCGAGCGGCTCGTCGGTCGTCATGTCGACGCCCGCTTCCCTGAGCAGATCGATCGGGTACTTGGAGCCGCCGGACCCGAGGAACATCAGATACCGCGCGGTCGTCTCGCGGTCGCCGGCAAGCACGCGCGCCGCGAGCGTCTCGGCCGCGGCGAACGACGTCGCGTACTGGAAGACGTAGAAGTCGCTGTAGAAGTGCGGGATGTAGCTCCACTCGTGGGCGACGTAGTCGTCCACGACGAGTACGCCGCGGTCGTGCCCGTAGTACCGCTTCGTGATCTCGTGATACAGCTTCGCGAGCGCCTCGCCGGTGATCGGCTCACCCTTCCAGGCCATCTCGTGCATCCGCAGCTCGAACTCCGCGAACTGGGTCTGGCGGAACACGGTCGCCTTGATGTTCTCCAGATAGTTCCCGAGCAGTGACAACCGCGTCGGTTCGTCCTTGATCTGCCGCAGCATGTAGTCGATGAGGAGCGCCTCGTTGAAGGTCGAGGCCACCTCGGCGACGAAGGTCGGATAGTCGGCGAGCGGGTACGGCTGCCGCTGGTTCGAATAGTAGCTGTGCATCGTGTGCCCCAGCTCGTGGGCGAGCGTGCTCACGTCGTTGTACTGCCCCAGATAGTTGAGCAGGATGTACGGGTGCACGTCGTAGGCGGCGCCCTGCGAGTAGGCGCCGGAGCGCTTGCCTTCGGCGGGAACCCAGTCGAGCCACCGCTCGGCGAAGGCGCGTTTCAGCACCGAGACGTACTCGTCGCCGAGCGGCGCGCTCGCGGTCGTCACGAGCTGCTGCGCCTCTTCCGGCGTGTAGCGCAGATTCACCGACGCGACGAGCGGCGCATACAGATCGTAGTAGTGCAGATCGTCGGTGATCCCCATCATCCGCTTGCGCAGGCGCAGGTAGCGGTGAAACGTCGGCAGATGACGGTTGACGCCCTCGATGAGCCGCGTGTAGACCGACACCGGAATGTTCGGGCGGTCGAGCGCCGCGTCGAGCGTCGATCCGTACTTGCGGGCCTTTGCGTAGAACACCGCCTTCTGCAGGCTCGAATTGATCGTCGTCCCGAACGTCCGCCCGAAGCCGCCCAGCGCGCCGAAGAACGCCGACATGGCCGCCTGGCGATCCTGGCGCTGGGGCCGCGTGCGCAGCTCCGCGTAGCCCGCCTGATCGACCTTCGCGCGCTGCCCGTCGCTCAAGGTGACCGTCGGATACGGAAAGTCGGCGTTCGCAAGGATCCCGTAGATGTTCTGCGCGGAGGCGGCGAGCGGCAGCGCGTCGGCGAGCAGCTTTTCCTCGGGGTCGGTCAGCGTATGCGCCGCCCGGCGGACGATGTCGCGCAGGTAGAAGGCATAGACGCCGAGGCGCGGCTCGGACGCGAGGAAGCGCTCGACGGTGGCGCTGCCGATGCGCAGGATCTCGGGCTGCAGGTACGACGCCTGCGCGCTGAACTCCGCGTGCAGCTGCTGCATTTCCTGCTGCATGCCCTGCGGTCCGCTCAGGCGGGTATCTTCGTCGGCGAGCATGCTCGCGTACGCGTAGAGACGGGCGATCTCCTTGTCGAGCCGGAACGTCTCGTCGAGCGCGTCGGCGAGCGTCTGCGCCGACGAGCCGAGCGTGCCGGCGTACGCGCGCACGCGCGGCACCTCGGCCGCCACGCGCGTCTTCGCGGCGCGCCACGCCGCGGCATCCGGATAGATGTCCCCGAGATTCCACGTGTACTTCGCGTCGACCTTTGTGCGGTCGCGCTCCTGGCTCGCCACAGCTACTGTCATACACACCACCGCCACAGCAACGAAGAAACGACGCATCGCTAAACCCCTATTATGATGCCGACCGATGCCGCGTCTGCCGCTCCCCCGCGACTGGGCCGACCTCGACGACGAACGGCTGCTCGACGTGCGGATGGCGGACCTGCCGCTCGCCATCGAGGGGACGCTCGCGGAGCGGATTGCACAGATTGGTGGGGAGCTCGACGCGCACGGGCTCCGCGTTCCGCTGCATTTCTACCTGGCCGACGAGTGGTTCACGCCCGACGGCGCGACCGCGATCGCCGTCCCCTTCTATCTCGCCCATCCGCGGCTCGCCCGCCTCGAGGAGGCGCAGATGCTCGAAGTCGAGGGCGGCGAATATGAGTGGTGCATGCGCATCCTGCGCCACGAGTCCGGCCATGCAATCGACAACGCGTATCGCCTGCGGCTTCGCCGGCAGCGGCGCCGGATCTTCGGTTCGCCGTCGAAGCCGTATCCGGAGTTCTACACGCCAAAGCCGTACAGCCGCAGCTACGTGCTGCACCTCGACGCCTGGTACGCGCAGAGCCACCCCGACGAGGACTTCGCCGAGACGTTCGCGGTCTGGCTCACGCCGACGAGCGAGTGGCGGACGCGATACAGCGGGTGGCCCGCGCTCAAGAAGCTCGAATACATGGACGCGCTGATGGCGTCCCTCCGCGGCCAGCCGCCGCGCGTCGACAACCCGGCGGAGGTCGATCCGCTCCGCAGGCTTCGCAAGACCCTGCGGCAGCACTACCGCACGAAGCGGCGGTACTACGGCCTCGACTATCCCAACTTCTACGACCGCGACCTGCGGCGGCTCTTCTCCGACGCGCCGGAGTTCGCCGGCAACATCACCGCCGCGCAGTTCATCGCACGCATCCGCCGGCCGACGCGAAAGCGGGTGTCGGAGTGGACGGGCATTTACCAGTACACGATCGACCAGGTCCTCGAAGACATGGTCGCGCGTTGCCGTGAGCTGAAGCTGCGGCTCGCCGTCCCGGAGGAACAGGCGCGCCAGGAGTTCACGGTCCTCCTCACGGTGCAGGCGATGAACTATCTCCACAGCGGCGGGCACAGGGTGTTTCTCTGAAGAAGCTCCGCATCCTCGCGCTGGTGCACGACCACCTGGTGCCGCCGGCCGACACCACCGGCATCGACGTCCGCGAAGCCGAGTGGAAGATGGAGTACGACGTCACGGAAACGCTGAAGGAGATGGGGCACGAGGTGCGCGTGCTCGGCCTCCACGACGATCTGCGCGCCATCCGCCCGATCGTCGGCGCCTTCAAGCCGCACATCGTCTTCAATCTGATGGAAGCGTTCGCCGGCGTGCCGACGTTCGACCAGAACGTCGTCAGCTTCCTCGAGCTGCTGCGGCTCGCGTACACCGGCTGCAACCCGCGCGGCCTGATGCTCGCGCGCGACAAGGCGCTCTCGAAGAAGCTGCTCGCCTATCACCGCATCGCCGTCCCGGAGTTCCTCGTCGTCCGCCGCGGCGCCAGACCGCGGCTTCCCCGGCGGCTCCACTTCCCGCTCATCGTCAAGTCGCTCTTCTTCGAAGCGTCGACCGGCATCTCGCAGGCGTCGGTGGTCGAGCATGCGGAGCAGCTCACCCGCCGGGTCCAGTTCATCCACGACAGCGTCGGCACCGCGGCCATCGTCGAGCAGTTCATCGATGGACGCGAAATGTACGTCGGCGTCCTCGGCAATCAGCGGCTCGACGTGTTTCCAGTGTGGGAGATGTCGTTTGCGGGCATGCCCGACAACCGCTGGCGGATTGCTACCGAGCGCGTCAAGTGGAGTGCCGCCTATCAGAAGCGGCACGGCATCATGACCGACGCGGCGCCGCTCGACCAGGCGACCGCCCGGCGGATCCAGCACCTCGCGCGGCGCGCCTATCGCACGCTCGACCTGAGCGGCTACGCGCGCATCGACTTCCGCATGGACGCGGACGGACGGACCTACGTGCTCGAGGCCAATCCGAACCCCAACCTCGCCTACGGCGAGGACTTCGCCGAGTCGGCCGAAGTCAGCGGCGTTTCCTACGAGCGGCTGCTGACGCGGATCCTGACGCTCGGCCTGCGCTGGGACCCCGAGCGGACCGGGTAACGCTATAATCTCGACCCCCGGGATCTGCCGGCTCTGCGCCTCGCCGCAGTTCTTCACTGCGCCAGAGCCGGCCTTACATGTCGTGTTGGGAGGATTTGTCATGACCGTGTCGTGCTGGGGCCGCCGCGTGCTGGCGGCGCTGTGTGTGATGGGACTCGTCGCGGCCACGGCCGCCGCGCAGCAAAAGCCGGCCCCTGAGGAGGAATTCGTTCCGCAGGTCGGCCAGGCCGGCAAGGATGTCGTCTGGGTGCCGACGCCGCCCGAGCTCGTCGAGGCGATGCTCGACCTGGCGAAGGTCACGCCGCAGGACTACGTCATCGACCTCGGGTCGGGTGACGGCCGCAACGTCATCGCCGCCGCCAAGCGCGGCGCGCAGGCGCTCGGCGTCGAGTACAACCCAAAGATGGTGGCGCTCTCGAAGCGGAACGCGGCCGCCGCAGGCGTCGACAGCCGCGCCACCTTCATCGAAGGCGACATGTACCAGGCCGATATCTCGAAGGCCTCGGTGATGGCGCTGTTTCTGCTGCCGAGCAACATGCTGGTGCTGCGTCCCAAGTTCCTCGACCTGCGTCCCGGCAGCCGTATCGTCTCCAACACCTTCGGCATCGAGGGGTGGACGCCGGATGAAACGCGCACCATCGAGGGGAACTGCAGCGCCTGGTGCACCGCCCTGCTCTGGATCGTCCCGGCGAAGGTCGGCGGCAAGTGGCGGCTCGGCGATGGCGAGCTGATGCTCGAGCAGGAGTATCAGATGCTGAAGGGCACGCTCGACGGCAAACCGATCGCCAACGGTCGCCTGCGCGGAACGGAGATCCGCTTCGTGGTCGGCACGACCGAGTACACCGGCAAGGTGAACGGCAACCGGATGGAAGGCACGCTGCGGGGCGGCGGACCGGCAACCGGCTGGACGGCCACGCGTCTGAACTGAGGGATTACATCAGTTGTCAGTAGTCAGTTGTCAGCGGGTCCCTTTCATGCCGGCAACTGACAACCGAACCTGATGCTATGGGAACGTGAGCGTCGCCCAGACGTCGCTGTTACTCGTCGTCGTCGCGATCGAGTAGATGTCGCCCCAGACGATGTTTGCTGGATTCGTCGTATCGCCCCAGACGATGTTGTCGCCCCAGACGATGTTGTCACCCCAGACGATGTTGTCGCCCCAGACGATGTTGTCGCCCCAGACGATGTTGTCACCCCAGACGATGTTGTCACCCCAGACGATGTCGTCGCCCCAGACGATGTTCAGCGCCCACGCCTCGCGGTTGAAGCTGACGCTGTCGCCCCACACGATGTTGTCGCCCCAGACGATGTTCTGCGCCCAGGGGATCGCGACGCCGGCAATCGTCGTTACAGGGCCGAGGCCGCTCGTCAGCCAATAGGAACCGACGGGCACGGCCGTATTGATCGCCGCGGCGAGACTGATCGCGCCGGCGGCGTTGATGGCACCCGCTCCCTGCGTGAGCGTGTCGTACTCGACGCCCAGGCTGTCCTTCATCCGAAAGGCGCTGAACTGCAGGATCGCCTTGACGGCATTCGGCGCCAGCGATGGGTTCGCCTCGAGAATCAGCGCCGCCACCCCGCTCGCCACGGCCGTGGCCATACTCGAGCCGCTCAGCGTGAGGAAGTCCGAGCTCACCCGCAGCGCGCTGTAGTTCTTGTACAGATTCGTCGTGCGCGACGTATTCGAGACGAGCCGATGGCCGGGCGCCAGCAGGTCCGGCTTTCCATACCCGTCGTACCACGTCGGCCCGCGTGAGCTGAAGGGCGCCGGAACGTCGTCGCCACGCCCGGCCGTTCCGTTCATCTTGAACGCACCGATGGTGATGGCGGACGGCGCGTTCCCCGGCGAGCTGATGCCTCCATAGCCCGACTCGCCGGTCTGCTCGTTCACGCCGAAGTTGCCCGCCGACGCCACCACGACGATTCCCGCGCGGACCGCCTGCTCGACCGCCTGGACGAGCGGATCGGCCGCGGCCGGTTCATAGATGGGATGTCCGAGCGAGAGGTTGATGATGTCGATCCCGAGCCGATCCTTGTTCGCCGTCGCGTACGCAATCGCGTTGATCACGTCGCTCGTCCGGCCCTGGCCGTTCCGATCGAGTGCCATCATCGCGATCAACCGGACGCCGGGCGCGACGCCCGCGTACTGTCCCGACGATTTCGCACCGCTGCTGCCGATCAGGCCGCCAACGTGGGTACCGTGGCCGTAAGCGTCCTCCGACAGCGTGAACCGGCTGTCGCCATTCAGAAAGTTGTAGAAACCGGCGAAGCGTCCGTTGAAGTCTTCGCCTGACAGGAGGCCCGAGTCGATCACGGCGACGGTCACGCCGGCGCCTGTCGCCGTGGCGGGAAGACCGAGCGTCTCGCGGAGCATATTCACGGCTGCGGTCGCCCCACCGCCGCCCTTCGGTCCGGCATGCGTCGCAACAATCGCGTCGTCGGACACCCTCGAGACGCATGGATCCGCCTCGAACTCACGGACATGCGTCGCATGGATGACCGCCGTCCACCCCCCGATCGACGGTTGTTCGCTGACGACGACGTCGCCATGGCTCTTGAGCGAGTTCTTCAGCGTCGGACCGCACGCCGCATCGGTCCGAACGATGACCCGCAGGGAAGTCGCGCCGTTCTGCATCGCCTTGCGCACCGACGTGTCCGCCTTCGTGAGGTTCTGGGCGGAGGCCGTCTGCGGCAATACGGCGAACGTGCTGATGGTCAGCGACGCCACCAGGCAGGCCAGGGTCCGAGTCGTACGCATCGTGCCGACACGCAGGGCAAACCACCGGCCAGCAGCAAAACCGGGCAATTTCGACGGAAACGCGTCTGGCGTGTCGGCAGACCGGCCCCACCCCTGACGCACGGGTGTGCGTCAATGCGGGGGCTTAGAGTTCATTCGTGACCGGCAATGCCCGCAAAAACATGCGGTTGTGGCCCACAGTGTGCGGCTTCCGCCTGGACGGCGGCCCGACCGCGGGATCCGGATTTCCGACACGTCGGGACGCCGGCAGCGACGGCTTGACCCGCGCTTACGGGGTATTCTCCCCTCCGTGGCAGGCCTCAACGCACGCGCGGATGCACCGCGCCCGGTCCGGGCCCGGTGCCGTGGTGATGTTGCACGCAAAGACACAGACCTGCATGCACGGCTGTTCCTGACGCGCAGAGACGACCTCGAAGAGCCCCAGAACCGTCAGCGCGACGACGGCTGCGACGCGCCAGAGGGCGTGTGAGAAGCGTTTCATCAGTCCTCCTGGCCTGCACGCCGCGCAAACAGCATGCCTGCGGGTACGACAGTACGAACTGATTGAGTACAGGTCAGTTCCGCAGAAATGGCCTCGGGTCGGCCGTTCGGTAACCCTGAGGCTCCTCAGAAAGACTGAAAAGGGACGGACAGTCGAAGACGCCAGAGGGGCTACCCCTGCGTCTGATCCTCGTTGGCCCCCAGCACGTCCTGCGCGATGAGAACCTCATCGCGCGGCCAGCCGTCTTCGTCGAGCGCGCCTTCGGCGTTCGGATTGCCGTAACCGTCGGGTGGACCTTCGATCGCTCCTTTATGCAGGTCGGAGTCGTCGGCATGCAGCTCGATCTGGCGGCTTTGAACGGCGCGCTGCTCGGTCATGCCCGGGCCTCCTCCACCCGCAACAGGGCCGCTGCACGGGATGGCGCATGTTAGCACGATGCGCTAGGATTGGCGCGTTCTCCCTCAGGGATCGCCAGGTCGGAAAGGAGACGAAATCATGTCGCGACTTTCGACCCTCGTGTTGACGGCGGCGCTCGCCGCCGCGCTCGTATCCAACGGAATCCACGCTCAGGCCCCTCCGGCGAACCCGGCCCAGCAGGCCGCCGCATCGCTGCCCGACGGCGCGGCGAAGCAGCTCGTCGCGCGAGCCTGCACCACCTGCCACGGCATCAATCAGATCACGAACTCCGCCGGCTATACCAAGGAGCGGTGGCACGCGCTCTTCGCCACCATGATCAAGCTGCCCGATCCCCAGGCCGACTTGGTGGCGCAATATCTCGCGACACACTTCCCACCGAAGCCGGGCCGCGAACCGAAGCTGGTGTCAGGTCCGGTGCAGATCTCCTTCCGCGAATGGCAGGTGCCCACACTCGGCCAGCGCTCGCGCGATCCCGTCGAGTCGCCCGATCGCATGATCTGGTGGGCCGGCCACTGGGGCAACATCGTCGGCCGGCTCAATCCGAAGACCGGCGAGATGCGCGAGTGGACGCTGCCGCAGGGTGCGCGCCCGCACAGCATCACCAGCGATCGCAACGGCAACATCTGGTATGTAGGCAACAGCAACGGGACGATCGGCAAGCTGGATCCGAAGACCGGCGAGGCCACCGTCTACATCCTGCCGGATCCCGCGGCGCGCGACCCGCATACGCCGGAATTCGACCGGAACGGAATGCTGTGGTTTACCGTTCAGAACAGCAACATGGTGGGGCGGCTGAACCCGGCGACCGGCGAGATCAGGCTCGTCACGATCCCGACGCCGGACGCCGACCCATACGGCCTTGCCATCGATTCGAAGGGCGTGCCGTGGGTCGCTCTCACCGGTACCTACAAGATCGCGCGGATCGACCCGGTGACGATGGCCGTACGTGAGTACCCCGTGCCCGATCAGAAATCGCGGATACGTCGCACGGCGATTACCAGCGATGACATGGTCTGGTACGTCAACTACTCGCTCGGCAGGCTCGGCCGGCTGAACCCGACGACCGGCGAGGTCAAGGAATGGGAGTCGCCGAGTGGCCCTGATACGCAGCCGTACGCGATCGTCGCGGTCAACGACATCATCTGGTACAACGAGTCGCGGCGCCGACCCGATGCGCTGGTGCGGTTCGACCCGAAGACGGAGCGCTTCCAGAGTTGGGCGTTTCCGTCGGGGGTCGGTACGCTGCGCAACCTGCGCGCCACGGCCGACGGCAACCTGCTGGTCCATCAGACGAGCGTGAACCGCATCGGGCTGGTGACGATTAACCGGACGACGACTACGAGCAGTCGGTAGCCGGACGCACCCCCAAGGACCATCGTGTCATGTCGGCGGGCCGGCCGCGTGGCCGGCCCGCCGACAGGCAGCGCCCGCCTGACCGCGCCGCTGGCCGAATCTTTTCAACAACTTGCGCGGGTGACGTGTCGTCGGATCCCGCGGCCCCCGTCTTGCTCGGTCGGCCGACATGACGTTAATCCGGCGCCTTGTATCGCTCCCAGTCGCTATCGTATTCGTTCTTGCCAACACGCTGTCGGCGCTCCCCGCCGCGGCGCAATCGACACGCGCGCAGGAGCTGTCACGCAAATTCGATGCTGCGCTCGCTTCGGCCGCCAACCGTGGCGGCGCGGAGAAGGTCTCCGTCATCATCAGCGTCGACAAAAAGCACCGTGCGGCGCTCAAGCAGTTCCTCCGCCGCGGCGGCCACGCGACGCGCTGGGAGCTCCCGGCGATGTCCGGCGTCAGTGCCGAGATCCCGGCCGCGGCGCTCGAGCAGATCGCCAACTTACCAGGCGTGGCC
>Ga0073934_10003130_pt1 | contig 31526 bp, 30 predicted proteins | sample LarsenN4metaG_FD_76834 | JGI IMG/M metagenome (GOLD analysis project Ga0073934, IMG submission 76834) | Hot spring sediment bacterial and archeal communities from British Columbia, Canada, to study Microbial Dark Matter (Phase II) - Larsen... ...
CGTCAGCGCGACGAACTGGCCGCTGTCCAGCGCATTGAGGCTGCTGGTGGACAGCGATGCAAGCTGCGAGGTCGACAGGCTGGCGAGCTGGCTGGTGGTCAGCGAGGTCAGCTGCGTCGTGCCGAGCGCATTGAACTGCGCCGTCGTGAACGCGGCGAGCTGCGCCGTGCCCATCTCGGCGATGTCGGCCGTGTCGATGGCGGCCGCATCAGCGGTCTGCAGGGCCCGCACCTGCGAGGTGGCCAGGGCCGAGACGTGCGTGGAGCTGAGCGCCGAAACCTGCGTCGTCTCGAGTGCGACGATCTGCGCGGTCGTCAGGGCGCGGATCTGGCTCGTGCTGAACTCGACGAGGTCGGTGGTCTCCAGGTTGCCCACCTGCGCCGTAGTCAGCGCCGCCACCTGCTGCGTCGTTAGGGCGACGAACTGGCCGCTGTCCAGTGCGTTGAGGTCCGAGGTGGACAGCGAGGCCACCTGAGCCGTGCCGAGGCCGGCGACCTGGGAGGTGGTCAGCGACGTGAGCTGGGTGGTGCCGAGGGCGTCGATCTGCGCCGTGGACATGGCGCGCACCTGCGCGGTGCCCATCGCCGCGAGGTCGGTGGTGTCCAGCGCAGCGACGTCGGCCGTCTCCATCGCGCGCACCTGGGTCGTCGTCAGCGCGACGGCCTGCGTGTCGGTGAGCGCCTGCACCTGCGAGGTGGTCAGTGCGGCGACCTGCGCCGTGCCGAGGCCGGCGACCTGGTTCGTCGTCAGGTTGGCCACCTGCTCGGTGGTCAGCGCGGCCACCTGCTGCGTGGACATCGCGACCACCTGCTGGGTGGACATCGCCGCCACGTCGGTGCTGCCCAGGGCCACGATGTCGGCGGTCTCGAGCGAGCGCACCTGCGTGGTCGTCAGCACGGCGACCTGCGCGCTGGTGAATCCCTCGATCTGCGTCGTGTCCAGCGCCACCAGGCCGGCGGTCGTGAAGGCCCGCACCTGGCTCGAGCTCAGCACCTCGAGGTCGGCCGTCTCCCAGCCCCGCATCGCGCTCGTCGTGATCGCCGCGATCCCCTGCGTCGAGATGGCCGCGATCTGCTCGGTGCCGAGCGCCGCGATCTGCGACGAGCTGAAGGCTGCCCAGTCCGCCGTCGTGAGCGCCGCGATCGAGGCGGTGTCGAGGCCCGCGATCTGCGATGTCGTCAGGGCCGAGATGATGGAGGGCATGGTCTGTCCTTCGGGGGCAGTGCGTTCTTCGTGTTTCCCTTTGTGACGAGGCCGCGTCAGATGTTCGCGGCGGCGCCCCGGGGGAGTCGTGTCGTCCGGATATCGGTGATGGCCCGGTCGACTTGAGGCGGCGTTCGCGCGAAGTGGGCGCGATGCGGCCGTCAGTTCGCGGTTTGCCAAGCACTTCTCGGTCCGGCGGGCCGGCCCGCGGGCGGGTGGCGATGCCCGCGGCGCCCGGAGAGCAGGAAGGAAGGGCCAAGGCGGTGGCGCGAACGCGCCAACCAGGGCTTCAGGCCGCTCGAGACGCCCTCGGGCGCCGGTTCAGCGCTTCGGCCGTCGCCTCTTCAGCGACAGGGAGCCGCGCGTCACCGGCGGGCGTGCCAGCCAGCGAGCGGTCGAGCCCCATGCCCCCGCGTCCGCACGGTCCAGCCGAGTGGGCAGGCCGCGGCGCAGAGCCCAGGCCTTGGCGCGCGCGATCGCGATGCGGATCGCGCGGCCCTCGTCCATGCCCTCGCCGAGCAGTGCGTTGGCGATCTCGATCGCCTTGGCGCGGGTCGGCGGCGCGAGCCGGCGCATCGAGACCGGATAGGACCACTCGTCCCAGGGCATGCCGCCTCGCCGTTCAGCCGGCCCACCGCGTGGGTGCGAGGGCCGGCGCGATCCGGCCCGCATCGGGCGCCACGGCGGGCGTCATGCCGCTGCCGCGTACATCGCCTGGCACTCTTCCTCGCGCCCGCGCACGACACGTCGCCCGGCGAGCGCGCCGTGCAGCGCCGTGACGACGGTGTACTGGCGCTCGTGATGGGATGCGTCCTCGGCGTAGACGACGACCCAGTCGTGCACGCGGTCCAGCTCGTGTGCGCGCGCCGTGTTCGAGTACAGCGCGGTGAAGGCCCATCCGCCGCGCCGTGTGTGGAGCACGGGCAGCCACGCCCGGCCCTCGGGGTTGAAGCGCCGCGGCGCGATCTTCGGCAGTCGGTCGGCCGCCGCGCCCTCGCGATACTGGCGGTCGACCTCGAGCAGGTCCTGTACCGACGGCCCCTCCGGGGCTTCGGCAAGCGCTTGACCCTGGGTGGTGGTCGCCGCGCCGCTGCCCTCCGGGCCGCCGGTCCGGTGCCGGCGGCGCAGGGCGCGCCCGCGGTCCAGCATCTGCGTCAGTGCCGCGCGGATCGCTGCGGCACGTCGCGGGCCGATGTGCGGCAGGCGCTCGAGGCGGCCATCGTGCGCGGCCGCCTCGAGCGCCTCGAGCGTGTCGAGACCGAGTTCGTCGTGGATGCGCATGGCCAGCTGTCCGCCGACGCCCGGCACCGTGCGGAAGATCGCCTCGGGTCCGGCGGCCCCGCGCAGGCGCTCGAGGCGCGCCCAGCGGCCGGTCTGCACGATCTCGGCGATCGCCGCGGCGATGCCCGGCCCGATGGCCGGCAGCGCGTCGAGCCCGGCCAGGCCCTCGCGCTCGTAGACGTCGCGCAGGTCGACGCGCAATGCCTGCACCGCGTCGGCGGCACGCCGATACGCGGCGATGCGGAACGGGTTGTCCTCGCCCTGGGCCTCGAGCAGCGTGGCCATCGCGCGCAGCAGGTCGGCCACGGCCGCGTTCTCGCCCGCCGCGGCGGCGCGCGCAGGCGGGAGCGCGGCGTCGTTCATCGGGCGGATCGGCCTCTGGTGCCCGCACTGCCGGCTCGGCGGTGGCGAGCCCCCGGCCCGCTCAGGCCAGTTGCTCGGTGCCGAACTGCCAGTTCGCCCACAGCGGCAGTTGCTCGACGCCGGCCTGCGCCTGCTGCCAGAAGGTCCGCTGCGCATCGAGCCAGCTGGTCCACGCGAGCGCGTTCATTTCGACCAGCCCCGCGATCCAGCGGCCGTTCATCTCGGCCCACGCGCGTGCCGCAGCCGCGGGGTCTGCGTCGTCGCTGAACTCGGTGCGGTGAACGACGAGTGGGGCGGGGCGAACCATCATCCTCTCCGGGCGCCTGCCTGGGCGCGCTGCAGCCACTTTACGAGCGCGGACAAGGCGCGCGCGTCACGATCGCAGCGGTGCTTGAGGCAGCGCAATGACCGTGTGGTTGGCGGCAGGCATGGTGCAGCCGTGGAGGGTTTTTTGGCGAGGCCGGTTGCGAGGGCAGCCTCACGGACGAACGAGGGCGAGATGACGACACGCAAGCCAGCGAAGCAGCCCGCGCCACCGAAACGGAAGGCGCTGCGCCGCCGTGGCGCCGCGAAGGTGATCGCGGAGTCGACGGGCCTGCCGGGCGCTCTGGTGGGCGACGAGGTCACGGAGCGGCCGGACGGGTGGTATTGGGTGGCGCCGGATGGCCACCAGGAGTTCGGCCCCTTCGGCAGCGCCGCGCTCGCGCGTGCCGACCGCGACCGCTACAACGAAGAGGCGCCGATCGAAGGCGAGACCGTGCAGGAGGCGGCCAGCGAGATCGGCATCGCCGACTGGATCGACCCGGAGACGGGGCTGCCCGCCGAGGGCGAATCGCCGCCGCACTTCGAGGAGCCTTGAGGGGCTTGGCTGGCGCTGCGCGGGCGCGGCCTGCCGCGGCGCCGCGCGGCGGGCCCCACCGCCTGGTCGGATCAGCAGGTGCCGAACGTGGCGCCCAGGGCCGCCAGCCAGCGGCGGTAGGCCACGCTCAACCGGTCGGCGGCGCAGTGCAGCTCGCCGGCCTTGCCGTCGGCGCCCAGGGGCAGGCGCCTGGGGCGCTGTGACTCCAGCACGGGCGCGTCCTGCGCGAAGATGCTCGTCTGGAACGCGCGCAACGCGTCGTCGCCTTGCGAGGCATCGTCGGTGCAGATCGTGAACCAGACCCGGGTCGACTCCTCGTCGAGCGGGCAGCACCAGAGCGCATAGGCCTCGCGGGGCGCGTCGCCCTCGGCCTTCTTCGTCAGCAGCGCCGACCAGGGGCCGAGCAGCCGGTAGCTGTAGTCGACCCAGGCGCCGCCGCGGGCGGCCGTGCTCGCGCGCGGCTGCCAGGCGCGGTACAGCGGCACCATCGGGCGCCCGAAGGCGTCGTGCTCGACGCGGTAGTCGGGCACGGCCGTCTGCTCGCGGCTGCCGAGCCAGCCTTCGTGCACGAACCCGAAGTGCGCCGTGTCGAGGAAGTTCTCGACCACGCGCGGGGCGCTGGCCGCCACGTCGAAAGGGCCGCACAGAACGCGTCGCGACGGCAGGGCGGGCAGGCCCTCGAGGCCGGCCTGGCCGGGGTCCGTGCCGTTGGCGGCCAGCGCGGCGGACGCGGGCGTGGCCTTCGGCGTCACCTCGGCCGCGACGGGCCCGTCGGCCGGCGCCGCGGGCCCCACGGCCCAGACGAGCCCGTCCGCCTCGATGGCGCGCCACTGGACCGCGCGGTGCGCGGCGGGCGGCGCGAAGCCGGGCAGCGCCGGGATGTGCCGGCACTGGCCGGCCGCGTCGAAGCGCCAGCCGTGGTAGGGGCACTCCAGCAGCCCCGATTCGACGCGGCCCCGCGAGAGGCGCGCGCCACGGTGCGGGCAGCGGTCGACGAAGACCGATGGTGCCGCGCCCTCGGCGGCGCGCCAAAGCACGAGGTCCTCTCCGAACGCACGCGCCGCCAGCGGGTGCATCGCATGCAGGTCGGCCGACGCCGCGATCGGAACCCACCGGACGGGGGGCAGATCCATCGGCGCGGCGTGCAGGCGTTCCGGGTCGGAGAAGGGCGGCCGGACGAACAGGCCGCCGCGCGGTTACTTCCCGCTCGGGATCTTGCCCTCGACGCCGCGGACGTAGAAGTCGACCTTGTCCTTCCAGTCCTGGTCGGCGCCCACGCCCTTGGCCAGGCGCTCCTTGCCGTTGCTGTCGACGATGGGGCCGGTGAACGGGTTCAGCGTGCCGGCCTTCAGCCCCGCGAGCGCCTCCTCGGCCTTCTTGCGAATGGCCTCGGGGATGGCGTCGTTGAACTTGATGACGTCGTTGGCGCCTTCGGGCTTGCCCCAGATGGTGCGGCCGGTCTTCCAGCTGCCGTCCATCGCCTCCCTGACCGCCTTCTTGTAGTAGGGGCCCCAGTCGACGACGTTCGAGGCCAGGTGCGCCTTCGGCGCCACCGCGCTCATGTCGCTGTCCCAGCCGAAGGCGTACTTGCCGTTCTTCTCGGCCGTCTGCAGCACGGCGGAGCTGTCGGTGTTCTGCAGCAGCACGTCGGCGCCCTGGTTGATCAGGCTCTGCGCGGCGTCGCCTTCCTTGGCGGGGTCGAACCAGGTGCTGATCCACACGACCTTGGTCTTCACCTTCGGGTTGACGCTCTGCGCGCCGAGCGTGAAGGCGTTGATGTTGCGCAGCACCTCGGGGATCGGGAAGCTGCCGACGAAGCCGAGGGTGTTGGTCTTCGTCATGCCGCCGGCGATGATGCCGCTGACGTAGGCGTCGTGATAGAAGCGCGCGTCGTACACGCGCATGTTCGGCGCGGTCTTGTAGCCGGTCGCGTGCTCGAACTTGACGTCCGGGAACTCGGCGGCCACCTTCAGCATCGGCTCCATGAAGCCGAAGCTGGTGGCGAAGATGATCTTGTTGCCCTGCGTGGCGAGGTCGCGGATCACGCGCTCGGCGTCGGCGCCCTCGGGCACCTTCTCGACGAAGGTGGTCTTGACCTTGTCGCCGAACTCGGCCTCGACGGCCTTGCGGCCCTGGTCGTGCGCGAACGTCCAGCCGGCGTCGCCCACGGGGCCGACATACACCCACGCCGCCTTGAACGGCTCGGGCTTCGGCGCCGGTGCCGAGGCCGCAGCGGGTGCCGCGGCCGTGGGCGCCGCCTCCTCCTTCTTGCCGCAGCCCACGAGGGCCGCGGCGGAGGCGAGGGTGGCAAGGCCGGCCACCTGCATCAGGCGGCGCTTGTTCAGATCGGTCATGGGGCAGGTTCTCCTCTGGCTGGAAACAGGTTCTCGACCCGTGCGAAGCAAGGCGGCGATTCTAGAAGTGGGGCCTTGCGCGCGCGCTATGCGCCCGGATGGAAGGGCTTTCCGAGCGACGCGGGCATGTTGACGCGGATGAAGGTGGCGTTGCGGCTGATCAGCGCGAGCACGACGATGGTGGCGAGGTAGGGCAGCATCGCGAGCAGCTGCGCGGCGATCTCGACGCCCTGGCCCTGCAGGTGGAACTGCAGCATCGTCACGCCGCCGAAGAGGTAGGCGCCCAGCAGCACGCGGATGGGCCGCCAGGTGGCGAACGTGGTCAGCGCCAGCGCGATCCAGCCGCGGCCCGCGGTGATCCCCTCCACCCACAGCGGCGCGTAGACCACCGACAGGAACGCGCCGGCGAGCCCGCACAGCGCGCCGCCGAACACCACCGCACCGAGGCGCAGGCCGCGCACCTTGTAGCCGAGCGCGTGCGCCGACTCCGGGCTCTCGCCGACGGCGCGCAGCACGAGGCCGGCGCGGCTCTTGTAGAGGAACCAGACGATGCCGGCGGTGAGGGCGACGGTCACGTACACCATCGGGTGCTGCTTGAAGAACGCCGGCCCCACGAACGGGATCGCCGCCAGGCCCGGCACCTCGAACGGTTGCCGCTCGCCGAGCTTCTGCCCGACGTAGGCCACGCCGACGAAGGCCGAGAAGCCGTAGCCGAAGAGGCTCAGCGCGAGGCCGGTGGCGTACTGGTTGGTGTTCAGCCAGATGACGAGGAGTCCGAACGCGGCCGCCAGCACCGCGCCGGCGGCGGCGCCGGCAAGGAAGGCGAGCGTGTCGCTGCCGGTGGTGAAGGCCACCGCGAACCCTGCCACCGCGGCCACGAGCATCATGCCCTCGGCGCCGAGGTTGAGCACGCCGGCCCGTTCGTTGACGAGAAGGCCGAGGCCGGCCAGCGCGAGCGGCGTGCCCGCCAGCAACGCGGCCGCGATGAGGAGCGCGAATTCGTTCATCCCGTGTTCCTCCGCCCTTCAGGCCCGCGCCAGCGCCGACCCGACGCGCACGCGGTAATGGATCAGCGTGTCGCAGGCGAGCAGCAGCACGAGCAGCAGGCCCTGGAAGACGCCGGTGAGCGCGTTCGGCAGCCCGAGGCGCGACTGGCCGAGCTCGCCGCCGATCAGCATCATCGACAGCAGCACGCCGGCGAACACGATGCCCACCGGGTGCAGGCGGCCGACGAAGACGACGATGATCGCGGTGAAGCCGAGGCCCGTGCTGATGTGCGGCGTCAGCTGCCGCAACGGCCCCGCCGCCTCCATCGCGCCGGCCAGCCCCGCGAGGCCGCCGGAGATCATCAGCGCCATCCACAGCGCCGTGCGCGAGCTGAACCCGGCGTAGCGCGCCGCCGCCGGCGCCAGCCCGCCCACCTGCAGCTGGTAGCCCCGGTACATGCGGAACATGAACAGCCACGTCGCCGCCACGGCGAGGAGCGCGAGCAGGAAGCCGATGTTCAGCCGCGTGCGCTCCACGAGCGGCGGCAGCCACGTGCTGGCGTCGAACGTCTTCGTCTGCGGGAAGTTGAAGCCCTGCGGGTCCTTCCAGGGCCCGAAGACGAGCCAGTTGACGAGCTGCTGCGCCACGTAGACGAGCATCAGGCTCACGAGGATCTCGTTGGCGTTGAAGCGGTCGCGCAGCAGCGCCGTGATCGCCGCCCACAGCATGCCGCCCAGCACCCCGGCCACGAGGATGAGCGGCAGGCTCACGACCTTGGGCAGCACGATGCCGGCCGTGGTGAGCCACAGCGCCACGCCGCCGCCGGCCACCGCGCCGAGCAGGAACTGCCCCTCGGCGCCGATGTTCCAGACGTTGGCGCGGTAGCACACGGCCAGCCCGAGCGCGATGACGATCAGCGGCGTGCTCTTCAGCAGCACCTCGCTGACCTGGCGGCGGCCGTTCAGCGGCTCGACGAAGAAGACCTCGAGGCCGCGGATCGGGTCCTTGCCGAGCGCCGCGAAGAGGATGGCCGCGAGCACGGCCGTGAGCACGAGCGCGATCAGCGGCGACGCGAGGCTCATCGCCCGCGAGGGCTGCGGGCGGGCTTCAAGCTTGAGCATGGCGCACCTCCATCGTGGCGGCCGCGGCCGAGCGCGACGCGCCGGCAGGGCCGGCTTCGCTCCCGGCCCACAGCCCCGACATCCATTCGCCGATGAGCTCGATCGTCGCGTCGGCCACGGCGATCGACGGCGACACGCGACCCTGCGCGATGACGACCAGCCGGTCGCTGATCTCGAACAGCTCGTCGAGCTCCTCGCTGACGACGAGCAGCGCACAGCCCGCGTCGCGCAGCGCCAGCAGTTCGCCGCGGATGAGCGCCGCGGCACCGACGTCGACGCCCCAGGTGGGCTGGCTGACGATGAGCAGCTTCGGGTTCGCGTCGATCTCGCGCCCGACGATGAACTTCTGCAGGTTGCCGCCCGAGAGCGACTTCGCGGCCGCGCCAGGGCCGCCGGCCTTGACGTTGAAGCGCTGGATGATGCGCGCGGCCAGCGCCGTCACCTGCGGCGTCTTCACCCAGCCGTTGCGCATGACGGCCTCGGTGCGCGTGAGCAGCGTGTTCGAGGCGAGCGTCATCGTCGGCACCGCGCCGCGGCCCAGCCGCTCCTCGGGCACGAAGTGCAGGCCCTCCTTGCGGCGGTGGCGCGGCGAGTGGTCGCCGATCGGCCGGCCGAACAGCTGGATGGACGCCGGGGCCGCGCGCCGGTCCTCGCCCGACAGCGCCGCCAGCAGCTCCTGCTGCCCGTTGCCCGAGACGCCGGCCACGCCGAGGATCTCGCCGGCGCGCACCTCGAAGCCGATGTCCTTGAGGTCGACGCCGAACTGGTCCTGCTTCGCGAGGCCGAGGCCCTTGACGCCCAGCACCACGGCGCCCGCCCTGCTGGCCTGGTGCTTCAGCTCGGGCGGCTCGGCGCCGATCATCAGGCGCGACAGGCTGGCGTTGCTCTCCTGCGTGGGGTCGACCTCGCCGGTGACCTTGCCGCCCCGCAGCACGGTGCAGTGGTGGCACAGCGAACGGATCTCGTCGAGCTTGTGGCTGATGTAGAGGATGCTCGTGCCGCGGTCGGACAGCTGGCGCAGCGTGACGAAGAGCTTGTCCACCGCCTGCGGCGTCAGCACCGAGGTCGGTTCGTCGAGGATGAGCAACTGCGGGTCGGTGAGCAGCGCGCGGATGATCTCCACGCGCTGCCGCTCGCCGACCGAAAGCGTATGCACCGGCCGCGCGGGGTCGATGTCCAGCCCGTAGGTGTGCGCGACGTCGACGATGCGCCGGCTCACCTCCGGCAGCTTCAGGCTCCTGTCGAGGCCCAGCCATACGTTCTCGGCCGCCGTCAGCGTGTCGAACAGCGAGAAGTGCTGGTAGACCATGCTGATGCCGAGCCGCCGCGCGGCGGCGGGGCTGGCGATGTGGACCTTCTCGCCGTTGAAGCGGATCTCGCCGGCATCGGGCTGCACCGCGCCGTAGATCATCTTCATCATCGTGCTCTTGCCGGCGCCGTTCTCGCCGAGCACGGCGTGGATCTCGCCGGGCTTGACGCGCAGCGAGACGTTGTCGTTGGCGCGTACCGCCGGATACTGCTTGGTGATGCCGGTGAGCTCCAGCCGCAGCGGCGCGCCGGGCGCCGGGCCCGCGCGCGAGGCCGCCGGTGAAGTGCCTGTCTCCTGCGGGGAGGCTGGTGAGTTCATGCCGCCCTCCTTTCGTCGTGTTCGTGGTCCGGCCCGGCGTGGCGCTGCTGCCCGGCCACCCAGGTGCCGAGCAGGTGGCGGTCGTCGGCCAGCGTGACCCAGGCGAAGACCTTCTCGTGCAAGTCGCGCGCCAGCCGCTGGCGCTCGGCGTCCACCGGGCCGGCGGCCCAGCGCCAGACGGCGAAGTCGGCGATGCGCCCCGGCTCCAGCGTGCCGATCTCGTGGCCGAGGTGCAGCGCCTCGGCGGCGCCGCGCGTGGCCGCGTGCAGCGCCGTCCAGGCGGTGAGCCGGTGGCCGGCCATCGCCTGCACCTTGTAGCCGTCGGCCAGCGTGCGCTGCATCGACAGGCTCGTGCCGCCGCCCACGTCGCTGGCCATGCTGACCGCGCCGCCCGCGGCAAGCAGCGCCGGCCAGTCGAACAGGCCGCTGCCGAGGAAGAGGTTGCTGCTCGGGCAGAACGCCACCTGCGCACCGGCATCGCGCAGGGCCGCCCGGTCGTCGGCGTCGAGCCAGATGCCGTGCGCCAGGATGGAGCGAGGGTGCAGCAGGCCGGCGCGGGCGTAGACGTCGAGGTAGCTGCGCGCCTCGGGAAACAGCTCGCCGACCCAGCGCACCTCGTCGCGGTTCTCGGCCACGTGCGTCTGCATGTACAGGCTCGCGTCGGCGCGGCACAGCGAGCCGGCCATCGCCAGCTGCGCCGGCGTGCTGGTGGGCGCGAAGCGCACCGTGACGGCGTAGCGGTTGCGGCCGCGGCCGTGCCAGCGCTGGATGAGGTCGACGCAATCGCGCTCGGCACGGGCGACGTCGTCGGGGTCATCGATCAGGCCGTCGGGCGCGTGGCGGTCCATCAGCACCTTGCCGGCGATCAGGCCCATCCCGCGTTCGCTGGCGGCGGCGAAGAGCGCATCGGCCGAGGCCTTGTGCACGGTGGGGAACACCGCGGCGGTGGTGGTGCCGTGCGCGAGCAGGGCGTCGAGGAAGTGCGCAGAGCCGCGCGCGGCCACTTCGGGGTCGGCCCAGGCGCGTTCGGCAGGGAAGGTGTAGTTGTTCAGCCAGTCGAGCAGCGCGGTGCCGTAGCTGGCGAGCACGCCGATCTGCGGGCTGTGCACGTGCGTGTCGATGAAGCCGGGCATCAGCAGGCGGCCGCGGTGGTCCACGCGCTCGATGCCGTCCGCCGGCTCCTGCGCCTGCACGGCGGCGATGTGGCCGGTGTCGTCGACGACGAGCCAGTGGTCGGGCCGGAAGCGCACGGCGCCGCTGCCCGCCGTGTCGCCCCAGGCGGGCGCCGCGGTGAAGTCGAGCAGGTCGGCGCGGTAGGCCTTCATCGGTGCAAGGTGCGGGAGACGGGGTGATGCCTCATGCCGCCACCCGCCGCGGCACCGCCCGCCGCGTCAGGCCGCGCGCCACTTCCCGCACCTGCTCGCGGAACCAGCGCATCGACGCCGCGTTGTGGGTCAGGTCGTGCCAGAGCTGGTAGTAGGTGAGCGGCGGAAACGCCACCGGGCACTTCACGATGCGCACCGGCAGCGTGTCGGCATAGCGGCTGCAGAAGAGCCGCCCGGTGGTGAGCACGAGCCAGGTCTCGGCCACCATCAGCGGGATGAGGCCGAAGTGGGAAGCCCGCACGGTGATGTTGCGGCGCGCCCCCGCGGCCGCGAGGTGCTGGTCGATCACCCCGAGCGCGCCCGGGTGCATCGGCATCGGCGCGACGTGCTCGCACTCGAGGTAGCGCGCGATCGTCCAGCCGCGCGCCCCGGCGCGCGTGGCCGGATGATCCTCGGCCACCAGGCAGACGACCTCGTCGCTCACGAGCCGCGCCAGGTGCAGTTCCTCCGGCGGCTCGAGCCAGTTGCCGATGACGAGGTCGACGTCGCCGACGGCGAGATGGCGGCGGTAGTCGTATTCGCGTGACAGCGGCATCAGCTCCAGCCGCGCCTGCGGCGCCACCCGCTGCAGGTGCGCGACGAGCGAAGGCAGGAACAGCGGGTCGAGGTAGTCGCTCGCGGCGACGCGGAAGGTGGCGCTCTCGTGCGCGGCATCGAAGCCGCGCTCGCGCGCCTTCGGGCTGAACAGGCGCTCGGCCTCGTGCAGCACGCGGCTCGCCGGCTCGACCAGCGACAGCGCCGTCTCCGTGGGCATCATCTGCTGGCCGGCGCGCACGAGCAGCGGGTCGCCCGTCAGCTCGCGCAGGCGGCGCAGCTGCGCGCTCACCGCCGGCTGGGTGCTGGCCAGCTTGAGGGCGGCGCGCGAGACGCTCCGTTCGGTGATCACGGTGTGCAAGACCCGGATGAGGTGGAGGTCAATGGTGTCGAATGTCGTGCGGCCCACCATATGCTTCGCGCCATATCCGATATGGGATTCATCGTATCCCCACGGGGGCGATCCGGAGTAAGTTCCGGGTAACTACCGACCCTCGGGGCCGGGTGAGGGTGGGGCCGCGGCGGCCCGGCCGGCACCGGGGCCCGCTTCCTGCAGACGAGCCAAGGCATGCAATCACGCCCGATCCGCTTCTTCCACCGCGGCGCCATCGTCGAGGTCGCGCCGGAACATCCCACGCGCACCGTGCTCGACTGGCTGCGCGAGGAAGCGCTGTGCACCGGCACCAAGGAGGGCTGCGCCGAAGGCGACTGCGGTGCCTGCACCGTGGTGGTGGGCGAGCTCGGAACCGACGGCACGCTGCAGGCGGGGCCGGTCAACGCCTGCATCCGCTTCCTGCCGACGCTGGACGGCAAGGCGCTCTTCACGGTGGAAGACGTGGCCGATGCGGGCCGGGCCCCGCCGGCAGGCGGCCCGGGCCACGGCCCCGCGGAAGCCGACGGCGCGCGTGCGGCCCTCCATCCGGTGCAGCAGGCGCTGGTGGAGTGCCACGGGTCGCAGTGCGGCTTCTGCACGCCGGGCTTCGTGATGAGCCTCTGGGCCTGCTACGAACGCCACCAGGCCGCGGGCACCCGGCCCTCGCGCCAGCAGCTGGCCGACGACCTGTCGGGCAACCTGTGCCGCTGCACCGGGTACCGCCCCATCCTCGATGCCGGCGAGAGGATGTTCGAGGCGCCGGCGCGCCGCCTCGACCCGGCGCCCGTCGTGCAGGCGCTGAAGACGCTCGCCGCCGACCCGCCGCTGCAACGCCCGGACTACCACGCGCCGCGCACGCTGGCCGAGCTGGCGGCGCTGCGGCTCGCGCGGCCGGAGGCCCGGCTGCTGGCCGGCAGCACCGACATCGGGCTGTGGGTCAACAAGCAGTTCCGCGAGCTGCCCGAGCTCATCTACCTCGGCAACGTGGCCGAGCTGCAGACGATCGAGGAGCGGTCGGTCGAGGGCCGGCCGATGCTCGCCATCGGTGCCGGTGCCACGCTCGAGGCGGCGTGGTCGGCGCTGCACGCGCGCTGGCCGGTGCTGCGCGACCTGTGGCTGCGCTTCGCGTCGCTGCCGGTGCGGCAGGCCGGCACGATGGGTGGCAACGTCGCCAACGGCTCGCCCATCGGCGACTCGGCGCCGGTGCTGATCGCGCTCGATGCCCGGCTCGTGCTGCGCCGGGGCGAGCGCGTGCGCCGCCTCGCGCTCGCCGACTTCTATGTCGACTACATGAAGAACCGCCTCGAGAGCGGCGAGTTCGTGCAGGCGATCGAGGTGCCGCTGGACACCCCGCGCACGCTGCGCGCCTACAAGATCAGCAAGCGCTTCGACTCCGACATCTCGGCGGTGAGCGCGGGCATGGCCTTGCGGCTGGATGGCGCCGGCCGCGTGCAGGAAGTGCGCCTGGCCTTCGGCGGCATGGCGGCCACCGTCAGGCGCGCCGCGGCCGCCGAGGCCGCGCTGCTCGGCCGCCCGTGGGACGAGGCGACGCTTGCCGCGGGCGTCGCCGCGCTCGCCGAGGACTTCAAGCCGCTCACGGACATGCGGGCCAGCGCCGCCTACCGGGCACGGGTGGCGGGCAACCTGCTGAGGCGCTTCTGGCTCGAGACGCGGCCCGTGGCGCCGCTCGCCGAGGCCGAGGTCAGCGTGTTCGCGCGCAGCGGCGCCACGGCCTGAGGCGCATTCAACCGGGAACCTCTCGATGAACAAGCCTGCCGACCTCCCCCTGGCCGCGACGAAGGCCGCCACCGGCGCCGCCGGCAAGCCGCTGCCGCACGAATCCGCCGCGCTGCACGTGGCCGGGGCCGCGCCGTACACCGACGACGTGCCCGAGCTCGCCGGCACGCTGCACGCCGCGCTCGGCCTGTCGCCGGTGGCGCACGGCGTCATCGAGCAGCTCGACCTCGCGCCGGTGCGGGCGATGCCGGGCGTGGTGGCCGTGCTCACCGCGCGCGACATCCCGGGTACGAACGACTGCGGGCCGCTCGTGCACGACGACCCGATCCTCGCAGGGGAGGTGGGCGGCACGCTGCGTTACCTCGGGCAGCCGGTCTTCATCGTCGTCGCGCGCACGCGCCAGGAGGCCCGGCGCGCGGCGGCGCTGGCGCGCAAGGTGGTGGTGGCCAAGGGGCTGCCGCCCATCCTCACGGCCGAGGCGGCGCACGCCGCGGGTCAGTACGTGCTGCCGCCGATGCACCTCGTGCGCGGCGATGCGCGCGCGGCCATCGGTGCGGCGCCGCGCCGCATGAAGCAGCGCATCGAGCTCGGCGGCCAGGAGCAGTTCTACCTGGAGGGCCACATCGCCTATGCGATGCCGGCCGAAGGCGGCGGCATGCGGGTGCTGTGCTCCACGCAGCACCCGAGCGAGATGCAGCACGTGGTGGCGCACGCGCTGCACCGGCCGGCGCACGCGGTGCAGGTGGAGTGCCGGCGCATGGGGGGCGGCTTCGGCGGCAAGGAGAGCCAGTCGGCCGTCTTCGCCTGCTGCGCCGCCGTGGCCGCCGCCAGGCTCGGCCGGCCCGTGAAGCTGCGCGTCGACCGCGACGACGACTTCCTCGTCACCGGCCGCCGCCACGGCTTCTTCTTCGACGCCGAGGTGGGCTACGACGAGGCGGGCCGCATCCTCGGCGCCGAGGTGACGATGGTCTCCAACGCCGGCCACTCGGCCGACCTTTCCGGGCCGGTGATGACACGGGCGCTGTGCCACTTCGACAACGCCTACTGGCTGCCGCACGTGGCGCTGCACGGCTACAGCGCGAAGACGAACACGCAGAGCAACACCGCGTTCCGCGGCTTCGGCGGGCCGCAGGGGGCGTTTGCGGCCGAGGTGCTGCTGGACTCGATCGCGCGCGAGCTGAAGCTCGACCCGCTGGCGGTGCGCAAGGCGAACTTCTACGGCACGACGGACCGCAACGTCACGCCGTACGGGCAGGTGGTGCGCGACAACGCCATCCACGAGCTCGTCGCCGAGCTCGAGCGCACGAGCCGCTACGCAGAGCGTCGCGCGGCCGCAGCCGCCTTCAACGCCGCGAGCCCGGTGCTGAAGAAGGGCGTGGCGCTGACGCCGGTGAAGTTCGGCATCAGCTTCAACGTCGTGCACCTCAACCAGGCCGGCGCGCTGGTGCACGTCTACACCGACGGCTCGGTGCTCGTGAACCACGGCGGCACCGAGATGGGCCAGGGCCTGAACACCAAGGTGGCGCAGGTGGTCGCGCACGAGCTCGGCCTGCCGTTCGAGCGCGTGCGCTGCACCGCCAGCGACACGCACAAGGTGGCCAACACGTCGGCCACCGCGGCCAGCACCGGCAGCGACCTCAACGGCAAGGCGGCCCAGGACGCGGCGCGACAGATCCGCGAGCGGCTCGTCGCCTTCGCCGTGCAGCAGCACGGCGGCGCCCCGGCCGACGTGCGCTTCGCCGAGGGGCGGGTGACGGCGGGGCCGCCCGGCAGCGCGAAGACGCTGACCTTCGCCGAGCTCGTGCAGGCGGCCTACATGGCGCGCGTGCAGCTGTGGAGCGACGGCTTCTATGCCACCCCCGGCCTCAGCTGGGACCGCGAGAAGATGCAGGGCAACCCCTTCTACTACTTCGCCTACGGCGCCGCGATGAGCGAGGTGGTGATCGACACGCTGACCGGCGAGAGCCGGGTGCTCGCCGCGCACCTGCTCTACGACGCCGGCCGCTCGCTGAACCCGGCGGTCGACATCGGCCAGGTCGAGGGGGCCTTCGTCCAGGGCATGGGCTGGCTGACGATGGAAGAGCTCGTGTGGCACCCGCAGACCGGGTTGCTGACGACGCATGCGCCGAGCACGTACAAGATCCCGTGCGCCAACGACGCGCCGGCGGAGTTCGTGACGCGGCTGTTCCGCGCCGGCGAGGCCGACCATCCTGCCGACACCATCCACCGCAGCAAGGCGGTGGGCGAGCCGCCGCTGCTGCTGCCGTTCTCGGTGTTCCTCGCCATCCGCGATGCCGTCTCGGCCGCCGGCGGCCACCGGGCCGATCCCCCGCTGCGGGCACCGGCCACGGCCGAGGCCATCCTGGCGGCGGTGCAGGCCGTGCAGGCGGCGCAGGCCGCCGCGGCGGGCTGACCCGCCCGGCGTCGCTGCACATCCTGGCCGCTGCACCTGACGCCACGGCCATGTTCGACCTGCGTGCGGCGGCACTGGCGTGGCAGCGGGCCGGGCGAGCGGCGGTGGTGGTGGAAGTGGGCGCCACGCGGGGCTCGGTGCCGCGCGAGGCGGGCACGCGCATGCTCGTCGCTGCCGACGAGGTGCTGGGCACGATCGGCGGCGGCCATCTCGAGTGGCAGGCCATCGACGAGGCGCGCGCGCTGCTGCAGGGCCTCGCGCGGGGCGAAGCAGCGGGGCCGCGCGCCCGGCACGTGGCCCTCGGGCCGAGCCTCGGGCAGTGCTGCGGCGGCGTGCTCGACCTGCGCTACACGCCGCTGGCCGACGCCGCCGTCGAAGCCTGGCCCGAGACGGCGCCCCGCTTCCACCTCCAGCTCTACGGCGCGGGCCACGTCGGCCGCGCCATCGTGCGCCTGCTCGCGGGGCTGCCGTGCCGGGTGCAGTGGGTCGACGAGCGGGAGAGCGAGTTCCCGGATGCACCCTTGCCGCCGCACATCGAACGCGTCTGCGTCGAGCCCGTCGAAGCCGAGGTGCGCAGCGCACCACCGGGCGCGTTCTATCTCGTGCTCACGCACAGCCACGACCTCGATCTCGCGCTGACGCAGGCGATCCTGCGCCGCGGCGACTTCGCCTTCTTCGGCCTCATCGGCAGCCGCACCAAGCGCGCGCGCTTCGAGCACCGGCTGCTCGAGCGCGGCTTCGCTGCCGAGGCGGTGCGGCGCATCACGTGCCCGATCGGCGTGCCCGGCATCGAAGGCAAGGAGCCGGAGGTGATCGCGTTCGCGGTGGTGGCGCAGCTGCTGCAGCAGGCCGGGATCGGGCGCGGCTGAAGGGCCGGGCCGGCGGGCGCGCCGCCCCTATCCGGGCCGTGGGAAACGGGCCGGCCGCCCCGATCAGCGGCCGCGCCGGCCGGTGCCGGCCTGCGGCTTGCCAGCCGCCGGCCGGGCCGGGGCGGCGGGCTGGCGCGCCACCTTCGGCGGCAGCGTCAGCCCGTATCGCAGGCCTCGCTCCAGCCACGTGGCCAGCCGCGCGGGGTTCTCGGCTTCGTCGTCGGGCACGAGCACGTACTCGCGCATCGGCCGGCCCGGCATGGGGGTGAACCACTCCGTCTCGCCGGCCGCCACGAGCGCGGCCGCTTCGTCGATGCCCAGGCGCACGAGCACGCGGTCCTGGAAGAGCCCGCAGAAGAGCTGGCCGCGCACGAAGGCGCACGGGTAGCCGAACATCTGCCGCCGCTGCACCTGCGCATGGCGCGGCAGCACCTGGTCGAAGGCGGCGATCAGCCCGGGTGGCGACTTCCGCCAGCGTCGCGTCGTCATCGGTCCTCCCTCGCCGGGTCAGTGCACGCGCAGGGCGCGCCACGCGTCGATGGCATGCCGGGCCAGCGCCGTCACCCACGGTGGCGCCGAGGGCACGAAGGCGATGCCGAACCGGGGGCTGACGACATAGCCCGCCCGCTCGAAGGCATCGGCGTCCTGCCCGGCCACGAAGGCGGCAAGCGATCCGAAAGGGACGGCGATGCCGTCCAGGTGCACCACCGCGGCCGGACGGGTCACCTCCTCGAGGCGCCCGCCGTCCTGGAAGCGGAAGACGCGATCGCCGTAGTCCCATTCGTCCAGGCCGACGTCGTTGCGGCCGCGGGCACGCGGCGCGCCGAGCCGCGCCTCGAGCTCGGAGCGCCCGATCGTGAACGCGATGCCGTCCACCTGCACGAAGGGCGTCAGGAACATCGCCGGCCGGGGGGGCCGGGGCGCGTCGTCCGCCGGGCCGGTCATCGCCGCGCCCTCGGCGGCCACGCCACGCGGTCCCGGCGTGCGAACGCCGGGCAGCCCGTCGACGAGGTTGGCTCCATGCGACGCGCGACCGTCAGCCGCCGAGCGCGGCGATCGAACGCGCCAGGTTCGCGCGGGCGCGCGCCTCCAGGCGACGGTGCAGCGCCGGCGTGCTGTAGATCGACGCGCGGTCGAGGAACGACTGCAGCAAGGCGCGCCTTCGCGCGCCGAAGAGCAGCGACGGCACGTGCGCGTACTCGCCGCGGATCTGCTGTTCGTACTCCGCGAACCGCTCCGGCGCGGCGCCGAGGATCGCGAGGTCGATGTCCACGAGCACCTGCTCGTCGCGCGTGCGCGGCAGCGTCGCATGGCGCGTGGCCATGACAAGCGCGTCGATGCGCGCGATCGCGTCGATGGCGACGCCGGTCGCCCCCAGGGCCTCGCGGGCCCAGGCGGCGCTGCGGCTCTCGTTCTCCGCCGAGCCGAGGTCGTAGACGGCATCGTGGAACCACAGCGCCAGCTCGACTTCGGCGGGCCGGTCGGGTGCGTCGCGAAGCGTGTCGAAGAGCGACAGGCATTCGGCCAGGTGCTGCAGCGTGTGGTAGCGCCGGTGCGGCTCGGCGTAGCGCGCCAGCAGTGCGTCGCGGACGACGTGCCCGTCGCCGGCGGCCTGGAGCCCGTGCCAGGCGCGGTTCCAGGAGGCATCGAAGGGTGGGTTCATGACGGCCCGGGCCACGTTGCGGCTGCGCGTGATTGTCCGCCGGCGCGCGCCTGCGGCCACCGGATCGGCCGGGCCGGAAACGAAAGGGCCCGCCGGAGGCGGGCCCGTCGTGCGACGCGTCGCGGGACGCGTCGAGGCGGGGGCGGTGCGCGCGCGGCGCGGCCGCCCGGCGCTTCGTCAGTGCTTGCCGTGGTGCTTGCGCGCCCACTCGTCGGCCCAGGCGTCGGAACGGGCCTGCTCGCGGGCCCCCATGGTCATGGTCCAGGTCAGGCAGCCGGTCGCGAAGAGCACGGGAACGAGGGCGAGGAGAACGGAGGTCATGGGCTTGAGGAGGGTGGAGGGGAGGGAGGTCCTTCGTGGATCGACCGTGAGTGTGCGGACTTGAGCCGCATGTCGTGCGGTGCGCCACGAATGACCCCGGCCGGCCCGGGACAAGCGGTGCGATTCAGCGCGCCGTCAGCTTGCGGGGCCGGCGATGGCCCGGCGGCGCGAGCCGTGTTCAGTCGAACCAGCGTTCACGCACCTCGGCCGGCAGCTGCGCGCCGGTGGCGCTGCTGGTGCGGTGGGCGCGCTCGAGCACCTGCCAGAAGTAGCGGTAGCTCGCGCGATCGTGCAGCCGGTCCTCGCCGAGCAGACGGTGGCGGATCGGCGCCCAGTGCGCGCGCTCGGCCGCGTCGATGATCTCGATGGCCATGTCCACCTCGGCCGTGGTGGGCGCGAAGGCCTCGATGATGATCTTGACCTGCGCCGGGTGGATGCTCCACATGCGCGTGTAGCCGAGTTGCCTCGCCGCCCGCTGCGCCGCCTGGGCCAGCGCCTCGAAGTTGCGGAACTCGGTGACGACGCAGTGCGAGGGCACCTTGCCGTACGCATGGCAGGCCGCGGCGATCTCGAGCTTGGCGCGCAGCACGAGCGGGTGCTCGAACTGCCCCGTGACGCCCATCGCCGACTGCGGGATCGCGCCGCGGTGCGCGGAGACGAAGTCCATGAGCCCGAAGCTCAACGACTCGATGCGCGGGTGCGCCGCCAGCGCCTGCACCTCGGCCAGCGCGCCGTGCGTCTCGACGAGCGCGTGCAGCGGCACCGTGGCGCCGCCGGCGTCGACGACGAGCTTGCCGGCGCGTTGCAGGTCCGCGAGACCGCGCACCTTGGGGATCATCAGGTAGGCCGGCGGCTGGCCCGCCTTGAGCACCGTGGCGGCCACCTCGGTGAAGCTGGGGTGGTCCACCGGCAGCAGGCGCACGCCGACGCGGCCGAAGCGGTTGGCCGCCGAACCCAGCAGGTCCGCGATCAGCTCGGCGTGCTCGACCTCCCCTCCCACGGGCGCGCCGTCCTCGTTGTCGAGCGTGACGTCGAACACCGGCCCGAGCTGGCCCTGCAGCTCCAGGCTCTTGCGCATGCGCGCCTCGACGCCGCAGTAGTGGTCGCACACGGGCAGCGCGGAGACGGCGCGCTCGTCGGGATCGAAGAGGGCGAGGCGGGGGTGCAGGGTCTCGGGCATCGCAGGCGTCGCGGTTCGAGCCGGCTGCCACGCGGCCGCGCCGGACTGAACATGGTGAAGGCGCGAGGTTAACCCCGTGTCCGGCCCGGTGGGACGTGGCGCCGGGCGCGGCGGCGCGGGCTTGGGTTTTCCCGCTTGCCCGTCCCCGGGCGCGGGACAGAATCCCTCGGCGTCTCAAACATATGATGAATAGGAGACTTCGATGCGGATGATCGGTTCGATGCAGCGGGGGCGTTCCTCCCCCTTCCATTCGTGGGTCACGCGCGGCCGGCGCGTGCTGCTCGGCGCGGGGCTCGCGCTGGCGGCCGGTGCGGGACTGGCGCAGACCTACCCGGATCGTCCGATCACGCTCGTGGTGCCCTGGGGGGCCGGTGGCGGCACCGACGCCGTGGCACGCATGGTGGCCACGCTGATGGAGAAGGACCTCGGCCAGCCGGTGAACGTGGTCAATCGCACCGGCGGCTCGGGCGTGGTGGGACATTCCGTCATCGCCACCGCGGCGCCCGACGGCTACACGATCGGGATGATCACGGTGGAAATCAGCATGATGCACCACCAGAAGCTCACCGAGCTCAACCCGACCAGCTACACGCCGATCGCGCTGGTGAACCTCGATCCGGCCGGCTTCCAGGTGCGTGCCGACTCGCCGTACAAGAGCATGAACGACGTGCTCGCGGCGGTGAAGGCCAACCCCGGCAAGTTCAAGGCCTCGGGCACCGGGCAGGGCGGCATCTGGCACCTGGCGCTGGCCGGCTGGCTGCGCGATGCCAAGGTCGACCCGGCCAGCGTGCCGTGGGTGCCGAGCAACGGCGCGGCGCCGGGCCTGCAGGACCTCGTGGCTGGCGGCGTCGAGTTCGTGCCCTGCTCGCTGCCCGAGGCGCGCTCGCTCATCGAGGGCGGCAAGGTTCGCTCGCTGGCGGTGATGGCCTCGCAGCGGGCGGCGCTGTTCCCGAACGTGCCGACACTGAAGGAAGCGACCGGCTCCAACTGGGCCACGGGGGCCTGGCGGGGCATCGCCGGGCCGAAGGGCCTGCCGCCGAACATCGCCGCCCGGCTCGAGGCCTCGGTGAAGAAGGCCTACGAGAGCAAGGAGTACAAGGACTTCATGGCCCAGCGCGGCTTCGGCCTGCTGTGGGGCGACGGCAAGGAGTTCGCCTCCTTCATGGCGAAGGCGGACGCCGACATGAAGGCGGTGATGACTGCCGTCGGGCTCGTGAAGTGAGACTTCGCGTGACGCAGTTGCCCTGACCGCGCGGCGCACCCCGGGGCCCCGGGGGGTCGCCTGCGGTGTGCTGCAGCGGGCGGGGCCGGGGATGGTGCAAGATCGCCGATGCGGCGATCCGCCGCTTGAAGGCGTCGGCGCGTGAAGGGGGCCCAGGCTCCGCTGGCCGTGCTGGCGCGAGTGAAGGCACCATGACTTCGAGCCAGATCCGCAAGGCCGTCTTCCCCGTCGCGGGCCTCGGCACCCGATTCCTGCCGGCCACCAAGGCGCAGCCCAAGGAGATGCTGCCGGTGGTGGACAAGCCGCTCATCCAGTACGCGGTGGAGGAGGCCTACGCCGCCGGCGTGCGCGAGATGATCTTCGTCACCGGGCGCCACAAGCGCTCGATCGAGGATCACTTCGACCTCACCTGGGAGCTCGAGATGGCGCTCGAGCAGGCGGGCAAGCACGACCTGCTCGAGGTCGTGCGCCGCGTGAAGCCCGACGACATGGAGTGCGTCTACGTGCGCCAGGCGCAGGCGCTGGGCCTCGGCCACGCGGTGATGTGCGCGCACCGCCTGATCGGCGACGAGCCCTTCGCCGTGCTGCTGGCCGACGACCTGATGATCGGCGACACGCCGGTGCTCGCGCAGATGGCGCAGCAGTTCGCGAAGTGGCGCACGTCGATCCTGGCCGTGCGCGAGGTGCCGCAGGACCAGACGCGCCGCTACGGCATCGTCGATGGCGAGGCCGTGGACGACGTGCTGGTCGACGTGCGCCGCATCGTCGAGAAGCCCGCGCCCGAGGTCGCGCCGTCGCGCCTGGGCGTGGCCGGCCGCTACATCCTGACGCCGGGCATCTTCCACGAGCTGGCCCACGGGGTGCGCGGCGTGGGCGGCGAGATCCAGCTGACCGACGGCATCGCCGCGCTGCTGAGGCGCGAGAAGGTGCACGCGTACCTCTACGAGGGCACGCGCTACGACTGCGGCAGCCGGGAGGGTTTCCTCGAGGCGAACGTGGAGCTCGGCCTCAAGCACCCCGAGCTGGGTCCGGCCTTCCGCGAGTTCCTGGTGCGGCAGGTCTGCTGACACCGTCCGGCGCGACGCGCGGACGCGAGGCACCGGGCCTGGCGTCCGCGCAGTCGTGCCGTCCGTGGGGGGGCGTGCCCGCCGCCTTACCCGAGGCTGCGCACGAGCAGGCTCGCGCCGCTGCCGATGAGCATCAGCCACACGCCCTGCTGCACTCGCGCCGCGGGCAGCCTGGCATGCAGGCGGCTGCCGACGAAGTAGCCGAGGGCGGCACCCGGCAGCAGCGCCATCGAGGTGGCCAGGAGCCCCGGCTGCGCCAGCAGGCCGTTGGCGAGGAAGAGCACGCCGCGCACCGACGCCGCGCCGAGGATGAGGGCGGCGATGCTGGCGCGCAGCCGCGAGGGGTCGCGCACGCGGCTCGCGAGATAGATGGTGTAGAGCGGCCCGCCGCTGCCGAAGAGCGCCGAGAAGACGCCCCCGCTCAGGCCCGTCGGCGCGGCCCACCGCGACGACACCGGTTCGCGCGGCGTGGCCGTCTTCGGCCCGAAGAGGCTCCAGCTCGCCACGGCCACGACGAAGAGGCCCAGCAGTGCCAGCAGCAGCCGATCGCCGGCCTTGGCCAGCAGCGTGGCGCCGGCGAACATGCCGGCCAGCATCCAGGGCAGGAGGCGGGCGAGCTCGCGCACCTCGACCAGCCGGCGATTGCGCAACCCGAGGAAGGCCGAGGCGCTGAGGTCGAGCAGCAGCATCATCGGCACCGCGAAACGCAGCGGTACCCAGTGCGCCAGCAGCGGCAGCGCCACGACGTTGGCACCGAAGCCGCCGAAGCCGAACAGCGTGTAGCCGAGCGCGACCGCGGCGGCGATGGCGAGAAGGTCGGGCCAGGGCAGGTGCAGCATGGGCAACGGGCGTGGATAGACTCGGCCGGATCGGCGCGGCTTGCGGGGGGGCGGGCCGATTCTCGGCCCCTTCGCGGGCCACCTTCGCGCGTGGCGGAAAGGACCAGCATGTCGTTCGATTTCAAGGGCCGGCGCGTCGTCGTGGCGGGCGGCAGCCGCGGCATCGGCCGCGCGATCGCTCTCGGCTTCGCGGCGGCCGGGGCACACGTCTCCATCTGCGCGCGCGGCGCCGCGGCGCTCGAGGCCACGCGCGTCGATCTCGCGCGCCACGGCGGGCGCGTGCACGCGACGGTCTGCGACCTCGCCGACGGCGCCGCGGTGACGCGCTACGTGGGCGAGGCGGCGCAGGTGCTCGGGGGCATCGATGTGCTCGTCAACAACGCATCGGGCTTCGGCATGGGCGACGACGAGGCCGGCTGGGCCGCCGGCGTGGCGGTCGACGTGATGGCGATGGTGCGCGCGTCGCATGCGGCCGTGCCGTGGCTGGAGAAGTCGACGCAGGGGCCGTCGGTCCTGCACATCTCCTCGATATCTGGCTTCCGAGCCAGCGCGCGGGCGCCGGCCTACGCCGCCGTGAAGGCGGCCATCAACAGCTACACCGGCAGCCAGGCGGCCATGCTGGCGAAGCGCGGCATCCGCGTGAATGCCATCGCGCCGGGCTCGATCGAGTTCGAAGGCGGCGTGTGGGCGCAGCGCCGCGCGTCCGGCGACCCGCTCTACGAGCGCACGCTGAAGGGCATTCCCTTCGGCCGCATGGGCGTGCCGGAAGAGGTGGCCGACGTCGCGCTGTTCCTGGCCTCGCCCCATGCGCGCTGGGTGACGGGGCAGGTGCTCGCGGTCGACGGCGGGCAGCTGCTCGGGGCCTGACGCGCCCGCCCGCGGGTGCCGGCACCCCGGCGGCTGCGGCTCGGCCGCGCGTCCGGCGTCGGTGGCGCAGAAGGCAGACCGGCCCGCACGTGCGGGCCGGTGTGTTCCGCTGGGCCGCTGGGCCCTCGGAGCGAAGGTGGCAGGCCGCGCCGGGCAGCCGGCGCCGCGCCGGCTTCAGAGCAGGTGCTTCACGCCGTCCTGCTCGCCCTGCAGCTCGGCCAGCGTCTTGTTGATGCACTCCTGCGAGAAGGCGTCGATCTCGAGGCCCGGCACGATGCTGTACTTGCCGCCGGCGCAGGTGACCGGGTAGCCGAACATCACGTCCTTCGGGATGCCGTACTCGCCGTTGCTCGGCACGCCCATCGTCACCCACTCGCCGTTCGTGCCCAGCGCCCAGTCGCGCATGTGGTCGATGGCGGCGTTGGCGGCGCTGGCCGCGCTGGACAGGCCGCGCGCCTCGATGATGGCGGCGCCGCGCTTGCCCACCGTGGGCAGGAACACGTCCTTGTTCCAGGCGTGGTCGTTGATCATCGCCTTCACGCTCTGGCCGTCGATGGTGGCGAAGCGGTAATCGGCGTACATCGTGGGCGAGTGGTTGCCCCACACGCCGAGTTTCTTGATGGAGGCCACCGGCTTGCCGGTCTTGGCGGCGATCTGGCTCAGCGCGCGGTTGTGGTCCAGGCGCAGCATCGCGGTGAAGTTCTCGCGCGGCAGGTCGGGCGCGCTCTTCATCGCGATCCAGGCGTTGGTGTTGGCCGGGTTGCCGACGACGAGCACCTTGACGTTGCGGCTGGCGTGGTCGTTGAGCGCCTTGCCCTGGCCGATGAAGATCTTGCCGTTGATGGACAGCAGCTCGGCGCGCTCCATGCCGGCCTTGCGCGGCATCGAGCCGACCAGCAGCGCGTAGTCGGTGTCCTTGAAGGCGGTGTTCGGGTCGCCATGCGCCTCCATGCCGTGCAGCAGCGGGAAGGCGCAGTCCTCCAGTTCCATCATCACGCCCTTGAGCGCCTTCTGCGGGCCCTCGGCCGGCACCTCGAGCAGCTGCAGGATCACCGGCTGGTCCTTGCCCAGCATCTCGCCGCTGGCGATGCGGAACAGCAGGGCGTAACCGATCTGGCCGGCGGCACCGGTGACGGCGACACGGACGGGCTTCTTGCTCATGAGGGGGCTCCTGGCGAAGGGATCGAACGAGCAGCGTTCGAGGGCGGGTGAGGGCGTTTCGGGGGCGGGATTCTACCGAGGGGCCTGACGCGACTCTTATGTCTTATGCAGGACTATGCGCGACAATCGCCGCATGGCCCCCACGGCAGCCACCGCGACCCAGCCCGGCGACTCAGGCGCAACCGAACCGGGCAGCGCGCCGGTGCAGGCCGGTGCCGGCCCGCTGCCGACGTTCGTGCCGCTGTACCAGCAGATCAAGTCCTTGCTGCTGCGCAGCCTGCAGCTCGGCGAGTGGCAGCCCGGGCAGCCCATCCCGAGCGAGGTCGAGCTGGCGTCGCGCTTCAAGGTGAGCCAGGGCACGGTGCGCAAGGCCATCGACGAGATGGCCGCCGAGAACCTGGTCGTGCGGCGCCAGGGCAAGGGCACGTTCGTCGCCACGCACGCCGAGGAAGGCACGCGCTACCGCTTCCTGCGCCTGGCCAGCGACGACGGCACGCCGCCGCCGCTCAGGCGCCGGTTGCTCGACTGCCGGCGCATGCGCAGCAGCGACGAGGTGGCGCGCGCGCTGCAGCTGGCGCCGGGCGAGCCCGTGGTCGAAGTGCGTCGCCTGCTGCTGGATGGCGACCGGCCCGTGGTGCTGGACGACCTCTGGCTGCCGGGCGCCGACTTCAAGGGCCTCGACGCGGCGAAGCTCGAGCAATGGCGCGGGCCGCTGTACCGGCTCTTCGAGGTCGAGTACTCGATCCGCATGATCCGCGCGGAGGAGAAGATCCGCGCGGTGGCGGCCGGCGCCGCCGAGGCCGGGCTGCTGCAGGTGCCGGTGGGCACCCCGCTGCTGCTGGTGGAGCGCCGGTCGTTCACGTATGGGGACCGGCCCGTCGAGCTGCGGCGCGGGCTCTATCACACGGCGGGGCATCACTATCGCAACGAGCTGAGCTGAACGTCGGCGCGTCCGCGTGCCGGCGGTCGGGAGCGGCCGGCCGGCGACGCGGCCGGCGCGGCCCCGGGTTCGTGTAAGCCTGCTGCGTTGCAATAGACTTCGAAGGTTGCGCAGGTCGCGTCGGCGTGCATGGAGCGGCCCGAGGCAACGAATCATCGAGAGCACAAGAAGGACGAGGGCGACGAGGCATGGCTGACACCTCCGGAACACTGAGCGGCGCTCGCCGCGCGCGCGCGGCCGGCCGGCCCGGCACGATGCGCCTGATCGACGCGCTCGGCTACCGCCTTCCGCTGGCGGGCGTGGTTTCCATCCTGCACCGCGCCAGCGGCGCGCTGATGTTCGCGCTGCTGCCCTTCGTGGTGTGGCTCTTCGACGTGACGCTCAGTTCCGAAGCCAGCTACGACCGCTTCACGGCGGCCTACGCGGCCGGCATCGGCGTGTTCCCGGCCTGGTTCGTGAAGCTCGTCACCCTGGCGCTCATCTGGGCCTACCTGCACCACGCCGTGGCGGGTCTGCGCCACCTGTGGATGGACGCGACGCACAGCGTCACCAAGGAGCAGGGCCGCACCTCCGCGATCGCCACGCTCGCCATCAGCATCGGCCTGACGCTGGTCCTGATGGGCAAGCTGTTCGGCTGGTACTGACAACGACCCCAGAAGACAACGATAGGCGGCAAGCGATGTCGGTCAACTACGGTTCCAAGCGCGTCGTCGTCGGCGCGCACTACGGTCTGCGCGACTGGCTGAGCCAGCGTGTCACGGCGGCGCTGATGGCGCTGTTCACGCTCGCGCTGCTCGTGCAGGTGGCCTGGCCCGGCCGGCCGCTGGGCTACGAGACCTGGGCGGGCATCTTCGCCGCGCAGTGGATGAAGGTCCTCACCTTCGCGGTCATCGTCGCGCTCGGCTGGCACGCCTGGGTCGGCGTGCGCGACATCTGGATGGACTACGTCAAGCCGGTGGGCGTGCGCCTGGTGCTGCAGGTGGCGACCATCGTCTGGCTCGTCGGCAACATGGGCTGGATGGTGCAGGTGCTGTGGAGGCTATGACCCCCCAGAAGCGGCCTGCGGCCGCCTCCCCCCAGGAGGCACCGCCAGCGGTCCGGCGAAGCCGGACCCGCGGCGGTTGCCTGGCTGGTTCGTGGCCCTGCTCCGGCCACCGATAGGACACGAGAACACAAGATGGCAAGTACCAAGTCCCTTCCCCGCCGCCGCTTCGACGTCGTCGTCGTCGGTGCCGGCGGCTCGGGCATGCGCGCGTCGCTGCAGCTCTCGTTGGCCGGCCTGAACGTGGCCGTGCTGTCGAAGGTGTTCCCCACGCGCAGCCACACCGTGGCCGCGCAGGGCGGCATCGGCGCGAGCCTCGGCAACATGGCCGAGGACAACTGGCACTACCACTTCTACGACACCGTCAAGGGCTCCGACTGGCTCGGCGACCAGGACGCGATCGAGTTCATGTGCCGCGAGGCCGGGCGCGTGGTGTACGAGCTCGAGCACATGGGGATGCCGTTCGACCGCAACCCCGACGGCACGATCTACCAGCGCCCGTTCGGCGGCCACACCGCCAACTACGGCGAGAAGCCCGTGCAGCGCGCCTGCGCCGCGGCCGACCGCACCGGCCACGCGATGCTGCACACGCTGTACCAGCAGAACGTGCGCGCGAAGACGAACTTCTTCGTCGAGTGGATGGCGCTCGACCTGATCCGCGACGCCGACGGCGACGTCGTGGGCGTCACGGCGCTCGAGATGGAGACCGGCGAGGTCTACATCCTCGAGGCCAAGGTCACGCTGTTCGCCACCGGAGGCGCCGGGCGCATCTACGCGGCCAGCACCAACGCCTTCATCAACACCGGCGACGGCCTCGGCATGGCGGCGCGCGCCGGCATCCCGCTGGAGGACATGGAGTTCTGGCAGTTCCACCCCACCGGCGTGCACAACGCGGGGGTGCTGCTCACCGAGGGCTGCCGCGGCGAAGGCGCCATCCTGCGCAACAGCAACGGCGAGCGCTTCATGGAGCGCTACGCGCCGACGCTGAAGGACCTCGCGCCGCGCGACTTCGTCAGCCGCTGCATGGACCAGGAGATCAAGGAAGGGCGCGGCTGCGGTCCGAACAAGGACTACATCCAGCTCGACATGACGCACCTGGGCGCCGACACGATCATGAAGCGGCTGCCCAGCGTCTTCGAGATCGGCCACAACTTCGCCAACGTCGACATCACGAAGGAGCCGATCCCCGTCGTGCCGACCATCCACTACCAGATGGGCGGGATCCCGACCAACGTCCACGGCCAGGTGGTGACGCCCAAGGGCGCCGTGCACAACGACGTCGTCAACGGCCTCTACGCGGTGGGCGAGTGCTCGTGCGTCAGCGTGCACGGCGCCAACCGGCTGGGCACGAACTCGCTGCTCGACCTGCTCGTCTTCGGCAAGAGCGCGGGCGACCACATCGTCGCGGCGCTGAAGAGCGCGACCCGGGCCCACAAGCCGCTGCCGGCCGACGCCGCCGACAAGTCGCTGGCGCGCCTGGCGCGGCTCGACGGCACGAGCGGCGGCGAGTACGCGCAGGACGTCGCCAACGACATCCGCAACGCGATGCAGCAGCATGCCGGCGTCTTCCGCACGCAGGCTGGCATGGACGAGGGCGTCAGGAAGATCAACGCCATCCGGGCCCGCGTCGAGGCCATCGGCCTGAAGGACAAGAGCCAGGTCTTCAACACCGCGCGCATCGAGGCGCTCGAGGTCGAGAACCTCATCGAGGCCGCGCAGGCCACGATGACCAGCGCCGCCGCGCGCAAGGAGTGCCGCGGCGCGCACACGGTGAAGGACTACGAGCGCGGCGCCGACGACGCCGAGTGCCCGCTCGGCCGCAACGACCGCGAGTGGATGAAGCACACGCTCTGGTACAGCGAGGGCAACCGCCTCGCGTACAAGCCCGTGAACCTGAAGCCGATGACCGTCGAGTCGATCCCGCCGAAGGTTCGCACCTTCTGACGCGCGCGACGCTCCTGCCACGCCGCCGACGCCGGAAGCCTGCCGAACGAGCTGCCCGAATAGCCGAACCGAAGCCGCCCGAGACCATGAGCGCACGCACCTTCCAGATCTACCGCTTCGACCCCGACCAGGACGAGAAGCCGCGCATGCAGACCTACAGCGTCGTGCTCGACGGCAGCGAGCGCATGCTGCTCGACGCGCTGATGAAGCTGAAGGCGCAGGACCCGACGCTCAGCTTCCGCCGCAGCTGCCGCGAGGGCGTGTGCGGCTCGGACGCGATGAACATCAACGGCAAGAACGGCCTCGCGTGCCTGACCAACCTGCGCACGCTGCCGGGCACGATCGTGCTCAAGCCGCTGCCCGGCCTGCCCGTCATCCGCGACCTGATCGTGGACATGACGCAGTTCTTCAAGCAGTACCACAGCATCAAGCCCTACCTCGTCAACGAGACGCTGCCGCCCGAGAAGGAGCGGCTGCAGTCGCCCGAGGAGCGCGAGGAGCTCAACGGCCTGTACGAGTGCATCCTTTGCGCCAGCTGCAGCACGAGCTGCCCGAGCTTCTGGTGGAACCCGGACAAGTTCGTCGGCCCCGCCGGTCTTCTGCAGGCCTACCGCTTCATCGCCGACAGCCGCGACCAGGCCACCGGCGAGCGCCTGGACAACCTGGAAGACCCGTACCGGCTCTTCCGCTGCCACACGATCATGAACTGCGTCGACGTCTGCCCGAAGGGCCTGAACCCGACGAAGGCGATCGGCAAGATCAAGGAACTGATGGTCCGCCGCGCCGTATGAACATCCCCCCCGAAGCGACCTTCGGTCGCCTCCCCCCAGGGGGCGACGCCGGCGGACCGGCGGAGCCGGATCCGCGGCGTTCGCTCGGCCAGGCTTCGGCTCGCCTCGACGAACGTTCTCTCTCGCGTCTGAAGTGGCGCTGCCGCCGCGGGCTGCTGGAGAACGACCTCTTCATCGAGCGCTTCTTCCGCGCCCACGAAGATTCGATCACGACAAGGCAGGCCGCCGGGCTCAACGCCCTGATGGACCTGTCCGACAACGACCTGCTGGACCTGCTTCTCGTGCGCAGGGAACCGCAGGGGGAGACAGACACCCCCGAAGTGCGCGAGGTGCTGGCGCTGATGCGCCGCAAGCCCTTGCCGACGATCCCGACCACGAACTGAAGGAAGCCAAGCCGTGGCCATGACCCCCTCCGACGTGAAAGCCACGCTGTCGTTCAGCGACGGCAGCCCCAGCATCGAACTGCCCCTGTACAAGGGCAGCATCGGCCCCGATGTCATCGACATCCGCAAGCTCTACGGGCAGACGGGCAAGTTCACCTACGACCCAGGCTTCCTCAGCACCGCCAGCTGCAACTCGACCATCACCTACATCGATGGCGACAAGGGCGAGCTGCTGTACCGCGGCTACCCGATCGAGCAGCTGGCCGAGCAGTGCGACTTCCTCGAGGTCTGCCACCTGCTCATCTACGGCGACCTGCCCGATGCCGAGCAGCGCGCCAAGTTCGTCAAGACCATCACCAACCACACGATGGTCAACGAGCAGATGCAGTTCTTCCTGCGCGGCTTCCGGCGCGACGCTCACCCGATGGCGGTGATGACGGGGCTGGTGGGGGCGCTGTCGGCCTTCTACCACGACAGCACCGACGTGCAGAACCCGCGCCACCGCGAGATCGCGGCGCACCGGCTCATCGCCAAGATGCCCACGCTGGTGGCGATGGCCTACAAGTACGGCATCGGCCAGCCCTACATCTACCCGAAGAACAGCCTCAGCTACAGCGCGAACTTCATGCGCATGATGTTCGCGACGCCGTGCGAGGAGTACGAGCCCAACGACGTGCTCGTGCGCGCGATCGACCGCATCTTCATCCTGCACGCCGACCACGAGCAGAACGCCAGCACATCCACCGTGCGCCTGTGCGGCAGCTCGGGCACCAACCCGTTCGCGGCCATCGCCGCCGGCGTGGCCTGCCTTTGGGGCCCGGCGCACGGCGGTGCGAACGAGGCGGCGCTGTCGATGCTGGAGGACATCCAGCGCAACGGCGGCGTCGAGAAGATCGGCGAGTTCATCAAGCAGGTGAAGGACAAGAACTCCAACGTCAAGCTGATGGGCTTCGGCCACCGGGTCTACAAGAACTACGACCCGCGCGCCAAGCTGATGCGC
>Ga0073934_10003133_pt1 | contig 31507 bp, 32 predicted proteins | sample LarsenN4metaG_FD_76834 | JGI IMG/M metagenome (GOLD analysis project Ga0073934, IMG submission 76834) | Hot spring sediment bacterial and archeal communities from British Columbia, Canada, to study Microbial Dark Matter (Phase II) - Larsen... ...
ATCGAGTACTTGCAGGAGTTCTCGGTATGGATCGTCTCGCCGCGTTCGAACTCGACGCGGTGCCGGCCGATGCGCACCGTCTGGCGCGCGAGCGACACCAGATGCATCTCGATCCGGCCGCGCGAGGCATTGTAGAACGCGTAGTGGCGAAAGCGCCGCAGGTCGAAGTCGCCGCCGAGCTCCCGGTTGATCCGGCGCAGGATGTTCAGATTGAACGCCGCGGTGACGCCGCTCGCGTCGTTGTACGCCGCGTGCAGGACATTCGCGTCCTTCTTCAGGTCCACGCCGACCAGCATCGCCCCGCCCGCGCCGACCAGGTCGCGCGTCATGGACAGGAATGCGTGCGCCTCGTGCGGCACGAGATTGCCGATGGTGGAGCCGGGAAAATAGATGACGGGGCGGCTGCGGCGCGCGCCGCGTGCTCCCGCTTCGAACACCGGTAGCTTGAGCGGCCGGGAAAAATCTCCCGTCACCGCCGCGATGTCGAGCCACGGGAACTCGCGCGCCAGCCGGCTCGCCGCCGCGCGCAGCGCCGCCTCGGAGATGTCCACGGCGACGTACCGCGTCGGCCGCAGGCGGCGCACCAGCAGCCGCGTCTTCAGGCTCTCGCCGCTGCCGTACTCGATCAGCGTCACCCCCTTGCCGGCGAAGCGCGCGATCTCGTCGAGGTGCGCGCGCGTGAGCGCCAGCTCCGCCCGCGTCGGGTAATACTCCCGCAGGCGGCAGATGCGTTCGAACAGGCGGCTGCCGCGCGCGTCGTAGAAGTACTTGGGCGGGAGCGTCTTCTGGCGCAGCGCGAGGCCCGCGATCACCTCCTCGCGGAAGCTGTCGGTCGCAACGGTCGAGCCGAAGAAACGGACGCGGCCGCGCGGCCCGGCGCGAGCGCCGGTCAGCCCCTCGCCCCGCGCGCGGCGCTGCTGGTTTCGAGCCACTTGCGAATGCGCGCGGCGTCGCCCAGGCGCGAGTACTTGCCCCAGGAATCCAGCAGCACCACGATCAGGTCGCGCGAGGCCATCCGAACGCGCATCACCAGGCACCGGCCCGCCTCGGCGATGTAGCCGGTCTTCGACAGCCCGATGTCCCAGTTGCCGTTGCGCACCAGACCGTTCGTGTTGCGGAACTCCTGCGGCCGGCCGAAGACGTGCACCACCGCGCGCTCGCGCGTCGAGTAGTCGCGGATGAGCGGGTGCGCGTGCGCGGCGGCGACCAGCCGCGCCAGGTCGTGCGCGCTGGACACGTTGGCGGGCGAAAGGCCGCTCGCGTCCACGAAGCGGGTGTCGGCCATCCCGAGCAGGCGCGCGCGTGCGTTCATCGCGGCGACGAAGGCCTCGGTGCCGCCCGGATACGTCCGCCCGAGCGCGGCGGCGGCGCGGTTCTCCGACGCCATCAGGGCAAGGAGCAGCAGCTCGTCGCGGGTGAACACCGAGCCCGCCCGCAGACGCGAACGGGTGCCTTTCACCGTGTCGTAGTCCTCGTCGCTGATCACCACGCGCTGCGCGAGGTCCACGCCGGACTCGACGATGACGAGCGCGGTCATCAGCTTCGTGATCGAAGCGATCGGCACCACCGCGGAATGGTTCTTGGCGTAGAGCGTCTCGCCGCTCGATGCGTCTTGCACCAGCGCCGCCGCCGAGCGCAGGAAGAGCCTGTCGCCCTCGCCCGCCGGTTCGCGCGCCTGGGCGAAGCCGACCGCGAGCGCAAGCACCGCGGCGAGCGCCGCCAGCGCGACGATTTTCTCCAGACGGTGCAGCTGCCTCTCCTCTCCCGTGCGCATTTTGTTCGTGTTTTTGTCCGGCGTCGCGGAGTGTAGCCCCGGCGGTAACCGAAATGCAAGCAAAATTAGAGCCCTACAGGGCGAACTTCACGCTGCTTCGATGCGACCGCCGGCACGCGGCGGTCGCTTTCAGGCCGCGCGGGCGCGCTCGAGCACCTCTTCGGCGGCCGCCGCCTGCTGCTGCAGCGCCCACATCCGGGCGTATTCGCCCCCGGCCGCAAGAAGCTCCCCGTGTGTGCCGCGCTCGACGATCGCTCCGCGCACAAGCACTAGGATCTGGTCGGCATCCATCACCGTCGAGAGCCGGTGCGCGATCACGAGCGTCGTGCGGCCGACCGCGATGCGCTCCAGCTCGGCCTGGATCGCCTTTTCCGATTTCGAGTCGAGCGCCGAGGTGGCCTCGTCGAAGACGAGGATGCGCGGGTTCTTGAGCAGCGCGCGCGCGATGGCGACGCGCTGCTTCTCGCCGCCGGAGAGCTTGAGCCCCCGCTCGCCCACCAGGGTGTCGTATTTCGCCGGCAGCGACTCGATGAAGTCGTGGATGTGCGCCGCGCGCGCCGCCGCGATCACCTCGGCCTCGGTCGCCTCCGGCCGGCCGTAGCGGATGTTGTAGCCGATGGTGTCGTTGAAGAGCACCGTGTCCTGCGGCACGATGCCGATCGCGGCGCGCAGGCTCGCCTGGCGCACCTCGCGGATGTCCCGGCCGCCGACGAGAATCGCGCCGCCGGTGACGTCGTAGAAGCGAAAAAGCAGCCGCGCCAGCGTGGACTTGCCCGAACCCGAGGGCCCGACCACCGCGACGCGCCGCCCCGCCGGAATCGTGAACGAGACGCCGCGCAGGATTCCGCGCGCCGGCTCGTAGTGGAAGTCCACGTCGCGGAACTCGACGGCGAGCGGGCCGGGCGGGAGGTCGGTCGCGCCGGGCCGGTCCTCCACCTCGCGGTGCTCCGAAAGCAGCCGGAACATGCGGTGCATGTCAAGGAGCGACTGCTTGATTTCCCGGTAGACCATGCCGAGGAAGTTGAGCGGGATGTAGAGCTGGATCAGCAGGCCGTTGACGAGCACCAGGTCGCCGATCGTGAAGCCGCCCGCGACCACCCCTTCGGCGGCGAAGTACATGAGCGCGGTGACGGCGACCGCGATGATGAGGCTCTGGCCGATGTTGAGAAGCCCGAGGGAGGCCTCGTTCTGCACCGCCGCCGCCTCGTATTTCCGCAGGCTCTCGTCATAGCGCCGTGCCTCGTAGTCCTCGTTGCCGAAGTACTTCACCGTTTCGTAGTTGAGCAGGCTGTCTATCGCGCGGGTATTGGCGCGCGAATCGAGCTCGTTGGCGCGCCGGCGGATCTCCATGCGCCACTCGGTGACCGCGACGGTGAAGGCGATGTACACCGCGACCGCGCCGAAGGTGACCGCGGAGAAGCGCCAGTCGAAGCGGCCGACGAGCACCGCCGCCACCAGCGCGAACTCCAGGATCACCGGCAGGATCGAAAACAGCAGATACGAGAGCAGCGTCGAGATGCCGCGCGTGCCGCGCTCGATGTCGCGCGTCATGCCGCCGGTCTGGCGTTCCAGATGAAAGCGCAGCGACAGACTGTGCAGGTGCCGGAACACGCCCAGCGCCACGCGCCGGATCGCGCGCTGCGTGACCCGCACGAACACGATGTCGCGCAGCTCGGCGAAGAGCGTGGTCGAGAAGCGCAGCAGGCCGTAGACGGCGAGCAGCGCCGCCGGAACCGCGACCACCGCCAGTCGCGGATCGAGCCGGTCCACCACCTCCTTCATCACCAGCGGCACGCCGACGTTGGCGAGCTTGGCGGCGACGAGGAACGCGAGCGCGAGCACCACGCGCCCGCGGTACTCCCACAGATAGGGCAGAAGGAGCGGAACGACGCGCCACTCCTCCCCCGAGAGCGGCTGCGTCGGCGCCGCCTGATGATGTCGGTGCGTGGCCATGGAAGCGCGGCATTGTAGTCCGCGAGAGGCGCAACCCCTTGACGCGCCGGGGTCGGGCAACTAGCATTCAAACGTTCGTTTGAATCCGTTCCGTGCCATGTCCCTGCATGCCGTCAAGCCGTTGACCGATACCCGGATCCGCATCCTCGACGCCGCGGAGGAGCTGTTCATGCAGCACGGCTTCGAGGGCACCTCGATGCGCACGCTGACGGCGAAAGCCGGCGTCAACCTGGCGGCGGTGAACTACCACTTCGGATCCAAGCACGCGCTGATCGAGGCGGTCTTCCGCCGTCGCCTCGACCCGATGAACGCCGAGCGCATCGCCGCGCTCGACCGGCTGGAGAAGGAAGCGGGCGGTGCGCCGCTCGCGCCCGAGGCGATCATCCGCGCCTTCGTCGGCCCGAGCCTGCGCCTCATCGAGGACGCGAAGGGAGGCGGGCGCAACTTCATCCGCCTGCTCGGGCGTACCTACACGGACCCTTCGCGGGAGATCCGCCACCTGATCGGGGCGCTGTACGCGCCTGCGATGGAGCGCTTCAAGGCCGCGTTCGAGCGCGCGCTGCCGCACATGCCGCGCGAGGAACTGGTCTGGCGCATGCATTTCATGTTCGGCACCCTCGCCTATACGCTCGCCGCCACCGACACCGTTCACCTCATCGCCGGCTGCAAGCCCGAAGACCGCTACGACGCACGGCTGCTCGAGGCGCGCCTGGTGCCGTTTCTCGCCGCGGGGCTGCTCGCGCCGCTCGCGGGCGCGAGCGACGTCAAGAAGGCGGCGTAGGCCGGCGCCGCCGAAGAAGGAGGACATCGCCATGACCGGATTCGCCGCGGGCACCGTCGCCGTACTCTTTGCCCTTGCCTACTTTCAGGCGCCGCTCCTTGTGTGGACGGCCGCCGCCGGCATCATGCTCGCCACCTGGGCGATCGCGCTCGAACTGGGAAGCGGCGCGAACCTCGCACTCGCGGGCGCGTTCTTCGCGGCGGCCGCGGCGCTCAACGTGCCGGTGCTTCGCCGGCGCCTCTTGAGCGACCCGGTGCTTGCGCTCTACCGCCGCATCCTTCCGGACATGTCGCAGACGGAGAAGGAGGCGATTGACGCAGGCACGGTGTGGTGGGACAGGGATCTCTTCTCGGGCCGCCCCGACTGGAACCGGCTGCTTGCGGTGCCGGCGCCGAAGCTCTCGCCCGAGGAGCAGGCATTCCTCGACGGCCCGGTCGAGGAAGTGTGCGCGATGGTGAACGACTGGGAGGTCACCCACGAGCGCTACGACCTTCCGCCCGCGGTCTGGCAGTACCTCAAGGACAAGGGCTTCTTCGGCATGATCATCCCGAAGAAGTACGGCGGGCTCGGCTTTTCGGCGCTCGCGCATTCGGCGGTGGTGATGAAGCTCTCGACGCGCTCCAACGCCCTGGCGGTGAGCGTGATGGTGCCCAACTCGCTGGGGCCCGCCGAGCTGCTCCTCCATTACGGCACCGAAGAGCAGAAGAACCACTACCTGCCGCGCCTGGCGAAAGGGCTGGAGATTCCGTGCTTTGCGCTCACCAGCCCGGAGGCGGGCTCGGACGCGGCCTCGATTCCGGACTACGGGGTGGTCTGCAGGGGCATGTGGCAGGGAAAGGAAGTGCTCGGCATGCGCGTCACCTGGGACAAGCGCTACATCACGCTCGCCCCGGTGGCGACGCTCCTCGGTCTCGCCTTCCGGCTCTACGACCCGGAGCATTTGCTCGGCGACAAGGAAGACCTCGGCATCACCTGCGCGCTCGTGCCGGCGAGCACGCCCGGGGTCGAGATCGGACGCCGGCACCTGCCGCTCAACGCCGCGTTCCAGAACGGCCCGACGCGCGGGCGCGACGTGTTCATGCCGATTGACTGGATCATCGGTGGGCGCGAATACGCCGGCCGCGGCTGGATGATGCTGATGGGCTGCCTTGCCGCCGGGCGCTCGATCTCGCTGCCCTCCTCCTCGGTGGGCGGCGCCAAGGCGCTCGCGCGCGCGACCGGCGCCTACGCGCGCGTGCGCAGCCAGTTCCGGACGCCGATCGGGCGGCTCGAAGGCGTCGAGGAAGCGCTCGGCCGCATCGCCGCCAACGCCTACATGATGGACGCGACGCGCGTCATGACCGCCGGCGCGGTGGATCTGGGCGAAAAGCCGGCGGTGCTCTCGGCGATCGCCAAGTACCACATGACCGAGCGCGCGCGCCAGTGCGTCAACGACGCAATGGACATTCACGGCGGCAAGGGCATCTGCCTGGGCCCCAACAACTGGGTCGGGCGCGGCTACCAGGTGATGCCGGTCGGGATCACCGTCGAGGGCGCGAACATCCTCACCCGCAGCCTCATCATCTTCGGCCAGGGCGCCATCCGCTGCCATCCGTACGTGCTGCGCGAGATGCGCGCGGCGAAGGAAATGACGGGCGAGGCGGCCTCGATCGAGTTCGACGACGCGTTCACCTCGCACGTCGGCCATGTGATCGCCAACGCCGTGCGCTCGTTCGTGCACGGCCTCACCGGCTCGCGCTTTGCGCCCGCGCCGGCCGCCTGCGCGCCGGAAACTCGCCGCTACTATCAGCGCGTCTCGCACCTCGCGGCGGCGTTCGCGTTCCTCGCCGACATCTCGATGCTGGCGATGGGCGGGGCGCTCAAGCGCAGGGAAAAGATCTCGGCGCGCCTGGGCGACGTCCTTTCGATGATGTACCTCATCTCGGCGACGCTGAAACGCTACGAAGACCAGGGCCGGCAGAAGGAAGACCTGCCGCTTCTGCACTGGTCGGTGCGCGACGCGCTCTGGCAGGCGCAGCAGGCGATTGACGCGATCTACACGAACTTCCCGGTGCCGTGGCTGCGCGGCTGGCTGCGCTTCGCGGTATTTCCGCTCGGCACGCCGTTCCGTCCGCCCAAGGACCGGCACAACCACCGCTGCGCGAAGCTGGTGCTGGAACCCGGTGCGGCGCGCGACCGACTGACCGACGGGATCTATCGCGCCCGGGGCGAAGCCGATGCCACCGCGATCCTGGAGGCGGCGTTCCTCGCCACCGTGGCCTGCGAGCCGATCGAGAAGAAGCTGCGGGAGGCGGTGAAGGCGGGCGCGCTCGCGGTCCGCTCCGGGGTGGACACCGCCGCGCTCGCGCTCGAGCGCGGGATCCTCTCGGCCGAGGAGTACGCCGAGTGGCAGAAGAAGGAGGCGCTGCGCAAGCACGTCATCAAGGTGGACGATTTCCCGCCGGATTTCGGGCGCGCCGAGATCGTCGCCAGGCTCGAGCGCGAGAAGGAGGGCCGCGCGCGCGCCGCGGCCTGAACGGAAAGAAGGAAAGGAGGCACGATGGCCGGATTCGCCAAGCCGATCTACGTCGTGGACGGAGCGCGAACGCCGTTTCTCAAGGCGAAGAACCGCCCGGGGCCGTTTTCCGCGAGCGACCTCGCCACGCAGGCGGGAAGGACGCTGCTCGTGCGCCAGAAGTTCGCGCCCGACGAACTCGACGAGGTGATCCTCGGCTGCGCCGCGCCCTCGGCCGACGAGGTGAACATCGGGCGGGTCGCGGCGCTGCGCATGGGCTGCGGCCAGAAGGTGCAGGGCTGGACGGTGATGCGCAACTGCGCCTCGGGCATGCAGGCGCTCGATTCGGGCATCGCCAACATTCTCGCCGGCCGCTCGCACCTGGTGCTCGCGGGCGGCGTGGACGCGCTCTCGCGCGCCCCGCTCCTTTACCCGGAGAAGGTGGTGCTGTGGTTCGCCGACATGATGGGCGCGAAGACGCCGATCGAGCGTGCGGCGCTTTTCGCGCGGCTGCCGCTCAAGGGGATGCTGACGCCGGTGATCGGCATCATGAAGGGGCTCACCGACCCGATGGTGGGGCTGCTCATGGGCCAGACGGCGGAGAACCTCGCGCATCGCTTTCGCATCACGCGCAGCCGGATGGACGCGTTCTCGGTGCGCAGCCACCAGCGCGCGGCGCGCGCGCAGGACGAGGGCGTGCTCGCCCCGGGCGGCGGCGAAGTCGAGGCGGTGTACGACGCGAAGGGCGCGGTGTACGCGCTCGATGACGGCGTGCGGCGCGACTCCTCCATGGAAAACCTCGCCAAGCTCAAACCCTTCTTCGACCGCAAGTACGGCAACGTCACCCCCGGCAACAGCTCGCAGATCACCGACGGCGCGGCGTGGCTCATCCTCGCGTCCGAAGAGGCGGTCAAGCGGCACGACCTCGCGCCGATCGGCCGGATCGTGGATTCGCAGTGGGCGGGGCTCGATCCGGCCCAGATGGGCCTCGGTCCGGTTCATGCCGCGACGCCGATCCTGCGTCGCCACGGTCTTTCGCTCGACGCGGTGGACTACTGGGAGATCAACGAAGCCTTCGCCGCGCAGGTGCTCGCCTGTCTTGCGGCGTGGAAGGACGCCGACTACTGCAAGAAGGAGTTGGGCCTCGACGGCGCCCTCGGCGAGCTGGACGAGGAGCGGCTGAACGTGGACGGCGGCGCGGTGGCTCTCGGCCACCCGGTGGGCGCCTCCGGGGCGCGCATCGTGCTGCATCTGCTCAAGGTCCTGAAGCGAAAGGGCGCCCGGCGCGGCATGGCGGCGATCTGCATCGGCGGCGGGCTCGGCGGTGCGATGCTCGTCGAGGCGCTCTGAGGACAGGGCCATGGACCGGGCAAAGACGGCGTACAGGCACTGGCGCCACGAGCGCGACGCCGACGGGCTCGTGTGGCTCACCTTCGACAAGGCGGGGGAGTCGGCCAACACCTTCTCGCGCGAAGCGCTCGAGGAACTCGCGGCCGCGCTCGACGAGATCGCGGCGGCCGGCCCGAAGGGGCTCGTCATCCGCTCGGCCAAGGAGAACTTCATCGCCGGCGCCGACGTCGAGGAGTTCACGCGCTTCAAGTCTCCAGAGGAGGCGCTCGCCTTTGTGCGCCTGGGCTGGGACGTGTTCGCCAAACTGCGCGGACTCCCGTTTCCGACCACCGCGATGGTGAACGGCTTTTGCATGGGCGGAGGGCTGGAGCTTGCGCTCGCCTGCCGCTATCGGGTGGCGCTCGACGATCCGAAGACGCGCTTCGCGTTTCCGGAAGTGATGCTCGGCATCGTGCCGGCCTGGCACGGCGTCGAGTGGCTGCCGCCGCTCGTCGGGCCGGCGGCAGCGCTCGACATGCTCCTCACCGGAAAGTCGGTGGACGCGCGCCGCGCCCGGCGCATGGGTCTGGTCACCGAGGCGGTCCCGCTGCGCATTCTCGAGAACACCGCGCGCATGGTGACGCTCGAGGCGCCGGCGCCGCGACCGCGTCCGCTTCTCGACCGCCTGCTCCTCGGCCCGCTCAAGGCGATCGTCGTCGCACAGGCGAAAAAGCAGGTGGCGCGGCGGGCGCGGCGCGAGCACTACCCGGCGCCCTACGCGATCCTCGCGCTGTGGAAGAAGTACGGCGGCGATCCTTTCGTCAATCCGGAGGATCCGGAGTGCTCGATCCGGATGCTTTTCGAGAACCCGACGACAAAGAACCTGATCCGCATCTTCTTCCTCCAGGAGCGGCTGAAGTCGCTCGGCAAGGCGGCCGATTTCCAGGCGAGGCACGTGCACGTCGTCGGCGCCGGGGTCATGGGCGGCGACATCGCCGCGGTCTGCGCGCTGCGCGGGATCACGGTGACGCTCCAGGACACCTCGCCCGAGCGCATCGCGCCCGCGGTCGCGCGCGCGGCGAAGCTCTTCGCGCGGCGGCTGCGCGATCGGCGCCGCGAGCGCGACGCGATGGACCGCCTGATCCCGGACGTCGCCGGCGCGGGCGCGCGGCGCGCCGACCTCATCATCGAGGCGATCTTCGAGAACCTGGAGGCGAAGAAGGCGCTGTTCGCCAGGCTGGAGGCCGAGGCGAGGCCCGACGCCGTGCTCGCGACCAACACCTCGAGCCTCAAGCTCGCCGACATCGCCACGGCGCTCGCCGATCCGTCGCGCCTGGTCGGGATCCACTTCTTCAACCCGGTGCCGCAGATGATGCTGGTCGAGGTGGTCTCGGGCGAGAAGACCTCGCCCGAGCTCGCCCGGCGCGCCGCGGCGTTCGTGCGCCAGATTGACAAGCTGCCGCTGCCGGTGAAGGACTCGCCCGGCTTTCTCGTCAACCGCGTCCTCGGCCCGTACATGCAGAACGCGTTCCGGATGCTGGACGAGGGCATGAAGCCGGAGACGATAGACGCGGCGATGGAGGAATTCGGCATGCCGATGGGGCCGATCGAGCTCGCCGACACGGTGGGTCTGGACATCTGCCTGCACGCCGGGAAATCGCTCGCGAGGAAGACGGCGGGGGGCGATCCCGAGGCGCCGCAGGTGCTCGTCAACAAGGTGGCCCTCGGGCATCTGGGCCGCAAGACCGGGCAGGGCATCTACCGCTGGGTGGACGGCAAGCCGGTGAAGGGCCAGCCCGACGCCTACAAGCCGGACCTCGTCGAGGCGCTGATCGAGCCCTACCTCGCCGAGGCGAGAGCGGTGCTCGCCGAGGGCATCGTCGCCGACGCGGATCTGGTGGACGCCGGGCTCGTCTTCGGCACCGGCTTCGCGCCGTTCCGCGGCGGGCCGCTCCACTACCTCGCGACGAAACGCCGGTGATGGGCAGGGCGTCCGATCAGCCCCCGGGCGTCGCGCTCCCCGAGGGCAGAGTGCCGGCGCTGCGTGTGGTGCCGATGCCCGCCGACGCCAACCAGAACGGCGACATCTTCGGCGGCTGGATCATGGCGCAGGTGGACATCGCCGGCGGCATCGTCGCGGGTCGCCTCGCGCGCGGGCGCGTCGCCACGGTCGCGGTGAACTCGTTCGTGTTCAAGCAGCCGGTGCAGATCGGCGACGTGCTTTCCTTCTACGCCGACACCGTGCGCGTCGGCAACACCTCGATCACCGTCAAGGTCGAGGTCTACGCCGAGCGCCGGCCCGAGGCACCACGGGTGGTGAAGGTGACCGAGGCGACGCTCACCTACGTCGCGATTGACGCCGAAGGCCGGCCGAGGCCCGTCCCGAAATCCTGATGCCGCAGGCGCTGGAGATCGCGGCGCGCGACGGCTACCGCCTCGCCGCCACGCTGCACGCGCCGGGCGCGGCGAACGGCCGCGCGGTGCTGGTGCATGCCGCCACCGGCGTCAAGCGACATTACTACGGCAAGTTCGCCGACTACCTCGCCGAGCGGGGCTTCACGGTGCTCACCTTCGACTATCGCGGCATCGGCGAGTCGCGCCGCGGACCGCTGCGAGAACTGCGGGCGCGCATGCGCGACTGGGCGGAGCTGGATGCCGCCGCCGCGCTTGATTTTCTCGCGCGCGAGACGCCGGGCGCGGCGCTTTTCTGCGTCGGGCACAGCTTCGGGGCGAACGAGCTCGGCCTGGTACCCGGCATCGAGCGTTACCGCGGCGCGGTGTTCGTCGGCGCGCAGAGCGGCTACTGGCGGCACTGGCCGGGCCTCGCGCGCGGGGGAATGTGGCTCCTCACGCACGTGCTGCTTCCGTCGGTGTCGGCGCTGCTCGGGTATTTCCCGATGCAGGCGCTCGGCATGGGCGAGGACCTGCCAGGGGGCGTGGCGCGCGAATGGGCGAGCTGGTGCCGCCATCCTCGCTACGCCGCGGGCGCGGTCGGAGCCGACGGCTACGCGCGACTCGCCGCGCCGGTCCGCAGCTACTGGGCGAGCGACGACCGCTACGCCCCGCGCGCCGCCGCCGAGGCGCTCCTCGACCTGTACCCGAACGCGCGACCGAAGGAACTCGTCGCGCTCGATGCCCGCGCGCACGGCGGCATCGGCCATTTCGGGTTCTTCCGCGAGCGCTTTCGGAACACGCTCTGGCGCGATGCCGCCGAGTGGCTCGAGCGCCTCTGAGCCTTACGCCAGCCCGGGAAAAAGCTGCCGCAGCCCCTCGGCCATCGTCTGCACGGCGAGCGCGGCGAGCAGCAATCCCAGCAGGCGCGTGGCGATGTTGAGGCCGGTGGTCCCGAGGCGCGCGCCGATCGGCTGCGCGAGCCGCAGCACCAGCCAGGTCGCGGCGCACGCGATCACGATGCAGGCGAGGATCCCCGCAAGGTGCGCGAGCCCGCCCGGCTGGGCGGCGATGATGGTGGTGCTGATCGCGCCGGGCCCGGCAAGAAGCGGCACCGCGAGCGGCACCGCGCCGGTCGCCTCGCCGCTGGAGACCTCGCGCGCCTCCGCCTGCGTCTGGCGCACGCCGCCCGCCTCGGCGTTGAGCATGGCAAGCGCCATCAGCAGCAGCACCAGGCCGCCGCCCACGCGGAACGCCGGCAGGCTCGCGCCGATGAACGCGAGCAGCTGCTCGCCGATGAGCGCCGAGACCGCCAGCACCGCGAACACGGTCAGCGCGACCAGCCGCACGAGCGCCCGGCGCTGCGCCTCGCCGTAATGAACCGTGAGGGCGAGATACACCGGGACGGCGAGAAACGGGTCGAGGACCGCGATCAGCGTGACGAGAAACCGCGCGTACGCCGACAGCGGCAGCAGCTCCGCGTCCACGCCGGCCTACCGCGCCGGCGCCGCCGCTTTCGCCGCGTCCTGCGCCTCCTTTCTCCAGGCCTTCACCTGCGCGAACGCCGGCCGCGCCTCGATCATCTTCAGGTAGGGCTTCACCGGCGCGATGTCCTCGAGGAAATCGCGCCCGTAGGCGAGCTTGGTCGTGAGCGAAACGAGCGGCAGGTGCTGGGCGGCGGCACAATCGGCGATCGTGAGGTCCCTGCCGGCGACGAACGGCTCGAAGCGCGCGAGCGCGCGGAACGCGCGCACGCCTTTCGCAAGCTCGCGCTCGACCGACTGCTTCGTCGAGTCGGTGAGCGCGGCGCCGAAGAACACCCCTGGATACAGACGCCGCACCACGAGTTCCATGTGCAATTCCATCACCGTCACCAGCTCGCGCACCTTGGCGCGGGCGAACGGCTCCCTCGGCAGCAGCGGCTTTTCCGGATACGCGTCCTCCAGGTATTCGAGGATCACCGCCGACTCGCACAATCGCCCGTGCTCGGTCTCTAGGAAGGGCACCTTGCCCATGGGGCTTTTGGCAAGGTATTCCTCCGACTGCGACGGCTTGACGTTCGCGTCCTCCTCGAACGGCACGCCCTTTTCCAGCAGCGCCACCAGCACCTTGTTGTGATAGTTGCTGAGACGGAATCCGCAAAGCCTGAGCATCGGTGTTCTCCGGGAGTTGGCCGCGACGCGACCCGCGGGATTATAGTAGGCGCATGACGACAACCGGTCCCGGCTTCATCACCGACCTCGCCCCCGAGACGTCCTACGGGGGATACCTGCGCCTCGATCTCGTGCTCTCGGCGCAGCAGCCGCGCTCGGCGCATCACGACGAGATGCTGTTCATCATCCAGCACCAGACCTCGGAGCTGTGGATGAAGCTGATGGTGCACGAACTCGCCGCCGCGATCGCGCACGTGCGCGCCGATCGGCTCGCGCCCTGCTTCAAGATCCTCGCGCGGCTCAAGCAGGTGCAGCGCCAGCTCTTCGAGCAGTGGGCGGTGCTGGAGACGCTCACGCCCTCGGAATACGCGCAGTTCCGCGGGGTGCTCGGCCCCGCCTCGGGCCTGCAGTCGTTCCAGTTCCGCGCGATCGAGTTCATGCTCGGCAACAAGAACGCCGCGATGCTCGCGGTGCACCGGCACGACCCGAAAGTGCACGCGTGGCTCAAAGGGCTGCTCGAGGCGCCGAGCCTGTACGACGAGTTCCTGCGCCACCTCGCGCGCCGCGGGCTTCCGGTGCCGGCCGAGCGCGTCGAGCGCGACTGGAGCGCGCCCTACGAGCGCCATCCGCAGGTCGTCGCGGTTTTCCGCCGCATCTACGAGGATCCACAGGCGCACTGGGACGCCTACGACATGTGCGAAAAGCTGGTGGACGTCGAGGAGAACTTCCAGCTCTGGCGCTTCCGGCACGTGAAGACGGTCGAGCGCATCATCGGCTCCAAGCCGGGCACCGGCGGCACCGCCGGGGTCGCGTTCCTGAGAAAGACGCTCGAGCGGCCGCTCTTTCCGGAGCTGATTGACGTGCGCACCGAAATCGGCGCGTGATCGAGGGCCCGCTCACCGAGGAAGCGCTCAAGAAGCGCGTCTGGCCGCTTTTCTCGCGCACCCTCGCCGAATACCGCGGCATCTACCTCGCCAACCACTCGCTCGGGCGCCCGCCCGACCGCATGGCCGAGGACGTGCGGCAGGCGCTCGACGCCTGGTATCGCGACATGGACGGCGCGTGGGACGCGTGGCTCGCCGCGCGCGAGAAATTCCGCGCGCTCACCGCGCGTCTCGTCGGCGCGCCGCGACCCGATTGCATCGTCCCCAAGTCGAGCGCCGGCCAGGGCCTGCGCGCGGTGCTCGCGGCGCTCCCGGGCCAGCCTCGCGTCGCCGCCACCGACGGCGAATTCGACTCGCTCGACTTCATCCTGCGCGTCTGGCGCGAGCGCGGCCGGATCGAGCTGCGCCTTGCGCCCTGGCGCGAGATCTCCGTCGCCGGTGCCGACCTGGTGGTGGTCTCGACCGTGCAATACCGCACCGGCGAGGTGGTCGAGCGCCTGCCGCGCCTGGTGCGCGCGGCGCACGCCGCGGGCGCCTTCGTGCTCCTTGACGTCTATCACCATGCCGGCGTGCTGCCGCTCGACCTCGCGACGCTCGGCGCGGACTTCGCGGTCGGCGGCTCCTACAAGTACACGCGCGGCGGGCCCGGGGCGGCGTGGCTCTACGTGCGGCCGGGCCTTGCGGAGACGATGCGCACCCTGGACACCGGCTGGTTTGCGAAAGAGGCGCCCTTCGCCTACGAGCGCCCCGACCCGCCGCGCTTTGCGGCGGGCGGCGATGCGTGGCTCGAATCCACACCCTCGGTGCTCGCCCCGGTGCAGGCGCTCGCGGGACTGGAGATCACGCTTGCGCTCGGCGTCGAGCGGCTGCGCGAATACAACCTGCGCCAGAAGCGCCGGCTCGCGGAGCTGCTGGCGGCGCAAGGGATCCAGGCCGAGGGGGCGGGCGAGGACTTCGGCGCCTTCCTCACCGTGCGGCATCCGGAGGCGCCGCGCCTTGCCGAGGCGCTCGAGCGCCGGGGCGTCGCGACCGACGCGCGCGGCGACCGGCTGCGGCTCTGCCCGGACATCCTCAATCCGGAGGCCGAGCTGGAAGAGGCGGCGAGCAGGATTGCCGCCGCGATCAGGGGAACCTGAGCCGCCCGAGGCCTCGCTCAGCGATGCCTCAGCAGCTCCTCGACCGTGAGTCCGATGTCCTTCGCAATCTGCCGAAGCAGGATAGGAGAGATGTCGCGGCCGCTGTGAACGGGCACCGTTGTCGCGCGGCCGTCGTCATGACGGAGCTGCTTGTGCGATCCTCGCTGCCGAACCTCGACGAAGCCGAGCCTTGCCAGGATGGCGAGGACTTCGCGCGGCTTGAGGACCGGCGCGCCGCCCATTCAGACGACGACAGTCTGGGTGCCGACGAACTCGGTTTGGATCCTGGGTTCACCGTCCTCGAGCAGCATCGCGATCACTTCGCGAAGGTTCGCGTGCAGCTCGTCGAGCGTCGCGCCTTGGCTGTGAGCACCGGGAAAGCCCGGCACGTAGCCGACGTAGAGCTTCGTGTCCGGACAGTGCTCGATGACGGCAGTGAACGTGCGCATCGGGAACATTGTAACCGCGGACGACCCGAATTTTGTGGCCTTCATGGACGTTCCGACCGATGCGCGCGGCGACCGGCTGCGGCTCTGCCCGGACATCCTCAATCCGGAGGCCGAGCTGGAAGAGGCGGCGAGCAGGATCGCCGCCGCGGTCAGGGCGCCTTGAGCGACGCCAGCGCGCAGTTCTGCGCGAACCCGCTCTTGTTGTTGCGGATCCCGAAGCGCACGAACATGCGCAGCGCCGGCGCGTAGTCCACGCTGCGGCGCAGGTCGTGCAAGGGGCTGGAGATGTCGTCGGTCACCTCATAGACCTCCAGCTCGCCGAACGGGGCGCTGTTCACGCGCCGGGGCGCCTGCACCGTGATGACGTGCGTGCGCTCGGCTTCGCCGTTGGGCGACAGCCACCGGTACGTGAAGCGGTGGCGCGAGCCCGGCTTCAGCGCCCTCACGCCCTCGGCCGGGCCGCGCACGAGGAACATCCGGTTGCGGCCCCGCCCCGTGCCGAGGCCCTGCACGTCGTAGATGTCGCCGAGCATGTAGGCCCACACCGGCCCCTCGCGGTAGATCTCCGGGTCCGCGGCGCTTTGCACGCGCAGGATCCCGCCCTCGTTCTTCGCGACCACCCAGCGCGACTCGCTGCCGCCGTCGCAGCGCATCGCGAACTCCGCACCTGCGGGCGGGCCGAGCACTTCCGCTTCCTGCGCGCCCGCGTGGCCGCCGAGCAGCGCGAGCAGGGCGGCGAGGACCGAGCGCGTCATCGGCCGCCCCGGACGATGCGCAACGCCTCGCCGAGCGAGGTCTGCTCGGCGAGCTCCTGCTTGGCGATCGCGTTGCGGTGCACTTCGTCCGGGCCGTCGGCGAAGCGCAGCGTCCTCGCGTGCGCGTAGGCGTACGCGAGGCCGAAGTCGTCCGACACGCCGCCGCCGCCGTGCACCTGCATCGCCCAGTCAATCACCTTGCACGCCATGTTGGGCGCGAGCACCTTGATCATCGCGATCTCCTTGCGCGCTTCCTTGTTGCCGACGGTGTCCATCTTCCACGCCGCGTGCAGCACCATCAGGCGCGCCGAATCAATCATGATGCGTGCCTCGGCGATGCGCTCGCGCGTGACGCCCTGCTCGGCCACGGGCCGGCCGAAGGCGACGCGCTCGGTCGCGCGGCGGCACATCTTCTCCAACGCCCGCTCGGCCAGACCGATCAGCCGCATGCAGTGGTGGATGCGACCGGGCCCGAGCCGCCCCTGCGCGATCTCGAAGCCGCGGCCTTCGCCGAGCAGGATGTTGGCGGCCGGCACGCGCACGTCCTTGAATTCGATCTCCATGTGTCCGTGCGGCGCGTCGTCGTAGCCGAACACCGGCAGGTGGCGCACGATGCGGATGCCGGGCGTGTCCGCCGGCACGAGGATCATGGACTGTTGCGAGTGCCGCGACGGATTGTCCGGGTCGGTCTTGCCCATGACGATGTAGAGCTTGCAGCGCGGATCGCCCGCGCCGCTCGACCACCACTTGCGGCCGTTCAGCACGTACTCGTCGCCGCGGCGCTCGATGCGCATCTGGATGTTGGTCGCGTCCGACGAAGCGACGTTCGGCTCGGTCATCAGGAACGCCGAGCGGATCCTGCCTTCGAGCAGCGGATCGAGCCACCGGCGCTTCTGCTCCTCGGTGCCGTAGCGCTCCAGCGTCTCCATGTTGCCGGTGTCCGGCGCCGAGCAATTGAACACTTCCGGCGCCCAGTGCACGCGCCCCATGATCTCGCACAGCGGCGCGTAGTCGAGGTTCGACAGCCCTCCGCCGGGAGCGCGCGGCGAGCGCGGCAGAAACAGGTTCCACAGGCCGGCGGCCCGCGCCTTGGGCTTGAGCTCCTCGATGATCGGCACCGGCTGCCAGCGCCGCTCGCTGCGCACGTGCGCCCAGTACGCCTCCTCGTTGGGATAGATGTACTCGTCCATGAAGGCGAGGAGCTTGGCGCGCAGCTCCTTCGTCCGTGCGCTGTACTCGAAGTCCATCACCGGCTCCTTTGCAGAATTTTCTCCACCTGCTGCCAGCCCAGCTCGGCCATCATCGGCGCCCGGGCGCCCGCCTCGGCGGCGTGCGCGGAGGCGGCGGTGCCATCCACCACGCGCCGGGCGATGCCCTGCAGGATCGCCGCGATCCGGAACAGGTTATACGCCATGTAATAGTCCCATACCGAGGGATCCACCTCCGGGCGCCCGGTGCGGCGGAAGTAGAGCGCCGCGTACTCGCGCTCGCTCGGGATCCCCAGCTCCGCCAGTGGCAGCCCGGCGATGCCGCGGAACTTGCCCGGCGGGATGTGCCAGCTCATGCAGTGGTAGGAAAAATCGGCGAGCGGGTCGCCGAGCGTCGAAAGCTCCCAGTCGAGCACCGCCAGGATCCTCGGCTCGGTCGGATGGAAGATCGTGTTGTCCAGGCGGTAGTCCCCGTGCACGATCGTCGTTTCGGCCGCGGGCGGGATGTTCGCCGGCAGCCACTCGATGAGGCGATCCATCGCCTCGATGCGCACGGTTTCCGACGCCCGATACTGCTTGGTCCAGCGGGCGATCTGGCGCTCGATGTAGTTGCCCGGTCGCCCGAAGTCCGCAAGGCCCGCGGCGCGGTGATCCACGGTGTGCAGCAGCGCGATGACGCGGTTGAGCTCGTCGTAGATCGCGCGCCGCTCGGCCCGCGTCATGCCCGGCAGCGACTGATCCCAGAGCACGCGCCCCTCGACGTAGTCCATGACGTAGAACGCGGTGCCGATGACCGACTCATCCTCGCACAGGACATGGGGCCTTGCCACCGGAAAGCCGATCGCGTGCAGCGCGCGGATGACTCGGAATTCGCGGTCCACCGCGTGCGCCGAAGGCAGCAGCTTTCCGGGGGGCTTGCGGCGCAGCACGTAGCGCCGGCCGCCCGCGCTCAGCCGATACGTCGGATTGGACTGCCCGCCGCGGAACTGCTCGACCGTCACCGGCCCGGTGAAGCCCTCGATCCGGCCGCGCAAGTAATCCTCCAGGCGCGCGACATCGAAGCGATGCCGTTCCTCGACCGGCTTGACGCCGATGAACTCCTCGAACATGGAGGGCGCAAGCATAATCCGAAACCGCGGCCCACCGCGCGGCGCGACTCGAAACCGCGGCGGCGCGCCCGACTCAGGCCGGAATGTCGGGCACGAGGCGCGCGCGCAATCGTTCGATGGAGTCCTTCAGGAAGAGCTTGCGCTTCTTCAGCCGCCGCAGCTGCAGCTGGTCCTGCGCCGGATGCTCGGAAAGCCGCAGGATGACGTCGTCCAGGTCGCGGTGCTCGATCTCCAGCGCACGGATCCGCGCCTCGATCTGGGCCCGCTCCTCCTCGGTGAGCGCGTGCATGCCCGACGCCACCCTCCTGACACAATTTTTCCGGCGCGGTCCCTCGGCGTGACAAACTTCACCGCCGCGCGCGCCTTCGGAAACCATCCTAGCGCGTCTTCCCGGCCCGGGGAAGACCGCCCGGTGCGCTGCGCCATCGCGGCGTTGCCGATCCGGTACGGGCATGGAGAATTTCTTCTTTTGCAGGGGGCCGTAGGCACCGTAAAACGCGATGCGACGCAACGATCACGATGTCACCGACCGGGTCCGCACCACCGACGCCGATGCGGTGCGCGCCGAGGTGCTGCGCCTGTACCGCGGCCTGTACGACGGCGCGGCCCGGCCCGCCGTGCCGGAGGCGATCGCGCGCGCCTTCGCCGACGTCGCGCGCGCCTATCGCGGCGACGATCCGCGCTTTCACCCCTGCGACACCGAGTACCACGACATCCAGCACGTGCTCGACGTCACGCTCGCGATGGCGCGGCTGATGGACGGCTACGAGCGCACCCGCAACGGGGCGCCGGCGCTCACACCCGCGCATTTCGCCCTCGGCGTGATCACCGCGCTGCATCACGATTTCGGATACCTGCGCCGGCGCGGCGACCGCCGGCACCGCTACGGCGCCGAGTACACGCTGGTGCATGTCTCGCGCGGCTCGCGGCATCTGCGCCGCTATCTGCCGCGCCTCGGCCTGGGGCGCTTCGCGCAGGCGGCGGCGACGCTGGTGCACTACACCGGCTACGAGCGCCCCGCGGAGACGATCCCGCTCAATGACACGCTGCTTCGCCGCATCGGCCACATGCTCGGCACCGCCGACATCATCGCGCAGATGTCGGATCGCTGCTATCTCGAAAAATGCCGGGACCGGCTGTACCCGGAGTTCGTGCTCGGCGGCCTTGCGCGCAGGCGCCTGCCGAGCGGGCGCGTGCAGGTGATGTTCTGCTCCGGCGACGATCTGGTGCACAAGACGCCGGGCTTTTACCGCAACGCGGCCAAACGGCTCGATTACCAGCTTGCGCGCGCCTACGAGTACGCCGAACGGCACTTCGCCGGCCAGAACCTGTACCTGGAGGAAATGCAGAAGAACGTGCGCTACGCGCAGGTGGTGGCGCAGGCGCCCGAGGCCTGCGCGCTGCGCCGGATTCCCCCATACACCCTAAAGCCCGGGGTCGAGCCGTACCCGAAGAACCTCTTCGAGCGCCCCGGACGGCTCAGTCGCCCGCCGGCCGCCTGAAGTAGGACAGGCGGTCCACCGAGCGCAGCCGCAGCTCCCGCACCTCGCCGCCCCGCAGCACGCGCAGCGGCACCTCCACGCCCGCTGTGCCGAGCGCCCACACCTTGCGGTAGAACTCGGCGAGCGTCGCGACCCTGTCTTCGCCCACCGCGATCACGATGTCGCCCGCCCGCACGCCCGCGCGTTCGGCCGGGCCTTCGGGCGAGACGCGCGAAACGAACAGGCGTCCACGCACCTCCTCGGTGTTCATGCCGAGCCAGGGCCGCGGCGGCGTGCGCGCGCGGCCGCTTGCGATCAGATCGTCGAGGATCGGCGCGAGCAGATGAATCGGCACGAACAGGTTGCCCGGCGCGTGCACCCCGATCCCGGCCGCGTCGCTGACGATCAGCGAACCGATGCCGAGGAGTTCCCCGCGCGGGCCGAGCAGCGCCGCACCCGACCAGTTCGGCACCGCCGGATAGGTCCAGATCGCCGAATCGAGCAAATACTCCCAGCTTCCGGAAAACGGCCGCCGCGACACCACGCGCACGAAGTTCACGCCCGCGGGGCCGCCGTACGCGGCGACGAGCAGCGGATCGTTCTCGGCGACTTCCGCCGAGTCGCCGAACGCGAGCGGCTTCGCCCCGAGCGGTGCCAGCAGCCGCACCAGACCGAAGCCGCTCGCATGATCGTAGCCTGCGTAGGCCGCCGGCACGGTTCGGCCGTCGGCGCCGGTCACCTCCACGGCCTCGGCCTCGATGACGAGATAGCCGATGGTCGCGACGAAGCCCTCGCGCACGAGCACGCCCGAGCCCTCGCGCAGCGGCCCCAGCGTCGCGAGCGTTCGCGCATCCGGCGCGATCTTCGCACGCACGCGAACGATCGCCGACAGCGTCTCGCTGGCGTCCGCGCCCTTCGCCTGCCCTGCCGCAGGCGCGGCGCCGAGCGCCGCCGCGACGACCGCCGCGGCGGCGAGAAGGCGTGCGATCATGGCGGTGCTCCGAATCGTCGTCGAGACCCTCCATTGTGAAACTGCTTTCCTGGAACATCCAGTGGTGTCGCGGCACGGACGGCCGCGTGGACCCCTCGCGCATCGCGCGCGAGGCGCGCCGGATCGGCGACCCCGACGTGCTCTGCCTGCAGGAGGTGGCGGCGGGCTTCGCGGAGCTCCCGGGCTCCTCCGGCGAGGATCAGGCCGCGATCCTGGCACGCGCGTTCGAAGGCCATGAGACGCACTTCGCGTGGGCTGTGGATGTGCCGGGCGCGGGCGGCCGGAGCCGCTTCGGCGTTCTGATCCTGTCGCGGCTGCCGGTGCGGCAGGTGCTGCGCCATTCGCTACCCTGGCCGGCGCACGCCGGCGTGCCGAGCATGCCGCGCGTTGCGCTCGAGGCGGTGATCGAGACGGGGCTCGGGCCGGTACGCGTCATCACGACGCACCTGGAGTACTACTCCCCGCCCCAGCGCGCCGCGCAGGTCGAGCGCCTGCGCGAGCTGCACGAGGAAGCGTGCGCGCACGCGGCGGCGCTGCCCCCGGCGGGCCCGGAATCCGGTCCTTTCCGCCACCGGCCGCGGCCGCGTTCGGCGATCCTGTGCGGCGACTTCAACCTGCGGCCCGACGATCCGCTGCACGCGCGTCTTGGCGCGCCCTTCGCCGGCGGCGTTCCGCGCCTCGTGGACGCGTGGACGGTGGCGCACCCGCGCCTTGCGCATGCGCCCACCTTCCGGCTGCACGACCCGCAGTACGCCGGCCTGCCGTACTGCTGCGACTTCGTCTTCGTCACCGAAGACCTCGCGCCGCGCATCAGCTCGGTGCGCGTGGATGCGGACACGCAGGCCTCGGACCACCAGCCGGTGATCGTCGAGTTCGCGTAGCCGCGCCCGCGGGCCGCGATCCCCTTGCGCGCTTGCTCGCGCGCCGGCCGATGCTACCATCGCCGCGCTAAGGAGGATTTCGTCATGGCCCAGATCTCGACGCAACAGCTCGCCGAACTGCTCGTCGGCATCGCCCGCGCGCAGACCGCCGTGATCCAGGGCATCGAGAGCGCCATGGCGGGGGCGAAGACGCAGCACATCCTGCCGCAGATCCAGAACGCCGCGCACCTGCGCGATCATCCCGAACCCACGCTGGTGGATCTCCCGGTGCGCATCCTGCTTTCGAGCCAGGGGCGCGTGCCGCCCGATCCCGCGGCGATCGCACGCGAACTCGATCGCCTGCTCGCCGGCCCCGGCTAGAAGCCTTCCGGCTCCGGCGGAAAGGAAGGCCTTCGCTTCTCGCGGTGCGAGGCGAGCCCCTCGCGCGCCTCCGGCCCGGTGAAGCCGAGCATCTCCAGCGCAAGCGAGGCGTCGAACGAAGGCCCGGCGAGGCGCAGCCAGTTGTTCAGGCTGTACTTGGTCCAGCGCAGCGCCGTCTGCGCACCGGCGGCGAGCCTGCGCGCGACCTCCAGCGCCTTCGCCTCCAGCTCGGATTCCTCGCAGGCGAGCGAGACAAGGCCGATGCGTTCGGCCTCCTCGCCCGAGACTTCCTCGCACAGCAGCAGGTAGTACTTCGCCTTCGCCATGCCGCAAAGAAGCGGCCAGATGATCGCGGCGTGATCGCCCGCGGCGACGCCGAGCCGCGTATGCCCGTCAATGATGCGGGCGTTCTTCGCCACGATCGAGACATCGGCGAGCAGGCCCGCCACCAGCCCCGCGCCCACCGCCGGACCGTTCATCGCCGAGACGACGAGCTTGGAGCAGTTGATGAGGTTGTACACGATGTCGCGCGCCTCGCGCCAGGTACGCGCGCGCGCGGCGAAGTCGCGCTGGATCTCCTCGATCATCGCGAAGTCGCCGCCGCCGGAAAAGCCACGGGCCGAGCCCTTGAGGATCGCGACCCTCGTCTCCGGATCCCGGTCCACGTCGAGCCAGATGTCGGCGAGCTCCCGGTGCATGCGCTCATTCGCGGTCGGGATGCGGCCTTCGGGCGCGCGCATGCGGATTTCGAGGATGCCCGGCTCGATGCGCCGGAGGTCGAGTTCGCGGTATCTGGCGGCGTAGTCCATCGGCGCATTCTACAATCGGCGCATGCGCACCCCGCAGGAGCGCCCCGCCGGTTCGCCCGCGTCCGCGCGGCGACCGCGCCGGGTGCCCGACCCATGGCGCTGACCGTCGCCTGGGACGACATCGCGCGCGCGCACGAGCGCCTGGCGGGCGTCGCGCGCAGAACGCCGGTGCTCACCTCGGCGACGGTGGACGCGCTTACCGGCGCGCAGGTGTTCTTCAAGTGCGAGAACTTCCAGAGGATGGGCGCGTTCAAGTTCCGCGGCGCCTACAACGCGCTCGCCCAGCTCCCGGACGAAGCGAGGCGCCGCGGCGTGGTCGCGTTTTCCTCGGGCAACCATGCGCAGGCGGTGGCGCTCGCCGGAAAGCTGCTCGGGATACCTGCCACGATCGTGATGCCGGAAGATGCGCCGGCGGTCAAGCTCGCGGCAACCCGCGGCTACGGCGCCGAGATCGTCACCTATGCCAGGGGCGAGGCGCGCGAGGAGATCGCTCGGCGCCTCGCCGCCGAGCGCGGCCTGACGCTCATTCCGCCGTTCGACCACCCGCACATCATCGCCGGGCAGGGCACCGCCGCGAAGGAACTTCTGGAGGACGCCGGGCCGCTCGATGTCCTCCTCGTGCCGTGCGGCGGAGGCGGGCTGCTTTCCGGCTGCGCGGTCGCGGCGAAGCACCTGTGCCCGCCGATCCGCGTGATCGGCGTCGAGCCGGCCGCGGGCGACGATGCCGCGCGCTCGTTCCGCACGAAGACGCTGCAGACGGTGCGCGATCCGCAGACGATCGCCGACGGGGCGCGCACGCCGTCTCTCGGCGAAATCACCTTCCGGCTGATCCTGGAACACGTCGCCGACATTCTCACGGTGCAGGACGCGCCGCTCCTTGCCTGGATGTTCTTCCTGTGGGAGCGGATGAAGATCGTCGTCGAGCCGACCGGAGCGCTCGGCGCCGCAGCGCTTCTCGAACGGAAACTCGATGCGCGCGGCCTGCGCGTAGGCGTCGTGCTCTCCGGCGGCAATGTGGATCTCGCGTGGGCGGCCGCGCGGCTGCTCGAACAAGGGAGGATCGGTCATGGCGATTCCGGGTGACTACGAGCTGCGCTTCGAACCCTGCACGCGGCGCGTGCGCGTCGAGGTGGACGGGGTCTGCCTCGCCGACACGCAGCGCGCGCTGGTGCTGCATGAAACGCGGCTTCCGGCGGCCTACTACCTCCCGTTCGCGGACGTGCGTATGGACCTTCTTGAGCGCACGGCGCACCGCACCCACTGCCCGTTCAAGGGCGACGCGAGCTACTGGAGCCTGAAGCTGCCGGACAAGACGATCGAGAACATCGCCTGGGCATACGAGAATCCCTATCCCGACGCCGAACCGATCCGCGGCCGCCTCTCCTTCTATCGCGGCAAGGTGTCGGCGCTGTACGAAGGCGAGGAGCCGGTGCCCTTCGTCGCCGCGCCGCAGGCCGGCGCGCTCGGCAACCCGCTCGCGCACTGGCTGCTCAAGGAGGCGTGGAAGGCGGGTACGCTCGCCGACCTCGCCGAGCAGTTCTGGACGTATCTGCGCGGCGCCGGGTGGCCGCTTGCGCGCAGCACGATCATCGTTCCGACGCTGCACCCGCAGATCTTCGCCACGGTGCTCGTGTGGCGCGCCGACGCGCCGGGCGTGCGCGTGGTGTACGAGCCGCACGACATCCTGCGGCAGCCGCGGTTCGCCGACAGCCCGTTCGCGCCGATCATCCGCGGCGCGCCGGGCGTGCGCCGGCGGCTGGAGGACCCGGCGGAGAAGCTCGACTTTCCGATCGTTCGCGAACTGAAGGCCGAAGGCGCGACCGACTACGTGGCGATGCCGTTTCGCTTTTCCGACGGCCAGGTGAACGTGATCTCGCTCACCTCGTTCGCCCCCGGGGGCTTCAGCGCGGCGCAGCTCGGCCAGCTCTTCGAGGTGATGCCGATGCTCGGGCGCGCCTTCGAGGTGCACGCGCTGCGGCGCGTCGCCGCGGCGCTGCTGGAGACCTATCTCGGGCACAACACCGGCCGGCGGGTGCTCGACGGCCTGGTGAAGCCCGGCGACGGCGAGCACATAGACGCGGTGATCTGGTTCTGCGACCTGCGCGATTCCACCCCGCTCTGCGCCGCGATGGGCCGCGAAGCGTACCTGCGGCACCTCAACGGCTTTCTGTACTGCATGGCGGGCGCGGTGCTCGACAGCGGCGGCGAGGTGCTGCGCTACATCGGCGACGCCGTGCTCGCCATCTTTCCGGTCGCCGGGGGCGCGGCGCGCGCCTGCGAGCGGGCGCTCGCCGCGGCGCGCCTCGCCGATGAGCGCATCCGCGCCGCGAACGCCGCGCATCCGGAGGCGCCCGCGCTGCGCTACGGCATCGGCCTGCATGTGGGCAGCGTCACCTACGGCAACATCGGCATCCCGCAGCGGCTGGAGTTCACCGTGATCGGCCCGGCGGCGAACGAGGCCGCGCGCATCGAGTCCATGACCAAGGACCTCGGCCGCGCGCTGCTCGCCTCCGGTGCCTTCGCCGCCGCCTGCCCGCAGCCGCTGGTCTCGCTCGGCCGGCACCGGCTGAAGGGCGTGGCCGAGGAGCACGAACTCTTCACGCTGCCGTAGCCGGCGCGGCGCGCTTTGCTATCATGCGCGCCCCTTTTGCAGCGGAGATCTCGCATGCGCGCCGTTGAAATCACGAGGCCCGGCGGACCCGAGGTGCTCGCCCTCGTTGAACGCCCGACGCCGGAGCCCAAGCCGAACGAGATCCTGGTCAAGGTCGCGGCCGCGGGGGTGAATCGCCCCGACGTGCTTCAGCGCAAGGGCCTGTATCCGGTGCCCCCGGACGCCTCCGACCTCCCCGGGCTGGAGATCGCCGGCGAAGTGCTCGCCTGCGGCGCCGCGGTCACGATGTGGAAGCCCGGCGACAAGGTCTGCGCGCTGGTGAACGGCGGCGGCTACGCCGAATATTGCGTCGCGCCGGAAGTGCAGGCGTTGCCGGTGCCCAGGGGCCTTTCGCTCGTCGAGGCGGCGTCGCTGCCGGAGACGTTCTTCACCGTCTGGTCCAACGTGTACGACCGCGGCGCGCTCAAGCCGGGCGAATCGCTTCTGGTGCAGGGCGGCTCCTCCGGCATCGGCGTCACCGCGATCCAGATGGCCGCGGCGCTCGGCAATCGCGTGTTCGCCACCGCCGGTTCGGACGAGAAATGCGCCGCGTGCGTGAAGCTCGGCGCCGAGCGCTGCTTCAACTATCGCACGCAGGATTTCGCCGCCGAGGTGAAGGCGGCGACCGGCGGCCGCGGCGTGGACGTGATCCTCGACATGGTGGGCGGCGACTATGTGCCGCGCGAGCTGAAATGCCTCGCCGACGACGGGCGCCTGGTCTTCATCGCGTTCCTGCGCGGCCCGAAGGCGGAGCTCGACATCAACGAGGTGATGCGCCGGCGCCTGACGCTCACCGGCTCGACGCTCCGGCCCCGTCCGGTTGAGTTCAAGGGCACGATCGCGAAGAACCTGCGCGACAGGATCTGGCCGCTCATCGAGGCCGGAAAGATCCGGCCGGTGATCTACAGGACCTTCCCGCTCGCCGAGGCAGCCGAGGCGCACCGCCTGATGGAGTCCTCGCAGCACATCGGCAAGATCGTGCTCACCGTCTAGCGGCGCGCGCGCCGCGCCGCGGCCGCGCGCTCGCCTCGTCCTCGGCGGCCTCGGCGCGCAGCCAGGCGAGGAACGCGTCCACTTCCGGCCTTCCGGCGGCATGCCGGGAGACGATCGCGAAGTAGGCGCGTTCCGGATCGGCGCACCCCGGAAAAGGCGCCACCAGCTCGCCGGATCGGAGCGCGGCCCGCACCAGAGGCGTCCTGCCGAGGGCCACGCCGTGGCCGGCGATCGCCGCCGGGATGATCTGGTCGTAGCCCGAGAACAGCAGGTTCCCGGCGGGCCTGAGATCGGCGAGCCGCTCGGCCTCCAGCCACGTGCGCCAGTGGAGCCATGGGTGCCGTCCCTCCGGATCGTCGTACTGCAGCAGCACGTGGTGGCGCAGATCCCGCGGCTCGCGCAGCGGGCGATTCGGATCGCCGAGCAGCTTCGGGCTGCAGACAGGGAAGACACATTCGCCGAAGAGCCGGATCGCCCCCGGCCCGGCGACCGATTCCGGCCCGTGGCGGATGGCGACATCCAGCCCGTCGCGTTCCAGATCAAGCACGCGGGTGTCGGCGCTGATGCGTACGTCCACCTCCGGATGCGCGCGCGTGAAACCGCCCAGCCGCGGAATCAGCCACAGCGAGGCGAGCGACTGCGTGGTGGTGACCGCGACCGTGCGCCGCCCGGCGAGCGCCCGCAGCCGGTCGGTCGCCGCGCGCATCGTGGCGAGGACCTGCGCGGCCGCGGGGTAAAGCGCCTGCCCCGCCTCGGTGAGCGCAAGCGCGCGATGCCGGCGCTGAAAGAGCGCGACTCCGAGCTGGCCTTCCAGCTCCTTGATCTGACGGCTCACGGCCGACTGGGTGAGGTGCAGCTCCTCGCCCGCGCGCGTGAACGACAGGTGGCGCGCCGACGCCTCGAAGCCCTTGAGCAGATCGAGCGAGGGCAAGCGCTGTGCCACGGCGAAGGCCGACCGCGGAACCGGTCCTGATGCATTACCGTTTCTCATGCATCGCCTGAGAATTTTCCGTTTGAGGCGCTTGCGCGCAGCATGCAACATCCTCATGCCCGACGCAAGGAGAACGCCATGAACATGCTGACCCTCGAGGAATTGCGTTGCCATCCGGGGATGCTGGAGCTGATCGAGGCGCGGGCCCGTCGCGCGCGCAGTGAAGCGGTGGCAAGCCTCGTCGGCCGCCTTGCGCGCGCCGTCGCCGGCCGCTTCGCGCCGCGCCTCGACGAGCGCCACTGCGCGCCAAGGGCGAGCTAAAGAGCGCGCGAAGGAGGCCGTCATGAAGGTCGAAATGGACAACGCGATGCTGCACCTGCGCCGCGGCCAGACGCTCAAGCTGCGCGACGGCGCCGGGGCGACGATCTGCGCCCGCGAAGGCGTGGTCTGGATCACCGAAGAGGACGCCGGCGTGGACATCGTGCTCCAGCGCGGCCGCTGCCACCGCCTCGTGCGTCCCGGCCTTGCGCTGGTGCAGGCGTTCGCCGATGCCGACATCGTGATCGCCTGACACGCGCCGCCTCTGCGCGCGACCGCGAGGGGCGCGCGGGCGGCGACCTGATCGCGCGGCGGGGGTGGCAACCCTCCTCCCCCTCCTCCTCCGGCCACTCCCGCCGCGCGGTGTTGCCGCAGCCCGCGAATGCGGGCCGCTTAGAATAGCCGTTCCTCAGCGGAGTCTTTCATGTTCCAGGACGGCCTTCTGCGCGGAAAGCGCATCCTCGTCACCGGCGGCGGCACCGGCCTCGGAAAGGAGATCGCCGCCAAGTACCTGCAGCTCGGAGCGGATCTGTGGCTCTGCGGCCGGCGCGGCGGCGTGCTCGAAGACGCCGCGCGCGCGCTCATGAACGCGCACGGCGGGCGCGTGCGCACGCACGCGGTGGACATCCGCGACGCGCAGGCCGTGGACGCGATGATCCAGCGCATCTGGGACGAGGACGGGCCGCTCACGGGCCTGGTCAACAACGCCGCCGGCAACTTCATCAGCCCGACCAAGGACCTCACGGTCAACGGCTTCAACGCGATCGCCAACATCGTCTTTCACGGCACCTTCTACGTCACGCACGCGGTCGGCCGGCGCTGGATCGCGGGCGGCCACCGGGGCACGGTGATCTCGATCCTGGTGACGTGGGTCTGGACCGGCTCGCCCTATGTCGTGCCCTCGGCGATGTCGAAGGCGGGCATTCACATCATGACGAAGTCGCTCGCGGTCGAGTGGGGAAAACACGGCATACGCCTGAACGCGATCGCGCCGGGGCCCTTCCCCACGGAAGGAGCGACGAAGAGGCTGCGCCCCGACGGCAGCCTAGAGGACGCCGCGGCGACGAACCCCATGCGCCGCGTCGGGCGAATGGAGGAGCTGCAGAACCTCGCGGCGTTTCTCATGGCCGACGGCTGCGACTGGCTGACCGGCGAGACGATCGCGATTGACGGCGCCGGCTACCTCGCCAACGGCGCCTCCTTCACCGAGCTCGACCGCCTCTCGGACGCCGACTGGGAAAGGATGCGCGCGCTCATCAAGGCGCAGAACGAAAAGGACCGCGCCGGCCGCGGCGCCCCGGCGGGCTAGGACGTGAGCCACGCGAAAGTCGAGCCGCGCCCGGCGGCGACGATCATCCTCCTGCGCGACGGCGCGCACGGCCCCGAGGTCTTCATGCTGCAGCGCTCGAAGGGCTCGGCGTTCCTGCCTGGCGCGTACGTCTTTCCGGGCGGGGCGCTCGATGCCACCGACCACGATGCGCGCGCGGCGCGCCGCGTGCGCGGGCTCGCCGAGGCGGAGGCGAGCGCGAAGCTCGGACTGGCTTCCGGCGGACTTGCCTACTGGATCGCGGCGGCGCGCGAGTGCTTCGAGGAGGCCGGCATCCTGCTCGCGGTGGACGCCGCCGGTGCACCGGTCGCGCCCGAACGCGTCGAGCGCCTTGCGCACCTGCGCGAGCCGATGAACGCGGGACGCCTTTCGTTCGCCGAGCTGCTCGAGCGCGAGGACCTGTACGTCCCGGGCGACGCGATCGTCTATTTCAGCCACTGGATCACCGCCGCCGGCCGCCCGCGCCGGTTCAACACGCGCTTCTTCGTCGCGCTCGCCCCGGAGGGTCAGGGCGGCGTGCACGACGCCTCCGAGACCGTGCACAGCCTCTGGATCTCGCCGCGCGAGGCGCTCGCGCGCCACGAGCGCGACGAGATCGAGATCATCTTTCCGACGCGCGCCTCGCTCGGCGATCTGGCGCGCTTCACCACCGCCGCCGCGGCGCTCGAATACGCGCGCTCGCTCGGCGACATCGAGGTCGACGCCGCCGTCTGGGCGCTCGATCACGAGGGTTCGGCGCGCCTGTTCCGCCGCACCGACCCGCCGTACTACGAAATCCACTGGTCCGACCCGGAAGAAACGGGAAAGACGTGTTTCGTCATCCAGCCGGGCATGCCGAAGCGGCTAGACGCGCTCGTCACGCGCCTCACTGCGCCCAATCCGGGCGTGATGACGGGCCCGGGCACCAACACCTACCTCGTCGGCACCGAAGAACTCGCGGTGATCGACCCGGGACCGCCGATCGAGGCGCACGTGCGCCGGATCGTCGAACTCGGCGCCGGGCGCATCCGCTGGATCCTCGTCACGCACACGCACGTGGATCACTCGCCCGCCGCAAGGCTGCTCAAGGACGCGACCGGCGCGCAGGTGCTCGGCCGCCCCAGGCCGGCGCACGGCCACCAGGACCCGGACTTCGTTCCCGACCGGGTGCTCGAGCACGGCGAGCGGATCGCGGTTCCCGGCGCGACGCTGCGCGCGATCCACACGCCGGGCCACGCGTCGAACCACCTCTGCTACATGCTGGAGGAGACGCGCATGCTCTTCACGGGCGATCACGTCATGCAGGGCTCCACCGTCGTGATCAACCCGCCCGACGGGGACATGCGCGCCTATCTCGCCGCGCTGGAGGCGCTCGCGAAGGAAAACGCCGCCATCCTCGCCCCGGGCCACGGCTACCTCATCGGCAACCCGGCAAGAGAGATCCGGCGCCTCGTCGCCCACCGCCTCGCGCGCGAGAAAAAAGTCACGGACGCGATCGCGCGCCTGGGCGCGCCGACCGCGGAGGAGCTGCTGCCGGTCGTCTACGACGACGTGCATCCGCGGATCCACCCGGTGGCCGCGCGCTCGCTTGCCGCGCACCTCGACAAGCTCGCGCTCGAAGGCGTGGTGCAGGTGCGCGCCGGGCGCTATTCGCTGGCCAAGACCCCCGCGCGCGGCTAAGATCGAAGCTCACCACGAGGAGAGTGCCATGGGCGACGACAAGACCATGAAGCTGGTGACGAACCTCGACCGGCCGGCGATCGAGGCGAAACTTATGCAGCTGCATGCGGCGGCGAAGGCGAAGGGTCTATCGGATCTGGCGCAGCTTTTTTCCGGCGTCGAAGGCATGCCCAAGGCGCAGATCGAGGCCCGCGTGCACAACGCTCAGAAGTGGCTCGCGGGCAGGAGCGAACACGGCGAGATCGCGGCGCTGCTCGATCTCGTGGAAATGAACCTCAAGAACCTGAAGTAGCGCCGGCTGATCCGGGAGTACGACCTCTTCACGATCGGCGGCGGCTCGGGCGGCGTGCGCGCGAGCCGCGTCGCCGCCGGCTACGGTGCGCGCGTGGCGATCGCCGAGATGGGCCGCTTCGGCGGCACCTGCGTCAACGTCGGCTGCATTCCGAAGAAGCTCTTCGCCTACGCGGCGCATTTCCGCGACGACTTGCGCGACGCCGCCGATTTCGGCTGGAGGATCGGCGATGCCGCCTTCGACTGGCCGACGCTCCTCGCCAACAAGGACCGCGAGATCGCGCGCCTCGCCGCGGTGTACGAGCGGCTGCTCGCGAACGCGGGCGTGGAGATCCACCGCGGCCGGGCGCGGGTGCTCGATGCGCATACCGTGGAAGTGAACGGCGAGCGGTTCCGGGCG
>Ga0073934_10003135_pt1 | contig 31503 bp, 29 predicted proteins | sample LarsenN4metaG_FD_76834 | JGI IMG/M metagenome (GOLD analysis project Ga0073934, IMG submission 76834) | Hot spring sediment bacterial and archeal communities from British Columbia, Canada, to study Microbial Dark Matter (Phase II) - Larsen... ...
CCGTATTTCAAGAAGCGTGATTCGTGAGCCGTGACTCGTGATCCGAACAATCCGTCAGTAATTATTGTCGGTTCACCGATCACAGATCACGGTTCACCGATTTTCGTCGGATCACGGATCACAGATCACGGCTCACGCCTCGATGGCGTGCAGAATGTAATTCACATCCGTGTCACTGCCCAGTGAATAAACCTTGGTGAAGGGGTCGTAGGTCATGCCGATCACAGCCTCGACATGCAATCCCGCCGCGCGGCAATGGGCGGCGAGCTCCGAAGGCCGGATGAACCTCTCGTAGTCATGCGTGCCGCGCGGCAGGAGCTTCAACAGGTATTCGGCGCCGATGACCGCAAACAGGTACGATTTGAGGTTGCGGTTGATGGTCGCGAAAAAAACGTGGCCCTGCGGCCTGACGAGCTCGGAGCATGCCTTCACCGTCACCGCGGGATCGGGCACGTGCTCGAGCAGCTCCATGCAGGTGACCACATCGAAGGCGCCCGGCGTCTCGCACGCGAGCGCTTCCGGCGCGATGAGGCGGTAGTCCACCTGCAGTCCGGATTCGATCAGGTGAAGTTGCGCCACCTTCAACGGCTTCTCCGCGAGGTCGATGCCCGTCACGCTCGCGCCGCGCGCGGCCATGGCTTCCGCGAGGATCCCGCCGCCGCACCCGACGTCGAGCACGCGCTTCCCACGCAGGCCGGCGATGGCGTCGATGTAGCCGAGGCGCAGCGGGTTGATGTCGTGCAGGGGCTTGAACTCGGCGTGGGGATCCCACCAGCGGTGGGCGAGCTCGCTGAATTTCTCGAGTTCGAGCGGATCGACGTTGATCATAGTTTTCAGCGCTCAGGCCTCGGTGGTCAGCATACTCTTGGAACGATGTAAAGCAAAGGGCGCCGACGGAAGGCTGAGCGCCGAAAACTATCCCTTGATCTTTTCTTTCCAGTAGGCAGCCTTTGCGGCGAGCTCGGCGGGATCGAGCCGCGTCAGGCGCCCTTGCTCGACCAGCAGCTCGCCGTTCACCCAGACGTGGCTTACGTGCTCGCGCCCCGCCGCGTAGACGAGGTGGGAGAGGGGATCGTAGCACGGCGCGAGCTCCGGCGCGCACAGATTCACCGCCACCATGTCCGCGCACTTTGCCGGCGCGAGCGACCCGACCCGGTCATCGATTCCCAGCGCGCGCGCCGCTGCCAGCGTTGCCATGCCGAGCACGGCATGGGCGGACAGTGCGGTGGCCCGGCCGCTCACGCCCTTGGCGAGCAGTGCCGCGAGGCGCATTTCGCTGAACACGTCGAGACGGTTGTTGCTCGCAGCGCCGTCGGTTCCGAGGCCGACGTTCACGCCGCGTTCATGGAGCGCGGCCACGGGGGCGAACCCGCTGGCAAGCTTGAGATTGGAGGACGGGCAGTGCGCCACGTGGCACCCGTGCGCGGCGAGCAACGCAATCTCGTCCTCGGTGAGGTGCACCGCGTGCACCGCGATGAGGTTCAAGCCGAGCACCCCCAGCCGCTTCAAGCGGGGAAGCGGCCGGAGCCCGTGCGCCGCCACGCTCTGCCGGATCTCGTCCTCCGTCTCGTGCAGGTGGATGTGGACGGGGACGTCCAGTTCGCCGGCGTAGGTCGCCACGCGCTCGAGGGTGGCGTCGCTCACCGTGAAGGGGGCGTGCGGCGCGAGGCAGAATGAGAGCAGCGGCTCGTGCTTCAGCGCGTCGCGCACGGCGAGGCCCTTGCTCAAGTAGTCGCCGGCGTCGGCGGCGTACGGCGAGCGCATCTCGATCACGATCATCCCGAGCGCGGCGCGCATGCCCGCGGCGAGCGCCGCCTGCGCGGCGGCCTCGGGGAAGAAATACATGTCGTTGAAGCAGGTCACGCCCCCGCGCAGCATCTCGGCGCAGGCGAGGAGCGTCCCGTCGTAGACGAAGTCGGAGCTGACGAGGCGCATCTCGACCGGCCAGATGTGGTTCTGCAGCCAGTCCATCAGCGCGCGATCGTCGGCGAGCCCCCGCATCAGCGCCATCGCGGCGTGGGTGTGCAGGTTGATGAGCCCGGGAATGAGAGCGTGCCCCGGAAGCTCGATGCGGCGCGCGTCGCGGTAGCGCTCCCGCGCCTGGCGGGACGGAAGCACCTCGCGGATGCGCCCGCCGTCAATGACAACGGCGTGATCTTTGAGGACCGCCTTCGGTGGGTCGGCGGGTATCACCCAGCCCGCCTCGACGACGGTAGCGGCAGCTTCAGGCAGGCCAGAATTCATGTCGAAAGACTAAGAGCTCGTAACAAAATGAAGAGGCTCCCCTTGACTCCCCTCCTTTTCAAGGAGGGGTGGCCCGGAGAGCCGGGGTGGTTCAAGGGCTTGAATTCCCACCACCCCGTCGCCAACCCTCACCCCCGACCCCTCCCGGAAGGAGAGGGGCGGCATTTGCTTCCCCTTCTCCCTCTGGGAGAAGGGGAAGGGATGAGGGACGGCGCTACCCCGCCCGGCCCGCCGCGCTGCATCGCGTCCGGCGTTCGCCGGCTCGGAGCAATGCTCCTCGAAACCCCGGCTCACCCTCACCGAGGAGGGGAAAAGATCTTGTGCGTTCGGCCGGTTGATTTTGTTACGCACTCCAAGGGTATTAGCCACAGAGAGCACAGAGAACACAGTAAGGAATTTGGCGGACACCGGTCCGGCAAATTCCTGGAAATAAAAAAAGCCCTGCCGAAGCAGGGCTTTTTAAGTTACTGCGCTCCTCGGTTATGGTTTGGCCTTGGCCTTCGGCTTCGCTGCCGGCTTCGCCGCGGGCTTGGGCTTCGCGAGCGATTCCGCGCGGCCCACGATTTCAACCGTCACGCGGCGGTTCGGCGACAGGCACTCGATCAGCTGCTTGCGCTTCATCTTGCTGTCGCAGAACTTGGTCACCGGGACCGGCTGCTTCGGGCCCTTGCCTTCCCAGAAGATCAGCTTCTGATCGACGCCCTTGGCGACGAGGTAGTCCTTCACGACCACCGCGCGGCGCTCGGAGAGCTTCATGTTGTACTTCAAGCTGCCGATGCGATCGGTATGACCGGTCACGACCACCGCTCCAATGTTGACGGGGCCGCGGACCTTGGTCGCCTTGCGCAGGCTCGCCAGGAACTTGTCGAGTTCCTTCTTGTTGTCCTCAGTCATCTCGGCCTTGGCGAAGGGCATGCCTTGCAGCTCGATCTTCTGCTCGACGTTGATGAGCTTGGGCTTGGGCTTCTTCACCGGTGGCTTGGGCTTCGGCTTCACCACTGGCTTCGGTGCGACCTTCGGCTTGACCGGCGGCTTCTTCACGAGATCGGGATCGCACTCGGCGACCGCCAACGCCGGCGTCCATTGACTGGTGCGCACGCAAACACCAGCACCGGCTGCCCTGACAATTCCGCCCGCCGAATCCGTCAGGTATCCGTCCTTTGCCTGTGCTGACGCCACCGCCGGCAGAAGCGCACCTATGGCAGCGAGGCCAACGAGCGTTATCCGGATTGCTGAATTCATGATTTTTGATCCTCCTGTTATGCGATGGTTAGGGACCCGCCGGAATGCCGGTTACCCTTCGGACTCTCCCCGAGGGATACTTAATATCACAACCCTTTCGGCAAGGCAAATTATGCTGAAATCATAACACGGTTCTGAGTTAAAAGGGATATTTGCCTGTTGCAAAAAAGGAACGCCGGCCTCGGCAGACCACGTCTCACGACGTGGACTGGACGAGCGGGGGCGGCCTGTTTTGCCGGGGCTTCAGCCCGGGCCATGAGGCCGGGGGCTGGCTGGATCGCGGGTGGCGTTCCCGCGGCGCTGCTTTCCGCGCGCCGGGACCGTTTGCCCGCTGTACTGATCTGATAGGCCTCGGACGGCACTCCCCGCACCGTGCGTACAGGGGCAGGAACGGGGCCCGCGCATGGTACAATTAGCGGTTTTTAGCAGCGGCCAGAGCGCCCCTTTTTTCCTGCATTTTCATGGACCAGATTGCCAAGGAAACCCTGCCGGTCAGCCTCGAGGAGGAGATGCGCCGCTCCTATCTCGATTACGCGATGAGCGTGATCGTGGGACGGGCCTTGCCGGACGTGCGCGACGGCCTGAAACCCGTGCACCGGCGCATCCTCTACGCGATGCACGAGGCGAACAACGTGTGGAACCGGCCCTACGTGAAGTGCGCGCGCGTGGTCCGGGACGTGCTCGGCAAATACCACCCCCACGGCGACGCCGCGACCTACGAGGCGCTGGTGCGCATGGCGCAGGATTTCTCCATGCGCTACACCCTGATCGACGGGCAGGGCAACTTCGGCTCGGTGGACGGCGATTCACCCGCGGCCTATCGCTACACCGAGTGCCGGCTCGATCGCATCACCTCCGAGATGCTGGCCGACATCGACATGGAGACGGTCGATTTCGTGCCCAACTACGACGGCAAGGAGCAGGAGCCGGTCGCGCTGCCGACCCGCATCCCCAACCTGCTCGTGAACGGCTCCTCGGGCATCGCGGTCGGCATGGCGACCAACATCCCCCCGCACAATCTCTCGGAGGTGATCGACGCCTGCCAGGCGCTGCTCAAGGACCCCGAGGTGAGCGTGGACGATCTCATCAAGATCGTGCCCGCGCCGGATTTCCCGACCCGCGGCGTCATCTACGGGGTGGAAGGCGTCCGGGAGGGCTACCGCACCGGGCGCGGCCGCGTCGTGATGCGCGCGCGCACGCACTTCGAGGAAGCGGAGAAGGGCGGGCGCACCTATATCGTGATCGACGAGCTGCCCTACCAGGTCAACAAGGCGAACCTGCTCATGAAGATCGGCGAGCTGGTGCGCGACAAGAGACTCGAGGCATCGCCGACATCCGCGACGAGTCCGACAAGACCGGCATGCGCGCGGTGATCGAGCTGAAGCGCGGCGAGAACCCGGAGGTGATCCTCAACAACCTGTGGAAGGAGACGCAGCTCGAGGAGACCTTCGGCATGAACATGGTCGCGCTCGTGGACGGCCAGCCGCGGCTGCTCAACCTCAAGCAGTTCCTCGACGCCTTCCTGCGCCACCGCCGCGAGGTGGTGACGCGGCGCACGGTGTTCGAGCTGAGGAAGGCGCGCGAGCGCGGCCACATCCTGGAAGGCCTGGCGGTCGCGCTGTCCAACGTGGACGACGTCATCGCGCTCATCAAGGCCGCGGCCACCCCGGCCGACGCCAAGAACGAGCTGATGGCGCGCTTCTGGCGCTCGAAACTCGTCGAGGAGCTGCTCGCCCGCAGCGAAGGGCCGCTCTCGCGCCCGGAAGAGCTCGCGCCCGAGTTCGGCCTGCAGAAGAAAGGCTACAAGCTCTCCGAGATCCAGGCCCAGCGCATCCTCGACATGCGGCTGCAGAGCCTCACCGCGCTCGAGCAGGACAAGATCCGCTCGGAGTACCGCGAGACGATGGACAAGATCGTGGACCTCGTCGACGTGCTCGCCAAGCCGGCGCGCGTGACGAAGATCATCGGCCAGGAGCTCGGCGAACTGAAGAAGCAGTTCGGCGACGAGCGCCGCAGCGAGATCGTCACCACGACGCAGGAGCTCTCCACGGAGGATCTCATCGCCTCCGAGGACGTGGTGGTGACGCTGTCCCACGGGGGCTACATGAAGTGCCAGCCGGTCGCGGACTACCGCGCGCAGAAGCGCGGCGGGCGGGGCCGGCAGGCGACCGCCACCAAGGAAGACGATTTCGTCGAGAAGCTCTTCATCGCGAACACGCACGATCACATCCTGTGCTTCTCGAACCGCGGGCGCGTCTACTGGCTGAAGGTGTACGAGGTGCCGCAGGGCAGCCGCGCCTCCCGCGGCAAGCCGATCGTGAACCTCGTGCCCCTGATGGAGCACGAGAAGATCACCGCGGTGCTGCCTGTTTCCCAGTTTGACGACGCCCATTTCGTCTTCATGGCGACCGCGCTGGGGACGGTGAAGAAGACCGCGCTCTCGGCGTTCTCGCGCCCGATGGCGAAGGGCATCATCGCGGTCAACCTCGAGGACGGGGACTATCTCATCGGGGTGGCGTTGACCGACGGCAAGCAGGACGTCATGCTCTTTTCCGACGCCGGCAAGGCGGTGCGCTTCGCGGAAGGCGAGGTGCGCGCCATGGGGCGGAACGCCGCCGGCGTGCGCGGCATGAAGCTCGCCAAGGAGCAGCGCGTCATCTCGCTGCTCACCTGCGGCGACGAGAAGCTGTCGGTGCTCACCGCGACGGAAAACGGCTACGGCAAGCGCACGCCGGTGGCGGAGTACACCCGCCACGGGCGCGGCACGCAGGGCATGATCGCGATCCAGTGCAGCGAGCGCAACGGGAAACTCGTCGGCGCGCAGCTCGTGGCGCCGGAGGACGAGATGATGCTGATCACGACCGGCGGGGTGCTGATTCGCACGCGCGTCTCGGAGGTGCGCGAGCAGGGGCGCTCCACCCAGGGCGTGCGGCTGATCAACCTCGACGAGGGCGAGCGGCTCGCCGGGCTGGAGAAGATCGTCGAGCAGGACGAGAATGGCGAAGAACAATAGTAATCCTGGTAATCCTGTCGATTTCAAGGTTCAACGTGGCGAGGGTATTCAATTTCAGCGCGGGTCCCGCGGTGCTGCCCGAACCGGTGCTCACGCGGGCGGCCGAGGAGATGCTCGACTGGCACGGCAGCGGCATGTCGGTGATGGAGATGAGCCATCGCGGCAAGGAGTTCATCGCGATCCACGCGCAGGCCGAGGCCGACCTGCGCGAGCTCCTCGCGATTCCCGGGAACTACAAGGTGCTGTTCCTGCAGGGGGGCGCGGCCGCGCAGTTCGCGATCGTGCCGATGAACCTGCTGCGCGGGAAGAAAGCCGCCGACTACGTGCACACCGGCTACTGGTCGAAGAAGGCGATCACGGAAGCGAGGCGCTACTGCCAGGTCAACATTGCGGCGAGCGCCGAGGACGCCAGGTTCACCTACGCGCCGAAGCAGGACAAGTGGAAGCTCGATCAAGGGGCGGCGTACGTCCACATCACCTCCAACGAAACCATCGACGGCGTGGAATTTCACTGGATCCCGGACACCGGCCGCGTGCCGCTCGTCGCCGACGCCTCGTCGCACATCCTGTCGCGGCCCCTTGACGTCTCGCGCTTCGGGCTGATCTACGCCGGGGCGCAGAAGAACATCGGGCCGGCGGGGCTCACCATCGTCATCGTGCGCGAGGACCTGACGGGCGAGGCGGCTCCTTACACGCCGTCCGTGTTCGACTACAAGGTGCAGGCCGAGGCCGATTCCATGATCAACACGCCGCCCACCTACGCCGTGTACGTCGCGGGCCTGGTCTTCCAGTGGCTGAAGAGCCTCGGCGGCCTCGCGAGGATGGAGGAGATCAATATCGCCAAGGCGCGGCTCGTCTACGACTACCTCGACCAGACCGAGTTCTACCACTCGCCCGTCGCGAAAGAGGACCGCTCGCGCATGAACATCCCGTTCCGGCTGCGCAGCGGCGAGCTCGACTCGGAATTCCTCAAGCAGGCCGCGAGCCAAGGCTTGACCCAGTTGAAGGGCCACCGCGCGGTGGGCGGCATGCGCGCCTCGATCTACAACGCCATGCCCGTGGAGGGCGTGAAGGCGCTGGTGGATTTCATGCGCGAGTTCGAGCGCACGCACGGCTAGAAGCGCGTCGAAAGCACTTTTCATCCGCGTTTACCTGCGGCTAACTCTGCTTCCTGATTCTCGCTTTGTTATGAACCCCGCCTACAGGATTCTCACGCTCAACGCGATCTCGAGCGCGGGGTTGAAGCGCTTCCCGGCCGGCCGCTACCTGGTCGGCGGCGAGGTCGAGAACCCCGACGCGATCCTCGTGCGCTCGCACGACATGCACGCCATGGAGATCCCCGCCCGTGTGAAGGCGATCGGGCGCGCGGGGGCCGGGGTAAACAACATCCCGGTGGAGAAGATGAGCCGGCGCGGCATACCGGTCTTCAATGCGCCGGGCGCGAACGCCAACGCCGTGAAGGAGCTCGCGATCGCCGGCATGCTGCTCGCCGCGCGCAACCTCCCCGCGGCGCTGAGGTTCGTCGATCGCCTCGAGGGCGACGACCAGGCGATCGACAGGCTCGTCGAGGGCGGCAAGAAGCAGTTCGCGGGCATGGAGCTGCCGCGGCATACGCTCGGCGTGATCGGGCTCGGCAAGATCGGAAGCCTCGTGGCGGACGCCGCGATCAAGCTCGGCATGAACGTGCTCGGTTACGATCCGGAAATCACGGTGGAGGCGGCGTGGAGCCTGCCGTCGATGGTGAGGAAGGCGCACAGCATCGAGGAAGTGCTCAAGGCGGCCGATTTCGTCACGCTGCACGTGCCGCTGCTCGATGCCACGCGCAAGATGATCAACGCGAGCCGCATCAAGCTCATGAAGCACGGCGCGGTCCTGCTCAACTTCTCGCGCGATGGCGTGGTGGACAACGACGCGGTGCTGGAGGCGCTCGCCGCGAAGGGCCTGCGCTGGTACGTGTGCGACTTCCCGGCGCGGAAACTGATCGGGCACCCGCAGGTGGTGGCGTTGCCCCATCTCGGGGCCTCGACGCGCGAGGCGGAGGACAATTGCGCGGTCATGGTGGTGGACCAGGTGCGGGATTTCCTCGAGAACGGTAACATCCTGAACGCGGTCAACTTTCCGGACGTGGTGATGGCGCGCGAATCGCCTTACCGCCTCGGCATCGCGAACGCCAACGTGCCCAACATGGTGGGCCAGATGTCCGCGGTGATGGGCAAGGCGCGCCTCAACATCCACAACATGCTCAACAAATCGAAAGGGGAGATGGCCTACACGCTGGTGGACGTGGACAGCCGCGTGCCGGCGGATGTGGTCAGGAGAATCGCGAAGATCGAAGGCGTGCTGTCGGTGCGCTACCTGCCCGTAGAAAGTCAGTGATTGAGTGACTGGGTGATTGAGTGATTCAGTACGCCCGCGCACCCGGTTTGCCGACCATCACAATCACTCAATCACACAATCACTGAATCACCGGCAAGTGGCCGACCGGCTGAAACAGATCCGCGACCGGATAGACGCGCTCGACGAGCGCCTCGTCGAGCTCCTCTCGGCGCGCGCGCGCCAAGCGCAGCGCATCGGCAAGTTGAAGCAAGGCACGGCCTACCGCCCGGAGCGCGAGGCGCAGGTGCTCGCCCGCATCCTCAGGATGAACCGCGGCCCGCTTGCCGATGGCGCGCTCGCGCGGCTGTTCACGGAGATCATGTCGGCGTGCCGCGCGCTCGAGGACTCGATGACGGTCGCCTACCTCGGGCCGCCCGGCACCTTCAGCCAGGAGGCTGTCGCCAAGCATTTCGGGGGCCTTACCGCCACGGTGGCGTGCGGGTCGATTGACGAAGTGTTCCGGCAGGTCGAGACGGGCGCGGTGGGCTACGGCGTCGTGCCCGTGGAGAACTCCACCGAGGGCGCGATCGGCCACACGCTCGACCTGCTGCTCGCGACGCCCGCGAAGGTGTGCGGGGAGGTGATGCTGCCGGTCCACCAGTGCCTGATGAGCCGCGCCGGGAATCTGCGCGCGATCCGCAGGGTCTATTCGCACGCGCAGAGCCTCGCGCAGTGCCAGCAATGGCTCGCGCGCCGTCTCGCCGGCGCGAAATGCGTTGCCGTGGTGAGCAACGCCGAAGCGGCGCGGCTCGCTTCCCGCGAGCGCGGGGCCGCGGCGATCGGCTCGAAGACCGCAGCCGCGCTCTACGGGCTCAAGGTGCTCGCCCGGAGCATCGAGGACGAGCCGAAGAACACGACGCGCTTCCTGGTGCTCGCGGCGCACGACGCGGCCCCGTCGGGCAACGACAAGACCTCGCTCATCATGTCCACGCGGAATGTCCCCGGCGCGATGCACGATCTCCTCACCCCGCTCGCGGCGAACCAGGTGAGCATGACGCGGCTCGAATCACGCCCCTCGCGCACCGGCTTGTGGGAGTACGTGTTCTACGTGGACATCGAAGGCCACCAGCAGGACGCGAACGTCGCGCGCGCGCTCGCCGGGATCAAGCGCAAGGCGTCCTTCCTGAAGAACCTCGGCTCCTATCCGGCGGCGGTGGCCTGAAGGAGTGACTCGTTTTTCGTTCCTCGTTTCTCGCGGGTGAAGGACGAGTAACGAATAGCGAGTAACGAGCAACGAGAAACGAGCAACGAGCCGCCAGGCACTGACATGGACATTTGCGACCTCGCCCCCGCCCACATCCGCGCGATCGCGCCATATCAGCCGGGCAAGCCCATCTCGGAGCTCGCGCGGGAAATGGGGCTGGACGAGGCGGGAATCATCAAGCTCGCCTCCAACGAGAACCCGCTCGGGGTGAGCCCGCTCGCAGCCCGCGCGATCGAGCGCGCGGCTCCGGACCTCGCGCGTTACCCGGACGGAAACGGCTTCGAGCTCAAGCGGGCTCTCTCCGCGCGCTACGGGCTCGGCGAGGAGCGCATCGTGCTGGGCAACGGCTCGAACGACGTGCTCGAGCTCGCTGCGCGCGCGTTCCTGACGCCCGATCTCGCGGCGATCTACTCGCAGCATGCGTTCGCGGTCTATCCCCTGGTGGTGCAGGCGATCGGCGCCCGCGGGATCGAGGTCCCGGCGAAGAATTTCGGGCACGATCCCGGGGCGATGCGGCGCGCCATCACGCCGAAAACGCGCCTGGTATTCATCGCCAATCCCAACAATCCCACCGGGACGCTCGTGCCGGGGGCCGAGCTGGAAGCCTTCATCAGGGCGCTGCCCCGGGACGTCGTTGTCGTGCTCGACGAGGCCTATAACGAATACCTGCCCGCGCAGGCGCGCTACGACAGCACGGCGTGGCTCGAGCGCTTCCCCAACCTGATCGTGACGCGCACGTTCTCCAAGGTCTACGGCCTGGCGGGCCTGCGGGTGGGCTACGCGTTCGCCGATCCGGGCGTCGCCGACCTCATGAACCGCGTGCGCGAGCCCTTCAACGTGAACAGCCTGGCGCTCGCGGCCGCGGCGGCGGCGCTGGACGACCACGAGTTCGTGCGGAGAAGCATCGAGCTCAACCGGGCCGGGATGAAGCAGGTGACCGACGGCCTCGCGAAGCTCGGCATCGCGTTCATTCCCTCGTTCGGCAACTTCGTGAGCTTCAGGGTGGGCGACGGGGCGGGGGTGTTCCGGAAGCTGCTCGGGATGGGCGTCATCGTGCGCCCGATTGCGAGCTATGGCATGCCGGAGTACCTTCGCGTCACGATCGGCCTCGAATCGGAAAACGAGCGCTTCCTCGCCGCGCTCGAACAGGCGCTCGCCGCGTGAATGCTTCAGCGCAGAGGCGCAAACGCGCAAAGTTTTCGCAAAGCATGATGAGAGCGAAGCTCAAGATCGGCAAGCTGGTGGTGATCGGCGTGGGGCTGATCGGGGGCTCGTTCGCGCTCGCGCTGAAGCGTGCGCGCGCGGTGAAGCACGTGGTCGGCGTGGGGCGCACGCGCCGCAATCTCGCCGCCGCGCTGAAGCTCAAGGTGATCGACGAGGCGCAGCAGGACGCGGCGCGCGCCGTGCGGGATGCCGATTTCGTGCTGCTCGCCGTGCCGGTCGGTCAGATGGGCGCGGTGATGACGGCCATCGCGCCGCATCTTCCGCCACCAGCCGTGGTGACGGACGCCGGCAGCACCAAGAGCGACGTGATCGCGTGCGCCCGGCGCTTCCTCGGCGATTCATTCGCGCGCTTCGTGCCGGCGCATCCGATCGCGGGCACCGAGCTCTCCGGCGCGGTCGCGGGGTTCCCCGGCCTCTACCGCGATCGCTGCGTGGTCCTGACGCCGCAGCCGGAAACGTCGGCAGAGGCCGTGAAGCGGGTGAGAAGCGCCTGGGAGGCGTGCGGCGCACGCGTGATGGAGCTCGACGCCCGCGAACATGACGCGATTCTGGCGGCGGTGAGCCACCTGCCGCACGTCATCGCTTTTACGCTGGTCAACGCGCTCGCCCGGCAGCGGGACGCGGGGCGGCTGTTCGGGTTTTCGGCGGGCGGACTGCGCGACACGGTCCGCATCGCGGGCAGCTCCCCCGAAATGTGGGCCGACATCTGCGTCGCGAACCGCGATGCGCTGCTCGCCGCGCTCGACGACTACGAGGACGAGCTCGAGGAGGCGCGTGTTGCGATTGAACGCGGTGACGCGGAGGCGCTGAAGCAGATGTTCGAGCACGCACGCCGCGCACGCGCGAAATGGTTGGTTAACGATAGCCGCCAGGACGCCAAGGCCGCCAGCAAAAACACGCAACAACGATGAAAAAAACAGACGCGAATCGCGCTCGGAAAGCAGGACTGCGTCATTTCCTGGATGCATCGCGTTCCCGCTGTCGTGATGGCGCTCTTGGCGCCCTGGCGGCTAATCCAGGCTTCGGATGTCGGTAACGTTTCGCATTGAGCCGGGCGGGGTGTTGAAGGGCCGCATCCGGGTGCCCGGGGACAAGTCGATCTCCCACCGCGCGATCATGCTGGGATCGATCGCCGAGGGCACCTCGCGCATCACCGGGTTTCTCGAGGGCGAAGACGCGATCGCCACCATCAATGCGTTGCGCGCCCTCGGGGTGCGCATCGAGGGGCCGGCGCAAGGCGAGGTCACGGTCCACGGGGTCGGGCTGCGCGGGCTGCAAGCGCCCCGGCAGCCGCTCGATTGCGGCAACGCGGGGACCGCGATGCGGCTGCTCGCCGGGCTGCTCGCCGGCCAGCCGTTCGATTGCGAGCTGACGGGGGACGAGAGCCTGCGGAGCCGCCCGATGAAGCGCGTCGCCGAGCCCCTCAACGCCATGGGCGCGCGCATTGAAACGGCGGAGGGCGGGCGGCCGCCATTGAGAATACACGGAGGCCGCAAGCTCACTGGCGTGAGCTATCGCATGCCGGTCGCCAGCGCGCAGGTGAAATCAGCGTTGCTGCTCGCGGGCCTGTACGCCGAGGGACACACTTGCGTCACCGAGCCCGCCCCCACGCGCGACCATACCGAGCGGATGCTCGAGGCTTTCGGCTGCGCGGTGGAGAAACAAGGCGGCACCGTCTGCGTCACCGGCGGGGCCTCGCTCAAGGCGACGGCGATCGAAGTGCCGGCCGACATTTCATCCGCCGCTTTTTTCATGGTCGGCGCCGCGATCGCGCCGGGTTCGGACCTTACGCTCGAGGGGGTCGGCGTCAATCCCACGCGCACGGGCGTCATCGACATCCTGCGCCTGATGGGCGCGGACCTGCAGCTTCTCAATGAGCGGAGCGCGGGCGGCGAGCCGGTCGCGGACATCCGGGTGCGCGGGACGGAGCTCCACGGCGTCGAGGTCCCGCGCGAGCTCGTTCCCCTCGCGATCGACGAGTTCCCGGTGCTGTTCGTCGCCGCCGCGAATGCGAAGGGCGAGACTGTCGTCACCGGCGCGGAAGAATTGCGCGTCAAGGAGTCGGACCGCATCCAGGTAATGGCGGACGGCCTGCGCGCGCTGCGGGTCAGCGCGGCACCCACGCCGGACGGCATGCGAATACACGGTGGACCGTACCGCGGCGGGGAGGTCGACAGCCGGGGTGATCACCGGGTGGCGATGGCTTTTGCGGTGGCGGCCCTGCGCGCCGGCGCGAGCATCACCGTTCTCGACTGCGCCAACGTCGCGACGTCCTTCCCGGGTTTCGTCGAGCTGGCCCGTTCCACGGGCCTGAGAATCACCGCTGCTTGAACCACAGAGACACAGAGGCACGGAGAGGCAGGGGCGACGAGAGGCGGAGAAGATGCTTCAATCCGAGATCTCTGTGTCTCCGTGGTTAGATTTCAGTGCCCGGCCCGAGTGACGCCCCGGTGATCGCCATTGACGGCCCGTCCGCGTCGGGCAAAGGGACCGTCGCGCAGGCGGTGGCAGCCGCGCTCGGCTTTCACTACCTCAACAGCGGCGCGCTTTACCGCGCCGTGGCACTGGCGGCTCTCGAGTCGGCCACGGACCTCGAAAATGAATCAACATTAGCCGATATCACTTTGAATCTTCGAGCAAAGATAGATGGCGAAATGGTCATACTGGGGGGCCGGGACGTAACGGACGCCCTGCACGCGGAAGCGGTGAGCCTGGCGGCGTCCCGGATTGCGGCCTTGCCCAAGGTCAGGGGCGCGCTGCTGGAGCGTCAGCGCGCCTTCCGTCAGCCGCCCGGACTGGTGGCGGACGGGCGCGACATGGGCTCGGTGGTTTTTCCCGACGCGGTGCTCAAGATCTTCCTCACGGCAACCCCCGAAGAACGGGCGGAACGGCGATATAAGCAGTTGATGGAAAAAGGAATGCGTGCTAATATGGCCGCCCTTTTGCAGGATATCCGGGAACGCGATGCGCGCGACAGCGCACGGCCCGTGGCACCGCTGCGGAAATGCGCCGATGCCGTCCTGATCGACACCACCGGCGTTCCGGTGGAGGCGGTCGTGAGGCAAGTGCTGGCGCTTTACAAGAGAGCACGACAGGCGCCATGAGCCCCGAAGCTCGTGGCTTTTTAACCAACCCCGTCCCCAAGACGGATTTGCTAACTTTCTGAACCGAATGATGAAAACGATATCCCCGGCAGCAACCACGGAAAACTTCGCCGCGCTGTTCGAGGAAAGTCTGGCCCGCAAGGAGATGCGGGCGGGCGAAGTGATCACCGCCGAGGTGATCCGGGTCGACGAAAACTACGTCGTCGTGAATGCCGGGTTGAAGTCGGAGAGCTATATCCCGGTTGACGAATTCCGCAACGACCGCGGCGAGATCGAAGCGAAGGCCGGCGATTTCGTGAGCGTCGCGATCGAATCCCTCGAAGACGGTCATGGCGAGACGCGGCTCTCGCGCGACAAGGCGAAGCGCCTCGCGGCGTGGCACGAGCTCGAAGAGGCGCTCGCGAAGGGCACGGTCGTGACCGGCATCATCAACGGCAAGGTGAAGGGCGGCTTGACCGTCACGGTGAACGGCATCCGCGCGTTCCTGCCCGGCTCGCTGGTGGACATCCGGCCGGTCAAGGACACCGCACCGTACGAGAACAAGCAGGCGGAGTTCAAGGTCATCAAGCTCGACCGCAAGCGCAACAACGTGGTCGTGTCGCGCCGCGCCGTGCTCGAGGCGACCCAGGGCGCCGAGCGCGAGGCGCTCCTCGCGAGCCTGCAGGAAGGCGCGGTGGTCAAGGGCATCGTCAAGAACATCACCGATTACGGCGCGTTCGTCGATCTCGGCGGCATCGATGGGTTGCTCCACATCACCGACCTCGCGTGGCGCCGGGTGAAGCACCCCTCGGAGATCCTCTCGGTGGGCGACGAGGTCGAGGCGAAGGTGCTCAAGTTCGACCAGGAGAAGAACCGCGTCTCGCTGGGGCTGAAGCAGCTCGGCGAGGACCCCTGGGTCGGGCTCTCGCGCCGCTATCCGCCGGGCACGCGCCTCTTCGGCAAGGTTTCCAACCTCACCGACTACGGTGCATTCGTCGAGATCGAGGCCGGCATCGAGGGCCTGGTGCACGTCTCCGAGATGGACTGGACCAACAAGAACGTGCACCCGTCCAAGGTGACGCAGCTCGGCGAGGAAGTCGAGGTGATGGTGCTCGAGATCGATGAAGAGCGCCGCCGCATCTCGCTCGGCATGAAGCAGTGCATGCCGAACCCGTGGGAAGAGTTCGCGATGAACCACAAGAAGGGCGACAAGGTGCGGGGCACGATCAAGTCGATCACCGATTTCGGCATCTTCATCGGCCTTCCCGGCGGCATCGACGGGCTAGTGCATCTTTCCGATCTTTCCTGGGGCCGGCCGGGCGAGGAGGCCGTGCGCGACTACAAGAAGGGCCAGGAAGTGGAAGCCATGGTGCTTTCGATCGACGTCGAGCGCGAGCGCATCTCGCTCGGCGTGAAACAGCTCGAGGGCGACCCCTTCACGAGCTACATCCAGGCGCATGAGAAGAACTCGATCGTCACCGGCGCCGTGAAGTCGATCGACGCCAAGGGCGCCGTGATCCAGCTCGAGGGCGACGTCGAGGGCTTTCTCCGCGCTTCCGAAGTCTCGCGCGACCGCGTAGAGGACATCCGCACGCGGTTGAAGGAAGGCGACAAGGTGACGGCGATGGTGATCAACATCGACCGCAAGAACCGCACCATCAACCTGTCGATCAAGGCGAAGGACCTGGCCGAGGAGGCCGAGGCCATGAAGAAGATCGCCGAGGACAAGCAGGCGGCGGCCGGCACCACCAGCCTCGGCGCGCTGCTCAAGGCCAAGCTGGACGTAGCCAATACTCAACAATGAGGGAGGAGCATGACCAAATCGGAGTTGATCGCGAAGCTCGCGGGGCGCTACCCGCAGCTCGTCGCGAAGGACGCAGAACTCGCGGTGAAGATGATCCTCGACGCGATGGCCAAGAGCCTCGCCCAGGGCCAGCGCATCGAGATCCGGGGCTTCGGCAGCTTCGGCCTCAATTACCGTCCGCCGAGGACCGGGCGCAACCCCAAGTCGGGGGAGAAGGTGCAGGTGCCGGCGAAGTACGTGCCCCACTTCAAGGCGGGTAAGGAACTGCGCGAACGGGTCGATATCAACAAGAAATAACGACAAACGACTTGGGCATCGTTTGTTTGCGGCGGCATCATCGAAAGATCATGCCGTTTTTTTTCACCGGGAATCTGCCGGGCCCGCTGCCGGCAAATTCCTTAGCGGAACTTCAAGAGTGCGTTACCTGCTCTGGATCATCAAGCTCGCCCTGTTTGCCCTCGCGCTCTCGTTCGCGGTGAAGAACGCCGAGCCGGTGACGGTGCGCTATTATCTGGGCAGTGAATGGCAGGCGCCGCTCGTCTTCGTGCTGCTCCTCGCGTTCTGCGCCGGGATCGCGCTCGGCCTCGTCGCGGCCGCGGGGAGAATTTTCCGGCAGCGGCGCGAGCTCACCGCGCTCCGCCGCGAGTTGCAGGATTCTCGCCACAGAGGCACAGAGGGCGCAGGGAAAACCTGAATTGATGCGGTGCCGGTCCCTGATATAGGAATCCTCCTTCGTGCTCTCTGTGTCTCTGTGGTGAATATCCGGGGGTAGCGGCGCGAGATGGAAATTGAATACTGGTGGCTGCTCGCGCTGCCGTTGTTCTTCGCGCTGGGCTGGCTCGCGGCGCGCATCGACATCAAGCAGCTGCTGTCCGAATCCCGCGCGCTGCCCCGGTCCTATTTCCGGGGCCTCAACTTCCTGCTGAACGAGCAGCCCGACAAGGCGATCGAGGCCTTCATCGAGGTGGTGAAGGTCGATCCGCAGACCATCGAGCTGCACTTCGCGCTGGGCAGCCTCTTCCGGCGCCGCGGGGAGGTCGAGCGCGCGATCCGCATGCACCAGAACCTGGTGGGACGCGAGGACCTCGCGCCGCGCGAGAAGCTTGCGGCGCTCTTCGAGCTCGCCCAGGACTACTTGAAGGCGGGGCTCCTCGACCGGGCCGAGGAGCTCTTCCTCAGGCTGGAGGGCTCGGCGCACGCCGAAGAAGCGCTCAACTTCCTGCTCGAGATCTACGAGCAGGAGAAGGAATGGCACAAGGCGATCGGGACCGCGGAGAAGCTGGAATCGGTGACCGGGCGCTCGCACCAGAAGGAGATCGCCAATTTCTGCTGCGAGCTGGCGGGCGTGGAGCTCATGCAGTCGCGCCCCGAGGCGGCGCGCCCGCATCTCGCGGAGGCCCTGTCGCATCACCGCCTCTGCGTGCGCGCGAACGTGCTGCTCGGTGACCTCGAGCTCGCCGCGGGGCGGCCGGAAGCCGCGATCGCGGCCTGGGAGCGCATCGAGAGCCAGAACCCCGCCTACCTCGCGCTCGTGGCGGAGCGGCTCTACAACGCGTTCAAGCAGGCGGGCCAGCCCGAGGAGGGCCTGAACCTCCTGCGCGGCTATCTCGCCCGCTATCCGTCGCTCGACCTGCTCAATATCGTGTTCCAGGGCACGCTGGAGCGGCAGGGCACGGAGGTGGCCTACGGCCTGGTGCGCGACGAGCTGCGGCGCACGCCGACGCTGCTCGGGCTCGACAAGCTGCTGGAAGCGCAGCTCCTCGAGGCGCCGCTCGAGCGCCGCCGCGATCTCGAGCTCATCAAGGCGCTGGTGCACCAGCACACGCGGGGGCTCGCCATGTACCAATGCGGGAACTGCGGCTTCAAGGCGCGCCAGTACTACTGGCACTGCCCGGCGTGCGCGGGCTGGGAGACCTATTCGCCGCGCCGCACCGAGGAAGCGAAGCTTCCGGCATGAGCCGCGGAGCAGGGGCCGCGCGTGCGGGGATGCGAGCCGACGAATGACGGAAGCCGCCGACATGGAGCAATCGAGCCCGCGCCTACATGTGAGGAGGCGGCACGCGTGAGCGACCCGCGAATCATCGTCGCGCTCGATTACCCCGACGCCGCGAGCGCGCTCGCGCTCGCGGCGCGGCTCGATCCGCGGCTCGCCCGGCTGAAGGTCGGCAAGGAGCTCTACACCGCAGCCGGACCGCAGCTCGTCGAAAAACTCCTGCGGTCCGGCTTTGCGATCTTTCTCGACCTGAAGTACCACGACATTCCGAGCACGGTGGCCGGCGCCTGCGCGGCTGCCGCGGAGCTCGGGGTGTGGATGGTCAACGTGCACGCGCTCGGCGGCCGCGCGATGATGGAAGCGGCCCGCGCGGCGCTGTCGCGCCGCGCTGCGCCGCCCAAGCTCGTCGCGGTGACGCTGCTCACGAGCATCGGGGCGGCTGACATGGAGGAAATCGGCCTACTCGGCGGCCCTCGCGAGGCCGTCGTGAGGCTTGCGAGGCTCGCGCAAGCCTGCGGTCTGGACGGCGTGGTGTGCTCGGCGCCGGAGGCGGCAACGCTGCGCCGGGAATGCGGCAAGGGATTCTGCCTGGTGACGCCCGGCATCCGCCCGGCGGAATCCGCCCGGGACGACCAGCAACGGGTCGCGACCCCGCGAGAGGCGCTCGCCGGCGGCGCGGACTATCTCGTGATCGGCCGGCCGATCACGCGCGCGGCGGACCCGCTTGCCGCCCTGCGCGGCCTCGACTCCGAAATCGCAGGATGACGGTGCGGAGCGTTACAATTCAGGCATGCAGCGAGAAGGCGCAAAGCAGAAGGGAAAGACTCCGGGGCGCCGCGCCGGCGCTTCGTCCTTTATGCTGCATCCTTCCGCCTTGCGCAAAGCGCGGGTCTTGGTCGTCGGCGACGCCATGCTCGACCGCTACTGGTACGGCGAGGTCGACCGAATTTCACCCGAGGCGCCGGTGCCCGTCGTCAAAATCAACTCTAACAAAAACAAAAACAAGGAAGACGAGCGCCCCGGTGGTGCCGCCAACGTGGCCCGCAATGCCGCCGCTCTCGGCGCCCGGGTGAGCTTTCTCTCGGTCGTGGGCGCGGACGAGGCTGGCCGAAGATTGAAGACGCTGCTGCGCCGAGAGCGCGTTCACGCCGAACTCCACCGCGATCCGACCATCAAGACGACGGTCAAGCTGCGCGTCATTTCACGGCATCATCAGTTGCTGCGGGTGGATTTTGAATCCCGGCCCGACCACGAGGTGCTGAGGTCCAAGTTTCGCGCGTTCGAGCGCATGCTCCGGCGGGCCGACGTGGTCATCCTCTCCGACTACGGAAAGGGCGGCCTGACGCATATCTCGCGCATGATCTCGGCAGCGCGCCGCGCGCGTAAACCCGTGCTGGTGGATCCCAAGGGCGAGGACTACTCGCGTTACCGCAATGCCACGATCATCACCCCGAACCGCGCGGAGTTCAGTCGTGTCGCCGGGGGCTGGGGCGACGAACGCGAGCTGACGGGACGTGCTCAGCGCCTGCGCAGGAAGCTCAACGCGAAAGCCCTCCTCATCACCCGCAGCGAGGAGGGCATGACGCTGTACCAGGCGGGAGGCCGCCTGCATGTTCCGGCACAGGCAATCGAGGTGTCGGACGTAAGCGGCGCAGGCGACACGGTGATCGCCACTCTGGGGGTGGCGCTGGCGGCCGGTGCCGATATCCCCGACGCGGTTCGGCTGGCAAACCGGGCCGCTGGCATAAAAGTCAGCAAGTTCGGCACCGCAGTCGTCTCCCCGGAAGAGCTGTTCGCGGAAACGACTCGCGAATCGCGAAAGAAGGGCCGATGAACACGCAGGCGCGTCCCGCTGGCATCGGCTTATGCGCTTCTCCGAACCCTGAATCCTGAGTCCCGGATCCTCGAGGGCAACGCATGTATTACGTGGTGACCGGCGCGGCGGGCTTCATCGGCTCCAATCTCGTGAAGGCGCTGAACGAACGGGGCGTCACCGACGTCCTCGCCGTCGACGACCTCAAGGACGGCGACAAGTTCGTGAACCTCGCCGACTGCGAGATCGCCGACTACCTGGACAAGGAGGAGTTCATCGAGAGAATCGAGGACGGCTCGTTCGACGGCGTGGTGAGCGCGATTCTGCACCAGGGCGCCTGCTCGGATACCACGGAAACCGACGGCCGCTACATGATGGACACGAATTACCGCTACTCGCGGCGGCTCCTCGACCACTGCATCAGCGACGAGGTGCACTTCATCTACGCCTCCTCCGCCGCGATCTACGGCGCGAGCCGGGAGTTCCGCGAGGCGCGCGAATGCGAGGCGCCGCTCAACCTCTACGGCTACTCCAAGTTCATGTTCGACCAGCTCGTGCGCCGGCGCTTCGAGGAGCGCACGGCGCAGGTCGTGGGGCTGCGCTACTTCAACGTCTACGGCGAGCGCGAGCAGCACAAGGGGCGCATGGCCTCGGTCGCGTTCCACTTCTTCAACCAGTACCGCGGCGCCGGCCACGTGCGGCTGTTCGCGGGCAGCGGCGGCTACGGCGACGGCGAGCAGCGGCGCGACTTCGTGTCGGTCGAGGACTGCGTGAAGGTCGCCCTGTTCTTCCTCGACAACCCGGAGAAGTCGGGCATCTTCAACGTCGGCACCGGAAACGCGCAGAGCTTCAACGAGGTCGCGGTCGCCACGGTGAACGCCTGCCGGAAGGGCCGGGGCGAGGCCCCGCTCACGCTCGCCGCGATGCGCGAGCGCAGCGTGATCCAGTACATTGCCTTCCCCGAGGACCTTCGGGGCCGCTACCAAAGCTACACCCAGGCCGACCTTTCGGCGCTGCGCGCCGCCGGCTACGACGCGCCTTTCCTCACGGTGGAGCAGGGCGTCACGCGCTACTGCCAGAGGCTCCTGCAGCGCGCGGGCGGGTAGACGCCGCGGCGGCTGGCGCGCGGCCGCAAGAACCTGATCGGGGAATGGTTTCTTTCTGAAACCGGAGCCGGGCTCGGTTATCATTGGCACATGGACACGCTTCGCCCCGCCGGTTTCAGGACGCTCGAGGATTTCGTCGGCAATACGCCGCTCGCGAGGCTGAAGCGCCTGCCCGGCAGCACCAGCAACACGCTCTTCGCCAAGCTCGAGGGCAACAATCCCGCCGGCTCCGTGAAGGACCGGCCGGCATTTTCCATGATCCAGCGCGCGCAGCAGCGCGGCGACATCAAGCCGGGCGATACCCTGATCGAGCCCACGAGCGGCAACACCGGCATCGCGCTCGCGATGTGCGCGGCGATGATGGGCTACCGCATGATCCTGGTGATGCCGGAGCACCTTTCGGTGGAGCGGCGCCAGACGATGGCGGCGTTCGGCGCCGAGATCGTGCTCACGCCGAAGGAAGGCGGCATGGAGATGGCGCGCGACGTCGCCGAGAAGATGCGCGACGAGGGCCAGGGCGTGATCCTCGATCAGTTCGCGAATCCCGACAACCCCCTCTCCCATTACGAGGGCACCGGCCCGGAGATCTGGCGCGACACGCAGGGGCGAATCACCCACTTCGTCTCGAGCATGGGCACAACCGGCACGATCATGGGCTGCTCGCGCTTCTTCAAGGAGAAGAACCCGAAGATCCAGATCGTCGGCTGCCAGCCCACGGAGGGCTCGCAGATCCCGGGCATCCGCAAATGGCCGCCCCAGTACCTGCCGAAGATCTGCGACTGGAAGCGGGTCGACCGCGTGATCGAGGTGTCGCAGGCCGATGCCGAGGAAACGACGCGGCGCCTCGCGCGCGAGGAAGGCATCTTTGCCGGCATCTCCTCGGGCGGCGCGGCGTGGGCCGCGCTGCAGGTCTCGGGCGAGGTCGAGAACGCCGTGATCGTCTTTGTCGTCTGCGACCGCGGCGACCGCTACCTCTCGACGGGCGTCTTCCCCGGCTAGGTCCGATGGAACCGCCGATAAATGCTGATAGCGCGGACAACACACTTGCAAGGCTCAAATCCAGAGACGCAGGCGGCGCAGAGGAAAATGAATGCGTTTGCCGCGTCTGTTCCGTTCAATTGAGCTTCGATCTTCCTTCGCGGCCGTCGCGTCTTTGCGTTCAAAGCTCTCGGCGGCCATCCGCGTTCGTCTGCGGTTAATTTCCCCGGTTTTTGACGCGGATTGGCGCATCCGGCGGCGCGCGCTCGCGCTGCTCGCGGCCGCGGGGTGGCTCGTTTTGCCCGCGGGGGCGGGCGAAGTGACGCTCGCCATCGACCGCGTCGAGGCGCCCGGATTCGCCGCGAGCGGCATCGCCGCGCGGCTGAGGGACGGCGCGCCCGGAGCGCTGCAGCTCATGATCGGCGAGCTCTCGGTGCAGGGAAAAAGCTGGCGCAATGTGCGCGCCGGCTGCGGCCGGTTCCGCGTCGAGCGCGCGAGGATCGAATGCCTCGAGGGGGAAGCCGATCTCGGCGGCAAGGTCCCGCTCGCGTTCACCTACGACCGCGCGGGGGAGGCCCTCGACCTCGCGCTGACCCCGGCGCCCGGGGAAACATGGCGTGTCCGCGCGCGCTTCGGCAAGCGTTCGCCGGAGCTGCGCGTCGAGATCGAGAACGGCGCGCTGTCGCGCCTCGGCCCTTGGCTGCCGCCGGCGTGGCCCAGGATCACCGCAGGAATGCTCTCCGGCGCGATCCGCCTCACCGGGGCCGAGCGCGAGCGGCTTGCGGCCGAGATCGCGGTGCGTGATGCCGCGTTCAGCGACGCAGCCGGCCTGCACGCGGCGGAAAATCTGGGCGCGCGCCTGGATCTCACGGCCGAACGGCGCGGGGAATCCTGGCAATACCGCGCGGCGCTCGAGTGGAACGCGGGGGAGCTCTTCTGGCAGCCGCTTTACCTCCGCGGGACGGGGCACACCCTGGAGGCGGAGGGAGCGCTCGACGAGCGGCAAGCGACCGTTGTGCGCGGCCGGTTAAGGCTCGCCGGTGTCGGGGAGGCCGAGGCGAGCGGCGAGTGGGACCGCCGCACGAACACGCTGCTCACTGCCGACGCGCGCTCCGGACGGCTCGACGCCTCCGCGCTCTACGCCCAGGTGCTGAAACCGTTCTTCTTCGGCACGGCGCTCGGGGAACTGCGCGCGGAAGGCTCGGCCGAGCTTGCGGTGCGCTGGCGGGGAGCACAGCTGGAAGCGCTGGATGTCGTCGTGCGCGAGCTCTCGTTCGAGGATCGGAACCGCCGCTTTGCCGTATTCGGCGCGAGCGGCCGGATTCCGTGGCATCGGAGCGACGAGACCCGGGTCGAGGTCGAAATGAAGGGCGGCGAACTGCTCCGGGTCCCGTTCGGGGCCGTCAAGGTGCCGCTCACCATGCGCGGGATGCGCTTCCGGCTCGATACCGTCGAGGTCCCGTTGCTCGACGGCACGCTCAGCATGAGGGCGTTCGCGACCGAGCCCCCGCAGGAAGGCTGGCGCTGGGCCTTCCGCGGCGGCATCTCGCCGGTCTCGATGGAGCGCCTCACGCAGGCGGTGGGGCTGCCGACGATGCACGGGACGGTGTCGGCCGAGATTCCCCGGGTGACCTATGCGCGGTCAACGCTCCGGGCGGATGGCGCGTTGGTGTTCAAGGTATTCGACGGAACGGTGACGGCGAAGAACGTGACCCTGATCGAGCCTTTCGGCAGAGCCCCGCGGCTGGCGGCGGACCTCGAGATGCGCGGCGTCGATCTCGATCTCCTGACGCGCACCTTCTCCTTCGGCAGCATCACGGGGCGCATCGACGCCTCCGTCACGGGTCTCGAGCTCGCCAACTGGGCGCCGGTCAGGTTCGACGCGCGGGTGAGGAGCAGCCCGGGCGATTATCCGCGCAGGATCAGCCAGCGCGCCGTGGAGAACATCACCGCGCTCGGCGGCGCGGGCGCGGGCGCCGCGATCCAGGGCACTTTCCTGCGATTCTTCGACCAGTTCGGCTACGCAATGCTCGGGTTGAGCTGCCGGCTGGAAAACGGCGTGTGCACGATGGGCGGAGTCGAGGACGCGCCGCAGGGCTACGTGATCGTCAAGGGCGGCGGCGTTCCGGCGCTCTCGGTGTTGGGCTACAATCGCGCCGTCGACTGGCACGAGCTGATCGATCGGTTGAAGCGCGTCGTGCAGGACAACGTTCGCATGATCGTTCGTTAACCGCAGATAAATCTTGCTTTTGGATCTTGAGATGCGTTCGCAACGAATCGCGGCTCGGCTGGCGGGCCTTGCCGGCGTGGCTGCGCTTGCCGGGTGCGTCACGATCAACATCTATTTTCCGGCGGCGGCGGCGGAGAAGGCGGCCGACCGCATCATCGACGAAGTGTGGCAGCTGAAGGAGGGCGGGGCGCCCGCGACTGTCAAACCTGCACCAAAGGAAACGAAATGACATTCCCAGGCTTTCTTTTCGTCAGCGTGGTTGCCGCGTTGGGGCATGCGGCAACCGCGCTTGCCCAAGTCAATCTGGAAATCAACACCCCGGCCATCGCGAGCCTCCAGGCGAGCATGCAGAGCCGCCACGGGCAGCTCGCGCCGCTTTACGCGAGCGGCGCGGTGGGCCTGACGCGCGACGGCAACGTCGCGCTGCGCGATGCCAGTGCCGTGCCCCTCGCGCAGCGCCAGCAGGTGAACGCGCTGATCGCGGCGGAGAACCAGGACCGCGCCGCGCTCTACCGGGAGATCGCGCGCGCGAACGGTCGTCCCGAGTGGGAGCAGGACATCCGGGCGACCTTCGCCCAGCGCTGGATCAGCCGCGCGGCGCCTGGCTGGTATTACCAGAACCCGGCCGGAGCGTGGGTGCGCAAGTAAAAGGAACCTCTGCGAGCACATTGCCGCAGAGGTTCCTTAACAGGAACTGCCTGTAAGAAGAATGGATTGAAGGCTTCCTGTGATCAAAAGCGAGGACTTGTTAGCGGCGACGCCGGTTTTCTGATCCCGTTGATCCTGCGACAGTCTCCCATCCCCGATGACGCCAGTCCTCGCTTTTGATATTGAGACCGTCCCCGACGTCGAGGGTTTGCGCCGGCTCTACGGGCTCGACGCGGGCCTTCCCGACAAGGAAGTCGCCGCGATGGCGTTCCAGTTGCGCCGGCAGGCGACCGGCAGCGATTTCCTGCCGCCGCACTTGCACCGGGTGGTGGCGATCTCGTGCGCGCTGCGGGAGCGCGACAGCCTGCGGGTGTGGTCCCTCGGATCCGGCGACGACGAGGCCGATCTCATCCATCGCTTTTTCGACGGCGTCGCGCGCTACACGCCGCAGCTCGTGTCCTGGAACGGCAGCGGCTTCGACCTGCCGGTGCTCAACTATCGCGGACTGTTTCACGGCGTGAAGGCCGCGCGCTACTGGGAATGGGGCGAGGAGGACCGCGACTTCCGCTACAACAACTACATCAACCGCTACCACACGCGGCATCTCGATCTCATGGACGTGCTCGCGATGTACCAGCCGCGCAACAACGCGCCGCTCGACGATGTCGCGCAGTTGATGGGGCTTCCCGGCAAGCTCGGGCTCGACGGCTCACGCGTGTGGGAGACCTACCTTGCCGGCGGGCTGGCGCAGATCCGGCAGTACTGCGAGGCGGACGTGGTCAACACCTACCTCGTGTTCCTGCGCTTCCAGCTCGTGCGCGGCGCGCTCGGGGACATCGAGTACCAGGCGGAGCGGGAGCTGGTGCGCTCGACGCTAGGCAAGTCGGGCGAGCCGCACTGGAAAGAATTTCTCAGCCGCTGGCGCGCCTGAGAAATGCCTATTGCTTCAGTCTGCGATTCACGAATTTTCCTCCGCGTCCTCGGCGTCCTCTGCGGTGAGAGTTGGGGGTTAGCACAAGGTGCGCTAGACTAGCGCACCCGCGCTCGCGGCGTATTCTGCCTCCGCCGCCGGGGCACTCGTTTTGAATCTCTTCGGCGGTTCGGAGACGAATGGCACTTGGGCCGTAAGATTCCGAGCCTTTGTTAACGATTCGATCAGCGCGGGGATCACCCTGAGATGACCTTGCTGATCGAATCGTTGGACCAGGAAGGGCGCGGCGTCGCGCGCCGCGACGGCAAGGCCGTCTTCATCGAAGGCGCCCTGCCGGGCGAGCGCGTCAGCTGTTCGGGCTACCGGAAGAAGCCGAGCTACGAGCTGGCGACGCTGGACGAAGTACTCCGTCCGAGCCCGCAGCGCGTCGCGCCGCGCTGCCGGTATTTCGGCGTGTGCGGAGGCTGCAGCCTGCAGCACCTCGATGCGCGCGCCCAGGTCGCCGTGAAGCAGCGCGTACTGGAGGACGCCCTCTGGCACATCGGGCGGGTCAGGCCGGAGCAGATCCTGCCGGCGATCCACGGGCCGGAGTGGGGTTACCGCCACCGCGCGCGGCTCGCGGCGCGCCATGTGCCGAAGAAGGGCGGCTCGCTGATCGGCTTCCACGAGCGGCGCAGCAGTTACGTGGCGGACATGGAAAGCTGCGAAATCCTGCCGCCGCGCATCTCGCGGATGCTCCGGCCCTTGCGCGATCTCGTCAACGCGCTTTCGATCCGCGCGCGCGTGCCGCAGATCGAGGTCGCCGTGGGAGAGGAAGCCGATATCCTCGTCATCCGGGTGCTCGAGCAGCCGAGCGAGGCCGACGCGACGCTGTTGCGGCAGTTCGCAGAGCGTCACGGGGCGAGGCTCTACCTGCAGCCGGGCGCGCCTGACTCGGCGCGGGCCTTTCATCCGGAGCAGCCGACCGAGCTCTACTACACGCTGCCCGAGTTCGATCTCAGGATCGGGTTTGCGCCCACCGACTTCACGCAGGTCAACCACGCCATGAACCGCGTGCTGGTGCGCCGCGCGCTCGCGCTGCTCGATCCGCAGCCCGGCGAGCGCGTCGGCGACATGTTCTGCGGGCTCGGCAACTTCACGCTGGCGATCGCGCGCCGGGGCGCGGCGGTGGCGGGGTTCGAAGGCAACCGTGAGCTTCTTGCCCGCGCCAGCGCCAATGCGGCGGCAAACGGGCTGGCGAACGCGGTGCGCTTCGTCGAGATGGACCTGTACCGGGACGATCTCGGGGCGCGGCTTTCAGAGCTGGGCCCGTTCGACCGCATGCTGCTCGACCCGCCGCGCGACGGCGGGATCGAGCTCGCCAAGTCGCTTTCCGGCGATCGCCCGCGGCGCATCGTCTACGTCTCGTGCAACCCGGCCACGCTGGCGCGGGATGCGGCGGTGCTCGTCAGCGTGCAGGGCTATGCCCTGCGGGCGGCGGGCGTCGTGAACATGTTCCCGCACACCTCGCACGTCGAGTCGATTGCCTTGTTCGAAAGATAGCCGCCAAGACGCCAGGGCGCCAAGAAGGACAGACGGTGATTCAACCGCCATGAGGAGAAAAGGGTCCTGGAACCTTTTTCTCACCGTACGAAAAATGGCCGGACAGATGCCCGGCCATTCTTGATTCCGATTTCCTCGGCGTCTCGGCGGTTCAGTTCTTAATTCCGACCTCCTTGGCGTCCTGGCGCCGTGGCGGCTATTTTCAATCCCGCTCGCCGGTGAGCGCCATGAGCAGCTGCAGCAGGTTCGCGAAGATGTTGAACAAGCTCATGTAGACGCCCGTGGTGGCGATGATGTAGTTGGTCTCGCCGCCGTTCACGATGCGGCTGACATCGTGCAGCAGGAACAGCGAGAACACGACGATGATGAGCGAGGAGATCGTCAGCGCGAGCGCCGGGATCTGGAGGAACATGTTCGCGATGAGCGCCAGCAGCAGCACGATCATGCCCACGAACAGGAACTTGCCCATGAAGCTGAAGTCGCGGCGCACGGTCGTGGCGATGCCGGCCATGACGAAGAAGATGACGCCGGTCCCGGCGGCCGCGTAGCCGACGAGCTGCGGGCCGTTCCTGAGCGTGAGCGCGACCGCGAGCAGCGGTCCCAGCCACCAGCCGAGGAGGAACGTCATCGCGAGGAGCAGCACGACCCCGAGCCCGCTGTTGCGGTTCGCGACGATCGCGAATTGCAGCCCGATCACCGCCGCGAGGATCACAAAGAAGCTCACGATGGGGTACTGCATGATGATGCCGCCGGTGGCCATCCCGATGAAGGCGCCGATCACCGTCGGCACCATGGTGAGCGCCAGCAGCAGGTAAGTGTTGCGCAGCACGCGCTGCTGCTCGAGCGCGATTTCGCCCGTGCCGACCCGGTATCCCGCCTGATTCGGTAGCAGTTCAGGTTGCATACGTTTCTCCTCCAATGGGAATTCCACTCAGCGCCTAAGACTACCCAATGGTCCCAAAAGTTTCAACAGCTTGACCGCTGGGCCCGTCGTTTCAACCCGTTGATAACACGTGTATCATTCCGACCGCCCCTGCCTCGCGCGTGTCAATCGGATGGGTGGCAGAGCGGTTGAATGCACCTGACTTGAAATCAGGCGTACCCGCAAGGGTACCGGGGGTTCGAATCCCTCCCCATCCGCCAACAAAATCAGTGATGAATGACGAGCGAACCCCGGGACTTCCAGGCCTTTCATTCTTCACTCATCATTCTGCGCTCATCGCTGCTCGTTCGTGGCGTCCGCCCAGCAGTTCGGCGTCTCGTAGATTCGCACGCCTTCCAGCCGCACGAGACGCCCGTAGCGGTCGCGGAAGGCCCGCTCCAGGATGCGGAACGCGGTGGCCGCGAGGTGCTCCGCGGTGGGCGGCTCCTCGAACACCACGGTCTTGTGGCCCGGGAGCGTGGCGAGGAACTCGACCACCTTGCGGTCCCCCTTCCAGGCGAGGAAGGCGTGGTCCCAGGCGTCCACCAGCTCGCGCCGCGCGATCGCGCGCACCTCGGAGAAATCCGCCACCATGCCCCGCTCGGGCGCGCCTTCGGTGGCGACGATCTCCCCGTCGAGCGTGATCTCGATGGCGTAGCGATGCCCGTGCAGGTGCCGGCACTCGCTCGAGTGGTCGGGAATGCGATGGCCGGCGTCGAACTCCAGCCTGCGGGTGATGCGCATCGGCGGCTTATAGCAGCCTGTGCGGACCGCGGGTCCGACAGGCTGCCAGGCACAAGAAGGGGCGGATTATATCAAGCGGCGCCCGGCTGGCAGGATCACCCAGGGCTTTGTCGGGGCTAAGTCCGACAACCTCGTGAGAGTTGTCGGACGCGTATCCGGCAAAACCCTAGTGCTTCCGGCGGCCGTTCTTCCGGGGCGCGGCCTTGTTCAGGCTGCGGTAGAGGCGGGGGTTCGCCTGCTTGAGGTAGGAGACGACCTCGAAGTCCCGGCCCTTGGCCTTGGCGAGCTCGATGCCCTCGATGTGCACGAGCCGGAGCAGCTCGCGCACCGGCTTCGGCATGCTGCGGCCGCTCTCGTAGCGCGAGCCGCCGCTCTGCGTCACCCCGATGCGCGACCAGAATTCCTGCTGGTTGAGGCGCAGCCGGCGCCGGATCTCGCGGGGATTGGCGATGCGTTCGAAGGGTTTCATGGTCAATGGTGTTGAACGATTGCGATAACCCATTGACCGGCGGCGCGGCAATAGGTTCACGCCGGGCGCCGCACGGCCGAACGCTATGCCGCTATCATGGCTGGCGCGGCCCGGCAGCCGCCGCCCGTTCCGGGCGCCCGCTCGTTTTCCCGCGCAAAATCAACTAAAATACGCGACTTTTTAGGAATTTGGCGGCGGTGTCCGCGGCAAATTCCTTGAGCTATGGCTCTGATTGTCCAGAAGTACGGCGGAACCTCGGTCGGCAGCGCCGAGCGGGTCAAGAACGTGGCCCGGCGCGTCGCCCGCTGGAAGGCCATGGGGCACCAGCTGGTGGTGGTGGTCTCCGCGATGGCGGGCGAGACCAACCGGCTGATCGCGCTCGCCAGGGAGGTGCAGGCGCACCCCGACCCGCGCGAGCTCGACGTGATGGTCTCGACCGGCGAGCAGGTGACGATCGCGCTGCTCGCCATGGCGCTGATGGACCTCGGCCTCAAGGCCCGCAGCTACACCGGCGCGCAGGTGAAGATCCTCACCGACAGCTCGTTCACCCGGGCGCGCATCGTGAGCATAGACGAGAAGCGCATCCGCGCCGACCTGGCGGACGACTGCGTCGTGGTGGTCGCGGGCTTCCAGGGCGTGGACGAGCAGGGCAACATCACCACGCTCGGACGCGGCGGCTCCGACACGACAGGGGTCGCGCTCGCCGCGGCGCTGAAGGCCGACGAGTGCCAGATCTATACCGACGTGGACGGCGTCTACACCACCGATCCGCGCATCGTGCCGGAGGCGCGGCGGCTGAAGAGCATCACCTTCGAGGAAATGCTCGAGATGGCGAGCCTGGGCTCGAAGGTGCTGCAGATCCGGTCCGTGGAGTTCGCCGGGAAGTACAACGTCCGGCTGCGCGTGCTCTCCAGCTTCGAGGAGGAGGGCGAGGGCACGCTCATCACTTTCGAGGAAGACGAAAAGATGGAAAAGGCGATCATTTCCGGCATCGCGTTCAACCGCGACGAAGCGAAGATCACCATATTGGGGGTGCCCGACCGGCCCGGCATCGCCTACCAGATCCTGGGGCCGATCGGGGACGCCGCGATCGACGTGGACATGATCGTGCAGAACGTCAGCCACGACGGCATGACCGACTTCTCGTTCACCGTGCACCGCGACGACTACCACAAGACGCTCAAGCTGCTGGAGCCCGTGGTGGCGCACATCAAGGCGCGCGGCGTCGTGGGCGGCGACCGCATCGCCAAGGTGTCGGCGGTCGGCGTCGGCATGCGCTCGCACGCGGGCATCGCGAGCGCGATGTTCCGCACGCTGGCGGAAGAGGGCATCAACATCGAGATGATCTCGACCTCCGAGATCAAGATCTCGGTGGTGATCGACGAGAAGTACGTGGAGCTCGCGGTGCGCGCGCTGCACAAGGCCTTCGACCTCGACCAGCCAGCTTGAAGCGCGCGGAAGCGCGCGCTTCAAGCTAATTTGGAAAGCGGGACCGGGACAATATGAGATTAGAGTCACCAAATAAAAAACGGGGCCGGGAAAATGAAATGAATTGGAAAGGACGCGGCATCGGGCTATCATCATCGTCCGGCTGAAGCGAGATGTCAGGCCCCGTTTTTTTTCGGAGAGGTGGCCGAGTGGTCAAGAAATGGGAGCCAACCCCGCTCCCATTTCTTTAACGGAATCAATTTGGATTTATCGGTTAAAAAAACGGGGCCGGTTCCGTTTGGAGCAACGTAACGCAAGGGGGTAACATTGCTGCTGGGGCGGGACGTAGCGTAAAGATCGTTCCGGCCCTGTTTTTTTCGGAGAGATGGCCGAGTGGTCGCACGGCGCAGCCGTCGTACATTTTGCGCCGGGGCGCGCCTTCGATCACTGGACGGAAATAGCGATCGGCAGGGCATTGCTGTAGAGTCGACAAGGCGGTACGCGGAGAG
>Ga0073934_10003136_pt1 | contig 31502 bp, 25 predicted proteins | sample LarsenN4metaG_FD_76834 | JGI IMG/M metagenome (GOLD analysis project Ga0073934, IMG submission 76834) | Hot spring sediment bacterial and archeal communities from British Columbia, Canada, to study Microbial Dark Matter (Phase II) - Larsen... ...
AAAAAATGATCTCGGAAAAGCCCAAAACGAGACATCCCGGAATGGACGACCTGTTGTCAAAGCGAAACGCGGGAGAATTGAAAGCTTTTCTGGATTCAAACGGGTGTTCTAAAAAATAGCAGATGCATAGTTTTTTACTATGCGGGACAAAAAGAAATTTAACGAAAATCAGAAAGTCAAAAAAGTGGAAAAAATCAATATAGGGATAATCGGAGGCTCCGGACTTTATCAGATGCCGGAGTTGCAAAACGTAAGAGAATTGCCTGTTGAAACGCCGTTTGGCAATCCATCAGATTCATTTATAGTGGGCGAACTTGACGGCGTAACCGTCGCATTTCTGCCGCGTCACGGACGCGGACATCGTATTCTGCCAACGGAAATTCCCTTTCGTGCCAATATTTACGCAATGAAGTTGCTGGGAGTGGAATATATCCTTTCCGTCTCGGCTGTTGGCTCTTTACAGGAAAAATATGCCCCGACCGATATGGTGATACCGGACCAGTTTTTTGACCGCACGCGGGCACGCACCGAAGAATCAACCTTTTTCGGCGAAGGAATAGTCGGCCACATTACCTTTGCACATCCGGTCTGTGACGAGCTTGGTGATATCCTCGAAGAATCTTGCCGGAAAATAGGCGTCAAAGTTCATCGCGGCGGAACTTATCTTTGTATGGAAGGTCCCGCCTTTTCGACAAAGGCTGAGTCGTTGGTCTATCGCCAATGGGGAATGGATATTATCGGCATGACTAATCTGCAGGAGGCAAAACTGGCGCGGGAGGCCGAAATAGCCTACGCAACGCTTGCTCTCGTAACAGATTACGATTGCTGGCATGAAGGCCACGATGACGTAACAATTGAAATGGTAGTCGAATATCTGAATAAAAACGTTCGTAATGCCCAATTAATCTTAAAAGAAGCAGTTAAAAGGGTTGCCGGGAAGGAAACACCGAATCAGTTTGCCGGAACCTTAAAAAATGCCATTTTTACTCCTCCCGACCTATGGCCGCCGGAAACAGCCCGCAAACTGGACGCAATTATTGGGAAATACAGAAGCAGGTAAGCCGTAAGTAGAAAACTCTCCGGACTTATTGAGCATCATAAACCGGTTAGCTTATGAAACACCTCTCAATAGCAGCAGCATTGATTTTATTTTGTGCCTTTGCGACATTCAGCCAACGAAGTCCGGCGCCTGCAATTGATCGCGATCCATTGTTGGAAGCAGACGCAAAACACAATCTTGACGTCGCCTGGCAGGCGTTTCGGTTAAAAAAAGCCTACAAAGCGGTGCTGATGCGTTTCGAAGAAACTTTTGCCGCGTATCCGCAGTTTTCCAAAATCGATGAATTTCTTTACCTTGCCGGTGCCAGCAGTTTTTATCTTTCCGAAGGCAAGGGAAAACAAAAAATAAATACTTCAAACCCGAAAGAAAAAGAAAAATATGCACCCGATAAACTCCGGACGGATGCAAATGTTTATCTGACAATGCTTCTGGACAATCACCCCGAAAGTAAATATGCCGACGAAGCAAAAAAAATCCTCGCTTTGCTAAAACCGGAATCCCAACCCTGATTTTTTCCGTTAAACAAAATTAAACCCGCTTTCCGGAATGTAATCCCAACTCCCGAAAGCACATTCCGGAATCGCAAAATTTACACCGGCAGTGTAAAATGTCTTTTTCGATTTTAACTAACAAATTTTTCAACTGTTGGAGTAAAAGTAATTAAATGTCTCTTACTGTAGTAGGTTCGGTTGCATTTGATGCTCTTGAAACGCCTTTTGGCAAACGCGAACGTGTACTTGGCGGTGCGGCAACGCACTTTAGCCTCTCAGCCAGTTTTTTTACTAAAGTGAATGCCGTAGGGGTCGTTGGAGGCGATTTCGGGGAGGCAGAATGGCAGGTTTTTCGCCGTCATAACATAAATACCGATGATATCGAAGTCATCCCGGATGGAAAAACCTTTTTCTGGAGCGGACGTTATGACTTCGATATGAATACGGCACATACGCTCGATACTCAGTTAAACGTATTTGAAACATTTGATCCAAAACTGTCGGAAAATTCACGTAATGCCCGGCTAGTTTTTCTGGCCAATATTTTACCTTCGTTACAGCGAAGCGTCCGGCAACAGTGTGAAGCTGCGGAATTTGTTGCCATGGACACCATGAACTTTTGGATCAATTCGATGAAGGATGAAGTCATCGAAACAATCCGTGCCGTTGACTGTATCATCATCAATGATGCTGAGGCACGGCAACTCACACTGGAACCGAACATCCACAAGGCAGCTAAACAATTGATGGATCTTGGCTTACGGGCAGTAGTAATAAAACGCGGCGAATACGGCGCAACATTGTTTACTCCCAACGGATTTTTTTCTGCTCCGGCATATCCGCTCGAAACGGTTTTTGACCCGACCGGTGCCGGTGATACATTTGCCGGCGGCTTCATGGGCTATCTTGCCTCACAAAAAACAATCGACGACGACACAATGCGGCGCGCCTGTATCTACGGCTCTGTGATGGCATCATTCAATGTCGAAAAATTTGGTACCGAACGTGTTGACGCTCTGGATTATCCCGAAATAAATCAAAGGTTTAAGGAATTCAAGCAGATTACGCATTTCGACGATATTCCATTTGAGCGTGCCGCAGGCGCCTGATGCAAAGCGGGGCTATAATGCCTTACGAAATTGAAAACGTATTCCGGACCTTTGCACGCCGTCAAATTTTTAACGGCTCCCTGTTATTATCTGCAGCTATTGCTTTTTTGGTTTTCCTGGCAGTTGCAGCATTAATTTTGGGGTATTTGACGGCAGCAATCGTGATTCTGATTGCGGGCGCGGCACTGGCAATTTACCCCGTGTTTCGCAGCATTTTAGAAACCCGGGCCGGTAACGAAGGATTGAAATGGCAGCCGGCCGATCCGGCAATCCAGCGACAGCAGCTCGGTATTTCAGTAGATTATTTATCGAAGTCACTCGATATAGATGCTGAATCACTTGCTGATCTGCAATCGGCGTTTATCGTAGCCGAGGATCTGGCTTTGCGGCAGATTCAAACGCAGGAAAAATGCGCCGTAATACGACAAAGTGAGGTGTTTGGCATTGCGTTCGATGCCATCTATCTGAAAGACCGGACGCTTGTTTGTATTGAAGTAATTTTTCTAGTCACGCCGGCGGTTTCGGATGAAAGAATTTCTGCAGTTCTTAAAAAGTCCAAAGCGGTTGCAAAAGCCGCACGTAAAAGCGTTGCGGAGCTTAATGTCAGGCTGATGTTGTTGATCATAACGCAGTTGCAGCCCGAGGATTTGCAGAAACTTCGTGCGAACCTTACTGCGTCAAGATTTTCCGGCACGCCGGTGGATATTGATATTCGTTTTATGGATTTTGAGGCACTGCAAAGAATTTACGTTTGCGATTAATGAATATGCTTAAAAACAAAATCGGTATGATTTTCGGGGTCGCGAACAAGCGATCCATTGCCTGGGCCTGTGCGGAAGCTGCTGCCGCCAACGGAGCAACGCTGGCTTTCACATATCAGGGCGAGCGGTTAAAAGAAAACGTAGAAAAATTGACCTCTGATTTACCGGATTCTCTTGTCGTACCCTGTGACGTTACGAATCAGTCTGAAGTAGATGCTGCATTTGCCGCAGTAGCAGAAAAATATGGCCGGCTGGACTTTCTTGTGCATTCGATAGCTTATGCACCGCGCGAAGCTCTCGAAGGCGAATTTATTACAACCACCCGCGAAGCTTTCCGCACTGCACTTGAAATTAGTGCGTTTTCGCTTACACAGTTGGCGCTGGCTGCATCGCCGCTTATGAAAGACGGCGGCAGCATCGTTACAATGTCATATTACGGAGCAGAAAAGGTTGTTCAGAATTATAACGTAATGGGCGTTGCAAAAGCCGCTCTTGAAGCTTCAGTCCGTTATCTGGCGGCAGATTTAGGCAAGCAGAATATCCGGGTTAATGCGATAAGTGCCGGCCCGATCAATACATTGTCGGCTCGGGGAGTTAAGAATATGGGTTCTTTACTGGGCTATGTTGCCGAAAAATCACCATTAAAGAGAAATGTCTCCGCTGCGGAAGTTGGCAATACTGCCCTGTTTCTCGTCAGCGACCTTGCCTCCGGCATTACCGGCGAGACTATCTACGTTGACTGTGGGTACAACATTATGGGTATCTAAGCCTTTTCGAAATGGCTTATGCATATTTAATGAAAGATGGCAGAAACTAATATAGAAAAATCCGGCAAATCGCAAATAACTACAAAAGCCAAACAAACGGAACCGGAAACGGTCGCGGAAGCAAAATCTCGCGAAGACAGGCCTGTCTATTGGAAGCTGACGGATGATGAGGTCCTGCTTCGCTCACCGCAGCCGGAAGACGAATACAAAACATCTGATTCCTGGCGTGTTTTTCGCATAATGGGCGAATTTGTAGATGGTTTTGACAATCTCGCAACGATTACCCGCGGGGTTTCTATATTCGGATCAGCCCGAACACGGGAAGGAGACCCGATGTATGCGGCCGCACGTGAAACCGCGTACCGGCTGGCTGAAGCAGGTTTTGAGATAATTACCGGCGGAGGGCCGGGTATTATGGAAGCCGCAAACCGCGGCGCGTTCGAGGCAGGAAAGGTTTCGGTCGGCTGCAATATTGAACTTCCTTTCGAACAAATACCAAATCCGTATCAAACAAAATCGCTTTCGTTTAAATATTTTTTCATCCGCAAAACGATGTTCATCAAATATTCGAACGCATACGTGATTTTCCCCGGCGGCTTCGGCACGATGGACGAACTCTTCGAAGCCCTGACATTGATACAGACTCGCAAAATCCGAAACTTCCCCGTTGTATTATTCGGCTCGCACTACTGGAAAGGTCTTCTCTCCTGGATATCGTCAACAATGATCTCCGAGCGTAATATCAGCCCGGAAGACATGAGTCTGATCTATCTCTCCGACGATCCGAACGAAGCGGCAGAGTTTGTCATTAAATGCTGCACGGAGGCAATCGAAACGACATCGGATAAACTGCCGTAAGTTTTTATGGGTTCTGGTTACTATTTGGGAATTTTCGAGGGCCATGCGGATCCTGCCGTCGCCATAGTCAAAGACGGCAGGGTTATTGCATTTGCCGAAGAAGAACGTTTTATAAGGCAGAAACACGCCTGGGGAATCTATCCGGCTAATGCTTTGCGGTTTTGCCTGTCAGAGGCCGGAATCAGGCCGGAAGAGGTCGAAGCCATTGCAATTAACTGGGACCTGGAGGGTTACTCAAACGGGCGTATAAGGGCGTTTTACGACGATCTTAACAGCCGTTTCGAGGTAGATGCCGCTACTCGGGCCTGGCAAAACCGTCTGCTTGCTAAATTCAATCGTGATAACACTATAAATCACCACGGATATCAATGGCGCCGCCTTTTTGGCGATATTGAAATGCCAAAGATTTTTGCCGTTCCTCATCACTTCACTCATGCTTTTCAATCCGTAATGCACTCCGGATTTGATGAGTCAGTCTGTATCACGATAGACGGTTCGGGCGATGAGGATTGTACAGTAATCTGGGAACATCGCGGCAATGATATACGGCCAATTTACCGCCGCCGGATACCTGACTCTCTGGGCTGGTTTTATGCCGCGTTTACAGAGTACCTTGGCTTCAGGGCTTATGACGGCGAATATAAACTGATGGGTCTGGCAGCATACGGCAAACCGGATGCAGGATTGATCGAACTTGTCGGAGAAATTATAAAGCCTGCCGCCGGAGAAGACCCGGGCTATACAATCGACCCGCATTTTATACATTTCGGGCAACATAGTTACTCGGACAGATATACAGACCGGCTTGTTGAGCTATTCGGGCGTCCGCCCCGGGTTTCAACTGAAGAATATACCGAATGGCATGAAAATCTTGCCTTTGCCGTTCAGTTTCACCTGGAGCAGGCAGCCGAAAGGCTGGCACTTTGGGCAATAAAGCAGACGGGCATTACCAAAATAACCATTGGAGGCGGTGTCGGTCTCAATGTAAAAATGAACAGCCGGCTTTTTCAATTGCCGGAAGTCAGTGATTTATGGGCCAATCCACTATGTAGTGACGGCGGCGCCGCCGTCGGCGCAGCCCTCTATGCAGAATACTCACATACTGCAAAAAGCCCGGAAGCGTTGAAAAGGCTTGATTTTGGGCCACGGGAAGATGATATCGAGTCTGTACTGCGACAATCTAAGGTGCCGTTTCGTCATTCGCAAAACATAGCCGGTGAAACCGCAAGACTGCTTTCCGAAGGCAAGATTGTCGGTTGGTTTCAGGGACGTATGGAAGCCGGTCCCAGGGCACTTGGACATCGAAGCATTCTGGCAGATCCCAGAGATTCGGCTTCGCGGGATAAAGTCAATGCTATCATAAAGTTTCGGGAATATTGGCGGCCTTTTTGTCCATCCATTCCGGCCGAAAAGGCAGATTACTATTTTAATAAATATACCCGCGCGCCCTTTATGGTTATTGCCTTTCCGGCAAATGAACGACTGCAGCATGACGCTCCGGCTGTCGTCCATGTTGACGGCACAGCCCGCGTTCAGTTTGTCGAAAAGGACGTTAATCCGCGCTATCACGCCTTATTAAGTGAATTTGAACGCCTGACGGGCGTTGGGGTATTGCTCAATACTTCATTCAATGTCAAGGGAGAGCCGATAGTTTGCACAGCCCGTGACGCTCTTAGAACTTTCTGGTCAACCGGTTTGGATGTACTTGTAATAGGTGACTACATCATCGAAAAACCATTGCAAACAAACGGAGGCGGAAAATGAAGAATGTTCTTGTCATAGCACCGCATCCCGACGACGAAGTACTTGGCGCCGGCGGCACGATTAAACGGCTATCCGATGCCGGTTATGGCATTTATATTTTAACCGTTGCCGCACATATGCCGCCGTATTATTCCAAAGAAGTGCATCAGCAGACCATCGAAGAGTCCCGGACCGCACACAGGATTTTGGGCGTTACAGAATCTTTTTACTCCGATCAGCCCGCTCTATTGCTGCGCGACAGGCCGGTTGCGGAAATTAACCGCCTGATTACCGACAAAATCGCTGAGATACAGCCTTCCATACTTTTAATGCCTTTTTATGACAGGCACATTGACCATAGGGTTGTATTTGACGCCTGTATGGTTGCTTCCCGTCCCGTTGGCGTCGGAAGGAGCCTGTCTCTGGTTGCCTGTTACGAAGCGATATCGGAAACGCACTGGAATGCCGCAGGAATAGAACCGGTATTTGCCCCAAATCTGACAATTGATATCACAAATACAATTGAAACAAAGTTAAAAGCAATGGAATGTTTCAAAAGTCAATTGCATGCTTTTCCCGGACCGCGTTCCCCTGAAGCGTTAAAAGCTCTTGCACTTTTCCGTGGCAGCCAGGCAGGATTCGCTTACGGGGAAGCATTTCATATCATCCGAATGACGGAAGGTTTGTTTGTTTAAGTTTGTTTAACGTTACTGAGCAGCCATTCCAGATATCCGGAAAATACACTTTCGACAGGTATCGCTAAAATCTCCGGGGTCTCATATTGATGGCGGGCCAGAATAAATGATTCAAGCTCGTTATATAAGCCTTTGGTTGTTTTTATCAGCAACAGAGATTCTCTGTCATCCGCAATTTCACCCTTCCAAACGTAAAGTGACCGGATGGCAGGGATTACCTGAACACAGGCGGCCAGCCCGGCCTCTAAAACCGATTTAGCCAAAGATACGGCATCGGCTTCGACCGCTACTGTAGTAATTACTACCAGAGCTTTGTTGGAATCCTGCGAGGACATAGTTATTTTTCGGTTATCAGGGCAGAATATTCTCCGCTGTCAACCCATTTTAGAATCTCCGATACCCGCCAGATGGGAAACGGATGCGAAAGACCGGCATTAATTACATCCGCCCAGAATTTATCGAGTTTGCTTTCATCATAATTTCGCTGAAACTCACGGCCTTGTTCCAGAAACAGGTCATAATCCATTTTTGATGCAAATGTTCCTCCGGCAAGCTTCATCATCGTACGCCCTACCACATCAGGATTCTGTACGACCAGCATCGCTGCCCGGTCGCAGGAAAGTTCTGCGCGGCGTGCCCAGGCCAAAAGCGCACCGCTGATACCGGCAGAGACGATAAACTTAATGATTTCAGAACCCGGAACAATCCGTGCTACAGACAGATTTGCCAATGCTTCCATCAGGCGGGCGGCTGTCAGATAAAGCACGTGCTCCGCGTGTATGTGGCCAACCTCGTGGGCAATAACGGCGAGAGTCTCTTCATCGCTCAATCTTTCGATCAGTGACGAATGCAGTACGATTATCGGCTTTTCAACCCCTCCGGTAAATGCATTGACTATGGGATTTTGTTGAATAAACAAATCGGGCATCTCCACGCCGAGCGTTGCGCAGGCAATCTGAAGCTTTGCAAACAGATCCGGACATTGTTTCGGCGTTACTTTTATCGCACTTGCCATGAAAGTAACACGGATTGCGGATTCGCCTGTTACGGCCAGCAATTTCTTGAGTGCCGAATCGATACCGGGAATTGCCTTCAAGGCCGCAAGTGCTTTGCTATCAGCGGGATGAACGTAATCATGCTTGCTGAGACTCGCAAATTTTTTGTGGAATTCATTAGAGAGCGGCAATTTGCAGCGGCCACAATTTGCCTGGTTGTTTTTATAGCCTTCTTTGACACTGTTTTTCTGGCCGCAATAACGACATTTGACAAAAAACGCTTTTTCCGGAAGACCGGCTTCTTCTTTTTTCCTTGCCATAAAGCAAGTTTAATGCACAGTTGAATTATAAGCCAAGCAGATATAGACCGGTAAAAACATTGCAATCAGGCAAGCGAAAGCCTTGCGACAGTTTCGACGTGATGCGTCTGCGGGAACATATCGAGTGCAACAATACTCTCTATTTTATAACCGGCTTCGACAAAACGTCGGATATCTCGCGCTAATACAGATGGTTCACATGCGACAAAAGAAATTACTGGTGCCCGTAGAGATATGATGTTCATTACGGTTTCGCATTCCGTTCCTGCCCTTGGCGGATCAAGAAGGATAAAATCAGGCCTTAATTTCGACTGCCGTTTCAGGAAGGAACGAACCCGGTCATTTACTACCCGGACATTTTGTCTTTCATTTAATTCAGCATTTTCTATGGCGTATCTGCAGGCAGCCGGATGTTCTTCGACGGCCAGGACGTTTTCAAACGTCAATGATAAAGGAAGTGAGAATAAGCCTACGCCGGAATAGAGGTCAAGTGCGAGTTTGCCCCCCGCATCGCGGGTGGCAGTCCGCACAAGATCCGAAGCCAATATCCTGTTGACCTGGAAAAAAACTTCCGCTGAATAACGAAAACGAAAACCGGAAACTTCGGCTTCCGTTATCTGTGGTTTTGCACCCGTACCGGAAACCGATATCACACCATTGTCTCCCGATGCGAGATCAATCTCTTTAGTTGAAATCGGGCTTTGCAATTGACATAATTCAGCCATCCGGGCATTTAATTCGGGAGTTAAAATCGGGCAGGTGTTGATTTCGACCACATCTCTGGAATTTCGTTTGTAAAACCCGATTTTCCCGGAAATTTTGTCAACGTGAAACTGTGCACGGGAACGATAGCCGAATTCAAGCGGTGATGGGATTACTTCAATGTCTGAAGTAAAATCGATGCGGGCGATCCTCCGAATGCAATCACGTATCATTTCTGCTTTTACCGCAAGCTGTGCAGCATAGGAAAGATGCTGAAAATCACACCCGCCGCAAGAGCCGTAATATTGACACTCAGGCTCGATGCGATCACTTCCCGCGGATATAATTTTGCAAATTTCTGCAATGATTACATCACCTTTTACATTTGAAGCCTCGACCAGCAGGTGATCTCCGGCCGCAGCCAGCGGAACCAGGACGGTTTTTCCGCTGAAATGTGCGAACCCAAGACCACGGGGAATTACACGCTCGATTGAAACTTCAAAACGCATTCCTGGCGATATGAGATCCGGTTTTTTGTCAGACATAGAATAAGCTCAGACGGGGAATGCCTTCGTCCTCACGCAGAAACTTCAGAATCATAAGCCGTTTAGTATGCTCGAAGGCATCGGGCTTCATCGTTGTCCGATATGCCCGTAGAAGTGCATTTACATCGCGTTCAAAGCGTTTGATCTTGGCAGGATCAGTTTTCCCCAGCAATTCGTTATTAAGCATTTCTTCGATATCTCCGAGGCTTTTATCTATTGTCTCCGGATTTGCCGGCAGATTTGTGCGTAATTCCTCCAGACGAGCGACAGACCTGTTTATCGGTTCCCTTAAATCGGGGTTGGCGTTGAGCCTTAATGCAGCGATTAAACCGGCAAGATGTTCTTTAATTTCATCAGTTGAAAAGGCAGTCTCTGGGGTTTGCCGTTCCGGAGATTTACCGGTTTGACCTTTCAGCCATTCTTCATATTGCGCCTCGACTTCCTCGCGGCAGAACATCAGACCTTTTATAGACCTCGGACGCGGATTTTTTTCAAAATTATCGAAAACCTGCTCGATTCCACGAATAACGATATGAAGCGGAATCCCTCGCTCACGCCAGTTTTCAATTAAAGCCCAATCAAGAGGACTCAGTAAAAGATGCTTTCCGCGACGACGTACAAACGTATCTTCTATTTCAGTGAAATAATTGTAATAATTCATTTCCTACAACCCGGCCATTCGAAAATCTCAGGCAGCCGATCCCTTTACGCTTGCCGCAAGTCATTATGTTAATCTATCGACAGTATGGCAGGCGAACGACGTGAACGATTCGAAACTTCTTCCGGTATTGAGCTACCTAACGATTTCAATCCGGAAAACACAAAAAAAATAGATTATTACAGAGAGATCGGCTCTCCCGGCGAATTCCCTTATACACGCGGCGTTCGGCGGAATATGTACCGTGGCCGGCTTTGGACAATGCGGCAATATGCCGGATTTGCTACCGCACAGGAATCAAATGAGAGGTATAAGTATCTTTTATCACAGGGCACTACCGGACTTAGCGTTGCATTTGATCTGCCGACGCAAATCGGCCTTGATTCGGATGATCCTTTAGCTACCGGCGAAGTAGGTAAAGTCGGTGTAGCCATCGATAGCCTTGAGGATATGCTGACCCTTTTTGAAGGCATTCCGCTCGATCAGGTTTCGACATCTATGACCATCAATGCAACGGCGGCCATTTTACTTTGTCTTTACCTTGCAGTAGCACGAAAACAAGGTGTTTCCTTTGATAAAGTAAACGGAACCATTCAAAACGACATACTGAAGGAGTATATCGCGCGCGGCACCTATATCTATCCGCCAAAACCAAGCCTGAGGTTAATAACTGACATCTTTTCCTTTTGCGCATCGGAAGTGCCAAACTTCAATACAATTTCGATTTCCGGTTATCATATTCGCGAAGCCGGTTCAACAGCCGCCCAGGAAATAGCGTTTACGCTTGCCGACGCAATTTGCTACGTGGAGGCTGCCATCGGGGCAGGACTTGACGTAGATAGTTTTGCACCGCGTCTTTCCTTTTTCTTTAATTCACATAATCAATTGCTTGAGGAAATTGCCAAGTTTAGGGCTGCTCGCCGGCTTTGGGCCAGAATAATGCGCGATAGATTCGGAGCCAAAGATCCAAGATCCATGATGCTCCGTTTTCATACGCAAACTGCCGGCTCAACACTTACCGCACAACAGCCGGAATTAAATGTTATCAGAACCACGATCCAGGCACTGGCTGCCGTTTTTGGCGGAACGCAAAGCCTTCATACAAATGCCATGGACGAAGCTCTCTCGCTTCCAACCGAATCGGCAGCCCGCATCGCACTGCGAACACAACAGGTCATCGCCTATGAATCAGGGATTGCAGACACGGTAGATCCTCTCGCCGGCAGTTACGCAATCGAGGAGCTGACAACTAAATTAGAGGATTTGGCTGCCGGATACATCCAAAAAATAGATGACCTTGGAGGTATGCTCGCTGCCATCGAATCAGGATACGTGCAAAAAGAGATTCAGGAGGCTGCTTACGTCTATCAGAAAGCTGTAGAAAGCGGCGATGCTATTGTAGTCGGGGTAAATAGTTTTCAATCCGGGATCGAAGAGCCGATTCCGATTTTGACAATAGACGAACGCATTGAACGAGAGCAAATTGAGCGTCTGCGGGCTTTGAGGCAACGTAGAAACAACGAAGCCGTTACTGCCCAACTTGATCGTCTCGAAAAAGCGGCAGCCGGCACTGAAAATCTCTTGCCTCATATTCTTGCCGCCGTAGAAGTATATGCAACTGTCGGCGAGATCAGCAATCGCCTCAGAAAAGTCTGGGGCGAATATCAGGAGGCCGTAACTATATGATATATTCTTGAAATCTGGCAATAGGTTCCAAATTACCTGATTGGTAATTTATGATGACAAATTCCCGCCCGTCGTGCTAAGATGTTCTTGCGGAATGATTTCCGCCACCTTCCGGGTACTTCTTACCTTTTTACTTTCACCCTTCAGAAAATGGAAAAACTAAACGTATTTCTTGAACATCTTGTTGCAACTGAAAGTTATGAGCTGAGGCTGGAGCCGGGGAAAAAACCATATGTGATATCTGTCAACGGTACTGCCGAACTGGCTTTTGACCCGCTGCCGGGACCGCAAATCAGCATGATGATTTTCCCGCTAATTCCCGAAGAATTGAAATATGATTTACCAAATCGTCAGGAAATAGAATTTATACATCCTCATAATTTAGGCCAGTTTACGGTTAACGTTTCAAAATCACGTGCCGGCTTCAACGTGGCTATTCGCCCGATTACGGTCAAGCCGGCGGTAAAAAGTCTGGGCAATTCGCAGAGATTGCAGAAAAACTTAGTGGAGGCTCCGGAAATACCACGTCCGGATGATTCACTTTTACAGATCGATTCAAAACCGCAGACACCGTTTGCCACTGTTATTTCTGTCGATCCGGAGAATATATCGCGTGATTCGACACCCGTTGAAAATCCTCACAACGATTTGGATTTTACCGCTGCACCGATTGCCAAGCCTTTCTCAGATAAACCGGATACCGGCGATTTCACGCCGCCCGTAGCCGAATATATTCCAATTGCCGAGCCTGAATCAATTTTACCCGGTGCAGCTGACAGACGTATCAATGGCGACCGCCGACAAGCAGAACGCCGCGTGGCAAACGTTCACATGCGCGAAAGGATGGAAGACCTCTTCAGACAAATGGCTGCCGCCGGAGCCTCGGATCTTCATTTGTCGGTAAGCATGCCGCCAATGATTCGTAAAGACGGCAAAATGAAAACTTTTGAATGCGGAGAGGATACGCTCGACGCAACAACAATGCGGGAGCTACTTCATTCCATTATGCCGGAAAAAAACCGGCAGGAATTCTCCGAACGCAGAGATACGGACTTCGCCTATGAAATCCCGGGACTTGCAAGGTTTCGTTGCAATATATTTATGGACCGTAAGGGTATGGGCGGCGTATTTCGTATTATACCCAACAAGATTCTGACAGCAGAGGAACTCGGGCTTTCAAAGGCGATAATGAACCTTTGCACCTTATCAAAAGGGCTTGTTGTAGTTACGGGGCCAACCGGCTCGGGTAAATCTACAACACTGTGTGCAATGGTAGATTACATAAACCGCACACGTGAAGACCACATAATTACTATCGAAGACCCGATAGAATTTGTCCACGAAAATAAGAAATGCCTTATCAATCAACGCGAAGTGCATAATCACACAGACTCGTTCAAAGATGCTTTGCGTGCTGCACTTCGTGAAGATCCGGATATTCTGCTCGTCGGTGAAATGCGCGATCTGGAAACGATCGCCATCGCTATTGAAACTGCTGAAACAGGCCATCTCGTATTTGGAACATTACATACAACAACCGCCGCATCTACAGTTGACCGGATTATAGACCAATTCCCTGCTGACCGTCAGCAGCAGATTCGTGTAATGCTGTCAGAATCTCTGAAGGGTGTCATAGCCCAGACACTTTTGCCTAAGAAAGGTGGAGGCCGCGTTGCCGCGCTGGAAGTACTGATTGTTACTCCGGCAATAAGCAATCTGATACGCGAGGGCAAAACATTTCAAATTCCATCGGCAATGCAGACCGGAAAAACGCATGGAATGGTTATGCTCAATGACGCTCTTTATGACCTGGTCAGCAAAGGAATTGTAGAGCCGCGCGACGCGTACCTGAAAGCCGTAGATAAGCTGAATTTCGAAACAATGCTTACGCGGGGCGGCTTTCGTTTGTAGCCCTGCATCTTCAATTTTTCAAAGGTGAAAATCTGACCCTGGCAGAGTCTCTCAATGAAGGAAGCCTAAGAATATTGCCTCCCGATGAAACGGAGACATTGTTGGCTTCCAGCGTAGTCCCGACTGCACGGTGATAGGCCGAGATAGCCTTGTTCAAATCCGTCTGTGCCTGTAATTCACGGCTTTTTGCGTTTAGTAAATCTGTCTGCCGCTGCTGTACAAGATAAAAAGTCGTTGTCCCGGCCCGAAACTGTCGTATCTCGCTGTCATAAAGCTGCTCGGCAGCAATGCGCGCGACGGCAGCGGCGGACAACCTCGCCTCAGCAGATTTCAGCGACTGCAAAGCGTTTCTGACTTCGGATTCTATTATCTGCCGGGCCTGTTCAAACTGAGATTGTATTTTTCTTTCCTGGGCTAATACCCGGCCAAAATCGGCTTTGGCGGCTCGATTCCCAAAGGGCAGGCTGACTGTAATCCCTATACGGTATGAGGGAAAATTAAGCCCAAAAACATTTCCGAGCGATGTAAAATAGCCTCCAATCAAGCCGGGCGGCACACGACCCTGTCCATTTTGCGTTACTGTACCGGCAAGACCTTGTGCCGTGTAGCTTCCTACGAAATCAATCTGAGGTTTTAGCTGGTCGCGAAAGTAACGCTTTTCAATTTGATTTATATCCTTGGCTGTCTCTATTTGAGATATTTCGGGACGTGAACGCAAAGCTTCTTCTACAGATTGGTCGAGAGTTGCCTTTGGCGTTTCCAAATTTACGGGAGAAACCGGAACAATGGCCTTTGCCCATTCTGCGGCGGAACGATTACCCAAAATAAGCGTTTTCAGGGCATTTTCCGCACGAGTAACATTTTCCTGAGCTGAATATACTCCAAGTTCGAAATTTGCTATTTGAGCTTCAGCAGCAACCAGGTCTATCGGCGGAAGAATTCCCTTTTCAACCTGCCGGCGGTTGCTTTCCAGTTGCAGCCGCGCCTGTTTAACCGCCTCTATTTGCACCTGCAAATTACGCAAAGCAAAGGTTAGGTCCCAGTATGACTGTTCGACGGAAGCAATAACATCTACTGCCCTCTGACGAAATTGTGAGTCGCTCAGGGTCAGATTCTTCTTTGCGATTTCAATATTTCGGCGGTTAAGGTCGAAGTCACGGCCGCGAAAGATCGGTTGCGTGTAGGAAAAAGTCAGAAGTGCCGGAAATTGCGGATTAAGAAACGAATTGGTATTGCTGGTCGTCGTCCGGGAAGAATCGAAACGGGCTGAATAATTACCGCCAAATGCCGGTGTAAAACCGTTTATCCCGGCCGAGCCGAAAAAACGTGTCTGGGTTACTGAACCGTTTACTGCACCGCCAATAAGCGATGCAGTCGGTGTCGCGGTGCTTTCATAATAATTCTGTGCCTCTAAAACGGGATCGTAAACTGCGCGTGCCGCTTTCAGATTCCACTCCGCTATCTCGACATCACTTCGGGAGGCAACTATGTCGTTACTGTTTTGTAATGCAAGTTCGATCGCTTCCTGTAGTGTTAATGCAATTTGTTCATCCGGTCGGACGCCGACGCGTTCACCCGAAGGAAGCGGCCGCAGAATCGCCTTAAAATCGGGGGCAACCGGCGGAGGATCGGGCGGCAGATCAGCGGGCTTCCGCAATGGCGTGGGTTGCGGGATAGCCACTTGTTGGGCATTAACAGAGGTCAGAAAGAACCCCACAGTAAATGCGATAAAAAAAATCACTGAATACTTCATTTCTGGCGCTGAACTAGAAAACTCATGTTTATCAATTACATTTTGCAATCAGGCATCCGCCTGTTCAGCGGTCGGCGAAGATGCCGTCTGCCTTTTAAATCTTTTGCGAATTGGCCGGGTAAGATCCGAAATGCGTGCAGAAATTTTTTTGAACAGCTCAGTCTCCGCCGCATCGTCAAAAAGAGAATAGAAAACCGGAACCGCCAGCAACGTAAGAAGCAGGCAGAGCGATTGTCCGCCGATTACAAGGATGCCGATGGAGCGGTTTGTTGCAGCTCCTGCTCCGGTGCCGAGCACAAGAGGTACCATACCCGCAACCAGGGCGATTGTGGTCATCAAAATCGGCCTCAGACGATCGCGGTTGGCCTGAATAATAGCATCGTAGCGATTCATCCCCGCCGCTCTCAATGTGTTTGTATGATCGATCTGCAAGATGGCGTTCTTTTTAACAATTCCAAATAGCAGAAGAATCCCGAGAGCGGAAAAAATGTTCAGTGTCTGGCCTGCCATTGCGGTCGAAAGCAAGGCAAAAGGAATCGATAAAGGCAGCGAAAGCAGAATAGTAACCGGGTGTATAAATGATTCGAACTGAGCTGCCAAAATTAGATACATAAAAACAAATGAAAGCAGAAATGCATACATAAATGATTCATATGCGCGCTGCAATTCCTTTGATTGACCCGTAACTCCGGAAACGTATTCCGGCGGCAGTTTCAAATCCGCAACATAAGTCTGAAGTTTGGCCAATGCATCAGCCTCAGACGTGTTTGGCGGGATACCGGCGGAAATCGTTACCTGTCTCAAGCGGTTGAGACGGTTGATCGAAGCGGGACTCAAACCTTCTTCCAGTTTAACGACACGGTCCAGCGACACAGTGCCGCCACGTGAGGATGCAACAGTAAACCAAGGCAGATAGCTGCGGTCACGCCTGAATTGTTCTTCGGCACGAACAACTACGTCATATTGTTTTGAGCCTTCGCTGTAGGTTGAAACTATTTGTCCTGCTGAAAGAATATTGAGTGCCTGCGCAACATCTCCGGCCCTGACCCCAAGGTCAGCAGCCTTGGCCCGATCAATGGTAACGCGAATTTCAGGAGATCCAAGTTCCAAAGACGAATCAGGGTCCCGAAAAACAGGGTCCTGCTTCATTCTGTCTACCAAGGTATTCGCATATTCTGTCAATTTGGTCATATCCGGCCCGGCAATGTAATACCCGATACCGGAACCGCCGCGGCCGAGTCCAATACTGCCGGCGATAGACGAAGCAGCCGAAACACTGATTTGATAATCCTTCGATGAATATTTACGCACTATTCCGCGAACCTGATTGATTAATTCCGCCTGGGATTTTTCACGCTCCGAAACCGGAAGCAGCGCGACATTTATAAACCCGTTATTCGGGCCGGAGCCACGGCCAAATCCCGCCAAAACCAGTGTATTTTTGACGCCCGGTACCTGCTCACGAATATCGCGGGCGATACGGTCCAAAATGGATTGAGTTGCAGACAGCGAAGTTCCCTGCGGCCCGCGAAGATTTACCTGGAACAGAGATTCATCTTCGTCGGGCAGAAAAGACATACCAACATAGCGATAGAGCGGATAGATAGAAGCAACCGTAAGAACACAAATAAGGACAACAACCCATCGGTGGTTCATCGACAATTTGAGCAGCCAGGTGTAACCGCCTTCGATTTTTTGATAGAACCAGCCGGCTTTGCTGCTATGTTCTTTGTGAATTACTTCAGCATTGTCTGATGAGTCCTTATTATTATGTTCAGTTGGTTCAATAACTTCGGATGATTTGTCCGAAGTTTGTTTGAGCCAACGAGCTGCAAGCATCGGCGTCAGAGTAAAAGAGACGATTAAAGAAACTGCAATTGCTGCGGCAGCCGTCAAACCGAATGAAGACATGAATCGCCCTACAATTCCCGTCATAAAGCCGACAGGAACAAAAACCGCCAGTAGAGAAAGCGTCGTAGCAAGGACGGCAAGCCCGATTTCCCGGGTTCCCTCGATAGCGGCACGGAACGGGTCCATTCCCTTCTCTTCGATAAATCTGTAGATATTCTCCAGGACAACGATTGCGTCATCAATCACGATGCCGACCATCAAGGTCAATGCCAGCATCGTCATTTGATTTAACGAATATCCGAGAGCCGCGATTGCCGCAAATGCCGCAATTATTGAGACAGGAATGGCCAGGGCAGCAATTATAGTTGAGCGAAAATTCCAAAGAAAGAAGAAAACAACCACTGCGGCAAAAATGCCGCCAAGCACCAGATGTTCTTCAATCGCGGTCAATGAATTTTGAATGAATTCGCTCTGGTCGCGGATTACCGCCACCTTGAAATCAGACGGCAGCGTCGGGATGATTGCGGCCATTCGCTGCTTGACGTTGTTGATTACCGCAATCGTGTTTGAACCTGATTGCTTTCGAACTCCGATTGAAACCGATGGCACGCCGTCGAGCGAAGCGGCAGAGGAAGGTTCGCCACCGGTCTTGATGGCATAACCTATGTCACGAATTTTGATCGGAAAGCCGTTGCGGGTTGTAATTACAATGTCATTGAACTGTTCGACTTCGGTTAATTTGCTCATTGTCCGAAGCCCTAGCGTCCTGCTTCCCTCAATCAAATTACCGCCAGGCATTTCCTGGTTCTGCGAACGAACGGCATTTGTTACGTCGGTAACGGAAAGATCGAAAGCCCGCAGGCGATTGGGATTTATGTTAATGAGCACCTGCGGCGTCCGCGAACCCCACATAAAAACCTCACCGACACCGTCGGCAGATTCGATCCTCTTCTGTATCAGATTTTCTACCAGATCCGTAAGTTCCATCAGATCGCGCGGAGCACTGATGGTGTACATCAAAACAGGTTGTGAATCAGGATCGGATTTTTGCGCCGTTGGCGGATCTGCAGATTCCGGAAGGCGATTGATGACCGTACTGAGTTTTTGCTGTACTTCCTGAAAAGCCTGGTCAGGATTTTTCTCGAGATTGAAGGTCAGCGTGACATTTGACCGCCCTCGTGATGAGGTTGAGCGCATTTCTTCCACGCCGGGAACGGTATTCAACGCTCCTTCGATGACATCTGTAACCTCGCTCTCCATTTCTTCCGGAGAGGCTCCCGGATTCGACGTTGAAACGTTGATTGTCGGAAGGTCAATTTTTGGAAACCTGTCCACGCCGAGCGTAAAAAAGCTGAACCCGCCGACAACCGTTAAAAACAAAACGATTACTGTTGCAAATACGGGTCTGTGAACACAGATTTCGGCCAACCATTGCATGGCATTGCTCCTAAACTACTACTTTTGCCCCTTCAAATAGTTGCGGAAGATTGCTTGTCGCAACGATTTCATCAGCTTTTAACCCCGATAAAACCTGATAAAAATCGCCTTCTTCCTGTCCTAACTGCAGAACGCGGAGCTTGGCGACGCCTTCAACAATTACAAAAGCACGATAGCCGCCTGTTGCCTGGTCATAATACACAGCACTTCGTGGCACAAAGACAGCTTCGCCGCCTCCATCTTTTGCAATGCGTGCAGTTGCAAACATCCCCGCGCGGAGCGCATTGTCCGGATTTTCTATGGAAGCCTCAACTATTGCAGAGCGCGAAGCGGCATCAATTGCCGGATTTATTGCAGTTACGGAACCCGAAAAACGACGGTCTTTGTATGCATCAACGGTAAGAGAAACATTCCGCCCGACTTTTACAAAAGGCACATCTGATTCCGCTATTTGCATCTGCAATTTCAGTGGATTTGTCCTAAGTATTGTTGCTACAACATTTGCAGAGGAAACATATTCGCCAACCGCTACTGGTCTGCTGCTGACAAACCCGGAGAAAGGAGCGCGGACGACCGTATCTGCCAGTTCCTGGCGCGCGATATCGACCTGAGTTTTTGCCGACTCGAGCGCAGCCTGCGCACTGGCTATTGCCTGATTGTTTTGCTTTGCGGCGTTTACCTGTGCATCAAGTTGTTCTTTGGCAGCTTTGGCTCTGGCTTCGGCAGTTTCACGCGCAGTCCGGTATTGTTCATAAGTAATCAATGCGACATCACCGGATTCAACCAGATCACGATAACGCGCCTCATTTGCCTTAGCTTGCTTAAGCTCAGCAAGTGCCTGTTCGTAATTGGCTGCAGCAGCTTTCACTTCGGGTATTGCAGATGCATTGAAGGTCGCATTAGATCCCAGTCCGAGACGGGCTTCCGCCTGCCGGACCGCCGCTTGAGCCTGTTTTACTCCTGCCTCCGCCGAGAGCAAGCGGCGGCGTGCGTCGTTGTCATCGATTTTTGCTATTACGGCTCCGGCTTTGACAAAATTGCCGATATTAACCGAAATATCGGCAATTTTTCCGGCTACCTTCGGGGCTACATTTGAGGTTTCATCGGCGACCAGCGAACCGGTTACCTGCAGAAAGGCAGGAATTTGCCTCTTTTCCGTTCGTGCCGTTGTCACCGCAATCGGGGCATCTGTTCTATTTGATTCCGAATTTGTACTGTCCGCACGGTTTGCCGATTTTGCTCCCCCACAAGCATTAAGCAGGCAAACAGCGACAAAAAAAGGTGCTAAAATATTGAGAGGTAATAGCAGCGTCGCTCTTTTAATATTGCGAAACATAAAATTAATTTACTTAGGATAAATTCTATAACACTGATTTACTGAGGCTAATCAACGTTGTGTAAAATTTTGTAAATGGTATATTTAGATTTACGCAACCGACAAAAGTCCGGTTTCAATTGAACCTTTTTTATACTGATTTTGACATAATCAAAATGCAATGATGATTACTGGCGAAGTGGTTGAAGATATCTCTGCTGCAGAATTGAAGGAGTTACTTGATTCCGGCGAAGCGATTCAACTAATTGATGTCCGAGATGCCGGAGAGTTTGCATTTGCCCGCATTCCGGGAGCAAAATCTATACCGCTGGCAGAGTTGCCGGGGCGAATCGGAGAGCTTGATCCATCACGATTGACCGTAATTCACTGCAAAATGGGTGGTCGGAGCCCTAAGGCAATCGAAATTTTGAGAAAATCAGGTTTCCCGGGCCAAATCAGATGTCTGCGCGGGGGGATCACCGCCTGGTCAAATGAGATTGATCCGAAAGTCCCGAAGTATTGATTTGTCAATCTGCTTTCTCAGATGCGAAGATATCTACCGCCGGAGCAAGCCGGATTACTTCCATTCCCTCGAACGCCATTGTCCTGCAAGCAGTTACGGTTTTGGTGCCGTCGCCTTTTCGTATTACGACACTGCAATTAAGACAATCTCCATTCCAACAAAGATCAGCCGATAAAATTCCTTCCATATTCAAAAATTGAAGACCGCGCAGAATACTGTTGTTTTCAGGCATCCGAACTTTTCGGCCAAGAATCGTAACGTTCAACAGGCGATCGAATGGATAAAATATGTCGTTAGTTGGCATTGTTAAATTATCTCTTTGGGCAGGCATCCTGATAATCAAAGCTTTCCGCTTTTGTATCGTCTCTAATGCTCAAATAGACTATACTACTCAAAGGAGGTCATCTTCAAAATGTCGATCGTAATGTATGTAAAACCGGGCTGCCCGTATTGTCAGCAAGCCCGCGATTATTTCAATGCAAACGGGATATCTTTTGTCGAATATGACGCGCAAAATGACAAAGTCAAACAGCGGGAAATGCTTAGTATAACCGGCGGAGACCCGACTGTGCCTGCGATTGTTAAAGATGGCGTCTATCAAGGCTCAGGCTGGGGCGACCCTCCACGCGGCTGAACGATTTCAGTGGATTGACCGGCAGTTTGCCGGCTTTGATTTTGAAAATGGCGTAATTTCTTTTGATCCTGAAAGGCTTTTAGGTTCAAATTGGCTTTCGGAGTGGACTATTTGTCAGGTTTGAATTAGCCTGTATAATTTGAACTATTCCGAAGCGTCAAGGCTCCGGAAAGCCGGGTTGCTTTTTCGGCATGATCGGTTCCCAATTAAACCAATATAAGATACTTGAAAAAATTGGCTCCGGCGGACAGGGGACAGTTTATAAAGCCCTCGATACGAAGTTGAACCGCATCGCCGTTGTCAAAGTGCTTCCGCCCGAACTTACGGCAAAAACTGCCAATTTCCGTAGATTCGAGCGCGAAGCTCAGCTCTGCTCTCAGCTGGATCATCCGAATATCTGCACTATTTACGGTTTCAACGATTACGACGGCGTTTACTACATTGCAATGCAATGGGTGGACGGAAAGAATATTCGCCAGCTCGTAAATGGTCGCCCCCTTGAACTTAAAAGCGCTCTGTCTATCGCGATTCAGGTTACCGATGCACTGGCCTACGCACATTCTAAAAATATCATCCACCGGGACATAAAAGCCGGGAACGTAATGGTAACCGATAGCGGACAAGTGAAAATACTTGATTTCGGGCTTGCAAAACTTATTGAAGACGAGCAGGCAGAATCGGGACGCAGCTCAGATAAATCCGATATCACGGAACTTGGAATTCCTTACGGAACAGCAACTTACGCAGCTCCTGAACAAGCTCGCGGTGAACGCGCCGACGCCCGCTCGGATATATTCTCTACCGGTGTCTTGCTATATGAAATGCTGACCGGGATCTGGGCATTTCAAGGAAAAACGGTAATTGACGTCCGTCATCAGGTTCTATACGGTACGCCTAAGCCGCTTTCAGAAATGCGCAAAGAACCGGTTCCGTCAGAGTTGCAGGCGATTGTTGATAAAGCCCTGCAAAAAGAACCCAAAAACCGGTACCAGAAAATTTCACAAATGCGGGATGACCTTCGTGCCGTACTGACATTGGTCTCGGGTGGTGCAGTGGTTCCGGGAGATTATGTTTCTCCTGCTTATGCAGATGGCGGCGTTATCCGCAAGGCAATCAACTGGCTGACCGGCCGCGGAAATACTTATGGCTCGGATACGGCAGCTACCAGGGGCTCCGGCTCGGTTTCGACTCCTCCTTCCGCCGCTCCGGATATGACAATGACCTCTTCGGGTACGGAAAAAAAGAGCGTCGCGATTTTGCCTTTTAAGAATCTTGCAGATGATCCCTCAGCAAATTTCTATGAATTTGCCTTGGCCGATGCGGTAATTACAGAACTTGCCCAGTTACGTTCGCTCATTGTCAGGCCCAGTTCGGTTATAGCCAAGTATCAGGGACGCAATGTTGACCCGCGCGAAGCCGGTAATGAACTTCGCGTCCAGGCTGTTCTTTCAGCAGGTTTTCTTCGCGGCGGCAACCGAATGCGTGTAACTGCCCAATTGCTTGATGTTTCATCAGGTGAAATTCTCTGGAGCGATCGAATTGACGCGGAAGGAGACGACGTCCTAACCATTCAGGACAATATCGCTCAGAGAATTCTGGAAGGTCTGCGACTCGAGCTCAGCGACAATGAAGTACAAATATTGAATAAGCGCCTGACTGAAAGCCACGAAGCCTGGGAGGAATATCTCAAGGGCCGGGACAATTTCGCCCGGTTTATTTTCCGAACGCTTTCTCTTGAAGATTGCAATGCCGCAATACAGAATTTCAGACGCGCTACGGAACTTGATCCGCATTTTGCACTGGCTTACAGCGGCCTTGGTGCATGTTATGCTAATCGGGTTTTTAAGGGTCTGGGCGAACCGGATGATTATACTCATGCCGAAGCAGCCTTCAGCAAAGCTTTTTTCTATGACCCTAACGTGGTCGAAGCAAGAGTGCTGATGGTGATGATCTACCTGGCACGGGGCGAGAAAAAGAAAGCACACGCAGAAATCGACCTGTTACATAAACAATTTCCTAATGAAGCTCCATTGTATTTCGTCAAGGGTGTAATACATCGGCTCGATGGAGAGTATGACGAATCGCTAAAGGCATTTGAAAAATTACAACGTCTGGATCCGGCTGCAAGGACAGTTTCAGCATACAATAGTGCCAGAATTTTCATTTACCGCCGCGAATATGACAAAGCTGTTGAATATATTGAACGCGGGGAAAAAGCCGAACCTAATCACCCGATGCTCAAAATCTTTCGTTCCGGAGTTTATTATTACCGCGGCGACAAGGAGCAAGGCATCGAATTGCTTGAGAGCGTCCTGAAGGAACATCCCGAAATGGACGGCATCAGGCCGCTCTATGCATTGTATCTTGCCGGCGTTGGTCGTGCAGATGAAGCCCGCCAGCAATTAACCCAGGAAGCACTTGCAGCCGCCAGGGCCGATCATGATTCAGCCTACTGGACCGCTTGTGCTTATGCGCTGCTTGGTGAGAAAGATACGGCTTTCAAATGGCTGGCAAGGGCGATTAAACTAGGCAACGAGAATAAACCGCACTTTCTGCTGGATAAAAATCTGGATTCGCTGCGTGGAGATCCGCGTTTTGATGAGTTGATGAATAGTATCGGAAAGAATTAGTATAAAACGGCTTGATTCGCAGTCAGGCGTGCACTTTTACATCCAAATCAACCATTTCGCGTATTCGCTTTTTCAGTGCTTTCTCGAATTGTCTTGCTTCATTGACGCCTTCAAAAGACAAAGCCTGTAGATTTGCCTCGATACGCTTTCTATAATCTGAAATCAGCGAATCGGAAACTCCAAGCATTTCGGCCACTTCGAGTTGAGTGCCTCCGTCCGAAACAAGATAACAATGCCACAATACATTGATCATCCTGTCAAATTGCTTTTTCTTGCCGCGTACGGATTTGCTCAAACTTTCGATGAATCTGTCAACACTGCCGACAGCAGCATCCTCCGCTTCGTGGCGCAGAAAATCTTCTTCCGGTGTTTCCCTGTGATCAGGTATTTCGAAGTGCACCCTCTCATCGTCATCGGAATCGCCCGAACCACCGACAGGAACTAAATGAATATCCATAATCGGAAGTCTCGACATGACAAATGACCTGAGACTGCGGACATCTACGGGTGAATCCACAGCTTTCAAGACTCTGATTATCAATTTCTCCAGCTCTGCATTGCTGATTACTATTTGAGAGTCGCCTGTGCATCCTACCATTCTTGTATCACGACTTTGAAATGAAACGGATTTTACGCGGACTTCCATTTCCTGGATATCGCGGCGGGGCTTTTCCGCCTGCCAGTCCGCCAGCCCGTAAAGACGGTCAGCCAGTCGGCGGTGAGCGTCGGCATTTCCTACATTATCGAATCTTTTAAATTTCGGACTAGTCTGTACAATTGTTGAAATTCTTCGTGCAAGACGATATGACTCCGGATAACGCTTGCGTAATTCGGAAGTCAGCATATTGGTTAACTCGATTTGCGATATCTCGGCCTCGACTTCGGCATCGGACATTCCGCTGTCCAAATAGTGCTGAAATCGCTCCTTGCTCAAAAGAGCGACAAATAGTTCTTGAGTAAGGTCGGTGTATGCGTTATGTTTACCTTCTTCAACAAGAAATCCAGCACGCTTTGACGCCCTAACCAGCGGATGAGATGAGACGATCCTGTGGAGTTCAGTCCAGATTTGGTTGACGTCGGAGGCACGTAGGCTTTCATTCCATTTTCCGACCTTAATCTGACGTTGCTGCATGGATCGAGGGAGTCGGTCCTGCGATTTGGATGAATTCATACTGATGGAGAAATTAAGTGTGATTGAATTTATAATTTTAGCTGCTGGAGATCGTATGAAACTCAGGGGCAATGCCGGCCGGAGGCCAAAAAAGGCTAAAGCCTGAAATTCATCAATTAAAAACTTTGAAAGTTTTGGGTTTCGGAGTTCAAAACTGAAATCGAGGAGGCCGCGCGAGACCTTTCGATATGAGATCGGCCGCAAACTCTGAATAGCCACTGCCGACAATATAAATACTAGCAGGATTTGCTTTCTTCGGCAACATTTTTTTCATCGTCCATATTCACATCCTGTCATTTACCTTGGAATGGTACGGCTGTTCACAAAATTATTTTAATCTTCGTTTATGAAATTCAGAGGATTTAGTCTTTTAATACATTAAATTATGCTGAATCTGTCTCCTCGGGGCGGATTTTTTTCATTATATGGCTTAAATTTCCGATATTTTGGAACTGCTGCCGAATTGCGGCTTTATTTTATTGGAATATTTGAGGATGGGTGATTGCTATGGCAGGTGCCGATTCCGTTATTCCCGCGCTATAATGGAGATATAGGCAGATAATGTCAACTTTTCGAAAGCGAGAGGATTGTCCTCATTCAGAGACCATCTTGGAATATCAGGCTGGTACAATCGAGGGCCAGGCCGCACGTGCCATTGGTGCTCATCTTAGCGCTTGTGAATTTTGCAGCGCTGAGGCATTGTTTTATGAACTCTATCCGCTTCAGGATGATGATGCCGAAGAATCCTTAAACGAACCATGTGCGATGCCTGAGCCGTTATTTGAGCTTGCCCTGGCGATACTTAACCATCGAATAACGCCGCCTTCAATGGCAAGGCTTCGTGCAGAAATTGATGCCATATCGCACGAGGGTAATAAAACTGCAGAATAGAAGCCTAACTCCCGCAGATTTCATCAATCGCCTCAGAATACTTTTCGTCAATAACTCCCCGTTTGATTTTCAGTGTCGGAGTCATTTCGCCTTTGTCTATGGAAAATTCACGCGGCAGCAGATAAATTCGTTTAACTCTTTCGTATTCAGTAAGTTCACGGGTTAATTCGGAACATTCACGCTGCACACGCTTAATTACAAAAGCGTTTTCGCAGAGTTCCTCGCGTGTGCCTTCTGCTTCGATACCTTCATCCGCCAATGCTTCCCTCAAAGCTTCCCAATCAGGAACAATAAGCGCTCCTACCTGTTTTCTTCCGGAACCGACAACTACCGCCTGGGCAACAAGCGGACTTTGTTTGAGAAGGCTTTCTACCTGCAGCGGCGCGACGTATTTGCCGTTTGAAAGTTTGAATAAATCCTTAATTCTATCGGTCACATAAAAATGACCGTCTTCATCCACGTAGCCAACGTCGCCGGTATGATAAAAACCCTCGGAATCGATGACTTTTGCGGTTTCCTCCGGTTTGTTGTAGTAGCCTTTCATGACGTTCTTCCCGCGAATGAGTATCTCTCCATCCTTGTCTGAGATTTTCATCTCTATTGAGTCAAAAGGTTTCCCAATCGAGCCGATTTTATTGTCGTCCGGGCGATTGGCAGAGACAATACAGGCCTCCGTCATACCATAACCTTGTAAAATCGGAATACCGGCAGCCCAGAAGGCATAGGATAGTTTTCGGGATAACGGAGCGCCGCCCGAAACGAAAAATCGAAGGCAACCACCGACACCAGCACGCCATTTGGAAAAAACCAATTTGTCTGCCACAGAATGTTTGGCCTTGAGAGAAATAGAAGGCTGTTCGCCTGAGTCGATTACAGCCCAGTATTGTTGCCCAACCTCAAGTGCCCAATCGAAAAGTGATGTCTTCCAGCCACCTGCTGCTTTACCTTTTTTTACTATCTTGTGATAAACCTGCTCGAATAGCCGCGGAACGGCTGTCATAATGGTCGGCTTCACTTCCTGCAAATGGCTCGCCAATTGATCAAAAGCCGAACAATAGTGAATGGAAACACCGTTTGAGCAAAGCACGTAAAAAACCGTCCGTTCAAAAATATGTGAAAGCGGCAGTACCGCAAGTGATCTGTCGGAAGATTTTATTGGCAGTCCCTTTGAAATTGTAACAATATTGGAAACAAAATTTTCGTGAGTCAACATTACGCCTTTCGGCTCACCGGTGGTTCCCGAAGTGTATATAATTGTAGCGAGGTCATCCGGACGGACATCGCTTAGCATTTTATCGAAATTTAATTCCGTTTGGGCTTCGGCGCCGAGAGATTCAACTTCAGCAAGTTCATACGAAGGTTTGCCGGCATCCTGCTTTGCCCCGGCATCGAAGAAAATAAGATTTTCTAACCGCTCAACGCTCTCAACCGCTTTCTCTGCATGCTTGTAAAGTTTTCTTCCGGAAACTACCAGCATTTTTGCGCCGGAATCTTCCAGAATGTAACGAATCTGTTCTGCAGCCTGGGTTGTGTAAATAGGTACGTTTACTGCCCGCAAAGCAAGCAGGGCCAGATCCGTCAATGACCATTCCGGCCTGTTTTCCGAAATAACGGCAATGCGGTCACCTGGACGAACACCAAGCCGAAAAAGTCCCAATGCAATGTTTTTTATCCTTTCTATTGCATCACGGCCGGAAATCGGCTTCCAGCCATCATCGAGTTTGAAACAAAGGGCGTCCGGCTTATCGTTTCGACGGAAAGATTCAATGCAATAGTGTGGTATCGTCTGTGGTAACAGATCGAAACCAACAAGGTTTTCAGCAATCATTTCAATATTAAAATATGCGGCAGCAAAAAATAACTATCCCTCCGCATTCGGGTATTTTCTCAAACTGCGGCAATCAAGTCCAATAATTGCGATCCAGAGATCGGTAATTTATAGCTTCGCTGAGGTGTTCGGAACGGATATCTTCGCTCCCGTCAAGATCGGCGATTGTTCTCGCAACTTTGAGAATACGATCGTGAGCACGTGCGGAAAGGCCTTGTCTCTGCATCGCCCGTTCCAATAGTGATTCGCCGGCGGAATCCAGCTTGCAAAATGTCCTGATTTGTGAGGGTGTCATTGCGGAATTAGAGAAAATGCCGCTTCCGGCCAGCCTTCCGACCTGCTTTTCGCGGGCCCGTACAACCCTTTCGCGGATAGCGGCACTTGGCTCTCCCGTTGATCCGCCGCGTCCGCGCAATTCGGCAAAAGGAACCGCAGGAACGTCTATGTGTATATCGATCCTGTCCATCAACGGCCCGGAAATCTTGCCAATGTAGCGCTGAATCATCTGGGGCGAGCATTTACATTCGCGCGACGAACCAAAATATCCACAAGGACAGGGATTCATAGACGCCACCAGAGTAAAATTCGCCGGAAATGTCAGCGAACTTGCCGCACGTGAAATCGTAACCTGTTTATCCTCCATAGGTTGTCGAAGAACTTCAAGCACGCTCCGGTCGAATTCGGGTAGTTCGTCCAAAAAGAGCACGCCCAGATGTGCAAGCGAGACTTCTCCGGGACGCGGGACAGAACCTCCGCCGATTAACCCCGCTTGCGAAACAGTATGATGCGGCGATTTGAAAGGCCTTTCAGTTACAAGCCCATTGCCATTGGTCAGGCCGGCAACAGAATGAATTTTTGTTATTTCCAGTGCTTCTTCGAATTCCAGGGGCGGTAAAATGGTCGGGAACCGCTTTGCCAGCATAGTTTTACCGGAGCCGGGAGGCCCGATAAAAAGTATGTTATGGCCGCCGGCCGAAGCGACTTCGAGTGCGCGTTTGGCCATGGCCTGCCCCCTGACTTCGCTGAAATCAACCTGATAACGGTTAGGAGATTTCCTCAGTTCATCTACGTTGAGTTTCAAAGGTTTGATTCGCGGTGGACTTTCACCTGCCAAATCCTGAACAAGTAAAGACGCTTCACGCAGATCACGAACCGGAAAAACATCTATTCCCTGTACGACGGCTGCTTCGCGGGCATTCTCTTCCGGTACAAGTATCCGACCGATACCATTGTCGCGGGCAGCAAGAGCTATTGACAGCGCTCCGCGGATAGGCCTAATACGGCCATCCAGAGATAATTCGCCGACCGCCATGGCATTCTTGAGATTTTCGGCCGCTCCGAGATCGCCGGCGGCACCTAAAATGCCGAGCGCTATCGGGAGATCAAAACTTGCACCTTCTTTTCGCACATCTGCCGGTGCAAGATTAATCGTAACTTTATGAAAAGGAAAGAAATAACCGCTGTTTGTAATTGCCGCCCGAATCCTCTCCCGTGATTCGCGAACCGCCGTGTCCGGTAGCCCGACAATAATCACCAACGCCTGATCAGTCTCGCCCCGAACAGGCTGAAGATTTACCTCGATATCTACGGTCAAAGCATCAATGCCATAAACCGCGGCTGATTGCGTCAGAAATAACATAGCAGGGTTTGGGGTAAAAGTTTTCAGCAGTTTATCCGCTATGAAAATTCAACGCAAGCGGCAAGCCGGCCATATTCTGTAACCCGCCGGCATTTGACTAATCCCGACGGCTCTCTTAGACTTGTTAATTGGCTTGTCGGGGCGTGGCTCAGCCTGGTAGAGCGCACGGTTCGGGACCGTGAGGTCGGAGGTTCAAATCCTCTCGCCCCGACCACATTTCCTTTATTACCAATAATTTCTAAGCTGTTTTTAATGTATTCCCCAAAGTATCGCAGCGGAATGTTTCGCTTACGGGGAAGTTTACTCTTTTTGTGCGAGAGAGAACTTTCCGACTGCACAGCGGATCTGTTATTTTGATTTATCCAATGTCTGATACCTGTAACCCGCTGAAATTTTCCGATGTTTTATTTAAATCACTTTTTGTAACTGTCAAATAAAAAATAAATTGATCCGGACGGAAAGGACTTTCGCTTTTATCGAATTTCATCGATACACGACAATTGGTCAGTGCCTGATCCTGCGGAAAAAGTCTCCCGCTTTTATCGAACACCATCCATTCGATTTTGTGGATCTAACTTTACCGGAACTTGAAAAATTGATATTGGAAAAGACTTCCGTGTGTATTCAATCTATCTTTTCGCTTTTTGGGTCTGGCTTTTTTAGTGTAATAAACTTTTTAGTGTAATAAAAGATTTTCGCTTTTATCACATTGTATCTGTTTCTGTGCCTGTCCTTTCTTGAACTTACCGCCAACGCTTTCAGGCTTAGCGTTCTGGCGGTTTTCGGAGCACAAAACTGTCAACCTGCACTACACTTGAATAGAAGCACAAAGCTCCAAGTTTGCACGTCACCCCGCCTGACGCAAAACCCGTGTTATGTGCCGTTTTTATAGTCCTTTGTTTGATTTTTCAATTACGTTATTTGGCGGTATTGATTTGTTTCCTATTTCTGATTTTCTGTCAATACCCTTTACGTAAGTGTCAAAAAAGGCTTCTGAATTGTCTAAATTATATTTTAGAATATCTGCATTTCCTGTTGGAATATCCATATGAGTTGTATTTGAACCTTTTACGAATGTTTGGTATCGTGGTCCATTTGTATTCATTCCGCTGTATGCTTGTAATCGCCAATTTGTCGCCATAAATGTTCCTGTTCCGTTTACATCTTTCTCTTGTTCACCCAAAATTACAAAAATTGCAGTTGTTCCAATTCCATTAAACCCGTTAGATGTAATTCCAAATTGGTCAGGATTATTACCTGCTGGTGAAATTCCGTAAACAGCTTTTACTTGTGGAACATAATAATTTCCGTGTGTCATTGTCACGCCTGCCACTTCAAGCCCTTCCATACAACCTCCTGAATGACCTATAAAACCTTGCTTGCTTCCATCTATAGTTCCTGCAAATGTTCCATAATTTAATGTTCCGTTTGCAACTTTTTCAGCCATAAACTTAATTTCTTCGCCACGATATTGAGCAATAGTATTGACATTGTTGCCTGCAAATCGGTGGTCAATTTGAATAACGACA
>Ga0073934_10003137_pt1 | contig 31491 bp, 31 predicted proteins | sample LarsenN4metaG_FD_76834 | JGI IMG/M metagenome (GOLD analysis project Ga0073934, IMG submission 76834) | Hot spring sediment bacterial and archeal communities from British Columbia, Canada, to study Microbial Dark Matter (Phase II) - Larsen... ...
CCGGCGCCTCGGCGTGCCAATCGACCTCGTCACCTTCAACTCCGCCGGCACGGTGGTGGAGGCGGTGAAGGCGGGCCAGGTCGACCTCGCCTTCGTCGCCATCGACCCCGTGCGCGCCGCGGACATGGAGTACACGGCGCCTTACGTGATCATCGAGGGCGCCTACCTCGTGAAGCAGGCTTCGCCGCTGCAGCGCAACGAGGAGGTCGACCGCGCCGGCACGCGCATCGCGGTCGGGCGCGGCAGCGCCTACGACCTCTTCCTCACGCGGCAGCTGAAGGCGGCGACGCTCGTGCGCGCGCCCACCTCGCCCGCGGTGGTGGACCTGTTCCTCGCCCAGGACCTCGAGGTGGCCGCCGGCGTGAAGCAGCAGCTCGAGGCCGACGCGAAGCGCGTGGGCGGCGTGCGGCTGCTGCCCGGCCGGTTCATGGTGATCGAGCAGGCGATGGGCGTGCCGAAGGGCCGCACGGCCGCGCAGGCGTGGCTCAGTGCCTTCATCGAGGAAATGAAGGCCTCGGGTTTCGTCGCCGACGCGCTGGCCCGCCACCGGATCGAAGGCGCTGCGGTGGCGCCCAGGAGGATGCAATGAATGCGTGGTCGCGACGGGACTGGCTGGCCGCCGCACTGGGCTCGGCCGCGGCCGGATGTGCCGGATGGGCCGGCACGGCCGCCGCGCAGGCGCCCGCCTATCCCTCGAAGCCGATCAGGCTGCTCGTGGGCTTCGCGCCCGGCGGGGCGGTGGACATCATCGCGCGCGCCATCGGGCAGCAGATCTCGCCCGCGCTCGGGCAGCCGGTGGTGGTGGAGAACAAGCCGGGCGCCGGCACCAACATCGCGATGCGGCAGCTGATCGACAGCCCGCCGGATGGCCACACGCTGATGCTGACGGCCAACTCGATCGCCGCGAACCCGACGCTCTACCAGCCCGCGCCCTACGACATGGTGCGCGACTTCACGCCGGTGTCGCTGGTGGGCCGCGTGCCGGTGGTGCTGGCGGTGAATGCCGCCGGGCCCTTCGACAGCATCGGCAAGTTCATCGCGCAGGCGAAGGCGCAGGCGCGCTCGGTGAACTACGGCAGCCCGGGCAACGGCTCGACGCCGCACCTGGCGATCGAGCTCTTCGTGCGTGCCGCGGGCATCGAGCTGACGCACGTGCCCTACAAGGGCGGCGCGCCGGCGCTCACCGACCTGATCGCCGGGCACCTGCAGGCGGTGGCTGTGAACGCGCTGGAGGTGCAGCCGCACGTGCGCTCGGGCAAGCTGCGCGTGCTGGCGGTGCTGAGCCCCACGCGCACGAGCATCTTCCCGGACGCGCCGACGATCGCCGAGAGCGGCTTCCCGGGCTTCGAGGCCTCGGTCTGGTACGGTGTCGTCGGCCCCGCGGGGCTGCCCGCGCCGGTGGTGGCGCGGCTGCATGCCGAGGTGCAGAAGGCGCTCGCCGCGCCCGAGGTGCGCGACCGCCTCACCAACGCCGGCGGCGAGGTGCTGCCCGGGCCGGCGGACCGCCTCGCGGCGCTGCTGGCGAGCGAGCGCGCGCGCTACGACAAGCTGATCCGCGAGGCGCGGATCAAGCCGGACTGACCGGCCGCACGATGAACGTCCTCCTCGCATCGCCATCGCGCCGGCACTGGCTGCTGGCCGCCGCGTGCGGCGCGCTCGGGCGGCCGGCCTTCGCGCAGGCGCCGGCCGGCAAGCCGCTGCGCCTCATCGTGCCCTTCACACCGGGCGGCAGCACCGACATCCTGGCGCGCGCCATCGCGCCGAAGCTGCAGCTGGCGCTCGGGCAGACGGTGGTCATCGACAACAAGCCCGGCGCTGGCGGCTCGCTCGGTGCGGCCGAGGCGGCCCGCGCCGAGCCCGACGGCCACACGCTGCTGATGGGGCACATCGGCACGCTGGCCGTGAACCCGGCCATCTACCCGAAGCTCGCCTACGACCCGCTGAAGAGCTTCGCGCCGGTGGCCTGGGTGGCGCGCGTGCCGAACGTGCTGGTGGTGAACGCGAACTCGCCGCACAGGACCTTCAAGGCCTTCCTCGACCACGCGCGGGCGAACCCCGGGCGGCTCACCTACTCGTCGGGCGGCAACGGCAGTGCCGCGCACATCACCTTCGAGTACCTGAAGCTCACCGCCAAGGTGTTCATGCTGCACATCCCCTACCGCGGTGCGGCGCCGGCGGTGGCCGACGTCATCGCCGGGCAGGTGGACAGCATCTTCACCGGCGCGCCGGCGCTGCTGCCGCACGTGAAGAGCGGGCGCCTGCGCGCGCTGGCCGTCTCCAGCCGCGAGCGGCTGCCCTCGCTGCCGGACGTGCCGACGGTGGCCGAGAGCTTCCCGGGCTTCGAGGCCGACCAGTGGTACGGCGTGGTGGCCCCGGCCGGCACGCCGGCCGAGCGCGTGCAGCGGCTGAACGCCGAGATCAACCGGGCGCTGGCCTTGCCCGAGGTGCAGCAGCAGCTGGCCACCGAGGGCGCGGTGCCCGCGCCGACGACGCCGCAGGCATTCGGCGCACTGATCGCGCGCGAGATCCCGCGCTGGGCCGGGGTGGCGCGGGCAGGCCGCGTCAAGCCGGACTGAAGACATCGCCCACCAACCAGAGAAGGAGCCGACCATGATCGTTTCGCGCGTTGCAGCGGGTTGCATCGCCCTCGCGGTGGCCTGGGTGCTCGGTGCCTGTGCCGTGACCGAAGGGGCCCGGCCTGCGGCCCCGGCCAGCACGACCACCGAGGGCCCGAAGGCCGAGGTGATGTGGCTCGGCCAGGCGGCATTCCGCATCACCTCGCCCGGCGGCAAGGTCATCGTCACCGACCCGTGGCTGCGCACGAACCCGCTGACGCCGCCGGAGTTCAAGCAGCTCGAGAACTTCAGGAAGATCGATGCGCTGCTCGTCACGCACGGCCACTTCGATCACATCGCCGAGGCGCCGGCGCTGGCGCAGATGTACAACGTGCCGGTCCGCGGGCCGGGCGACCTGCTCAGCACGGTGATGACGCTCGGCGTGCTGCCGGGCAACCTGCTGCCGCGCATGAACAAGGGCGGCACGGTGGAGCCGGCCCCCGGCATCAAGGTCACCGCCGTGCGCGCCGAGCACTCGTCGATCTACGTCTGGCGCAACCCGGCCACCGGCAAGGACGAGACGCACCCGGGCGGCGAGGCCATCGGCTGGATCATCGAGCTGGAGAACGGCTTTCGCATTTACCACGCCGGCGACACGGCGGTGTTCGGCGACATGAAGCTGATCGGCGAGCGCTACAAGCCCGACCTCGCGCTCGTGCCCATCGGCGGCAACTTCACGATGGACCCGGCCGACGCGGCCTGGGCGGTGAAGGAGATGCTGAAGCCGCGCTTCGTGATCCCGATGCACTACGGCGCCAACCCGCTGGCCAAGGGCACGGCGGCGCAGTTCGTCGAGGCGATGGGCACGAGCGCGATCAAGGTGATCGTGGCCAAGCCGGGCGAGGCGCTGAAGTTCTGAAGGAGTGCCCCGCGCGCGCTCCCGGGGACGGTCCCTGCGGCACCACCAGGCGGGTGAGCGCGGCCGCGGGCCGGCGCCAGGGGCGCGGCGCAGGCACGGTGGCGGCCGGGCATGACGCGTCCGATGACAGCGCCGCTACGATGCGCGCCATGGATCTCGCGAACGAACACGGTCGTGCCATGAAGTTCTCGCGGCGGGCCGTGCTCGCGTGGTCGGCCGGCGCCTCGATCGGCGGCGCATGCACGCTGCTCGCGGGCCGGGTGGCGGCGCAGGGCCGCTTCCCGGAGCGCCCGATCACGCTGCTCGTGCCCTTCGGCCCCGGCGGCATCGCCGACCTCACTGCGCGCGCCGTGGCCGAGCACATGGGCAAGACGCTCGGGCAGCCGGTGGTGGTGGAGAACAAGCCGAGCGCCGGCAGCATCGTCGCGAGCCAGGCGGTGGCCACCGCCAGGCCCGACGGCCACACGCTGCTGCTGATGAGCAACGGCAACGCGGTGAGCGTGGGACTGTTCAAGAAGCTGCCCTACGACCCGGTGAAGGACTTCGCGCCCGTCACCACGCTCGGCTATTTCGACCTCGGCCTCTTCGTGCCGGCGAACTCGCGCTTCGCGTCGCTGCGCGAACTGGTGGCCTTCGCGAAGGCGCAGCCGGGCAAGCTGAACATCGGCACCATCACGCCGGGCAGCACGCAGCACCTGGCGGCCAAGCTCTTCGAGACGGTGGCCGGCATCGACGCGCTGGTCGTGCCGTACAAGGGCAGCCCGGCGGTGCTGACGGCGCTGCGGGCCGGCGAGGTGGACCTCGCGTTCGAGATCGTCGGGCCGATGGTGCCGCAGGTGCAGGCGGGCGCGGTGAAGGCGCTGGCCGTCAGTTCCGACCGCCGCAACCCGGCGTTGCCCCAGGTGCCCACCGCCATCGAGGCCGGTGTCGCCGGCTACAACGTGGCCTCGTGGAATGCGCTCGCCGCGCCGGCCGGCACGCCGCCGGCGGTGATCGAGGCCCTGCAGCGCGCCGCGCGCGAAGCGGTGTCTTCCGCCGCCGTGCAGGAAAAGCTCGGCAAGCTCGGCATGCGCCTGGCCGCGAGCACGCCGGCCGAACTGCAGGCGCTGCTGGCCAGCGAGATCCAGCGCTGGGGCGCGGTGATCCGCGCCGCGCGGATCGAGCCCGAGTAGGGCGGCCCGCCGGGCCCCCCCAGGACTCAAAGAGTTGCATTTGGAAGTTGGACAGGCGCGTCGCCAGCGCTAGGCTGACGCCATGGATGCCTCGGACCGTTCGACGAAATCGCCGCAGTGGACACCCACGTCGGTGGACGCGGCCGACTCTCGCATGCCGGCAAGGCCGCAAGCCACGCCGGCCGGCGGCACCCGGCGCCGCGCGCTGCAGACGCTGTTCGCGCTCGGCGCCGTGGCGGGCTTCGCCGGTCCCGGGTGCGGCGGCGGATCGTCGTCGTCCGCGCCGGGCCCGGCTCCGAGCCCCTCGCCGCCGGCGCTCGGCCCCACGCCGACCCCCGCGCCCTCGGCCCCGGCGCGGCTGACTACCTTCGCCACCGGCCTGAGTTCGCCGTGGGGCCTGGCCTTCCTGCCCGATGGCCGCATCCTCGTGACCGAGAAGGCCGGCGCGTTGCGGCTCGTGAGCGCCGATGGCGCGACCGTGTCCAACGTCGCCCTGTCGCTGCCCGGCGGCGTCGTCAGCGCGGGGCAGGGCGGCCTGCTCGACGTGGCCATCGATCCCGACTTCGCGAGCACGCCCTGGGTGTACCTGAGCTATTCGCAGCCGGGCAGCGGCGGCAGCGGCACGGCCGTGATGCGCGGCCAGCTCGTCGGCAACGCGCTCGTCAACGCGACGCAGATCTTCCAGCAGCTGCCGAAGGTCTCGGGCGACGGCCACTTCGGTTCGCGCCTCGTGTTCGGCACCGACAAGACGTTGTTCATCGCGCTGGGCGAGCGGCAGCAGGGCAGCCCGGCGCAGGACCTGGGCAAGCACCTGGGCAAGGTCGTGCGCATCAACCGCGACGGCACGGCCGCCGGCGGCAACCCGGACTTCGGGGCCGGCGCGGCAGCCCACCTGTGGAGCTACGGCCATCGCAACCCGCAGGGCGCGGCGCTGCACCCGACGACCGGCGAGCTGTGGGTGGCCGAGCACGGCCCGCAGGGCGGCGACGAGATCAACATCGCGCGCGCCGGGCAGAACTACGGCTGGCCGAACGTCAGCTACGGCTGCAACTACGGCGACAGCTACCCCGGCGACGACAACACGAGCTGCCGCATCGGCGGCACCGGCGGCGTGCACGCCCCGACGTACGCCGAACCGCTCACGTACTGGGTACCGCGCTCGGTGGCGCCGGCCGGCATCGCCTTCTACACCGGCAACCTGTTCCCGGAGTGGCGGGGCAGCCTCTTCGTCACCGCGCTGGCGGGGCAGGCGCTGTGGCGCCTCACGCTCTCGGGCAACAGCGTCACCGCGCGCGAGAAGATCCTCGACCCGATCGGCGAGCGCCTGCGCGCCGTGGCGCAGGGGCCCGACGGCGCGCTGTACGTGCTCACCGACGGCTCGAGCGGGCGCATCCTGCGCATCGGCCGCTGAGCGCGGGCCGCACCGGGCGGCCGCCACCCGCCGCGTGACGTGGCGGCCGGCCCGGCGGGCGGCCGGCGACGGCCCGTCGCGAGCTGGCCCGGGGGCGGCGAGAATCGCCGACTTCGCCGGCCCCTTGAAAGGCGCCGGGCCGCCCTCATCGTGCCTGCGCACCGGGCGTCAGGCACTGCCCCGGACGCACCGTTCCCGGCCCCCGTTTCCAACCGTCGACCCGCCCACCGCCATGGACAAGAAGACGCATGCCTTCCAGGCCGAGGTCAAGCAGATCCTGCACCTCGTCACGCACTCGCTGTACAGCAACAAGGAGATCTTCCTGCGCGAGCTGGTCTCCAACGCCTCCGACGCCTGCGACAAGCTGCGCTTCGAGGCGCTGGACAAGCCGGCGCTCTTCGAGGACGCGCCGAACCTGGAGATCCGCATCCTCTTCGACGCCGAGAAGAAGACGATCACGATCCGCGACAACGGCGTCGGCATGAGCGCCGACGAGGCGGTGGCGCACCTGGGCACGATCGCCAAGAGCGGCACGCGCGAGTTCATGGCCGCGCTCGAGGGCGACAAGAAGAAGGACGCCAACCTGATCGGCCAGTTCGGCGTCGGCTTCTACTCCGGCTACATCGTCGCCGACCGCATCACGGTCGAAAGCCGCCGCGCCGGCCTGAAGCCCGAGGAGGGCGTGCGCTGGAGCAGCGAGGGCACCGGCGAGTTCGAGGTCGAGGCGATCACCCGCGCCGAGCGCGGCACCGACGTCGTCCTGCACCTGCGCGAGGGCGAGGAGGAGTTCCTGTCGGGCTGGAAGCTCAAGTCCATCATCGGCAAGTACTCCGACCACATCTCGCTGCCGATCCTGATGCGCAAGCAGAAGTGGGACGAGGAGAAGAAGGCGCAGGTCGAGACCGACGAGTGGGAGACGGTGAACAAGGCGGCGGCGCTGTGGACGCGGCCCAAGAGCGAGATCACCGACCAGCAGTACCAGGACTTCTACAAGCAGATCAGCTACGACCAGGAGGCGCCGCTGGCCTACACGCACAACCGCGTGGAGGGGCGCACCGAGTACACGCAGCTGCTGTACGTGCCCGCGAAGGCACCGTTCGACCTGTGGAACCGCGACAAGCGCGGCGGCGTGAAGCTGTACGTGAAGCGCGTCTTCATCATGGACGACGCCGAGGCGCTGATGCCGGTGTACCTGCGCTTCGTCAAGGGCGTGGTCGACTCGGCCGACCTGCCGCTGAACGTGAGCCGCGAGCTGCTGCAGGAAAGCCGCGACGTGAAGGCCATCCGCGAGGGCTGCACGAAGCGCGTGCTCTCGATGCTCGAGGACGTGGCCGAGAACCAGAAGGACAAGTACGCCGAGTTCTGGAAGCAGTTCGGCGCGGTGCTGAAGGAAGGCATCGGCGAGGACTTCGCCAACCGCGAGCGGCTGGCCAAGCTGTACCGCTTCGCCTCCACGCATGCCGACGAGGGCGTGTCGTTCGAGGACTACAGGAAGCGGATGAAGGAAGGCCAGGAAGACATCTACTACATCACCGCCGACACGCTGGCCGCGGCGAAGGCGAGCCCGCAGCTGGAGATCTTCCGCAAGAAGGGCATCGAGGTGCTGCTGCTCGTCGATCGCGTCGACGAGTGGATGCTGACGCACCTGTACGAGTACGAGGGGCACTCGCTGACCAGCGTGGCCAAGGGGGCCATCGACCTGGGCAAGCTGCAGGACGAGGAAGAGAAGAAGGCCGCCGAGGCGGTGGCCGAGGCCACCCGGCCGCTCGTCGAGCGGCTGAAGAAGTCGCTCGAGGCGCGCGCCAAGGACGTGCGGGTGACGACGCGCCTGGTGGACTCGCCCGCGTGCATCGTCGTCGACGAGGGCGACATGAGCGGCCACCTCGCGCGGCTGCTGAAGCAGGCCGGCCAGAGCGCGCCGGCGACCAAGCCCATTCTCGAGGTCAATCCCGAGCACGCGCTCGTGAAGAAGCTCGACTCGGCCGAGGGCAGCGAGCGCTTCGACGACCTGGCGCAGGTGCTCTTCGACCAGGCCGTGCTCGCCGAGGGCGGGCAGCTGGAGGATCCGGCCGCCTACGTGCGCCGGGTGAACTCGCTGCTGGCGGGCGCCTGACCTCGCGCGCGCGGCGGCGCAACGGCCGCTGCGGCCGGCAGGGCGCGGGCCGGCCTGCGATCCGGCGCGCGGCGCGGCCGGCGAGGCGACGCCTCAGCCTGCCGCGCCGGCCCGCGCCAGCGACTCGCCCATGAAGTCGACGAACGCGCGCACGCGCGGCGACCACTGCAGCCGCTGCGGCCACAGCGCGTAGATGTCGGCTTCGGGCGTCTCCCAGGCGGCGAGCACCTGCACCAGCCGGCCGCTTCTGAGGTGCCGCGCCACGTCCCACTCGGCGCGCATGACGATGCCCAGGCCCTCCAGCGCCCAGCGCACGGCGATCTCGCCGTCGTTGGTGGCCAGGCTGCCGCGTGTCTTCACGGTCTCGGTGCGCCGGCGCGGGCCCTTGCCCGCGGAGAGGCGCCAGGTGCCATAGGCCTCGTCGCCCTGGCGGATGCCGATGCAGTTGTGCCGCTGCAGGTCCTGTGGCCGCGCCGGCGTGCCGTGCCGCGCCAGATAGGCCGGCGCCGCGCACAGCACGCGCCGGTTGGGCGCCAGCCGCCTCGCGATCGCGCGCGAGTCGGGCGGGGCGCCGAAGCGGATGCAGACGTCGAACGTGTCGTCGGTGAGCGGCGGCGGGTTCACCGACAGCTGCAGCTGCACGTCGACGCCGGGGTGGCGCGCGACGAAGCGCGAGACCACCGGCGCCACGTGGCTGCGGCCGAAGCCGAGCGTCGCGTTGACGCGCAGCAGCCCGCGTGGCAGCTGCGTGGCGCCGACGAGCAGCCGGTCGAGCTCCTCGATCTCGCCGAGGATGCGACGCGCGCGTTCGACGACCGCCTCGCCCTCGGGCGTGAGGCTCATGCGGCGCGTGCTGCGCAGCACGAGCGGCACGCCGGTGCGGCCCTCGATGAGCGCGAGGCGCTTGCTCACCGCGGCCTTGCTGACGCCGAGCTCGCGCGCCGCGGCGCTGAGGCTGCCGCTGCCGCCCAGCGTGACGAGGAAGCCGAGTTCGGCCGGCTGGATGCCGGTGGGTGCCTTGGCCATGACGGGCTGCCGGTCGTTCACCTCAGGTTGACGATGCTTTCACTCTAGCGGTGATTCGAACGCCGCGGCGGCCCTAGAGTCGCGCCGCAACGCAACCAGCACGCCCGCGCGCAGGCGCCGCAGAGACGACGATGAAGACCTATCGCATTGCCACCATCCCGGGCGACGGCATCGGCAAGGAGGTGGTGCCCGCCGGCCGGCAGGTGCTGCAGGCGCTGGCGGCGGCCGCCGGGAGCTTCGACTTCGAGTTCGAGGACTTCGGCTGGGGCGGCGACTGGTACCGCGCGCACGGCGAGATGATGCCGGCCGACGGACTCGAGGCGCTGCGGGGCAAGGACGCGATCCTGTTCGGCTCGGCCGGCGACCCTCACATCCCCGACCACATCACGCTGTGGGGCCTCAGGCTGAAGATCTGCCAGGGCTTCGACCAGTACGCCAACGTCCGCCCGACGCGCATCCTGCCGGGCATCGACGCGCCGTTGAAGCGCTGCGGCCCGAAGGACCTGGACTGGGTGATCGTGCGCGAGAACTCCGAGGGCGAGTACGCCGGCGTCGGCGGGCGCGCGCACCAGGGCCACCCGATCGAGGTCGCCACCGACGTGTCGATCATGACGCGCACCGGCGTCGAGAGGATCATCCGCTTCGCCTTCAGGCTGGCGCAGTCGCGGCCGCGCCGGCAGCTCACCGTGGTGACGAAGAGCAATGCGCAACGGCACGCGATGGTCATGTGGGACGAGGTGGCCGTGCAGGTGGCGAGGGACTTTCCCGACGTGAAGTGGGACAAGGAACTCGTGGACGCGATGACGGCGCGCATGGTCAACCGGCCGGCGAGCATCGACACCGTGGTGGCCACCAACCTGCATGCCGACATCCTCTCGGACCTGGCGGCGGCGCTGGCGGGCAGCCTGGGCATCGCGCCCACGGCCAACCTCGACCCCGAGCGGCGCTATCCGAGCATGTTCGAGCCGATCCACGGCTCGGCGTTCGACATCATGGGCCGGGGGCTGGCGAACCCGGTGGGCACGTTCTGGAGCTGCGTGATGCTGCTGGAACACCTGGGCGAGCCGGCGGCGGCACGGAAACTGATGCAGGCCATCGAGGCGGTGACCGCCACGCCTGCGTTGCACACGCGCGACCTCGGGGGCGCGGCCACCACGGCGCAGGTGACCGAGGCCGTCTGCCGGCACCTGACGCGCTGACGAGCGGAGAGCGGTCCCGGGTCGGGACCTGTCCTCACCACCACCAAGAGAGACGACGTGGCGGGCAAGTCGAGCTTGACGAAGGGGCGACGGGCGCGCGTGCGCCGGGCGGACGAGCAGCGGGCCGCGCAGGGATGCTGGGGCTGGGGGCCCTGGCGGCCCTGGCGGCGACGGCCCTTGCGTGGGCGGAGCTGGGGGTGAACTGGGTCGACGGCGCCTACCGCGGCATCGGCGTGCCGAAGAGCACGCCGCCCGAGGCGCGCCTGCGCCTGGCCCGGTCGTGGGCGGCCCTGAATGCCGACCCCGAGATGAAGGAGCTCGCCGCCAAGAGCGGCCTCGAGCTCGTGAACGTCGGGCCCGAGCAGATGGACGCGTTCATGCGCGACAAGGTGAAGGTCTACACCGAGGTGGGCCAGCAGACGGGGCTGGGCAGGTAGCCTCAGCCTTCCATCGCGGCCAACTGCTCGCGCAGCTGCGCCGTCTGCTGGCTCCAGTAGGCCGGCGTGCCGAAGAAGGGGAAGTTGATCGGGAACGTCGGGTCGCCCCAGCGCTCGGCCAGCCAGGCGCTGTGGCGGACCATGCGCAACGTGCGCAGCGGCTCGATCAGCGCACGCTCGCGGTCGTCGAACTCGCTGAAGTCCTCGTAGCCCTCGAGCAGCTGGTTCAGCTGCCGGGCCATCGTGGCATGGTCGCCCGAGACGAGCATCCACAGGTCCTGCACGGCCGGGCCCTGCATCGCGTCGTCGAGGTCGACGACATGCGGGCCGGCATGCTCGCCGGCCTGACGCCACAGCACGTTGCCGACATGGCAGTCGCCGTGCAGCCGCAGCGTCGCCAGCGGTGCCGCGGCGTCGAAGGCGTCCGCGACGCGCGCCACGGCGGTCTCGCAGGTGGCGCGCCAGGCCGGCAGCTGGTCGGGCGGCACGAAGCCGCCCTCGACGATGAGCTGCAGCGCGCGCTGCCCGTCGCGCCGGGGCTCCAGGTGGTGCCGGTGGGCGAAGGGCCGCCGCCGGCCCACCGCATGCAGCCGGCCGATGAAGCGGCCGATGCGCTGCAGCGTGCCCGGGGCCTCGAGCTCGGGCTCCCGCCCGGCGCAGCGCGCGGCGACGGCGAAGCGGTGGCCGGCAAGGCAGGCCAGCGTGGGCGGGTCACCCAGGAGCGTCAGGCCCTCGGTGGGGCCCCCTGGCGCCAGGGCCAGGGGCGGCACCACGGGCACTTCGGCGGCGGCCAGTTCCAGCGCGAAGGCATGCTCCTCCAGGATCTGCGCATCGCTCCAGCGGCCGGGGCGATAGAACTTGGCCACGACGGCGCTTCCATCTTCCAGGAAGACCTGGAAGACCCGGTTCTCGTACGAGTTCAGCTGCAGGATGCGGCCGTCGCCGCGCAGGCCGACGGCATCGAGGGCGTCGAGCACCTGCTGCGGCGTGAGGCTCGCGTAACCCGGGCGAGGCACCGTCGCCCCCTCGGCCGCGTCGTTCACGGCCAGTGCGCCGCCTGCGGATGACCCATCCGACGCTCAGTGCCGGACCGGCGCGGCGTCGACGACCTCGCCGCCGCGCTCGGGCAGGACGCTGGGCAGGCTGTGCGAGAAGCCGCTGATCACGCTGTCGCGGCCGAACATCGAGTCGCGCGCCGCCGACGTCTCGGCCCAGTGCGTCGCCTGGGCGCGCGCGGCCACGACTTCCACGCCCACGATCCCGGCACCGCGCAGCCCGCCGCGTCCTGCCGCCCCGTCGGCCTGCATCGGGGCCGGCCCGGCAGGCACCAGCAGCTGCAGCTCGGGCACCGAGGGCGTGTGCTCTGCGGAGTAGCGGACGTAGCGCACGCGACAGGCGGCCAGCACCGACTCCTTGATCTGCATCGAGCGGCGCGCCGGGTTGCGGCCGTCCTCCAGGTCGATGGCCGCCAGCACCCGTCCGTTGGGGCTGCACACGGCAAAGGTCACGTGGATCGCACCGAGCAGGTCGAACCAGTAGCGCACCTGCGCCGGGTCGGAAGGCTGGCAGAAGCGGATCAGGGGCAGCTTGGCGAGCACGACCTGTTGCGGCAGCGCCTCGCGCAACTGCCGGTGCACGCGGCGCTCGTGGGCGGTGAAGACCGGCCGGGGTGTGAGCGACCACTCATTCGGAATCTCCGGCTCCATCCTGCGGCGGCGCTCGAGCAGCACGTAGGCCAGCGAGCCCACCGAGACGGCGGAGACGAGCACCAGGATCCAGGCGAGGGTCGGGTTCATGCGCGGCGGCCCCGAAAGAGGCGCGACGATACCAAGGCCGTGAGGTGTCGCGTTCCGGCTATACTTCGCGGCTTTCCCGATCACGGCCGGGAAAGACTCTGGGCGCGCGGCATGCCGGGCGCCCGGGGCGGCAGCCCGACCCGGGCAGTTCCGATCCGCGAAGGTGCGGCGCGCAGGCGCGGCACCTTGGCACCCCCGAAGAGGCCCGGCTGCGCGAGCGGCGGACAAGCGGTTCCGACGGGGCACACGGGCGCGCGGGCAGGGGCGTGCAGTGCCGTTCACGCGCTTTCCGGATCCGCCTCCGCGGGGCCGGAGGCCATGCGAAAGACCCTCATGAAGACCTTCAGCGCCAAGCCGGCCGAAGTGAAGCATGAATGGTTTGTGATTGACGCCACCGACAAGGTGCTCGGACGTGTTGCCAGCGAAGTGGCACTCCGTTTGCGCGGCAAGCACAAGGCCATCTACACGCCTCACGTCGATACCGGCGACTTCATCGTCGTCGTCAACGCCGACAAGATCCGCGTCACCGGGGCCAAGGCCACGGACAAGATCTACTACCGCCACAGCGGCTACCCGGGCGGCATCTACGCCACGTCCTTCAAGGACATGCAGGCCAGGCACCCGGGCCGCGCGCTCGAGAAGGCCGTCAAGGGCATGCTGCCCAAGGGCCCGCTGGGCTACGCGATGATCAAGAAGCTGAAGGTGTACGCAGGTGCAACGCACCCGCACACCGCCCAGCAACCCAAGCCGCTGGCTGTCTGAGGAACGCGATGATCGGAACCTGGAACTACGGCACCGGCCGTCGCAAGTCGAGCGTCGCCCGCGTCTTCATGAAGAAGGGCGACGGCAAGATCGTCGTCAACGGCAAGGCCATCGAGGCCTACTTCGGCCGGCAGACGTCGATCATGATCGTCAAGCAGCCGCTGCTGCTGACGGGCAACGAGGCCGGCTTCGACATCAAGGTCAACGTGCACGGTGGCGGCGAGAGCGGCCAGGCCGGCGCGGTGCGCCTGGGCATCACGCGCGCCCTGATCGACTACGACGCGGCCCTCAAGGGCGACCTGTCGCGCGCCGGCTTCGTGACGCGCGATGCCCGCGAGGTCGAGCGCAAGAAGGTCGGCTTGCATGGCGCGCGCCGGCGCAAGCAGTTCAGCAAGCGGTAACGTCACCGGTCACGGCCCGTTCTATACAGACGGGTCGTCCACTGGTGCGCGCCCCCGGAGCCCTGGCTCCGTGGCCGGCCGCAAGTCCCCGATGCGCTGGAAACTGCTTCGCCGCCGGCTCTCGATCAGCGCTCCGAGGGTGATGATCCGCAGCCACCTGCCGTGGCCCCTGCGTTGGGCGGCCGCGGCGGTGATGCTCGGTTTCTCGGCCGCCATCGCCCTGTGGGCGTTCGAGTTCGGCCGCGAGATCGCGGGCCTGGACAGCGGCGCCAAGCAGGAACTGGCCAAGCTGCGCGCGGAGATCAGCCGTCTCACGGCCGAGAACGAGAAGGCGCTGTCGTTGTCGAACACTGCCGACAGCCTCTTGCGCACCGAGCGCGCCGCACAGGAGCGCCTTGCGCAGCAGGTCCGCCAGCTCGAGGCCGAACGGCAGCGCCTGCGTCAGGACCTCGGCTTCTTCGAGCGCCTGATGCCCGCCGAGGGCGAGGGGCTGCAGGTGCGCGGCCTGATGGCCGAGCCGGGCGATGCCGGCCAGCTGCGCTTCCAGATGCTCGTGATGCAGCTCGGCAGGAACGTCGCCGAGTTCAACGGTCGCTACGACTTGTTGCTGGCCGGTCAGTACGAGGGCAGGCCCTGGACGCTAGCATTGCCCGGAGGTGCCCGCCCGCTCACGCTGAAGCAGTACGCGCGCGTGGAAGGGCTGGTCGAGCACCCGCCCGGGGCCGTCATCAAGTCGGTGCAGGCCCGGGTCCTGGACGCGAAGGGCGCCGTGCGCGCGACGCAGACGCTCAAGCTCTGAGCCGGTGCGGCCGCGCCGCCGAGCCGGTGCCGCTGGAGAAGACGATGATGCTTGGAAAGAAGAAGCCGCCCCCGATCCGCAGCCTGGTCGGCGAGGGCATGACCGTGCAGGGCACCGTGCTGTTCTCCGAGGGCCTGCGCATCGACGGGCGCGTCGAGGGCGACGTGGTCGCCGCCGGCGACACGCACTCGATCCTCGTGATCAGCGAGAAAGCCCGCGTGATCGGGAAGGTCATGGCGGCACATGTGATCATCAACGGCGAGGTGGAAGGCCCGATCGTCTGCCACGAGATGCTGGAGCTGCAGCCGAAGGCCCGGATCACCGGTGACATCCGCTACGATGTGCTCGAGATGCACCCGGGTGCGACGGTGGACGGCGAGTTGCGCAGCTTGAAAAGCGCCGAGAAGCCCCAACTGAAGCTGGCTGCATCCAACGACGCCTGAATCCCCGCCCGACAGCCTGAACCGGAGCCGCCATGAACGCCGTTGCCGAACCCCTGAGCCCCTCGACCGGCGACATGCCCGCACCGCTGGTCTTCACCGACAGCGCGGCCTCGAAGGTGGCCGACCTGGTCGCCGAGGAAGGCAACCCCGACCTGAAGCTGCGCGTCTTCGTGCAGGGCGGTGGCTGCTCGGGCTTCCAGTACGGGTTCACCTTCGACGAGGTGATCAACGAGGACGACACGCAGATGCAGAAGAACGGCGTCACGCTGCTGATCGACGCCATGAGCCTGCAGTACCTCGTGGGCGCCGAGATCGACTACAAGGAAGACCTGCAGGGCGCGCAGTTCGTCATCAAGAACCCGAATGCCACGACGACCTGTGGCTGCGGGTCCTCGTTCTCGGTCTGAGCGCGGCGAAGCTGCCGGGGCGGGCTTGGCGGCCGGCCCCCGAAGTCGACGAGACAGGCAGCAACCAGCCAACGAAACGGCGCCTCGGGCGCCGTTTCCATTCTTGAGGGCGCACCCTTCGCGCCGCGCGACCGCCGGGCGCAGGGCCGCCCATTCACCTGGCCGCTCGGCGAAGCCGGGCGTTGGTGCCGACCGACCGGGCTCGACTCGGTCTCCGGGCGCGCTCAGCCCGGGTAGAGCGCCCCCAGCACGCGCGGCCCGGCGGCGCCGGTGACCGCGGGCACGTTGCCCGCTTGCCGTGCGCAGAAGGCGCGCGCCAGCCACGCGAACGCGAGCGACTCGACGTGATCGGGGAGGATCCCCCGCACCGCCGTGCTGCTCACCTCGACACCGGCGCCGGCGCGCGCGGCAAGCCGCCGCATCAGGTGGCCGTTGAAGGCGCCGCCGCCGCACACGCGCAGCCGCGGCAACCCACCCCCATGGCGCGCCAGCGCGTCCACGGCCGCGGCTGCCGTGAGCTCGGCGAGCGTGGCCATCACGTCGGCGGGCGCCGGCGGCGACGCTTCGCCGGGCTCGACGAGCCGTGCATCGAGCCAGCGCGCATCGAACAGGTCGCGCCCGGTGCTCTTGGGCGGCGCGCGCTCGAAGAAGGGGTCGGCCAGGCAGCGACGCAGCAGGCCCTCGTGCACCCGGCCCGAGGCGGCAAACCGGCCATCCTCGTCGAACCGGCGCCCCGTCACGCGTTCGCACCAGAGATCCATCAGCACGTTGCCCGGCCCGCAGTCGAAGCCGCGCACCGCGGGGCGGGCGTCGGCGTTGGCCGCGCGGGCCGGCAGCAGCGTCAGGTTGGCGATGCCGCCGACATTGAGCACCGCCGCGCCGCCGGGCTCCCCGAACACCTCGGCGTGAAAGGCCGGCACCAGGGGCGCGCCCTGGCCGCCGGCGGCCACGTCGCGCGAGCGGAGGTCGCAGACCACGTCGATGCCGGTGCGCTCGGCCAGCAGCGCGCCGTTGAGCAGCTGCGTCGTGTAGCCCGTGCCGTCGAACTCGCCCGGCCGGTGCCGCACGGTCTGGCCGTGGGCGCCGAGCGCGCGAACCTCGGCCGGCGCGACCCTCGCCTGCGCGAGCAGTGCCCGCACCGCCTGTGCGTACAGATCGGCGAGCGCGTTGCCGGCGATCGCCATGCGGTGCAGCTCGCCCGGACCTTCACGATTCAGCTGCAGCAGCTCGTCGTGCAGGGCCGCGGGCATCGGCAGGTGAACGAAGGCGAGCTCGCGCGGCGCCGCCGTGGCCGGCAAGGCGCACTGCGGGAGGGAGCCCGCTGCCTGCGCGTCCGCGGGCCGGTCCGGCGCCCGGTTCACGGACGGCTCGGGGGCTTCACTCCACTCGGCCAGCACGGCGTCGACCCCGTCCAGCGACGTGCCCGACATCAGGCCGGCGAAGAGATGCTTGGCCACGGGCCGTCCGGACTTCGGGGCGTGCGCGAAGGGCCGGAGCCCGGGCCGGCGGGCGCGTCAGCGCGCTGCGGCGGTGTTGTCACCGTCGGCGAGCGTGGCCGCCAGCGCCAGCCGGTCGAGCAGCGGGCCGAGCTGGGCCATGAACTGCGCCAGCGCCTGCGGCGCGAGCGGCACGGCCTCGGCGCGCCGGGCGACGACGAGCGGGTCCTGGTGCACGCCGCGAATCCGGAACTCGAAGTGCAGGTGCGGCCCGGTCGCGAAACCCGTGGCGCCGACCGCGCCGAGCGTCTGCCCCTGCTGCACGCGCGCACCCGGCTTCACGTCGATGCGCGACAGGTGCGCATACAGCGTCAGCCGGCCATTGCCGTGTTCCACCGTGACGGCGCGGCCGTAGCCGCCCATCCAGCCTGCCTGCGCCACGCGGCCATCGCCCAGGGCGCGCACCGGCGTGCCGGTCGGCGCGGCGTAGTCCACGCCCAGGTGGGCGCGCCAGCGCCCGCTGATCGGATGCTGGCGCATCGCGAAGCGTGAGCTGATGCGCGTGAACTCGAGCGGGCTGGCCAGGAACTCGCGCCGGCGGCTGGCGCCGTCCGGGCCGTAGTACGCGCCGCCGTCGGCCGCGCCGGCGCCTTCGAACCACAGCGCGCTGTGCGTGCGCCCGGCATTGACGAACTCGGCGGCCAGCACGCGCCCGCTGCCGTCGTTCCAGGGCACGGGTTCGCCGTCGGCGCTGCGCACCTCGTACACGACGACGAAGCGGTCGCCTCGCCGCAACTCGCGGTGGAAGTCGATGTCCACGGCGAAGATCTCGGCCATCTGCACGGCCACCGCGTCGGGCACCTCGGCCTCGTCGGTGGCGGCGAACAGCGACGACGTGATGGTGCCCGCGGCCAGCCGCAACTGCAGCTCGAACGGCGCCTCCTGCACCTGCGAGACGAACGCGCCGTCGGCACCGCGCCGCACCACGAGGCGCCCGAAGTGCGTGCCGCGGCGCGCTGCCTCCAGCGCCGGGAAGCGGGCACTGAGCTCGACCACGCGGCCCGAGGCATCGACCCGTGCGCGCACGAGACGGCCGCCGCGACCGTGCAGGTGACGCGCGGCGGCCGCATCGCGGCGCAGGAAGTCCGCGGCTTCGGCATCGCTCGCACCCAGGCGCGCGAGCAGGGCCTCGGCACTGTCGGTGTGGTGCGACACCGTGCCGCGCACGAGCTCGATGTCCTGCTCGGCGAGGGCCTGCACCTGATCGCCCAGCGTGGGCAGCGGCAACGCCTCGCTGATCGAGCGGCGCGGCAACTCGGCCGGATCCGGCGCCAGCGTCGACAGCGCGGCCAGCGGCACCACCGCGAGCGCGGTCAGCGCCGTGCCCGCGACGCCGGCCATCGCCAGCGCGACCACCACACGCCGCTGCGAACGCACCCAGGCGGCGGCCCGTGCACGCAGCCTGGCGAGGGTCACGGCCGGGTCGAAGCTCGGGAAGGGCATGCCATGCGATCGGGAGTGGGTCGAGGGCGGCGTGAAGGTCGGAGGTCGGGCCTGCTTGCGTCGCGAGGCCGGCGTGCTCGGGCTGCCGTTTCCTCGCGCGACCGCGACGGGGGCCCCACTAGAATCTGCGCCCCGTCGTCGGCGGTCTGCGTCTGCTGGCCTCGCGAAGTATGCCAGCGGCTCGCCGCATCCAACCTCGGGGCTGGCCCCCACCGGCCGCAGCCCCGCACTGTCCAGCATGAGAGCTCCCGCCCCCGATCACCCCGTCACCGACCGCGTGCGCGAGGCGATGGCCGTCTCGCTGCGAGGCTGCGAGGAACTGCTGCCCGAGGACGACTGGCTGAAGAAGCTCGCGCGCAGCGAGGCCACCGGCGTGCCGCTGCGCATCAAGCTCGGCCTCGACCCCACCGCGCCGGACATCCACATCGGGCACACCGTGGTGCTCAACAAGATGCGGCAGCTGCAGGACCTGGGCCACGTGGTCATCTTCCTGATCGGCGACTTCACGACGATGATCGGCGACCCGTCGGGCCGCAACACGACGCGCCCGCCGCTCACGCGCGAGCAGATCGAGGCCAACGCGCAGACCTACTTCGCGCAGGCCGGCATGGTGCTCGACCGCGAGAAGACCGAGATCCGCTACAACAGCGAGTGGAGCGACCCGCTCGGCGCGCGCGGCATGATCCAGCTCGCCAGCCGCTACACCGTGGCTCGCATGCTCGAGCGCGACGACTTCACCAAGCGCTTCAAGGCCGGCACGCCGATCAGCGTGCACGAGCTGCTCTACCCGCTGATGCAGGGCTACGACTCGGTGGCGCTGAAGAGCGACCTCGAGCTCGGCGGCACCGACCAGAAGTTCAACCTGCTCGTCGGCCGCGCGCTGCAGCAGGAGTACGGCCAGGAGCCGCAGTGCATCCTGACCATGCCGTTGCTCGAAGGCCTCGACGGTGTCGAGAAGATGAGCAAGAGCAAGAACAACTACATCGGCATCACCGAGGATGCGAACACGATGTTCGCCAAGACGCTTTCGATCAGCGACGAGCAGATGTGGCGCTGGTACACGCTGCTGTCGTTCCGCCCCGAGGCCGAGATCGCCAAGCTGAAGGCCGAGGTGGCCGCCGGCCGCAACCCGAAGGACGCCAAGGTGATGCTCGCCAAGGAGATCACCGCGCGCTTCCATTCCAAGGCCGCGGCCGATGCCGCGGAAGAGGACTTCCAGCGCCGCGCCGCCGGCGGCGTGCCCGACGAGATCCCGGAGGTGTCGCTCGGCGGGGCGCCGCTCGCCATCGGTGCGCTGCTCAAGCAGGCCGGCCTCGTGCCCAGCACCAGCGAGGCGATGCGCCTCGTGGAGCAGGGGGGCGTGCGCCTGGACGGCGCGGTCGTCAGCGACAAGGCGCTGAAGGTGCCCGCCGGCACGGTGGTCGTGCAGGTGGGCAAGCGCAAGTTCGCGCGCGTCGTGCTGGGCGCCTGAGCGAAGCCGGCACGCCCGCTGCCGGCTCCGACCCGAAGCCTCGCGCACGCCCGCTCGCGCCACCGCCGCCCAGCACCCCGCCCGCATCCGCCACACCATGCAGGTCGCCACCTACCTGAAGGTCAGCGTCGCGGTGGCCGTCGCGACGATCATGCTGAAGACGGGCGCGTGGTGGGTCAGCGGCAGCGTCAGCCTGCTGTCCGACGCGCTCGAGTCGCTCGTCAACCTTGCTGGCGCGATGTTCGCGCTGGCGATGGTCACCTGGGCCGCCGCCCCGCCCGACGAGGAGCACCCGTACGGCCATCACAAGGCCGAGTACTTCAGCAGCGGCTTCGAGGGCGTGCTGATCTTCGTGGCCGCGCTGGCCATCGTGTGGGCCGCGGTGCAGCGGCTCCTGGCGCCGCAGCCTCTGGAGCAGCTCGGCTGGGGCCTCGCGCTGTCGCTCGCGAGCACGACGCTCAACGGCCTGCTCGCGTGGTCGATGCTGAGGAAGGCGCGCGAGGTGCGCTCGATGGCGCTGGAGGGCGACGCACGCCACCTCTTCACCGACGTGTGGACCTCGGTCGGCGTGGTGGGCGGGCTGCTGGCGGTGATGGCCACGGGGTGGCACTGGCTCGACCCGCTCATCGCCATCGGCGTGGCGCTGAACATCCTGCGAGAGGGCGGCTCGCTGATGAAGCGCTCGGCCGACGGCCTGATGGACCGCGCGCTCGAGCCCGAGGCGCAGGCCGAGATCCGCAAGGTGCTCGACCAGTTCGCGCACCAGGCCATCCGCTTCGACCACGTGGTCACGCGCCGCGCCGGGCAGCGGCGCTTCGTCGACCTGCACATGCACATGCCGGCGGGCTGGACGCTCGGGCGCGCCGCGGCGCTGCGCGGCTCGGTCGAGCAGGCGCTGATGAGCGCCGTGCCGGGGCTGCGGGCCACCATCCAGCTGCTGCCGACGGACGTCGAGGCGCACTTCAACGACACCGGGGACCCGCTCTGAGATGCTGGCCCTTCTGCAACGGGTGCGCGAGGCGCGCGTGGAGGTTGCCGGCCGCGTGACCGGCGCCATCGGCCCCGGCCTGCTCGCCCTGGTGTGCGCGGAGCCCGCCGACACCGAGGTGCAGGCCGGCAAGCTCGTCGACAAGATGCTGAAGCTGCGCATCTTCGGCGACGAGCACGGCAAGATGAACCGCAGCGTCGTCGACGTGGGCGGCAGCCTGCTCGTCGTCAGCCAGTTCACGCTCGCGGCCGACACCACGGGCGGCAACCGGCCGAGCTTCACCGGCGCCGCGCCGCCCGAGCCTGGCCGCCGGCTCTACGAGGCGGTGCTTCGGCTCGCGCGCGAACGGCACGCGCCGGTGGCGCAGGGCGAGTTCGGCGCCGACATGCAGGTGCACCTCGTCAACGACGGGCCGGTGACGATCCCGCTGCGCATCGCCTGAGGGCCGCCCGCCTGCGGGCGGCCCCGGCTTCAGGCGCTGCGATACCAGTCGTGGATGCGCCCGGTCTCCACGCCCCAGCCGGTGAGCGGCACCTGCATGCGGTTGCCGATCGCGGCGAGCTTGGGCCGCACGAACAACGGGTGCACGGCCAGGTCGTCGCAGACGAGGTCGTTCAGGCGGATCAGCATAGCGGCGCGTTTCACCGCGTCGAGCTCGGACTCGGCGGCGCGCCAGGTGCGGTCGTACTCGTCGTTGCGCCAGCGGATGAGGTTGCGGTAGAGCCACTTGTTGGCCTTCGCCGCCATCTGCCACGAGCAGAACAGCTCCATGAAGCGCAGCGGGTCGGTGCCGCCGCGCGTGATGGTGTGCATCTGCAGGTCGGCGACGAAGCGGCCGCTCGTGTCCGGGTTGCCGTGGTCGCCCGAGAAGTACACGGCGGGCGTCGTCGACTTCAGCTCCATCTCGATGCCGGCCGACTGCGCCGCCGCCTTGATGATCGCCTGCACCTTCTGGCGCGGGCCGCTGGTGCTGGTGTGGAACACGATCTTCAGCGCCCGGCCCCCCTTGGCCCTCACGCCGCCCGCGGACCGCGTCCAACCCGCCGCATCGAGCAGCGCGTTGGCCTGCGCCGGGTCGAAGGGCAGGCCCTTGCGGGGCGAGTTGAACGGCGCCGGGTTGTTGAGGAAGTTGTGCGTGGCCACGCCGTTGCGGCCCATCACGTAGCGCTGCACCGAGTCGCGGTCGATCAGGTGCGCGAGCGCCCGGCGCACGGCCGGGTCGAGCAGGAACGGATGCCGGCTGGCCGGGTTCGAGCGCTCGCCGTCGACCTCGGTCCACGGGTCGGAGTGGTTGAGCATGATGTACTCGGTGTCGCCGCCCGGTGCGTAGTGCAGGCGCCCGCGGCCGCTGCCGTCCATGCGGCGCAGCAGTTCGTCCTCGGCAGCGATCGTCCACGCGACGTCGAAGTCGCCCGTCTGCAGCACGGCCCGCGCGGCCGAGAGGCTGTCGCCGCCGCCCTTGATCTCGAAGGCGTCGAAGTGCGGCCGGTTGGGCATGTGGTAGGCCGGGTTGGCCTCGCCGCGCACGAAGTCGCCGGGGCGGAACTCGACGAGGCGGTACGGGCCCGTGCCCACCGGCTTCAGGTTCGCCGGCGCCTCGCGCGACTTCGTGCCCATGTACGCGGCGAAGTGCTTCTTCGGCAGCACGTGCAGCACGAACAGGTCGGCCCAGCCCGGGCGCGGCTGCGCGAAGTCGAAGCGCACGCGGTGGCTGTCGAGCTTGCGCGCGGTGACGCCCTGCACGCTGCCGAGCGTGAAGGCGGCTGTCTCGGGGTGGCTGAGGAACTCGACCGTGAAGACGACGTCGTCGGCAGTGAACGGCTCGCCGTCGTGCCAGGTGACGCCGCGCTTGAGCTGGCAGGTCACCGAGCGGCCGTCGCGCGCGACGCCGCCGTTGTCGAACGTGGGCACCTCGGTGACGAGCACCGGGTGCAGCGAGCCGTCGATGTCGTAGGCGGCCAGCGGCTCGGTGAAGAAGCGGGCCGCGAGGATGTCCTTGGAGCCCGACGTGAAGTGCTGGTTCAGGATCGTCGGCGCCTGCCAGGACAGGATGCGCAGGACTCCGCCGCCGCCGCGGCGGGTCGGGCGGTAGACGAAGGCTTCGGCACCGGGCTGCGCCGCTGCGCCGGTGCTGCCCAGCAGCGCCGAGGCCATCGGTGCGGCCAGGCCCAGCTGCCCGCAGGCCGCGACGAAGGCTCGGCGCGACAGCGCACCCGCCCGCCACTGCGCCAGCCACTCGCGCAACTGCGCTTCGTGATCGTTCATCGCGCCTCCCCGAGCCAGTCGCGCAGCGGCCGCCCGGGCTGCGCGCCCAGCGCCACCGCTGCGGCATTGGCGTGCGTGATGATGCCGTCGTCCAGCGTCGAGCGGGCGTCTCCGATGCGCGCGCTGGTGTGCGCCACGGCCACCGCGGCCAGACCCTCGGCCTGCAGCATCGCGAGGCCGACGATGCCGGCCTCGTCCTTGCCGACGCCGGCGTCGTTGAAGACCGTGAGCCGCGGCCGCGCCGCGATCGCGTAGCGCGCCGCGCTCGTGCCGCCGTGGGAACCGCTGACGACGACCGCGCCGCGCGCGTCGGCGGCCACGGCCGCCACGCTGTCCAGCAGCAGGAGCGGCACACCCCAAACGAGAAGGCCGCCCCCGCGGGCGGCCTCGGTGCTCATCGACGGCGGTCCGTCAGTCGGCGTACTGGCCGGCCGCCTTGATGACCGCGCCCCACTTGTCGATCTCGGCGCCGACGAACTTCTTGTGCTCGGCCGGGTTGAGGCGGCCGTCGGTGACGACGACGGCGCCCAGGCCCTCCTGGCGCTTGATGAACTCGGGGTCCTTCAGCGCTTCCTTCAGCGCGGCGTTCAGCTTGGCCAGCACGTCGGCCGGCGTGCCCTTGGGCGCGTACAGCCCGTGCCAGATGCTGACGTTGAAGCCCTTGAGGCCCAGCTCGTCCAGCGTCGGCAGCTTGGCGAGCACCGGCGTGTTGACGCGCTTGGTCGTGCTCACGGCGTAGGCCTTCACCGAGCCGGCGGCGATCTGGCCGGTGGTGTTGGTGGTCTGGTCGCACATGATGTCGACCTGGCCGCCGAGAAGGTCGTTCATCGCGGGCGCGGTGCCCTTGTACGGCACCGTGGTCATGTCGACCTTCACCGCCGCCTGGAACATCAGGCCGCACAGGTGCGAGGCCGAGCCCTGGCCGGCGTTGGCGAGGTTGACCTTGCCCTTGTTGTCCTGCAGCCACTTCACCAGCTCGGGGTAGGTGTTGGCCGGCAGCGTCTTGCGGCCGAGCAGCGTCATCGGCACGTCGTTGATCATGCCGAGGAACTCGAAGTCGTCGAGCACCTTGTAGTTGAGCTTGCGGTACATCGTCGGCGTCGTGGCCATGCCGACGTGGAAGAGCAGCAGCGTGTAGCCGTCCGGCGCCGCCTTGGCCACCTTGCCGGCACCCAGCGTGCCGCCGGCGCCGCCGACGTTCTCGACCACCACCGTGGCATTGCCCAGCGGCTTGCGCACGGCCTCGGCGAAGTCGCGCGCCACCTTGTCGGTGGGGCCGCCGGCGGCGAACGGCACGACGATGGTGATGGGCTTCTCGGGGTAGGCGGCCCAGGCAGGCGCGGCGGCAAGGGCGGCCAGCGAGGCGAGGGCGAGGAGGGCTTTCTTCATGGGCGAGGCTCCGGCGGGGATGCGAGGAGGGAACAGACCGCGAATGCTATCGGCGTGACCCGGCGGCGCAGCGCGGGAACTACTTAGCCAGCCCGACGCGAACGACCGAGCCGAGCAGGCTGTCAACGCGCCCGTCCCGCCCCGGGCCGACACGCCGTGCCCGGGGGAGGGCCGGCGGGCGTGTCCCGCAGCGAAGGGCATTCCCCTGACCGCTGCAAGGCCTTCAGGTGTACTTGCGCGCGTCCTCGATCACCTTGCCGTCGTTGGGCAGGCTGCCGGTTGCCACGAGCTGCACGTCGCAGCGCAGCTTGGTCACGTCGCGCACGGTGGCGGCCACCGCGTCGGCCAGGCCCGCTGCGCCCGGCTCGGCGCACTCCACCTTCAAGGTCATGCGGTCGTTGGCCATCTCGCCTTCGACCACCAGTCGCGCGCGGCCGAGGCCGGCGTGTCGCTTGAGCACCTCGGCGATCTGGCTCGGGTGCACGAACATGCCGCGCACCTTGGCCGTCTGGTCGGCGCGGCCCATCCAGCCCTTGATGCGCTGGTTGGTGCGGCCGGTGGGGCACGGGCCCGCCAGCACGGCCGAGAGGTCGCCGGTGCCGAAGCGCACGAGCGGGTAGTCGGCGTGCAGCACGGTGACGACGACCTCGCCCACCTCGCCTTCGGGCACGACGTCGCCGGTGCCCGGGCGCACGATCTCGACGATGACGCCCTCGTCGACGACGAGGCCCTCGCGGGCCGCGGTCTCGTAGGCGATCGTGCCGACGTCGGCCGTGGCGTAGGCCTGGTAGCCCTCGACGCCGCGCTCGCGCAGCCAGTCGCGCAGGCTCGGCGGGAAGGCCTCGCCGCTGACGAGCGCCTTCTTCAGCGAGGGCAGCGCCACGCCGGTCTCGGCCGCCTTCTCGAGCAGGATGCGCAGGAAGCTCGGCGTGCCGGCATACGCGTCGGCGCGCAGCTCGGCGATCGCCTGCAGCTGCAGCTCGGTGTTGCCCACGCCGCCGGGGAACACGGTGCGGCCGATCGCCTGCGCGCCGTTGTCCATCATCCAGGCTCCCGGCGTCAGGTGGTAGCTGAAGCTGTTGTGCACGAGGTCGCCGGCGCGGAAGCCCGCGGCGTAGAGCGCGCGCGCCGTGCGCCAGTAGTCGCGGGCCGGGCCCTCGGGCTCGTAGATCGGGCCGGGCGACTGGTAGACGCGCGTGGCGGCGCGGCGCACGCCCATCGCGCGCCAGCCGATGGCCGAGAAGCCGCCGAACGGATCCCACGGGCTCGCGCCCGCGCTCCGCGTGGCCTGCTGGCGCTCGAGCAGCTCGCCCTTGCGCGTGACCGGCAGGCGCTGCAGGGCGGCGCGGCTCGTCACCGCGCGTGCGTCGATCCCGGCGAGCTTGCCGGCCAGGGCCGGCACGCCTTGCGCCGCGGCCACCTGCGCCGGCAGCGCGGCCATCAGCGCCGCCTCGCGGGCGGCCGGGTCGCGCGTTTCCAGCGCGTCGAAGAAGGCATCCGTTGCCGCGCTCATGCGAGCACCCCCAGTTCTCTCTGCAGTTTCTTGGTCAGGCTGCCGGACACCAGCGCGTGCGAGCGGCACACGAGCGCATCGAGGTCGTCGGCCGCGAGCGCGTGCCCGGGCTGCACCTGCACCCACTTCGCGCGCGCGAGGTAAGGAGCCGGGATCACGCCGGGGACGCCGGTCAGTTCGAGGAAGCGGTCGTCGTCGACCTTGAACGAGCACGTGGCGGCGAGGCCGTCCTCCAGCAGGAAGACGCAGAACATCTTGCCGCCGACGCTGAAGACGAGGTCGGCGCCCCACTTCACGTCCTCGGTGGCCGCCGTCAGCCCGGCGGCGAGCCGGCGCTGGCGTTCGAAGCCGGCGCCCGTGCGGCCCCGCGTGGCCATCAGTCCTCCTGCTCCCAGCGGGCGAGGCGCTTCTTCACCTCGTCGACGAGCTTGCGCTGCGCCGCCGCCGAGTTCACGACTTGCCGGTCCCACTCCGGCGTCAGCGCCAGCTTGCGCGCCAACTTCACGGCGATGCCGCCGCCCTCGACCGCGAGCTCGACCACGCGCTTGCCGCGCAGCTCGTACGCATTCCCGCGTTCGGCCAGCTTCAGGTCGCGCAGCGCCCGCTTCAACTGGACGAGCGCGTTCTCCGCGTTGAACGGCGGCGGCGCGAAGCCGAAGTCGGGTTCGTCAGGCATCCGCGGTCACCTTTGGCCCGTGGGCGCGTGGGGCACGGCCGCCAAGCGGCCGCCGCGGATCCGGCTTTGCCGTTCCGCTGGGGCCGCCCCCCTGGGGCGGAGGCGGCCGAAGGCCGCTTCGGGGGGGCTCACGACAACCACCGCTTGCGCCGCTTGTAGCTCTTCGCGTCGCGGAAGCTCTTGCGGTCTCCGCCGCCCATGCCGAGATAGAACTCCTTGACGTCCTCGTTCTCGCGCAGCGCCTTGGCCTCGCCGTCCATGACGATGCGGCCGTTCTCGAGGATGTAGCCGTAGTCGGCGTAGCGCAGCGCCATGTTGGTGTTCTGCTCGGCGAGCAGGAACGTCACGCGCTCCTTCGTGTTGAGATCCTTCACGATCTCGAACACCTCCTCGACGATCTGCGGCGCCAGGCCCATGCTCGGCTCGTCGAGCAGCACCATCTTCGGGTTGGCCATCAGCGCGCGGCCGATCGCGCACATCTGCTGCTCGCCGCCGGAGGTGTAGGCCGCCTGGCTCGTGCGGCGCGTCTTCAGGCGCGGGAAGTAGTTGTAGACCTTCTCCAGCGTCGCCGCGACCGCGGCCTTGCCGTCGCGCCGTGTGTAGGCGCCGGTGAGCAGGTTCTCCTCGATCGTCAGGTGGGCGAAGCAGTGCCGCCCTTCCATCACCTGGATCACGCCGCGGTCGACCATGGCCGAGGTGCTGAGCTTCTCGATGCGCTCGCCGCGCAGCTCGATGCTGCCCTTGGTGACCTCGCCGCGCTCGCCGGCCAGCAGGTTGCTCACGGCGCGCAGCGTCGTCGTCTTGCCGGCGCCGTTGCCGCCGAGCAGCGCCACCACGCCGCCCTCGGGCACCTTCAGGCTCACGCCCTTGAGCACCAGGATCACGTGGTTGTAGATGACCTCGATGCCGTTGACGTTGAGGAGGATGTTGCTCATTCGCCTGTCCTTGTCGGGAGGGTCGGCGCCGCCGCGAAGCTCGGGCGGTGCGCCGAGGAAAGCGGTGCGCACCCGGGATTCGCGGCGGCGCGGCCCTCCCGACAAGGGCCCCGCCGCCGGGGCCCTCGAGGGTCAGCGCGTCAGGCCTGGCAGTCCTTGGCGTCGCGGCGCTGGATCTTCTTCTCGGCCGCGTACTTGTCGGCCGCGGCCTTGATCATCGGCTTGATGATCGAGGCGTCGCTCTCCATCCAGTCCGACGAGAAGTTCCACTTGCTGCCGTCCCAGGTGTGCAGGCGGGCCCAGGTGGCGCCGCGGTGGTCGGCGCAGCTCGTGCTGATCGGCCGCATCACGCCCTTGAAGCCGAGCGCGTCGAGCTTGGCCTGGTCGAGCGCGAGGTTCTCGTAGCCCCAGCGCGCCTGCTCCGAGGACATCCACTTGCCCTTGCCGAAGCGGTCCTGGGCACGGCGCACGCCCTCGACGGCGAGCATCGCGGCGACGAGGCCGCGCATGTACAGCACCTGGCCCACTTCCTCCTTCGGCCCGGTGCCCTGGCCCTTGGCGTGCACCTTGTCGAGGATCTCCTTGACCACCGCAGATCCCGGCTCGGCGCCGTGCTGCAGCGCCAGCGCGTGGTAGCCCTTGGCCCCGTCGCCCACGTCCTTCACGTCCGGCTCGGCACCCGCCCACCACACGCCGTACATCTTGTCGCGCGGGTAGCCCGTGGCCACGGCCTCCTTGAGCGCGGTGCTGTTCATCACGCCCCAGCCCCACAGGAACACGTAGTCGGGCCGGTTCTGGCGGATCTGCAGCCAGGTCGCCTTCTGCTCGACGCCCGGATGTGCCACCGGCAGCAGCTGCAGGTCGAAGCCGTTGAGCTTGCTGCGCTCCTGCAGCAGCGCGATCGGCTCCTTGCCGTAGGGGCTGTCGTGGTAGACGAGGGCGACCTTCTTGCCCTTGAGCTTGTCGAAGCCGCCTTCCTTCTTCGCGATGTGCTGCACCAGCACGTCGGCGGCGTCCCAGTAGGTGCCGGTGAGCGGGAAGTTCCACTTGAACACCATGCCGTCGGTGCTCTCGCTGCGGCCGTAGCCGGCGGTGATCAGCGGGATCTTGTCGCCCGGGGCCTTCTCGGTCAGCGCGAACGTGATGCCGGTGGACAGCGGCTGGAACACCGTGGCGCCGCCGTTCTTGCCCTTCAGGCGCTCGTAGCACTCGACGCCGCGGTCGGTGGCGTAGCCGGTCTCGCACTCTTCCCAGCTGACCTTGACGCCGTTGATGCCGCCGCGCGCGTTCGTGAGCTTGAGGTAGTCGACATACCCGTTCGCGAACGGCACGCCGTTCGGCGCGTAGGCGCCGGTGCGGTAGACCAGCACCGGGAAGAACTGCTCCTTGGCCTGGGCCCAGGCGGCGCTGACGCCGGCGGCGGCGAGGGCCGCGGCGAGAGCGAGGGTACGAAACTTCATGTCTGCCTCCGAAGGGTGGGAAAGCGCACGCGTCCGTGCGGTAGGGGAACGTGAGGGTTAGAACGCGACCACGCGCCGGCGAGCCTCGGGGTTTACGCCGAGGCCCCGGGCCTCAATGGGGGAAGGGCCACAACCGCATCTTCTCCTTGCCGATCGACCACAGCCGCGCCAGCCCGTGCGGCTCGACGATGAGGAAGAAGACGATCAGCGCCCCGAAGATCATGAACTCGGCATGGGCCACGGCCGCCGTGCTGATCGTCATGCCGACGAGCGAGCCGGCCCATGGCAGGAACTGGTTCAGGAAGATCGGCAGCGCGACGATGAAGAAGGCGCCGAAGAAGCTGCCCATGATCGAGCCGAGGCCGCCGATGATGATCATGAACAGCAGCTGGAACGAGCGGTCGATCGAAAAGGCCGCCGGCTCCCACGAGCCCAGGTGCACGAAGCCCCACATCGCGCCGGCGACGCCGACGATGAAGCTCGAGACGGCGAAGGCGGTGAGCTTGGCGTAGACCGGCCGGATGCCGATGACCGACGCCGCCACGTCCATGTCGCGGATGGCCATCCACTCGCGCCCGATGTGGCTGCGCACGAGGTTCTTGGCGCCGATGCCGAACACGATCAGCACGCCCAGGCAGAACAGGTACTTCTGCACCGGCGTCTCGATCGGCAGCCCGAAGAAGGCGAGGTCCGACACCGACACCGAGCCCGAACTCGAGTTGTTGGTGAACCACTTGATGCGCAGGAAGGCCCAGTCCCAGAAGAACTGCGCCGCCAGCGTGGCCACGGCAAGGTACAGCCCCTTGATGCGCAGCGACGGGATGCCGAACAGCACCCCTGCGATCATCGCGAAGAAGCCGCCCGCCAGCAGCGCCACGATCAGAGGCACGCCCTCGATGCGCACGAACAGGTTGTAGGCGCCGTAGGCGCCCACGGCCATGAAGGCTCCCGTGCCCAGCGAGATCTGCCCGCAGTAGCCCACCAGGATGTTCAGGCCCAGCGCCGCCAGCGACAGGATGAGGAACGGGATCAGGATGGCCCGGAACAGGTAGTCGTCCTGCACCAGCAGCGGCACGCCGACGACGGCGAAGGCGAGCAGCAGCCCGATGCCGACGCGGTCCTGCAGGATCGGGAAGACCTGCTGGTCGGTGGTGTAGGTGGTCTTGAACTGACCGTTCTCGCGGTAGAGCATGTTCAGACCCGGTCGATGATCTTCTCGCCGAACAGGCCCTGCGGCCGGACCAGCAGCACGAACAGCACGAGCACGTAGCCGAACCAGATCTCGATGCCGCCACCGATCTGACTGCCGATGTAGACCTCGGACAGCTTCTCGCCCACGCCGATGATGAGCCCGCCGATGATGGCACCGGGCACGCTCGTCAGCCCGCCGAGGATGACGACCGGCAGCGCCTTCAGCGCCACTAGGCTGAGCGAGAACTGCACGCCGAGCTTGCTGCCCCAGATGATGCCGGCCACCAGCGCCGTGAAGCCGGCCACGCTCCAGACGATGACCCAGATGCGGTTCAGCGGGATGCCGATGCTCTGCGCCGCCTGGTGGTCGTCGGCCACGGCGCGCAGTGCACGCCCCGTGCCCGTGTACTGGAAGAACAGCGTCAGCACGATGACGAGCGCCGCCGCGATCGCCGCCGCGTACAGGTCCTCCTTGTTCACCAGCACGCCACCCTGGAACACGCTCTCGAGCAGGAACATCGGGTCCTTGGGCAGGCCGATGTCGATCTTGTAGATGTCGCTGCCGAAGAGCGTCTGGCCGAAGCCGTCCATGAAGTAGGTGATGCCCAGGGTCGCCATCAGCAGCGTGATGCCCTCCTGGTTCACGAGCCGGCCGAGCACCAGCTTCTCGATCAGCCAGGCCACGGCGATCATGAGCAGCATCGCGCCGACGAACGCGAGCAGGTTGGCCAGCACCTTGCTGTCGATCTTCAGCAGCTCATGGCCCCACTCCGAGAAGCGGGCCATCGCCAGCGCCGCGAACAGCACCATTGCGCCCTGCGCGAAGTTGAAGACGCCGCTGGCCTTGAAGATCAGCACGAAGCCGAGCGCCACCAGCGAATACAGCATGCCCGTCATCAGGCCGCCGATCAGGGTCTCGAGGAAGAATCCCATCGTGGGCCGCCTTCAGTGCGAGGTGCCGAGGTAGGCGCTGATCACCTCGGGGTTGGCGCGCACCTCGGCCGGCGTGCCGTCGCCGATCTTCTTGCCGTAGTCGAGCACCACCACGCGGTCCGAGATGTCCATCACCACGCCCATGTCGTGCTCGATCAGCACGATCGTCGTGCCGTACTCGTCGTTCACGTCCAGGATGAAGCGGCTCATGTCCTGCTTCTCCTCGACGTTCATGCCGGCCATCGGCTCGTCGAGCAGCAGCACCTGCGGCTCCATCGCCAGCGCGCGGCC
>Ga0073934_10003140_pt1 | contig 31464 bp, 34 predicted proteins | sample LarsenN4metaG_FD_76834 | JGI IMG/M metagenome (GOLD analysis project Ga0073934, IMG submission 76834) | Hot spring sediment bacterial and archeal communities from British Columbia, Canada, to study Microbial Dark Matter (Phase II) - Larsen... ...
GCGCCTCGAGCGGAACTGACCGCTCAAGGATTCGATTGGCGCCGTGCAACGACAGGGTGAGAACCGGCATGTTTGCTACCTCCTTTCCGGGCTACCGTTTCCGGGGCATCGGGCTCCGGAGCGGTGGCTGCAGCAAGAAAGCAGAAACAGACCGCGATCACCATGAAGAGTGCCGCCAGGATGGTCCGGGCGAGTTCCTTGAGGTCCTCGCTGTTCATCTTCGACTTGGAGTGGTGTTTTAAATCAGTGGGCAGGACGCCCGTTCGATGTCTCATGACATTTCCTTTCCGGGAGCGGATTCACGCCTCCCATGAAAGGAGCTTCCCTGTCGGGAGCGCGTGTTCCGCCCCCTGTTGGGGTTGTGTATCAGGCGGCCTTCGCAAGCGGCGCCGGTGGCAGTTTCTTGATCTCCAGTTTCGTGTAGCCTGCCTTTCCCTTCTTGCAGGACTGGTACACGAGCGGATACTCTTTCTTGACCTTCTTCGAATCGACATAATCGGAAGCGGCAATCATTGTTGTCGCCACCGCGATGCCGTCGTCGGTAACCCCGTGGAATGATCCGCCGAAGAACTCAATCAGCTCGTTCTTCATCGGCTCCAGCCGCTTTTCGAGGTCTTTTTTCTTCCGGTCGAGTTTTTCGTACTCGGTGATTCGGCACTCGATCTCGATCGGGATCTGCTGGTCGTTGTGAGATGTGCAGCCGCCGCGATATGAGCAGTAGCCGCAGAGAATTCCCGGCATGCTTTCCGCCGGCATTCTCCCGCCCTTTGCTTCGATCAGTTCCAGGCCCTTTTCGACGTAAAATCCGAAAAGTGTCATGTCCGGGGTAAAGGAGTTGAATTCCTGCTCCTCCCCTTTACTCAGATCGGCGGCCAAAATGCTCCCCCTGATCTCGATTCCCGGAAAACTGACCGCCAGGAGCCCCAGCTGGATATGGAGTTGCCCAATCCAGTTGCCATAAGGCTCCGTTGGTATGCCATCGGTCGTTTTGCATTCGATGATGTGGAGGGACCCGTCCTTGTGCTTGATCGCGAAGTCGAGGTGCGCTCCGATCGGATGAACCGGATGCTCGACTACGAGTTGGCGCGTGAAACAGGGTCCCGAGGCATCAGTGAATTCTTCCGGCAATACTTCCCGGAATCCCATCACCTCGAACCGTTCTGCCTGATCGATCTCGAAAATGTGCCCCCTTCTTTTCTGGCGCAGCTCCCTGGCTGTCGGTTTCGCAGGCGATTTCATCTTCAGTATCACCTTGCGATAGCAGCCGCAGATCTCGGAAGCCGTGGCCATCTCATTCCGGGGCCGGGAAAAGTCGTCGAGGCTCTTCGTGTTGCTCTTTTCGATCAACAGAAGCGCCTGGGTATTGAACGTGACGAGTTTGCTCATGTGTCGGTCTCCTTTAGTAAATTGCCCGGGGAGACGGACCACCCCCGCGAGGGAGGTCGTCTCCCTGACGGGGTAAATGGCGTGAGTGTCTACATGCAGGCGTAGGCGATGACCGCCGACGCCAGAATCGACGTCCCGATCATGAGTCCGGCGATGATGTTCTTGCAGGATATCTCGACTGGCGACTTCTCCGCTTTCATGTAGATTGTTCTGCCATTGGCGCATCTGATGGGTACGGTATTGGCTCTCATTTCGTGTCTCCTTTCGGGTTGCCCGGAAGAGGAGACACGTACCCTTGGAGGGAGACGTTATCTCCCCTTTGGGGTAGTTGATGGTGAATGTCAGGCCCGTCTGCGTTTGGCTGGTCTCCCGGTCACGAGGTACGTGCCGAAAAGGGTAACTTCCAGCATCCCTCCGCTCAGGTGCTCGTGATACTTCTCTTCCGGGAACGGCTTCATGACCTCCAGCCCATCTTCAAAGACGATGACCGGGATGGTTGAGACAGCGGGCTGTGATGAATGTTCCGGCTGCGGGAAAGGTATGACCTTGGCCGTTGCCGGTGCTGATGCGGTAATCCTGTTTTCGTCCCTCACCCTGGCGTTGTCGGAGCGGGTCATCTTCTTGAGTAGGGCGCTTGGGTCCTGATAGTCGATGTTCCCTTCCTTGAGCGCCTTGGTGATGAGGGCGGAAAACGACTGGTTACCGCTGGTGCATTCCGCGGGGTCGATGTCCGGTGTTTCTCCTTCCGCCAGCTTGGCGATCATCCTCTTCTCCAGGGTATAGGCAAGCTGAGCTTCCTGGATCGGCGAAGAGGTGAGATACCAGTAACGGCAGGGACGGACTTCCCCATAGATCATTCGGTGTATGTCGGCGGTGTTGACGCGCCGGATTCTTCCTTCCCCCTGTTCGGCCATCCTGGTGTTATCGGTGTAGTCGAACCACGTGAGATTGTTGAATTGGGAAAGGTTGAGTCCGGTCGCAACCCGGTGGTATGAGGCTATGACGACCTGGGCGGTGGTCTTTTCAAACCACGCGACCAGTCTGTCGGGTGCTACCGAGTCGGGGAGGACGTCGATGGACACGTTGGGAACGCTGTCGGCGATGATCCGCCTGAGCGGGCCGCGCATGTCGATCTTCTGCGTGTTGCCGGTATAGACCAGCAAGCGCTCTCCCCAGTTTTCAATCTGCCGGACGATGTTGACCAGCTCGGCTTCTTTTTCAAGCAGTTCATCGATTGGTTTTCTCCAAAGTGTTCCGAGGAGATCGCCACGCAAGCGGATCTCGTCATCGGCGTGCCTGAAGGTGTCGGACACCCGCAGGAAAGCCGCCGTTCTGACGCTTGCGGCGGGCATCTTGTCCTCGATCGGCAGTTCCGCGTCATCTATGATTTTGTCGATGGTCCTCATGCACTCTTCAACTTCCGCATGGGGAGCGCATTTGATTACTTCCCGTTCGACCGGAGGAAGATCATCGAAATCCTCCGAGTCGACATTCACGAAGTTCGGCAGGGTGTAGACCAGGGCTGCCGGTGAGATCCCCGCCGTGTCGTAGGTTTGCACCTTTTCCGAATCACGGTGGCGGTTTCTCTCGTCGGATTTCCTGACTTCCTTGAAGGCGCCGTACTTCGCCTGGAAGTCGGTGGCTGATTTCATGTCCCATCCCGCTTCCCTCATCTGCACCGGATTGATTCCCCAGAGCAGATTGTAGAGACTCTTCGCCATGCCGTTCGTGACGGTCGCGGTAAGACAGAGCACCCGCTTGGCGGAAGCAGCCAGACGGATAAATGCGGTTCCCTGATTGGACATCAGGTTGGCCGCATTGTGCGCCTCATCGAAGATGGCAAGGTCGAAGGGTATTCTCTTGAGAAAACGGATGTAGGGGAGCTGCTTGTTGTGTGATTTCACCTCCACTGACGTACCGTTCCGTTCGATGTCGGCGATCCATTGCCGGTAACGAAGGGGAGGCCGCTTATTCTCCGGGACATAGGTGTAGAGGACATCGCCGCAGACGGGGCAGTGTTCCTTGCTCCCCCTGGTGATTCTCTTCACCTCGGCCAGGCAGTTGAGGCAGCAGGTGGTGTACTTTGGTCCCTCCTTGGTCCGCACCAGCCTGGTTTTCGTGACCGGCACGAAATCCGGGTGCATGCGGAGCCGGGTGTAGGCGATCAGGTAGAGTCCTTTCGGCCGGGCGCGGCTGAGTTCCCGCAGCCGTTCCCAGGAATCGATCACGTGGACAGCGAAGCCCTCGTTTTCGTACTCCTTTGCCATCTGGGGGACGAGTTGCGGTTCCGTCACCATGATCGACCTTTTTGCGCCTGCGATATACTTCACCGCCTTGGCCATCCAGGTTTTCCCGGTGCCGGTGTTGGCCCGGATGCCGATTCCTTTCCTCCCTGAAGCAAACGCCTTCATGACCGCCTTCACCGCCTCCCGTTGGGGGGCTTTCAGGCCGATCTCCATCAATTCCTCAGCAAGGTAATCTTCGTCCTTGCCGATCTCGTGAAGGGGCTTGTAGATGGTGGTGAGCTTTTTGAGGAGGATCGTGGACAACTGGGAATTGAGTTCGACGTAATCGAAACCCAGGTCTCTCGCGGCCTTGACTTCGCCGGTTTTGTCCATGAGGAAGGTCTCAACGGTCGGTTTGTGGATGATTGTCGTCGTCTTGGTGCCGTCGCTGTAATCTTCGAACGTTTCCGGCTTTTCGATGAGCATGTACTTGGCCAGATAATGCGTCCCGTTGATGGTGACGCTTTCGATCTGGCTGTTCATGGCCGCTAACTGGACGGCATGGGCTGTTCTGAGGGTGGATACGGGCTGAATGCTGGTGTCGTAGCTGGCAGGGTATTCCTTGTCCAGCATTACCGTGATTGTCTTGTCCAGTCGCTCTTCACAGCTCTGATAGAACGAGCTCAAGTCCTTGCACTGGAGCATGGGTCTGGTCTTGGTTCCGCCTGCCTCGACCTCGATTGTTACGGTCGGGTTTTCGGCATAGGTCAGGATCAGATCCTTCCCGGTGTTGTCCAGATTGTCGTAGTTGTGATAGTAGGGTGATCGGTATGAGGAGGTTGGTTCGTTGCTGACATTCTTCCTGAGAAAAATGACCACCTGCCTGAAAGCCTCGTGTTCCTCCGATCTGTAGGCATACCGGTAGGTGAAGCTCCCGCGCAGAAGTTCGATCAATTTTCCCTTCAGCTCGTATCCCGGGATGATCAGGACCATGACCCCGCGTTTGGAAACCATGGGGGCGGCCTTTTCGATCCAGGTGATGAGCTCTCCGCCGTTTCGGTTGTATGGCGGATTCAGGAGGAGGATGTCGAACGATCCGGTGTTGGTGGTGTCGAAAAGTGAGGTGTTGAGTTTCTGGTCGATGCCGCGGATTTTTTTAAAGCGCTCCGCGTCCAGTTCCACGGCAAAGGAGGCAACGCCTGTGTTCTTGGCGCTCGCCTTGGTGGCGGCCTGTTTCGCATGGCGGACCATGCTTCCCAGGAACGCCCCTTCGCCTGCACACGGGTCGAAGATGGTGACCATCTTTTCGTGAACGCTCGTCCGGTCCCAGCCGAAATTGATGCTGACGACCTTCCTGACCAGCTCCACGTCGCGCGGGAAAGTGGGATAGAACCCCTTTGCCAGCTCGTTACCCTTGGTGCGGGAGTGGGTGTTGATTTTTTCAGTGAATTCCATGTCCGCTCCTCGTGAAAGGGGAGGTGACATGGCTATCCCTTGTTCGGGGAGGAGGCCAGGCCACCTACCCCTGTCGGGATAGATTGTTCTACTGCTTTTCTTCCTGTTTCACCTCGACGGTGATACCGGACGTGGTCTCAGGAAAGGCAAATCCGCCATATCTGATCCGGCTCCTAACTTCTTCCGGAACGTTCTCAATCAGGCGGCAGCACATCTTGTTGCCGATCTGGGGGGGCAGGAACTCCGCCATGTCGAACAGGGGGCGATACCAGTCCCGGTGCACGAACTGCTGCTGATCCAGGATGCGGGAGTAGATGGTGAAGCACTCCTCCATGTTGTTCCCGATAATAAGACGCCGCTGTTTGCCCGGAAGGATGTACAACCCCGAGTAGCCGTTATCCATCTTGCCGATAAGGCTCACCGGTCCTCCCACACTTATGCGGTTACTCTTTTTACCGGGGATTTCCAGCAGAGGGGACTCCTTGTCATAGAGGATCTGGGCAAAGGCCCGGACCTCCTGGGAGGGGCCGTAGGCGGACAACATAACGATGAGTCTGTCGTTGTCCAGGATCAGGTTGTTGCAGAAAATGGTTGCCGAGGCGCGTTGGCCCAGGAGTGAAATGGTTGGTTGCATGACTTCCTCCTATAGAGATGGGCTGAATGGCTGTATTACGCTGCCATCTTGAAGACCCATGCCTTGTTGGAGGGATGCCACCGGAAGCCTTTCGCTTTCAGGAACTCCTTGGAGGCCGTGTCCTGAAACGACGGCTTGGCATGTACCTCGCCGGCTTCCTCATTCGTCTCGAACGGGATGCGATGGGCAGTCAGGGCGGCAGTAATATCCGTCACTTTGTTTGCTGCCGAATCGCCTTTCTTCGTTTTCGCTTCCAGGGCTTTTACTGCGGCGGTCATCTTTTCAGAGGGAATCTCTTCGAGCTTCTTTACTCCCAGATAGGCGAGAAATTTGTCCCGATCGGCTCCCACCGTTTTGATGGTCTCCTTCAGCTCCAGCACCTGTTCTTTTGTGATGAACTTAGGCCCTGCCGATTGCTGCTGTTCCGGTTTGCCGGCAGGCTGCTGTACAGCTTCTCCCGTATCCAGCCACTCCCGGATAGATATCCCGTGCTCCTCGGTCAGTTTCCCGAAAAAACCATCGAAAATCTCTGTCCGGTCTTTGCTGGAGCAGGCGATGTGCCGTTCCTGGTCGACATCGAACACAAGCGTGAACTCGTAATCGAGGCCTTCCCGTTGTACCGGCGCCATGCCTACCTTTTTCGGAACCTTTTTCCCTTTTTCGTCTTCGACGAGGATGTACTCGGTCTTGCTGCGCATTGTCCCGATGATATGCATCGGCGACTGCAGCATGGCATCGACGAGGGAATTGTGCTTGGGGGTCGCTTCACGCCACCCGGCAAACTTGTTCCCTTTGGCCGATTCGCTTTTGGCGTCAACGAACTCCAGAATACCGCCGGTCCCCGCCCATGCGTGGGAAAGGGAGTCGATGATGAGAAGATCGTAGCCGAGCTTTTCCGCCTCCTTGATACCGCTGATGTATTTCTCAACAGTGAAGGGGGGCTTGATTACCGACACGTCGTAATCGCCCAGGTGAGCATACAACGACGCGCTCTCGTTTTCCGTGTCGAGCACAGCTATTTTCCCGTTTGGACCGACAATGCCGAATGCCAGCTTGAGGGCGGACATCGTTTTGCCGGAACCTGCGGGGCCACACATACCGATACGGGCTTTCGCTCTTTTTCTGACTGCTTTTTGAAACATGGTCCTATCTCCTTTCTGTCGGTTTTGCCTGACAGAGGAGACGGACCACCCCGCAGGGGTCAGTTGTCTCTCCCCTGTCAGGCTGATTGAGTTGTGATGTTACGTGTCAGTAAGCCGGGTCAGAACGGGTCGTCTCCTTCGGGAAAGCCAGGTCCTTCATGGGACTGTCCGGCTTCCTCCTGATTCGAGCCATCTTTGCGTGACAGCATCTGCATCTTCTCACCGACGATTTCCGTGGTGTAACGATCCTTGCCGTCCTTGTCCTGCCATTTCCTGGTTTGGAGCCGGCCTTCGATGTACACCGTCTTTCCCTTACCCAGGTATTCGCCGGCAATTTCCGCCAGGCGTCCCCAGAGGGTGACATTGTGCCATTCGGTCCGCTCCTCCCATTCTCCATCTTTGTTTTTGAACTTCTCCGATGTCGCAAGAGAGAAACTTGCGACCGCCGTTCCGGATGCCGTGTAACGTACCTCCGGGTCTTTTCCCAGGTTCCCTATTAAGAGCACCTTGTTCAAACTTGCCATGACTGCCTCCCTGTTGGTGATTTTCCCGAACATGGAGACGGTCACCGATCCCGTATGGGGGGAGGTGTAGTCTCCCGGTCGGGATTGGTAAAATGCCCGCCGCTGATAAGGCTTGTCGCGGGTTTGGGGTACAAAAAAACCCGTTTCAGCGCGATTGCCGAAACAGGTCTGTAAGGGGTTTCAAGAAATGAAAAAGGCGCTGGCCTTGTTCAGGGCACACCTATGGTTTGATTATTTACTGTCGCCTTTGCCCAAGGTCGACACATTGATTACGTTTCACCGGAAAAGGGGCGAAAAGCGCGCCGGACTCTCCCTGAATGTTATCCCATGCCTGGGTATTTTCTTCTCTGGGCTGTCCAGAAAAGTTTATCCGGGGGCAGTGAAGCCCTCGCGGAGTCTCTTTCGGTGAAAGAGTCTAAAATATGACTCTTTTTTACCAGATTTGAACATTACCGTCAAGCTTTTAGCTTGCATAACTAATTGTATTTCAAATAGTTTCTGGTTGTTTCACTGCTATTTTCTCAGGCAATTCTTCTATCGACTATTACCGCTGTCCCTTCCTTGCCGAACGCGTTTACACTGTCGCCAAGTAACGGGTGGTCGAGAAAGTTGCCGCTAGGAGGGTTATTGCCGCACTTTAGGCGAGCCCCTTGGTTTTTTCCCATCTGAGAGGGTCACTGCAACACTTTTCGCGGCCATTCCAGCCTTCATGTTCTGACGGTTGCATTCAATACGCTGAGAAATACCACTACAATGCCAAGGGCAAGATTAAACTTGACCAAATTGAGCGATAGTTTTTGTAAAGATGTTTTTTGGATGCCTTCAAATTTCGCGATTTTTTGCGTTAAGATAAGGCCTCTATAAAAATGAATCGTAATCATTACTAAAACAACAACGTATTTTACCAGCATCGGCAAGTTCGGCTGGAATACTGAAATATCCTTCGTGTAACCTGCGAGGATAATTCCAGTAATGACCAGCAGCAGAATGGAATAGTTCGCGATCGGCGTAAACCTCTTTGAAATCTCTCCCATCATTTTGCCTGCCTCTGTCCCCAGTACAAACCTGCTTGAGGGCAGTGCCACGGCTAATATGAACACAATGCCACCTATCCATACAACAGTTGCAGATATGTGCAGCCACATGATCAGTATCGACAGCCCTTCTTTCATTTTATCCTCCATAGAATTCACTGGTTAAGTTGAGGAGACAGACCCCTAGTCTGCCTCCTCCTGGTCAAGCTTTACTTGCCCTTTGTGCCGGAATTACAACCGCATCCACAAGAGCCCTTTACTTCTTTCTTGTCTGCAGGCTGTTCCGTCACGACCGCGCCATTGGTTTCTTCAGCGACTTTTCCCATGGTTATCACCTCCTTTCTTATTTAGAACATGCGCACTAACTTAAATACTTGCGCAAAAAAATATCTCATCCTTTGGAGGAGCAATCTCCCGGTTTCTTTGGGGCAGTCTGCCCGCCAGAACAACCACAGGTGCATATCCGATTGAGCCGTTTTCGGCATTCCTCCAAAGCCTCCTTGTTCAATGAGTAATATATCCAGTAACCTTGCCTTTCGTCCTTTACAAGATCGGCAGACTTCAGTACCCGGAGATGCTGCGACACCGCTGACTGGGTTATCCCCAGTTTCTCCGCAATCGCATTAACACTCATGGCTTCTTTTTTGAGAAGTTCAATGATGTCAATTCGCTTGTCAACAGCGAGTAATTTGAAAAGTTCAGCAGATTCCTTCACTTTTTTGACCGATCCTTATAAGTAGATGCTAAGATACTTATAGATAATTCTTCCCATGATGTCAAGGTGAAATTTAAAAATCCCACTTATCAAATAATGCAAGATATCCATTGAAAATATTGGCATGAGATGATATTAGAATATCCGAATATGAAATTTGAGGTGGCTATGGATATTGATACAGCGAATGAATGTGCAAAGGCAATGAAGGCCTTGGCTCATCCGACCCGTCTCCAGATCGTCAGTGAACTGCTGAACGGCACCAAATGCGTCACCGACATCGAAGACATTCTGCCCGCATCACAGTCGAACATTTCTCAGCATCTGACGGTCCTCCGTAACGCCAACCTCGTCGATTTCGTGCAGGATGGCTCACAGCGCTGCTATTACCTGTGTCGTCCACGTCTTGTGAAAGAAATTGTTGCCTTGCTTGCTGAGAATGAAGCTGTGGTTCGGAGGAGTAAGAAAGACATTGATCAGGAGAAACAGTTATCAGGGCACTTGTGTGGGGCATCCTGTGGACGATAAGCTTCTATCTCCGCTCTTCGAGCACGATCACGAAAGCCTGCCGGTATTTCTTCCTCAAAATATGCTGGAAGCGGCAAGAGTACAGAAACGTCTGCCGCTCTTGAAGGTCCCTGCCGGGTGTCTGCTGGATTTTGACGGTGAACTGCTTGACTGCCTGATCTCAACCGGCCGGGTTGATTTGGAGTCTGCCTGGCCGTGTTTTCATACACGTCTGTATCGCTGGTCCGTTGATGGCAAGGAATATGGGATTGTAGGAGGCACCATTGGCGCTCCCTTCGCGGTGCTCGTAGCCGAGGAGCTCTTTGCCCTGGGTTGCAAAGCACTCGTCAGTATCTCTTCGGCTGGGCTGATCGCTGAAAATCTGCAGTCTCCTTTGTTCTTGTTGATAGAACGGGCATTGCGCGATGAAGGGACAAGCTACCACTATCTGCCGCCAGAGCGATTCGCCCTGGCCTCTCCCCCTCTCGTTGAGGCTGTTGCACTGCGGCTGGCTGACGTAGCCTTGCCTTTCAGCCGGGGAAGTTCCTGGACGACCGACGCTCCATTCCGCGAGACATCGGAAATGATCACTGCAAGACGGGAAGAAGGCATCATTGCCGTGGAAATGGAAGCGGCAGCGCTTCTCGCCATGGGAGCCTCCCTCACCAAGCCGGTCGTTTGTCTGGCCCATATAACCAACACCATGGCGACCAGGAAAGATGATTTTGAGAAGGGAGGCGATCCCGGGACACTTCAGGCGCTTGAGATCTGCGCCCTTACGCTTAAAACTACCTTGGAATTCGCAGAAGGAGGGAAGCATGAAAGTCCGTGACAGTGGCATGCCTGAAGAAGAGATGTGGTCCGAATTTTTCGACCCAGATAAGATACTGCGTACCTTTGGTCTTGACCGGGGAGTTAAGGATATCGTGGAGTTCGGTTGCGGCTACGGGACCTTCACCCTTGCAGCGGCAAAACTGGCGACAGGGACCGTTCACGCCCTGGATATTGAACCGGAGATGGTGGAAGCGGTCCGGGAGAAGTGTTGTCAGACTGGTATCGACAACGTCCGTGCGGCCGTGCGCGATTTCGTGGCAGAGGGGGCCGGCCTTCCATTCGATTCCATTGATGCGGCACTCCTTTTCAATATCCTCCACCATGAAGAGCCGGTAGCTCTGATGAAGGAAGCGTTCCGAATTCTCAAGACAGGCGGGCGCTTGGCTGTCATTCACTGGAACTATGATGCCACCACACCCCGCGGCCCGGCCATGGAAATACGTCCGCGTCCAGAGCAGTGCATAGCCTGGGGGCGAGCGGCCGGATTCACTTTCGACGAGAGGGAACGATTCGACCTGCCGCCGTACCATTACGGGTTGCTGTTCAGGAAACCCTTTTCCTGATGCAGCGGTAGCTGTCCGTGAGACAGCACGGATATTTTTTATGACCAGAAATGCCGTCTTTGATGACAACGCCGCAGTATACGACTCTTGGTTTGAGGAAAACCGCCCGCTCTATCAGGCCGAGCTTGAGGCGGTAAAAGGCTCCATTCCTTCCGAAGGCATGGGAGTGGAGATCGGCGTGGGTACCGGGCGGTTCGCGGCGCCCCTTGGCATCACTATCGGGGTGGAACCCTCGCCCAGGATGGTGGCATTGGCAAGGCAGCGCGGTGTCGAAGTACTGGAAGGGGTTGCGGAAGCCCTCCCTTTTGCCGACGGGGTGTTTGACTTCGCCCTGATGGTAACGGTCGTCTGTTTTCTTGACGATGTTACCCAAGCTTTTCGCGAAGCATACCGTATTCTCAACCTACAAGGGGTACTCATCGTTGGTTTCATCGACCGGGACAGCGAGCTTGGGCGGCGGTACAGCCAGAGGAAAGAACAGAGCAGATTCTACCGAGGGGCCACATTCTATTCCGTTGCTGAACTGGAAACACGCCTGACCGAGGCCGGTTTTGCCGGTTTCAACTACCGGCAGACCCTATTCCCGGGTCAGACTGCAGATCAGCCTGTAGCGGAAGGGTATGGTATAGGAAGCTTTGTAGTAGTACGAGCTATCAAAATAGGGGAGGGGATCAGTGATGAAGGTGGGAATCATCCGGTGTCAGCTGACTGAGGATATGTGCCCGGGGAACACCGATTTCAAGGTTGCCAGCGAAGGGAAGCTGGGTTTCGCTGAAACCGGTCCGGTAGAGATCATCGGCTTTCTTTCCTGCGGCGGCTGCTCCGGGAAAAAGGCGGTCACCAGGGCCAAGTTGATGGTTGACCGGGGGGCAGAGGCAATCGTCTTCGCCTCCTGCATGAAAAACGGCAACCCCATCGGCTACCCCTGTCCGCATTTTGCTGCCATCAAGGGGGCTGTCGAGAAAAAACTCGGTCCGGAGATGAAGATCATCGACTGGACCCACTAGGCGAATCCCATGACCTTCGCGGAACTGCAAGCCTCGTTGGTGGTGTTTGGCCTTGGGGAACGGGCAACGCTCAAGGAGATCAAGGCCCGCCATCGGGAACTGGTGAAACGGTATCACCCCGATGCTGGGGGCACACATGATCCGGAACAGATTAGGAAGATAAATGCGGCCTATCGGGTGCTCCTTGGCTATGCCGAATCGTACCGCTTTTCCTTTGCCGAGGAAGAATTTTACGAACAGAACCCTGAAGCGCGGCTCAGGCGTCAGTTCATGGACGATCCACTGTGGGGAAAAGGATAAGAACTATGTCGGGTAACACTGAGATTCGCCCGAATTCTTTTTCGGTGTCCAAATTGTTGAGGCAATCGTCGCCAGCCCAACATTAGGAAGAGATTTTGACTAATTCAGACTACATTCGTTTTGGTGCTTTTGCCGTCATGTTTGTTATCATGGCCTGTTGGGAGGTATTGGCGCCTCGCCGACCCCTAGTTGCATCAAAAGCTGTTCGTTGGTTCAGCAACTTGGGAGTATTGGCAATTGATATCGTTCTTGTCAGGTTGCTTTTTACAGTGCTTCCAATTGCAATGGCCGAGAAGGTACAAGCCGCAGACTGGGGGATGCTGAATATCGTTGCGCTGCCCTACTGGCTGAAGATTCTGATCGGCATAATTCTTCTCGATTTCAGCATTTATCTCCAGCACGTGATGCTCCACGCTGTCCCGGTCTTCTGGCGGCTGCACATGATGCACCATGCCGATGTGGATTTCGACTTTACTACCGGCGTACGTTTCCATCCCATTGAAATTTTGCTCTCAATGGCCATCAAGCTGGCCGCGGTTGCCGTAATCGGGCCGACGCCGTTGGCCGTCCTGCTCTTTGAGGTTTTCCTCAACGCCACCTCCATGTTTAACCATGGAAATGTCCGCCTGCCCCTGGCCGCTGACAGGTTCCTCCGCCTTGTTGTCGTGACGCCGGAAATGCACCGAGTCCACCATTCAGTCATTCCAAAGGAGACCAACAGTAACTTCGGCTTCAATTTCCCGTGGTGGGATCGCATTGCAGGGACTTGCCGTGCTCAGCCTCAAGCGGGGCATGAAGGCATGACGATTGGCCTTATCCAGTTTCAAGGAATTACAAGGCAGACGCTTGTCTGGATGCTTCTGCTGCCGTTTCGTGGCAAAGGAGGGGGATACCCTTCCTGACCCTCTCCTTTGATCATCCATTAGTTTCGAGTTTTCTTGCCACTTAATCCCACAGAGAAGGGGGCAGACTGGCTGGCCCCTTCTCTGTGAACTGTTCAGGCGATAGCTCCCTCAACAGCTGCCGCCTGTTCAGAGCGGCTAGAAGCCTTCTTTTCGACCTGCTTTTTCTGACCTTCTTCACGTGGTTCCTTGGCCAGAGGGTTGCTGAAACCTTTTGGCGGCTTGTAGGTGTACCCCATCAAGCCGCACATCTCCGCATTCAGGAGGTTGATATCCTCCTTGATCCTCTGGCTCCGCTCGATAAATTCCTGAGCCTTGTCAAACGTGATCACCTTGATCCGTCCCATGTTCATCCGAAGTTGGTAGAGATAATAGTCGAGCGAGTTGAGGATGTTGATGAAATCTCCCTGATCCAGGGTACGCTTGGAGATGACATCGATGTCGTCCCGTTTTGCCTTCTCCAGCTTTCTTTCCTGCCAGGCATCGTGTTTCGAGATGCGGTCATTGCCCTGGCTTCCCTTGCCATTGTTCTTTTCGTCTGCCATGTTCACTCCTTTCTTGGTTAACTTCTTCCGGTAGCCCTGCGGGCCACCCCTGTTCCAAAGCGGCCTGCCAGTTCTGAGAAGACCGTGTCATCGAATCTCTTCATCGTAAGGACCAGCATTTCGATTGCGTTCATTTCGTTCACGACGTTGGCGTATCCCTGTTGCGCCGTGGTCAGAAGTACCCTTGTCCTGTTGGTCAGCTGATCGACGTTTTTCATCCCGTCAAACAGCAACGCGAGCTGACAGCTGCTGGGGCTGGCACCTGCCTTATTGTCTTTGTTCTGCGACTGAATCTGGGCGGAGAGGTTTTGCAGCTGGGTCGCCTCTTGCAGGAGGTCCAGCAGCATGTAGTAGGCGAATGCCCTGGCGGTCACCGCGGAGAGCTTGCCGATCACCTCTCCCTCGGTATTGGTGGCGATGGCGGTTTTCAGCACGAGGCTGATGGAGAGGGGAGTTGCGTTGAGAAACGGCACGTCGTTGGCCGTGTCGAGGGTCTGTTTTGCTTTCATCTTCGTCGATATCGTCTGCATCCGGATTGAGACGTATTGCATGAGATTCGCGTTGGCGTCCGTTATGGTGCTGCATACTCCGGATGAATCCTTCCCCTGGGCCGAGCCGTCGATGAAGGTATCGAAATCGGTATTCTTGTCGCAGGGGGGGATGTAACTGGCGACATAGGTGCTGTTCGTCGTGGTGGGAGACTGCACCACCACATCGCCGATGAACCCCCGGATGAGCTTCACGTAGTTGGCGTTCATACCTTTCTTGGTGGCCAGGTTGTCGAGGACCGAGCCACCGCCAAAGATATCGGTGATGTCGCTGGGACAACCTGCCGTACCTCCCTGGGATGCCTGGGCAACGGCGTTGCCGACCGGTGGCGCGTTCCCCATGGCGGAATTCATCACCGCCGTAAGGTTTGTTTTCGAGGTCTGATAGAGATCATTGACGCCGCTCGATACCATGAAGTCGTTCATGGAATTGCTCATCTCGTTTTTCACGCTTTGGCTCATGATCGGCGAGAAGGGTTCGGATGCGACGGCGACGAGGGCTTTTGCCGCCTTGCAGTCGTTCAACTGGATATTGTTCAGGCGGTCCGCGATCGCCTCCAGGGACTTGATGGTGTCCGATACCTGTGGCGCCAGGGTCTTCATGGCAATGTCGAAGGCTGCTGCCGGCGCTGCCGACAGAATCCGCTGCAACTTCTGGACGAGGTAATCGACATTCATGAAGCTGAAGCCCCCCAGAAAGGCATCGATACCGCCGCAGCCGCTCTTGATCGAGGGCATGGTGACGGTGACCGGGTAGTCGGTGCCATTGGGCCAGCGGGCGGAAAAGCTGCCGCCGGTATAGTAGCCGCGCTTTGCCCCCTCGTAGTAGCTGGGGGAGGTCGAGGTTTTCTGGGTCATCCAGTCATCGACCCAGCCGCTCCATGACAGTGCGGGCATTGTGGCTATCGAAAGGGCGAGGGTTGCTGCAATAGTTTTCTTTGCTGTTTGTCGTTTCACTGCTGAATCACCTCCTTTCAACGGTTGCTTGAAGTCTTTTGTTCCAGACCCATCACTACCTGTCGGGGTTCGACGGCCTCTTTTTGACATCGAAGCCACCTCCTTTCTGGAAGTCATACAGGCTGAACTCCTCCGGAGTAATCTCGCCTTTCAGCAGGCGCACCGCCCGATAGGTCTTGTCCTCGATCTCCTCGGCAGTTATCAGTCCGCTTGAGACCGGGAAGGAATTCCGGTTGCCTTTCTGGATCAGGATCATCGTCGGAGTTACCTCGACGCCGAACCTTCCGGCCAGCCCGGGATTCTCCTCGATGTTGATCTTTTTTACCTGCCAGCCGGTGGAGTTGGTGAACCAGTCGATGATTGGCTGTTGCTGCTGGCAGTAGCCGCAATCGGACTTGTAGAAATAGATGAGGGCAAACTCTTCCCGGTTGTCACGGAGTTTCCGGTTCTTTTCCTCCTGGATCTGGTTGACGCGGCTGAGATTGCCGGGAGTGGCGATCGGGTAATCTTTCGCGGTAGTCAGCTCCGGGTATTTCTGCCAAACGTACTGGGCGACGTTCGTGAACGCCAGGGCCTTCTTCCGGGCGATTTCCTGGACCTCGTAGTAATCCTTGACGTTCCCCTCGGACGGATTCTGCACCGCTTTCCTTTTCAGACCTTCTGCGAACTTCTCAAAGTCGTCCGGGTGCATGTTCCAGATCTCGTCATAGGAGTAGTCCGAAAGCGCTGGCGTTCTCTTTGCCTTTGCCTTTTTCGGGGACTTATCCTTTTCCTTCTTTTTCTCAGGCTCTTTTTGATACCACCACCAGCCTGTCCCTGAATCGGAGTAGTAACCGGCTCCGGCTGTGGCGGATACGGAGACAAGCAGCAGGGCCGCAATCACAAGACGCACGTTTCGACCTCCTCCTGTTTCGGCTTAATATCCTTGACCATCTTTTTCAGCAGGGGAGATTTCTGCATCTCCAGGGTTGCGCTGCTTATCCCGAAGGCTCTCGCCCTGAAGGGGACGAGGAGTGAATTAATCCCTTTTCCGGCACTGGTCACGATAGTTGCTTTTGTCGTATAATGCTTTTCAGACACGTACTCCGTGGCGATGGCGTCTTTAACCCTGCTGAGTTCCCGCACAAAGGTATAGAGCAGATTCCTCTTCGTTGCTTCATCGGCATCGGCAGCAAGCATATCCGGGTCCAATCCGCTCACCTCCTTGACGGCTGCCCACAGCCCTTCAGGATTTGCGAAGACATGGCCAGACGCTGTCGATACCGCAGACCAGCGCAGACCCTTGGATGTTGCTTCCAGCTGATTGATCCTTTTCTTGACCGCTGAGAGGATTGCATCGGCATCAAACCATGACGGCAGCTCCAGCGCTTCCAGGTCGGGGAGCTCCTGCGTTTCCAATGCTCCCATGGGGTGGTCTCGTATTTCCTCGGGAGGCGTACCATTCTTGGCAACCGGCTTTTGCGTGACCTCCTGACGTTCAGGTTTCCGGGGCTGAATATCTTCGTTTTTGTCCGACGTCTTATCCCGTTCAACCGCCTCACCGACAAGCACTGCCAGTTCCTCTTTACGCACGTCCTGGTCGCACTGCTTGAGCATTTTCGTCAGAGGATATTCCGCCTTGAGCAGGTGGTGTTCCCTGATGATTTTGTCCAGTTCGTCCCGGTTCGACAGAGAGGCGTATTCCGTAAACCCGTTGAGGATGATTGCCGAAATGATCGGGTGATCCACGGTGGAGTACATCCTGTCGTGGTAGGACGGTATCTTGCCGATGTCATGGCCGAGAGAGACGATGAAGATGTCCGGCAGCATGACATCCTGGTTGACCTTGGCCGCAAATTTCCTCGCCACCTGGATGGTATGCAGATAGAGCGGGATCGTGGCCAGCATGGAGAATGTTTCCTTGGAATATTTTTTTTCCGCTTCAAGCGGGTTCATATTCACTACTGACGGGCAATCTCCTTCCTCATCGAGCAGCTTCAGAAGCTTGACGATTACCGTTCGCCGGTCGCCTTTAATGGTGCGGCGCTTCTCTATCATTTCGGAGAAAAACCGCTCGATCTCCCAGTGTTTGAAAGTCGGGCGGGGTAAAGGGACAGCAGCCTGTTCCGTTTCCGATTCTCGCCAGAGTTTTGCAATCTCCCGGAAGTCGACAACATTTCCGCCTAACGCCGCTTTGTTCCAGGTCCGGCTCACCTCGGCCAGGGTTTTTTTCTCGATCATTTCGTGGATGGGCTCCCCGACGAGCTCGCCGTCTCCAATCTGGCGGAAAAAGTTCCTGGCCGCATAGACCACGAGTCCGGTCCCGATAATGCTCGTTGCGAGGAACAACCCATTCATGGATTGTCCGTTTCATTCCGGGAACGGTAGTCATTGAACGAGGAGATGACAGCCGGTGCTTCCGGGAAGATGATCTTGAGCTTGGGATTCGGGGCATCGAGGGTGGTTCCCTTGAACCTTCCCGAATAGGTAAGCATGTAGAACTCCCGGGGCTGGAGACCCAGAATATCCTGTACCTTGAGAATGTCCTGTTCCACCTCCCGGGTCGTTACCTGGTTCGACCCGAAGATCCCGGTCAGGACGTTTCGCACCCCGAAGTGTTTGACGACGTATTCGCTTGTCTCCGCGTCGGAGCAGCGCATGAAAATCTTCGTATTGGTGTTGTCGAGTATGCTCTTGCCGAACTCCTCGCCCACGACCGCGTAGACCTGGTTCACCGACTGGGCGAAGGCGGTCACCATTACGTCCGCAGACCCTGCCTTCGCGAAAAGGTCCTCAACGCCTTGGTAAAACAGGCTTTGGGCTTCGTCAATGTAGACGGAGAGCGGGGGATCAACCCTCTGCTTGTTTGCAAGATACACACTGCCGATGAAAGACTGGATCATCGAGAGGAGGACTTTGCCGAGGGTGGCCGCGGCCTCGCGGGTTATCATCGTCCCGGTGTGGACAACGAGGATTACGCGCTTCCCTTCCTCCAGGCGCTTGATGAAGCGGTTGGAGTCGGCCTGGCCGATGATCTTGCCGATGTTGCCGGAGGAGAGTTCCATCAAGGCCGTCCTGAGCGTCGATGAGACCTTCGCGTAGTATTCCATGGGGGACTTGAGTATGTCCTCCAGCATCCCGGCCGTCAGGTCCGCCTCATGGCTGCCGATCCGCCGCAGGGCGTTCATCGTCTCCTCCAGGGCGTCCCGGCGAATGCTTTGCCGTATGGTGTCGATGTTCATGACCGGCAGGCGTCCTTCCTCCGTGGCCAAAAGGATGTTGGCGGTGATGACGGCGGTGGTGATCTCCTTTGCTATGTTGCGGTAGAACGGCTCCTTCCCGCCCTGGATGCCGGAGATGATGTGGCCGACCAGTTCATCGATCATGAAATAGAAGGCCATCGGGTCAACCACGGACGAGTACTCCGGAAAGATGGGAGTCACGAGCATCAGTTCGTCGAGACGCCCCGCGCTGCGCGCCACGTCGAAGATCTTCGTGAATATCTGCTGGTCACCCTTGGGGTCGAAATAGACGACCGAATATCCCTTGTTGATGTCCTGTTCGATAAGGTTCTCGCAGAGTCTCGTTTTGCCGACACCGGTCGTGCCGAACACGAACATGTGCCGTTTCCGGTAGGAGTCGGGGATGGACAGGGGGACGATCTTTGTCGGGTGCTCCATGTTGACCCCGGTTCCGATATGGGTCAGTGGTTCATCATTTGGACGCTTGCGAAATGAAAACATTCAGGTGTTCTCCCAGTTCCTTTCCGACATAGTTGATCGCCTCCTTGGGGAGGCGGGCAGGGGTTACGATGTCGCTGAAGCCTCCGGCGATCCGGCGACGGCATACGATGCCAGCTACCGATGTCCGCTCCGTTAATAACAGTGCGGGAAGCTCCTTCGTGATCCGGCTGAGGCGAATGCGGACATGGGCCGACCTTCCGTTGACGACGATCGGGAGAACGCTCGAAATGAAAAACTCCCGTACATCGCCGATACGGTAGCGACCTCTTTCATGGAGAGGCTGGTAGCGCACCGGACATTCGCCGGCCAGGATCAGGTGACTGAAAACATCGGCGATCTCCAGGGCGACGTACAGCGTGCCGTCTTCGGCGATCCGGGAAATTTCTCCGGCGACGTTCTTCCCACGCAGTTCCTTCAGCTCCTCGGCTTCGCGCATGACTTGCCGCTTTTGCAGTTCCAGTTCGACATGGTGGATGATGAAACGACGCACTTTGCGTTTGATAACCGCCGTGGAGAGCTCAATCGGTTCCCCCTGGTTCGGGAACACGGTTATCTCCAGTCTGTCCTCGATTCTGACGGCGATGTTCATTTGCAGGGCAACGGTCAATGCTCGGGTAATTGCGAACTTGATGACCTCCATCGCTTCGGCTTCCCGAAGCCCGTATTTTGTCAGGAGGTCAGCGGGGAGCATGGCTAAAAACCACTTCCAAGGGCGAGTCTTCTTGAGAACCGGTGGCAATTGCCACCTGACTTTGTTCCTGCTGGAGCCGCTGGGACGTTACCGGTTCCCGGCTCATCAGCCGGGCGATCCGGGATGCGTACCTGTTTCGTTTCGACGGGGTGCGCGAGTTGTAGCAACCAACCGCGGCCCACGTGTAGCCATAGTCCAGGACGCACTGGGCGAGCACCCAGGCCCCGACCTTGACATTTGTGCAAGGATCGGCGAGCGCTTCCCAGGGGATGCCCATCTTTCGCAGTGTCGGCGCCCATGAAGAGTTGATCTGCATGAGACCGAAGTCGTAGCTCCCATTGGTGTTGTAGTTAACGGCAGCAGGGTTGAAGTTGCTTTCTCCCTTGGAGATGGTCCAAAGGAGCCTGGGGGCGATGCTGTACATGGCTCCCGCTTCCCCATAGCAGAAGGCGTTTGCCGAACCGCCGTAACCGAGAATGGATCCCAAGAGCATTGCCAGGATGAATCCACGCATAATCCCCCCATGTATATAATCACGAGGGGGGGAAGGTGTTCTGGGGCGTATTCGAAAAAAATATTGCCAAGGAGCAATTAGTTGCCTCATTGGCATCTATGGCATGTAATGGATATCGTGAATATTTGCTGGTGATATTCGGGAGCTTACTTACGGGGACAGACTGGACTTTCAGGTTTGGATTTATGTCGTGTTACCCAAACGACTGCTCGGGTGGCACATGTCACCGAATCTCATCCGGACAGGGGCAACAGCAGCCTGATCTATCTGGGGCCGGGGCGCTCTGGCGTCTACCGGATTAGCCCGCAGCATCTGCTCAAAGAAGTTATTGAGCCCCTAGGATTCAATGTTTTGATTGTCACTCCGGGTGTTGGTTTTCATGTGCCGATACCGTTGTCGCTGGCTGTGATCTTGGGGACGTTGATGATGGCAATTCTTGTTTCAGCCATTGCCGGCAAGACTGCGGTGAAGGTGCCTGAAAATATTTGAAGGGGAATAACTCCTTGACGTGTACCCGAGTAAATTTGTATGTTAATGAAAATGAAAACGGTATGAGATTGTCGATGAAATCCTTTTTATCACTCAAAAAATATATCGGAGGTGTATTCCTCTTTTTCTTTCTGTTCTCTGCCAATGTGTTGCTGTACAGCTCTCATTTCATCGAGGAGTTCGGTCATGACAACCATACCCTAGTCAACCATGCCGGCAACAGCGATTCATCAATCTCCTCAACAATGGTTGTCGCAAATCACCAGCACGAGGGAGAGCAGGGTGCGCATCACGAGGATGGTGAATCCTGTTGTGACAGCCACTCACATGTTTCCATCCCCTATCAACCAATTTCTTACACGCACTCTCCTCGCCTGATTACTCACCTGACAGGCGAACCTTTCAGATTCATCCCTGAAGTTTATCTGGATAAATTTATTCCCCCGCAAAACCTCTCCTGACGGCTAGCACGCCATAGGTGCGTCCGGAAAACGCTCTAACTGCGTTTTTCTTTGCACAACTGCGTTCAGCCACCAACCTTTTTTACCACATAAATCCGTAATCGTGCCGAATGCCATCGCAGGAGCTCATGATTGCCCAGACATTCCTGTATCCGTGTCCCCCTGTTTCTAATCAGTCGGAGCGATACGGTTGGCAGTGGCGGGCACGACTGCGTCTATGGGCAATTGCCCATTACCTAACATGTACCGTTGGAGGAACAAATTGAGACAAGAATTTTTAAAACCAGTAACAACAGCATTAGCGGTGGCTGCGCTAATAAGTATGGCGGCGGCATCGGTACATGCTGAGGAGAAAACAGTAACTTTGCAGCAGATTATTGCCATCGCCAAAGAGCAAAACAGTGAACTGAAGGCGCTAAGGGAGGAAAAAGGTATTGGCGAAGCAGGTCGTATCCGGGCCGGACTCTATCCCAATCCGGTGCTGGAATTTGATGGTGCCACCGGCGCCATGACCGGCAGCAGTGGCGAAAACAGATTGGCTGTCGGCGTAAGTCAGGAATTTCTGATTGGCGGAAAGCGAGAGAAGCGGCTGGCTGTGTCCGATGCAGAACTGCTCAGGTTCGACAATCGATTCAAGGATGCCGAACGTCAGTTAATTTCAGAGATCAAGACCGGCTATTACGACCTCATTCTGGCGGAAGGCCGGCGTGACCTGGCAAACAGGTCCAGGGAACTCAACAACCAACTGCTGCAGATTGCCCGGGAACGATTCGGCGCCGGAGAAATCGCGGAATTGGATGTCAATCTTGCCAAGGTGGAGGCCGCCCGCAGTGCAGGGAGAAGCATAGAGGTAGAGCGGGAACTTGTGCCACTTCAACAGCGCTTGCTCTCCCTGATGGGGGCGCCATCTACTGAAAACCTGAAACTTGCCGCTCCAACTGAAACAAAATCAATTGCGGCAAATCTTGCTGAACTGAAGACGCTGGCGCTGGATAAACGCCCGGACTTGCAGGCCGCGGCAGCGGACAAAAATAAAGGCGAGGCCGAGCTTGCCCTGGCCGAGGCCGAGCGGCTGCCGAATGTGACGGCGGGAGTCGGTTTCATCTGGGAAATGTCGGAAACATCGCTGGGTGGGCTTGAAGAGCGGAATTCCGACTATCTGGTCGGGCTCAAGCTGTCTATTCCCATCACGATCTTTGACCAGAACCAGGCTGGCATCAAAGAGGCTCTGGCTAAAAAGAGCAGCGCTGAAATCCGGCAGCAGTTTATCAGACAGAGCATCGAGCGGGAGGTGGAATCTGCCTACTGGCGCCTGACAACAGCGGAAAAGTCCCTGAACATCTATGTCCAGGAGATCATCCCGCAGCTTACGGAAAACCTGAAGCTGGTCCAGGAGGCGTACCGTCTTGGAGAAATAGGAATTCTGACGGTGATCGAGGAACAGAAAAAATTCATTGAAGTAAATGACGGGAATCTCTCAGCCCTGCACGACAAAAACAGGGCGTTAACGCAGCTTGAGGCAGCGGTGGGGATTGATTTGAACAACATTGATGGAGGAGCGAAATGAAAAACTGGAAAATAACATTTAAATTCCTGACCCTGCTGGTGCTTGCGACAACCCTGCTGCTCGGTTGCAACAAAAAGAAGCAGGAAGATGTTCACGCCGAGGGGGAGCACGCAGCCGAGAGTGTGCAGCTTACCGCCTATTCGGCCAAGTCCGAAGTATTCATGGAATTTGCCGAACCGGTGGCCGGTGAGAAGGCAGCCTTTCTGATTCATCTGACCCGCCTGGCCGACTGGAAACCGGTGACCGAAGGACCGCTCAAACTGGTCTTTACCCCGAAAACCGGGGCACCGGTCTTCTTCACCGTCCCAGCTCCTGCTCGCCCGGGTATCTATCAGACCGAACTGACCCTGGCAACGGCCGGAGAGTATACGCTGGCGATCATTCCTGAAGGGAAAGGATTCGGCGACACGATCACCATTCCCGAAGTGCATGTGCTTAATAAAGGCGAGGCTCACAAGGCCCACGCTGCCGAAAAACATGCCGGCCATGATGAGAAAGATGCCGGCCACGTCAAAGGTGAAAAAGGCGAAAAACATGCCGATCCGTCGAAAACTGAGGCCGGTCATGGCAAGGAAGAACATGCCGAAGAGGGCCATGACGGTCATGATCACGGGGCTGAGGAGTCCGGACATGATGATAAGGAGTCGGCAGTCATCATTGGCACCGGTGGCGGCACGATCCCCTTTCTCAAGGAGCAGCAGTGGAACACGGAATTCATGAGCCGTCCGGCGGAGAAAAAAGATCTGGCGACTTATTTTTCAACCATGGGTGAACTGGTGCCGGTATCCAATGCCGAGGCCACTGTCTCGGCGCCGCTTTCCGGCATCATTTCCGGCAACAGGCCGTTACCGTTTGTCGGCAAGAAGGTGGCCAAGGGTGAGGTGGTTGCGTACATCGAGCCGCCGCTCCGTCAGGAAGGCGGCATCGGCCAGCTCACCGCCAGTTACGCCGAGGCAAAAAACCGGGTCACCCTGGCCCAGAAGGAATTCGACCGGGCCAAACGGCTCTATGACGCCAAGATTGCCCCGCAGAAGCGGGTTGAAGAGGCCGAGCTGTCTCTGGCCAGCGCCAAGGCGGCATTAGAACCACTGGAAAAGGCGCTGGACAGTATCAAGGGCGATGCCGGCAATGGTCGGATTGCGGTACGGGCAACCGTGAGCGGCACCGTGGTGGAAATCAACTCTGCCAATGGCAAGGGTGTTGAAGCCGGCCAGCCGATTCTGCGCATCATCAACACCGGCACGCTTTGGCTGATGGCAAACCTGCCGGCGGCCGACGCCGGCAAGGCAGCTTTGGCGGCTGGCGCAACCTTTACCGTCACCGGCCTGGGCGGGGAATTCCGCCCGTCCCGCCTGGTGACGGTGGGAGATATACTCGATCCCCAGACCCGTACCCTACCGGTTATCTTTGAGGTGCCCAATACGGGCAGCAGGCTCAAGGTCGGCATGTTTGCCAATGTTTCGATTCGCACCGGCGACGCGAAAAACGCCCTGGCAGTGCCCAAGGAGGCATTGGTTGAGGACGAGGGACGCTGGTTCCTGTTCGTACAGACCGCCGGCGAAGCATTCGAACGGCGGGAAGTGAAGCTTGGCGCTCAGGACAAAGGGTACGCGCAGATTGTTGACGGGCTGAAAGCCCATGAGCGCGTCGTTTCCAAAGGCGCTTACTATGTCAAGCTGGCGGCGACAGCAGGGAAGGGGATCGATCCCCACGCCGGCCATGCCCATTGATGGAAGCGAGCCTTTTCCGCCCTGGCGGCGTAAGTCTTCGGGATCGGTCGTGCGACGTAGCGCTGCTACGTCTCCTCCCAATCCCTCGACAGCCTTGCCAGAACGAAAAAATCTCGCTTCCGATAGAGAACCACAGGAGACCTAAATGCTCGATAAAATAATACGACTGGCCCTGGAAAACAGGCTGATCGTCGTAGTTGCCGCACTGCTGATTCTGCTGGTCGGCAGCTACGTTACGGTCAAGATGCCGGTGGACGTGCTGCCCGACCTGACGGCGCCGACGGTCACCATTCTCACCGAAGCCAAAGGGATGGCACCAGAGGAAGTTGAAACCCTCATAACCTATCCCATCGAAAGCAACCTGAACGGGGCCACCGGCGTACGCCGGGTCCGTTCCGCCTCGACTCCGGGCCTTTCCACGGTCTGGGTTGAGTTCACCTGGGGTACCGACATCTACCGCGCCCGCCAGGTGGTCAACGAAAAACTGCAGCTGGTGGGCGGCTCCCTGCCGGCCGGGACGCTCCCCATGTTGGCGCCGATCTCATCCATCATGGGCGAGATCATGTACATTGCCGTTACCAGTGACCGCCATAACCTGAAGGAGTTGAAAGAGGCCGCCGATTTCGTGGTGCGCAAAAGGCTGATGGCCGTGGCCGGGGTATCCCAGGTGGTGCCCATCGGCGGTGAAAGCAAACAGTATGTAGTCGAGACCGATCCCCAGAAGTTGGCTGCTTTCGGAGTGTCGGTCAATGAAGTCCTCACTGCGGTGAAGGGAAGCAACGAAAACTTCGCTGCCGGGGTGATGAAGGAGCGCGGTCAGGACTACCTGATCCGCGGCGTCGGCCGGGTGCAATCGCCGGCTGACATTGAAAACTCGGTTGTCGCCAGCCGCAACGGGGTACCGGTTATGGTCCGCGACGTGGCAACCGTGAAGGTTGGTTCTGCTTTCCGGGTCGGCGATGCATCGGTGGACACGAAGCCTGCCATCCTGGTCGCCATCCAGAAACATCCCGAAGCCAACACCCTTGAACTGACCAATCGGCTGGAGGGCAAACTTGAAGAGCTACAGAAAACCATGCCAACCGGCATGACCATCGACACCAATATCTTCCGCCAGTCAAACTTCATCGAGCTGGCGCTCAAGAACATACAAAAGGTGCTGGTTGAGGGGGCCGTGCTGGTCTGTATCATCCTCTTCCTCTTCCTCGGCAACATGCGAACAACGTTCATCTCCATTACCGCCATGCCGCTGTCGCTGATCTTCGCCATATTCGCCCTGCGGGTCTTCGATATCTCCATCAACACCATGACCCTGGGGGGGATGGCCATTGCCATCGGCGTCATTGTGGACGACGCCATCATCGATGTGGAAAACGTCTTCCGTCGCCTGAAGGAAAACGGTCACAAATCGGAGGATGCCCGCCATCCTGCCCTGAAGGTGATTTTCGATGCATCCAAGGAGATCCGCTCTTCCATTGTCAACGCCACGTTGATCATCCTGCTGGTTTTCATCCCGCTATTTTTCCTCTCCGGTGTGGAAGGCAAGCTGCTCAAGCCGCTCGGCATTTCCTACATGGTCTCCATTGCCGCTTCGCTTGTGGTGGCACTGACCGTCACCCCGGCCATGTGCTCCTATCTGCTCCCCCGCGCAAAATTCATGGCTGAAGAAGGTGATGGCCCGGTCATGCGCTGGCTGCAGCGGGTCTACCGCCCGGTATTGGAACTTGCGGCCCGGAGACCGAAGCTGGTCATCGCCGGGTCGGTCGCGGCCTTTCTCCTCTCCATGATCCCGCTTTCCCAGACCGGTCGTTCCTTTTTGCCGGCGTTCAATGAAGGATCGTTGACTGTGTTGGTGGCTACTGCGCCGGGCACCTCGCTGGAAAAATCGGCGGAAGTGGCCGGCCGGGTGGAGAAGATCCTGCTCGATCACCAGAACATCGCCAAGACCGCCCGCAAGACCGGCCGGGGTGAGCTGGACGAGCATGGCAAGTACCCAAATGCTTCGGAAATCGAGGCAACCCTGGATATGCAGGGGCGTAAACTTCCCGACGTGCTGGCGGAGTTGCGTAAAAATGTCGGTGCTATTCCCGGTGTACTGGTCACCTTCGGCCAGCCGATCAGTCACCGGATCGACCACATGCTTTCCGGCACCATGGCCAATCTGGCCATCAAGGTCTATGGTCCGGAACTGTTCCGCAACCGGACCATCGCCGAGGAGATCAAGGCCCAGATGGAAACGGTTGCCGGTATTGCCGACCTGTCGGTGGAGCAGCAGGCTGATATCTCCCAGGTTCGTATCACCCCCCGAAGAAGTGAATTGGCCAAATACAATCTGTCTATTGCCGCGGTTGCTGAGGCGGTGGAAGTGGCCATGGCTGGAAAGACCGTTTCCCGTACCCTGGAAGGAGACCGGGGTTTCGATATCGTGGTCCGGTTTCCGGATTCGGCCCGGCAGGATATCAGTGCCATCAGCCAGGTGTTGATCGACACCCCGACCGGTCTCAAGGTGCCGCTCGTGGCCGTGGCGGATGTGGTATCGGCTAAGGGGCCGAACAGCATCAGCCGCGAAAACGTCCAGCGCAAGATCGTGGTACAGGCAAATGTGGCCGGACGTGACCTGCGCAGTGTCTTCGACGAAGTCAAAGGAAAAATCGATAAAAACGTCAAGCTGCCGACCGGTTACTTTGTCGAATATGGCGGCCAGTTCGAGAGCGAGGCCGAGGCAACCCGCACCATCGGCCTCTTGAGCATTGTCTCGCTGCTCTTCATAGTTGTCATTCTTTATGCGGAATTCCGATCGTTCCGGACCGCTTTCCTGGTCATGGTTAACCTGCCGTTGGCTTTCATCGGTGGCATCGTTGCCGTCTACCTGACCAGCAAGGTCATCAGCGTTGCCTCTCTGGTCGGCTTCATCACCCTGTTCGGCATCGCTACCCGCAACGGTATCCTGCTTGTGTCTCACTATCAGCATTTGATGGAGCATGAAGGAAAAGTGCTGCTGGAGGCCGTGGTGCAGGGTTCAAAAGAACGACTGCGTCCGGTCATCATGACCGCCCTTGCTGCCGGACTGGCGCTGGTGCCGTTTGCCATTGCCGCTGACAAGCCAGGGAACGAAATACTTTCACCACTGGCCATCGTCATTCTGGGTGGTTTGCTCAGTTCGACAATTCTCAACATGGTGGTGCTGCCGTCACTCTATTTGAAATTCGGCAGACAGAAAGAGACTGTATAAACCAACATGGTCCTTCGCACCCTTGCTGAATTGTCGACGGGGTGCGCGGGTCAGAACAGGAGCCTTACAATGCATCGATTGAAAATGTTTCTGCTGGCATTGTCGTTGACGGTTTTAGGTGGCTGTGCAGAAAGTTCCGCACTGATCAAAACAAGCAGCACCAGCATGCGCACCGACATCTATGAGGAACTGACCAATGTTGGCACTGCGCCCAAAGGGTTTACAGATTTGCGTATCATCGCCACGCTGAAGACTCACAAGCCTGGCATCTTTTCCGCAAAGGATATACACGGTACACCGGATTACAAACTGCTGTTGAATATTGACGGTCAGGCTGTGCAGGTGCAAGGGACGTTGCGGAACGAGAACAGTGAGCCAATGAAACTGGTGGACCCGGAAGTCGGCGACGGCATCAGGTACCGCTTCAGCAAGATTCTCCGTCTAAAGGCAGGTCCTCACAGGGTTGTTGTTGCCCTTCCTGATGACGAAGTTGCCGTTGCAAGGGAAATCACCTTGAGTGATGGCACCGCCAACACCCTGGTGGTGGAGCCGATATACAGCACAGTGCCGGGCAAAAGGCCGCCACGGCATTTGACTACCACAAGCTTTAAGGAAGGTATCAGATCACTGAGATTAATGCTGAATGGAAAGGAAATTTAGACACTCTTTAGGCACTCGGAGGGGCTGAATGGCTATTTCAAGAGTTCAATGAACTGTTATGAAACCGAGACGGCTTAAAACATATCGCCGGATCTGCCCGGTTTGGCTCAGAAAACTGGAATATCCGGTGTTCTGGCCAAGCCTGTTAACCCGGGCGTGATGTTGGAGGCAATAAAAACCAGATTGCGCGAGATTTGAGAACCAACAGGCCTTAAATAAATGAAAGAGAGGGAAATAACAATGAAAATGAATGTGTGTATGGTTGGAGGGGTTTTGCTACTCTGTGTAACTGCAAGTGGTTGTACAAATAATCGTGATCTCATCGCCAAGGCTTCAATTGCGACCAAGAGTGATGTTTTTACTGAAGTGCAAAGTTCAGATACTTTAGTAGGGAAGGCAATCGCTGATTTGGCGTTTTCGGTAAAGAGCAACTCCTACTACCTCATGGGTACCTACGGCAAACATACAGCCCCTTCATACCGTGTGCACCTCAATATCGATGGCCAAACAACGGTACTTGAAGCTGCACCTGTCCTGGAAGATAAAGACCCGGTAGATTCAAAATTGCCGGAGAGCGGTATCGGATGGAAATATCAGTTCAGCAAGCGAATTGCTCTTGCACCTGGAAAGCATAGGTTGACAATTGCACTTCCGATTGATGATGTGATTGTGGAAAGGGAGGTGGAACTGCGTTCCGGATCAAACTCTATTTCCGTGGTACCCGTCTATACTAGGAAGAATCTCCGACCGTACAAGGGTGAACATTTTACTGCCGGAGTTAAAACTTTGGATGTGGTGGTGAAATGAGCATAAAATAACAGTGCCGTAGGAGATCCAGATTTAGAGTGGGGGCTGATAAGCCCCCATTTTTATTTGAAAAAGGCAGTTTTGGGTTCGTCCTGAATTTCAGAAATGATTCTTCTTGACAAACTTGCAAATGATAACTAATATCAATTTCAATTGTGTCTGCCAAAAAAACTCGCTCTTTCTTGATTTATCGTATCGTTAGAACAAATCACTTTCAACCATGCGGGTGACCATGCTTTACAGAAATCAGTTGCTCCCAAAACGCAAACCATCTGTAGAACTTTCTTCGCAACAAATTCTTAAGCGCTTTGCTGACCCAATTGACTGCCTGACTGCTCATTTGATGCTGGAGTGCTCGGAAGTGCTGGCGGGTGTAAAACCGGCCAACTTGTTATCTCTTGTTAATCGCACTCGCCCCTGCGGCAGAAATCTCTACCAACTCTGGCAGGCTCATCATGAGGAACTCATCATAAGGATTCCAGATCTTACCTTTATAGCACTCCAAACCAAGCCACAGGCGTTGCTGCTATTATGTTATAACCACAGGGTACTAGATCGTCATTTATCCCATGCAGGTATCCGCATCCTGTTGCAAAAAGCCGGATATGATGTTTGTGGTACATGTGAAGCGTTGATCGGAGAGTTGCAGCATCGTATTATTAATAATACGACCTTTCCCCACGAAATTGGCCTCTTTATCGGTTATCCTGCCAAAGATGTCGCCGCTTTCATGGGCATGGTTAAACTCAAGTTTACCTGCCAGGGACCCTGGAAAATATATGGAAACCCGGTGCATAGCCTTGCCTTGGCTGATCAATACCGCTGTTGCCGGAACAGAATGAGCGCGGTCCTTGCTTCAGGCAGTAGCAGGGCGCTCGAACTGGATAATTCAAACCATCCTTTTTTTTGTCATAAGCTTGAAAACGATAATCAATATCTAATGCAGTGACCAATGGGCGTCTTGATTAAGCCGTGATCAATGACTTGATTCAGGCAGTAGGCCAGTCAAGTGAAATGCGTAGATATCATCATATAAAGGTGCTTAGATCATGAAAAATCTTATTGCAGTAGCAACACTCATCGTATTGGCAACAACGTCAGTACAGGCAGATGAAATTACCTGGAGCGGCACTATCAAGGCTGTTTTCGAAAAACATTGCATAGCCTGTCATAGCAGTAGTGCCCCGGAATATGCCGCTTTTAAGAAGGATAAGGATGTCTGGCTCAAGAAGGGTATTGGCATGAGGATGGAAACCTACAGCCACCTGGTTTCTTTTGTCGGTTGGCCCAACACTGGTGCATTGATGAGAAGGCTTGATGACGGCAAAAACTCAAAGGACGGAAAACCAGGCAACATGTACCAACACCTTGGATCTGAGGAATCGGAGCGAAAGGCCAATCTGGCGCTGTTTAAGGAGTGGACAGGAAGCTGGAATCTGAAACGATGGGCCGATATTTCCAAGGATGAATTAAGTGGTGTTATGGCCAAGTATTAAATAGCGACTTGAGAATTCCAGAAATAAAAACAAGGAGGAAAACAAATAATGTCACTGGAACTGCTTGCCCCCGGTGAACGGGGCGAAATAATTGAAGTCAGACATTGCGGCGGATGTGGCGGCGGATGTCACCGTCACGAGCATCATGGACATCAACACGGACATCATGGGCAGAAAGGAACGGTCACCCGTGCAGAAAAGATGGGGCTTCAGGTGGGCAAGTTGGTGGAAGTCCTAAAAAATGACGGCAATCACCTGCACATCCTCGTTGACGAAGCGCGAATCGTAATCGATCGCTACATAGCTAAAAATATTCACGTGAGAGGATATGCGGAGGATATGCGGTATGAAGCAGAGCGATCCCACCCCGGCATCGACAGACCCGCTAATGAAGAAGCTGCCTGACATGCCAGCAAAAACCATAACCAGTGCCGAGCTATTCGGCAATCTGCGTGAAATCGTCATTCTGCACGCCGGTGAAGAGTACCGACTGCGAATCACAAGTAACGGAAAACTGATTTTAACAAAGTAATACCTACAAACTTAAATCCAAGCCAGCCACGCGTAGTTCCTCACTTCAACGCCGCCAGCCAGGAAGCTCACTCAAAAGGAGAACTTGGCCATGAGGCGTACCATCAGATTACCCCGCATTTTCTTAAAGGCAGCAAAAACCCTGGCACTGGTGGCTCTGACTGCTGGCACCGCCCTGGCCGGTTTTCCGGCCACGTACAGCCAGAATTCACAGGAAGCTTCCCAGGCTGTAACCGGCGGAGGGGAAAGCGATACTCAGATTCCCGACACTGTTACCAAGGAACAC
>Ga0073934_10003141_pt1 | contig 31463 bp, 31 predicted proteins | sample LarsenN4metaG_FD_76834 | JGI IMG/M metagenome (GOLD analysis project Ga0073934, IMG submission 76834) | Hot spring sediment bacterial and archeal communities from British Columbia, Canada, to study Microbial Dark Matter (Phase II) - Larsen... ...
GAGGGCCTGCGCGAGGCCGTCGCGCGGGGCGGGCGGTTGCCGGACTTCGGCCCGCACCGGAGCGGGGGGGCCGGGGCGACGGCGGTCGGCGCTCGGAAGGCGCTCATCGCGTTCAACCTGTACCTCACGGGCTCGGAGGCGGACGCGAAGGAGGTCGCGAAGGCCATCCGCGAGTCGAGCGGCGGCCTGCCCGCCGTGCGCGCGATCGGCTTCGCGGTGCCCGAGCGGGGCTGCGTGACGGTCTCGATGAACCTCGTGGACTTCGAGGTCACCGGCCTGCGGACCGCCTTCGACGCGGTGCGTGCCGAGGGCGAGCGGTGGGGTATGCAGGTGCTGGGCTCGGAGATCGTCGGCCTCGTGCCGCAGGCGGCGCTCCGGCCGGACGACGTGGCGTACCTACGACTGGAGGGGTTCGATGCGGAGCACCAGATCCTGGAGCGGCTCGTGAGCGGCGAGGGCATCCGCGGACAGCAGGTGCAGGCGTTCCTCGACGTGCTGGCCTCGGGCTCGCCGACGCCCGGCGGCGGCGCGGTCGCGGGGGTCGCCGGGGCGATGGGCGCTGCGCTCATCGAGATGGTGGCGCGGCTCACGATCGGCAAGGACGACTACGCCGACGTCGCCGAGCGCATGGGCGCGCTCCTCGCGGAAGCCGAGACCGCGCGTGCGGCGTTCCTCGACCTCGCCGACCGCGACGCGAGCGCGTTCGACGGCGTGATGGCCGCCTTCAAGATGCCGAAGGGCACCGACGCCGAGAAGGCCGCCCGCGCCGACGCGATCCAGCGCGGGTACGAGGCCTCAGCGTCCGTGCCGCTCGAGGTTGCGAAGCGCGCGGTCGCGCTCATGGAGCTCGCACGCGAGGCGACCGAGAAGGGCAACGTGAACGCCGCGTCCGACGGCGCCTCGGCCGCGGCGATGCTGTTCGCCTCGGCGACGTGCGCGCTGTTCAACGTGGACATCAACACCGCCTCGATGAAGGACGCCGCCGTGGTCGAGCGCATGCACGGGGAGGCCGCGACGCTCCGCGCGGAAGCGGCCGCGCTCCTCGACGCGACGAACCGCGCGTTCGCCGAGCGGTTCGCCTGAGCGGATGCGCCGCTGGTCCCCAGGCGACGCCGTCGTCCTGCGCGAGGTCTGGCGGGGCGCGGTGTTCGCGGCTCGACCAGCGATCCTCGTCGAGGACGCGCCCGGCCAGACCACCCTGCTGGTCCCAGGCCGCGTTCGGTGCGGGATCCCGGTCGGCGAGGACGGGAGGGAGCTGCGCGTTCCCGACCGCCCGTGGCGTCTCGAGATCCGCGACCGCGGACCGAACGACATCGTGTCGTTCGCGTGGCCGGACGAGCCGTACGGCGTGCTCCGCTGGTACGCGCCGGGCGGCGGTCACGCGTGGTACGTCAACCTCCAGGACCCCCTCCGTCGAACCGAGCTCGGGTTCGACACCGTCGACCACGCGCTCGACGTCGTCGTCATGGTCGATGGGACCTGGACGTGGAAGGACGAGGACGAGCTCGCCGAGGCCGTCGCGAACGGACTGTTCACGCGCACGGACGCCGAGCGCTTCCGCGACGATGGGCGCCGGGCGGTCGAGCGGATCCGGCGCGGCGAGCCGCCCTTCGACCGGGACTGGTGGTCGTGGCGCCCGGATCCCTCCTGGCCGACGCCCGCGCTCCCCGAGGGCTGGGACCGCGTCTAGCCCTCGAGCGATGGCAGGACCTGCTCGACGAACCCCTCGAGTCGACCCCAGCCCTCGCTCGGCCACTCGACGTGGAGGTACGAGATGCCGCCGTCCCGCAGCCACTCGAACGTGCGCTTCACCTCGTCCCACGGTTCGCTGATCGACAGGCTCGAGGCGCGGAGGATCCGCGAGGGGTCGCGACCGGCCTCCTCGGCCGCCCGGTCGACGATCGCGTTCATCTCGGCGAGCTCCTCGGGCGTGTCCGCCCAGCCGTGCCAGACGTCCGCGTGACGGCCGGCGATCGGGAGCAACCGCTCGCGGCCGGTGCCTCCGACCCAGATCGGCGGATGCGGATGCTGGACGGGCTCCGGCCGGTAGAGGGCCTCGTCGAGCCGGTAGTGCTCGCCGGCGAACGACACCCGCTCGCCGCTCATGAGCAGCTGGAGCACGCGGATGCCTTCCTCGAGCCGATCCATGCGCTCGCCGACCGGAGGGAACGGGATGCCGAGCTCGGTGTGCTCCTCGACGTTCCACGCCGCGCCGACCGCGCACTCGACCCGTCCGCCCGAGATGTGGTCGACGGTGACGACCTCGGTGGCGAGGACCGAGGGGTGGCGGTGCGTCATCCCGGTCACCATCGTGCCGAGCCGGATCCGCGACGTGGACGCGGCGAGTCCCGCCAGGAGCGTCCACCCCTCGAGGCACGGGCCGTCGGGGTCGCCGTAGAGCGCCGTGAAGTGGTCGAACACCCAGGCGCCATCGAACCCGGCCTCCTCGGCGAAGCGGACCCGTCGCAGGATCTCCTCCCACGTGAGCTGGTGCTGCGCGACGTCGAGCCCGAACCGCATCCGGCCCATCGTAGCCGGTTGTCGCCGAGCGACCGTTGCGGGAGGCTACGCGCCGATGCCAGCGCCCCATCTCGCCACGCTGCGCGCCCGGTTCCCCGCCCTCCGGCGGGAGCTCGACGGCCGGCCGGCCGCCTTCCTGGACGCGCCCGGCGGCTCACAGGTACCCGAGACCGTGATCGAGGCCATGGCCAGCTACCTGCGCTCGAGCAACGCGAACACCCACGGCGCGTTCGCGACGAGCCAGGAGACCGACGTCGTGATCGAGCAGGCGCACCTCGCCGCGGCCGACCTCCTGAACGCCGACCCCGATGAGGTCGTGTTCGGGCCCAACGCGACCACGTTGCTGCTCGCGATCTCCCGCTCGGTCGGGCGGACCCTCGGGCCCGGCGACGAGATCGTCGTCACGCGCCTGGACCACGACGCGAACGTCCGACCGTGGATCCTCGCGGCTCGGGACGCCGGCGCGACGGTCCGGTGGGTGGACATCCGGGACGAGGACGTGACGCTCGACCTCGGCTCGTTCGAGGCCGCGCTGTCCGAGCGCACGAAGGTCGCGGCGTTCACCCTTGCCTCGAACGCGGTGGGCACGATCACCCCCGCGGCCGAGCTCACCCGGCTCGTGCACGAGCGGACGCCGGCACTCGTCGTGTGCGACGGGGTGCACCTCGCCCAGCACCGCTCGATCGACGTGCGGGCGATCGGAGCGGACCTGCTCGCGGTCTCGCCGTACAAGATCTTCGGGCCGCACCTCGGGATCCTGTTCGGACGGCGGGAGCTCCTCGACTCCCTCACGCCGTACAAGGTCCGGCCGGCGAGCGACGGGCTCCCGTTCCGGTTCGAGACCGGCACGCAGAACCACGAGGGGTTCGCGGGCTGGGTCGCCGCCGTCGAGTACCTCGCTGAGGCCGGCCGGACGCATGGGACCCCCACCGGCCGCGCACGGCGCGAGGCCGTGGCCGCGGCCTTCGACGCGTTCGCGTCCTGGGAGCACGACCTGGCCGCCCGGTTCCTCGAGGGCGCGCGGTCCGTGCCCGGGCTGCGTCTCTACGGCATCACCGACCTCGCCCGCCTGGACGAGCGCACGCCGACCTTCGCGGTTCGCTTGGGCGACCGCCATCCGCTCGAGGTCGCGCGGGCGCTCGGCGAGCGCGGGATCTTCGTGTGGGACGGTCACTACTACGCGCTCGAGCTGATGGAGCGGCTCGGACTCCAGGACACGGGGGGAGCCGTCCGCGTGGGCTTCTGCCACTACAACACCCCGGCCGAGGTCGACCGCGTCCTGGAGGCGCTCGCCGCCCTCGCGTGAGCGTCGCGAGGCCGTTCCCGCAGGTTGCTACGATGGCGGCGCTCCCCATCACATCCGAGGAAGGACACCCATGCGCATCCTGATCCTGGGCGGAGACGGGTACCTGGGCTGGGCCACGGCGATGCACTTCTCGCGCCGCGGGCACGACGTCCACACCGTCGACAACTACCTGCGTCGCCGCATGCACGAGGAGAACGGGACCGATTCGCTGACGCCGATCCTGGACACGCTCCCGGAGCGCTCCAGGGTGTGGCGCGAGGTCACCGGGCTCGACATCGGCGTGACCGAAGGGGACCTGACGGACTGGGCGGTCGTCGAGCGCGTGTTCAGCGAGTTCCAGCCCGAAGCGATCGTCCACTACGGCGAGATGCCGTCCGCCCCCTACTCGATGATCGACCGCGATCACGCGGTGTTCACGCAGACGAACAACGTCGTCGGCACGCTCAACGTGCTGTTCGCGATGGCGGAGATCGCACCGGACGCGCACCTCGTGAAGCTGGGGACGATGGGCGAGTACGGCACCCCGAACATCGACATCGAGGAGGGCTACATCGAGATCACGCACGAGGGGCGGACCGATGTGCTCCCCTACCCGAAGCTGCCCGGCAGCTTCTACCACCTGTCGAAGGTGCACGACTCGCACAACATCCACTTCGCCTGCCGGATCTGGGGCCTGCGCGCGACCGACCTCAACCAGGGCGTCGTGTACGGGATCGAGACGGATGAGACCAAGCTCGACGAGCGGCTCGCGACCCGGTTCGACTACGACGAGCTGTTCGGCACGGCGCTCAACCGCTTCTGCCTCCAGGCCGTGATCGGCCACCCGCTCACCGCGTACGGCAAGGGTGGTCAGACGCGGGGGTACCTCAACATCGTCGACACGCTCCAGTGCGTCGAGCTCGCCTGCGCGAACCCCGCCCAGGAGGGTGAGTTCCGCGTCTTCAACCAGTTCACGGAGCAGTTCTCCATCAACGAGCTCGCCGAGATCGTCCGCGAGGCTGCGCTGCACCACGGTCTGCACGTGGAGCCGGTCCACGTGGACAACCCTCGGGTCGAGCTCGAGGAGCACTACTACAACGCCAAGCACACCAAGCTCCTCGACCTCGGTCTCCGTCCCCACCTGCTCTCCGAGACGCTGATCGAGTCGATGTTCACGGCGATCGAGCGCTACAAGGACCGGGTGATCCCCGACCGGATCGATCCTCGGACCAGGTGGCGTGGCGTCCTCCGCGAGCGCTCCACCCGCTGACCCTCGATGACCGCGCTCCGGATCCTCGGCGGGCTCTTCGCGGTGGTGTCCTTCGCGATCGTCGCCGTCCGGTACCAGCGCCGCCAGATCAGCCGGCTCAGCCTGATCATCTCGTGGCTGATCTGCGTGACCGTGCTGCTCCTCGCGATCGCACCCTCGCTGTTCAACCCGCTGTTCCGCGTCTTCAACTTCCAGCCGGGGAGCGGCCAGCGCCTGACCGCCGTGCTGCTGTTCGCCGTGGTCGTCCTGTTCCTGCTGGTCGTGCGCATGCAGTCGGAGGTCGACACGAGCGAGCGCAGCATCCGCCTGCTGGTCGAGTCGCTCGGACAGAGCGCGTTCGACTGGGAGCTCGCCGAGCGCCTCCCCGTGGGCCGGCGGATCGTGGTCGTCTCCCCGGCCTACAACGAAGCGGAGAACATCGGGCCGGTGATCGCGGCGATGCCCGAGACGATCGACGGTCACCACGTCGTGCCGGTCGTGATCGACGACCACTCCGACGACGGGACCGCGCAGGCCGCCCGGGCCGCCGGCGCGCTCGTGGCCACCCTTCCGATACGCCGTGGCGGTGGCCTGGCCCTCCGGGTCGGGTACGACATCGCCCTGCGTCTCGGGGCGGACATCGTCGTCACGATCGACGCCGATGGCCAGCACCAGCCCGAGGAGATGCCCGCGCTCGTCAAGCCGATCCTCGAGGGCGAGGCCGACCACGTGAACGGCTCGCGCATGCTCGGCGACTTCGAGCGCGACAGCGTGATCCGTCACGTGGGTGTCCACTTCTTCTCGTGGGTCGTCACGCTCCTCACGGGCCAGCGCGTGACCGACATCTCGAGCGGCTACCGCGCGACGCGCGCCGACACGCTCCGCAAGCTGATCCTCGAGCAGGACCAGTTCTGGACCTCGGAGGTGACGATCGAGGCGCTGCGCCAGCACGCCCGCGTGGTCGAGGTCCCGGTCACGTTCCTCACGCGCCGCGGTGGCGAGTCCAAGAAGCCCAAGTCCCTGCGCTACGGCTGGAACTTCTCCAAGGCGATCGTCAAGACCTGGCTGCGGTAGGCGGCTCAGACGGCGGCGGCCGCCACCGCGCCCGCGAGGGCGGCGTTGGACTCGAGCAGGGCCAGGTTGGCCTCCAGGCTGGAACCGCCGGTCTCCTCGGCCAGGCACGAGAGCAGGAACGGTGTCACGGCCTTGCCTCGCACGCCCGCGCGCTCGGCGCGGCGCTCGCAGGCCCGCACGGCCGCCGCCACGGCCGGGGGGTCCAGCGCGTGATCGGCCGGCACCGGGTTGCACAGGAGCACGGCGGCTCGGACCGCGAGCGCCCGCATCGCGCGGACGAGCTCGGCCGCCTCCACGGGCGATCCCACCCGGTGCTCCAGCTCGATCGGCGCCTCCGTGGACACGAAGAACGGGAGCCGGTCGCAGCGGTAGCCGACGATCGCGACGCCGAGCTCCTCCAGGCGCTCGGCGGTCGCGGCCGGGTCGACGATGGACTTCGGTCCAGAGCACACGAGCAGCACGGGCGTCCGGGCGAGCTCGAGCAGGTCGGCCGAGACGTCGCCCGAGCCCGGGTGCACCCCGCCGATCCCGCCGGTCGCGCCGACCCCGAGGCCCGCGGCGTGCGCCGCCCAGATCGTCGTCGAGACCGTGGTCGCGCCGAGGCCGCCGCCGGCGACCGCCATCGGGAGGTCGCGCCGGGCCACCTTCGCGATGCCCACCGGGTCGCAGAAGCGCTCGAGCTCGGCCTCGGACAGACCGACCCGCACCCACCCCCGCACGACCCCGATCCACGCCGGGATGGCACCGGCCGCACGGATCGCCCGCGACATCCGCTCGGCGGCCTCGGCGTTCCTCGGGGGCGGCAGCCCTTGCGAGAGCACGCTGGTCTCGAGCGCCACGACGGGCCGCCCGTCGGCCAGGGCCTCGCGGACCTCCTCGGACGGGGTGACCGCGACGCTCATGCCGCCACCCCCGGCCACGCCCGGCGGCTCGAGACCTCGAGCGCCCCGGCGTGACACGCGTCGCGCAGGGCCTCGGCCGGCGGGGCGCCCCGCGAGAGCGACGCGAGCAGGACGCCGTCGAACGCGTCGCCGGCTCCGGTGGGGTCCACCTCGTCCACGGTCTCCCCCGCCTCCGCGAGGATCTCCCCGTCCACGCAGATCACCGCGCCCCGCTCCCCCAGCTTGACGCAGGCGAGCCTGTAGCGCTGTCCGAGCGCTCGGGCGGCCGCCTCCGGCTCGAGGCCGGTGAGCGTCCGCGCCTCCAGCTCGTTCGCGAGGATCGCGTTGGCGGGCTCGGTCTCCTCGAGGAACCGCTCGACGCCGAAGCGCTCGACGAGCGGCCACGACGCCGGATCGACCGCGACGTACGGCGCCTCGGCCCGGAGCAGGGCCGCGAGCGCGGCCGGGCGCGAATCCTCCTGGAGCAGGACGTAGCCGGACACGAGCACGGCCCCGGCCCGGATCGCATCGGGGAGGTCCTGCGGGCGGAGTCGCGCGTTCGCGCCCCGGTCGGCGACCATCGAGCGCTCGCCGGCCTCGTGCACGACGAGCATCGTGCCCGTCTCCGCCTCGCCGTCCACGACCAGGTGGGCCTGGACGCCGCGCTCCGTCAGCGCCTCCCGCAGGACGCGGCCTCCCACATCGTCGCCCACCCGCCCGTAGACGGCCGCCTCCGCGCCCGCCCAGGCGCCCCACACCGCCGCCGTCGCGCCGCTGCCTCCCGGCTGCACCAGGACGCGCCCGTGCACGTCGCCACCCCGCGCGAGCGCCGGCGCCTCGACGCGCACGTCGATCATCACGTCGCCGACGCTCACCAGGTCCATCCGGTCGAGCGTAACGCGGCGTGGGGCACCGCGGTGCGGCTACCCGGCCTCGGCGATGCCGGCGGCCTCCCGAGCCCACCGGCCGAACGCGCCCCAGAACGGGTCCAGTCCGGGGTGCTCGAGGGGCCGCTCGCCCTCCGGCGTCACCAGGACCGTGCCGCGGTCGGGCTCGGTGACCTCGCCGACCACCGCGGCATCGATCCCGGCCGACCCGAGCGCCCCGACGAACGCGTCCGCGCGTCCGGGGACCACCGTGCAGATGAGCGTCCCCTCGGAGATCGCGGTGTACGGGTCCATCCCCGTGTGCTCGCAGACGGCGCTGACCTCGGGCAGGACCGGGATCGCGTCCAGGTCGACCCGCATGCCGACACCCGAGGCGGCCGCGACCTCCGTGAGTCCGCCGAACACGCCGCCCTCGGTGGCGTCGTGCATCGAGGTGACGCCTTCGCGCCGCAGGCCGAACCTCCGTGCGACGGTCGCCTCGGGCACCACCGTCATCCGCTCGAACAGCGCGTCCGCCGCCCGCACGACGTCGGCGCCGACGCCATCCGTCAGACGGTCGGGGAACGTGGCCGCGAACAGCGCCGTGGCCTCGATCGCGGCTCCCTTGGTGACCACGACGGCGTCCCCGGGACGGGCCATCGCCGGCGTGACGTAGCGGTCCTCGGGCCCGGACGCCATGCACACGGCACCGCCCACCATCGGCCACGTGCAACCGTCGTAGCGGGCCGTGTGACCCGTGACGATGGCCACGCCCATGCCTTCGCACGCCCGGTGGAACGCGTCCCAGAGCGCGGTCAGGTCCTCGTCCGTGGTCTCCGGCGGGAGGTTCAGGTCCACGGCCATCCACCGCAGGGGAAGACCGCTCGTCGCCGCGTCCGAGGCCAGGATGTGCGCCGCGAACCAGGCGGCCCGCTCCCATCCGTAGGCCGGGACGACGAACACGGGGTCGGCCGTGAGCGCCATCGCCACGCCGTCGGCGACCCGGACGACCCCGACGTCGACGCCGTGCTGCGGCCCGACCAGCACGTCGGGGTCCCGCGCACCGAGCCGGCGAAGGATCACCCGCTCGAACAGCTCCGCCGTCGCCTTGCCCGTCCGCTGCTCGGTCATCGCCCCGTCCTCCATCGGTCCACGACCTCGGCCAGCACGCGCGTCGCGGCGATCGGATCGTCCGCCGCACCGACCGCGGACACGACCGCGACCCCCGCCGCCCCCGCCCCCAGCACCTCGGCCGCGTTGGAGGGCGTGATGCCGCCGATCCCCACCACCGGGAGCGAGGTCGCGGCAACGACCTCGCGGAGCCCGTCCAGACCGTGCGGCCGCGCGTCGGGCTTGGTCGGCGTGGACCAGACCGTCACCCCCAGGTAGTCGGCACCCGCGGCCTCCGCCGCGACCGCCTGTCGCGGGTCCTCGACGCTGATCCCGAGCACGACGCCGGCCCCGACGCGTTCGCGCACGCGGTCGAGCTCGTCGGCCTGGCCCACATGGAGGCCGGCCGCGCCGGAGGCGAGCGCGATCTCGACCCGATCGTTCACGACGAACAGCACGCCCGCGTCACGGCAGCGGGCCGCGAGCTCCTCGGCGAGAGGCAGCAGCTCGTCGTCGGCGAGCTCCTTGGCGCGGAGCTGCAGGGCCGTGGCTCCCCCCTCGATCGCCGCGAGCGCGACCTCCCGGTGGCCGCGCCCGGCGACGGCGCCGCTCGAGGTCACCACGTAGACGCCCAGCGAACGCGGATCGAGCCTGCCCATCCGTCTCCCTCCGCCGGCATTACCCGGTTCAGGTTCGTCGGGTCGCGGGCGCGCGGTGCCCGCCTCTCAGCCCGGTCGCCCGAGCTCCCCGGTAGGACCCGGATTCTAGCGGCTGGCCGAGGCCGCGGCCCGAGCCCGTGCGATCCGGCGCTCGCGAGCGACCTTCTTCCAGTCGCTCGTCTTCCTCGAGAACAGGATGTCGGTGACGATCTGGAGCACGCCCAGGGCTCCGCACGCCCACGCGGCCCAGGCGGGAGCGTCGCTCGCCCACCAGAACCCGAGGGCGACGAACGGCGCCGCCTTCGTTGCGAGCGCGCCAGACGCGTGCATCCACGCCCTCGCGCCGGGCGCCGCCCGCAGGTACGTCGCGTAGTCGGTCTTCAGGCCCGGCCTGGGCGGGGATGGCCCTCCGAAGGTGTACGCGATGAACCGGATGCCGACGAGCCGTCCGACGACCCAGTGGGCCGGGCAGTGCACCGAGATCGACCAGATCGCCGCCGCCGCGAGCAGCGCGATCCCGGCCACGACCGGATCGGCGGCGTTGATCGAGACCACCACCGCGAACCCTCCAACGAGCGTCCCGAGGACGAGCACGAGGTTGCCGAGCCACACGGGGAACCGCGGTCGCACGCGGACCTCGAACGCCTTGCGGTCGATGCGCCCGGCGACGTCCGCCCAGTGTTCCGACAGGACCGGGTCGACCTTCACCTCCCGCAGCGCGCGCCAGAACCCCAGCCGCGCGAGGTCGGCGTCCCCGGCGTCGACGGCAGCCTCGATGCGCGCGAACGTTCCCTGCAGGTCCTCAGCGCCTGAAGGAGGACCGCCCGTTTCCACCATCCGACCTCGGTTCCACGCTACGATGACTGCTCGGACGCGCCCCCGGCCCCTCAGAGCAGCCCGCGACGGGAGGACCCATCACGTCCAGGAGCACGATCCCGGAGCGACCGTCGGGTCGCTCCGACGACTTCGACCTCGTCACGCTCGACGGCCGGTACCACATGGTCGATCGTATCGCCGCGGGCGGGATGGGCGAGGTCTTCCGCGCGCACGACGCCGTGCTCGCGCGCGAGGTCGCGATCAAGGTCCTGCACCGTCCGCTCGCGTCCGACCAGGGGTTCATCGACCGGTTCCGGCGAGAGGCGCGCGCCGCGGCCGTCCTGTCCCATCCGAACATCGTCGCGGTCCACGACTGGGGCGCGGTCGACGGCATCTACTACATGGTGATGGAGTTCGTGCGCGGGCAGAGCGTCCGCGACATCTTGAACCTCGAGGGACTCCTGGCGCCGGCGCAGGCCGCCGACGTCCTCCTGCAGACCCTCTCGGCGCTCGACCACGCGCACCGCCAGGGCATCGTCCACCGGGACGTCAAGCCCGAGAACCTCATGGTCACGCGCGAGGGTGTGGTCAAGGTCGCGGACTTCGGGCTCGCCCGGGCGTACGCCGACGCGCAGATCACGCACGCCGGGATGGTGACTGGCACGGTCCAGTACCTCGCGCCCGAGCAGCTCCAGGGCGAGCCCGCCGACCCGAGGACCGACCTGTACTCGCTTGGCATCGTGGCCTACGAGCTGCTCACCGGGCAGATCCCGTTCAGCGGGGAGACGCCGATGGCGATCGTCTACAAGCACCTTCGCGAGCGCGTTCCGGCCGCCTCGGCGCGCAACCCGGCCGTCCCGAAGAGCCTCGACGGCTGGATCGCGTCGATGACGGAGAAGGACCGGGAGCTCCGCCCGGAGTCGGCCGCCGAGGCCCGCCGCGACCTGGAGTCGGAGGCCCGAATGCTCCCGGCAGCGCCACCCATCGCCACCCTGGTGCCCGAGGTGAGCGTCATCCCGCCACCCGCGAGCCCCGAGCGCGCGACCACCGTCACGATCCCGCAGACGCGGAGCGAGAAGCATCGCCGCCCGCGCCGGTGGATCAGGCGCGCGCTTGGCGCGGTCCTCGCGATCATCGCGATCGCCGCAGCGGCGTGGGGCGCCTGGACCTACCTCGTCCCCCACGAGGTCGACGTGCCCCGGGTGGTCGGGCTCACGCTCGCAGAGGCCCAGGCCCGGCTCGAGGAGGCCGGCCTGACCGCCCGCGTGGGCAAGGGTGCGTTCGATCCCGAGACCCCGGCCGATCGGGTGCTGTCCCAACGCCCGGCGCCCGGGACGGTGCTCGACCGGGGCTCGCAGGTCCTGCTCGTCCCCTCGCTCGGACCACCGCCGGTGCGGGTGCCCAACCTCGTCGGCAAGACCGTCCCCGAGGCCCGCGCGGCGCTCGGGAAGGTCGGGCTCGAGCTCGGCGGGCAGACCGGGCGCTACGACGAGGAGCTCGAGGCGGGTCGGATCGTGGCGCAGTCGATCCCCGCCAAGGACCGGCTCGCTCAGGGCTCGGCCGTCGACGTCGTCGTGAGCGAGGGACCGGCGCCGGTCCCGGTGCCCAAGGTCGTCGGAGAGACCCGGGAGAACGCGGAGGGCCTGCTCGCGCCGTGGGTGGTGAGGGTCCAGACCGAGTACTCGGACACGGTCGAGCGCGGGTACGTCATCAGCCAGGACCCGACGGCCAAGACCAAGGTGCAGCCGGGCCAGACGGTCACGATCGTCGTGTCGCTCGGCCCCCAGCAGTTCGAGCTGCCCAGCTTCGTCGGGATGACGCGGTCCGCGGCCATCGCGGAGATCCGGAGCCTCGGGCTCGTGCCGCAGGTCGTCGAGTTCCCCGGGGCCGTCGGAGAGCTCACCGTGGCCTCGCAGGTACCGATCGCCGGCTCCACGGTCCGCGCCGGCGACCGCATCACGATCTACGTCGCGTGAGGTTCGGGGCGCACGTCCGCACGCCCGGCGGGCTCCGGACCGCGGCCGACGAGGCCCGGGCGATCGGCGCCGACGTCGTCCAGCTGTTCCTCTCGAACCCGCGGGCGTGGGCCGGTCCGCGCCTGGAGAACGCCGAGCGCTTCGGCGCCGCGTGGCGAGGCGGGGGTCGGACCCCTGTACGTGCACGCCCCGTACCTCGTGAACATCGCCTCGCCGAACCACGGGTTCCACGAGCGGTCCCTCGAGCTCGTGGCCCGCTCGGTCGCCGCGTGCGAGGTGGCCGGCGCGGCGGGCTTCGTGGTCCACGCCGGCGCCGGAGGACCCCACGACGCGAGCGCCGCCCGCGAACGGGCCGCCGAGGTCCTGCGATCGGCGCTCGGGCTCGCGGGACGGACCCGCGTGATCGTCGAGCTGATGGCGGGGACGGCCGGCGCGGTCGCCTCCACGTTCGCGGAGGCCCGAGCGCTGTTCGATCTGGTCGGCGACGAACGGCTGGCCCTGTGCATCGACACCTGTCACCTGTTCGCCGCGGGCTACGGGCTCGACGCGCCCGACGGTGTGGCGGCATGCTTCGAGGACCTGTGCGCTCACGGCCTGGCCGAGCGGCTCGTCCTCATGCACGCCAACGACGCCAAGGGCGAGCGCGGCTCGCGGCGGGACCGGCACGAGCGCATCGGCGAGGGCCGGATCGGCATCGAGGGGTTCGCCGCGATCGTGCGTCGCCCCGAGGTCCGAGCGCTCGACGTGGTCCTGGAGACGCCCGCCGACCGGGACCAGCGGATCCGCGAGCTCGACCTCCTCCGGAACCTGGCCGCCTGAGCCGCGCTACGGCTCGAGCTCCGCGCGCGGACCCTCCTGGTAGCTGTAGCGCTCCTCGCGCCAAGGGTCCGCGTGGATGTGGTACCCGCGCGTCTCCCAGAAGCCACGGGTGGTGTGGGCGGTGAGCTCGAGACCGCGCAGCCACTTGGCGCTCTTCCACGCGTAGCGCTGCGGCACGACCAGTCGCAGCGGGTAGCCGTGCTCCGGCGTCAGGTCCTGGCCGTCGTGGGCCCACGCGACCAGCACGTCGTCCTCCATCATCGCCTCGAGCGATAGGTCCGACGTGTAGCCGTGCTCGCAGTGGGCGATCACCCACTTCGCCTCGGGCTCCACGCCCGCCAGCTCCGCGAGGACGCGGAACGGCACGCCGGTCCACGTGTTGTCGAGCGTCGACCATCCCGTGACGCAGTGCATGTCGGCCTGGACGTCGGCCGGTCCGAGCGCCTTCAGCTCGTCGTAGGACAGCGTGATGGGCCGCTCCACCAGCCCGAAGACCCGGAAGTCCCACGCCGCCCGGTCGAACGTCGGGATGGGGCCGAAGTGCAGCACCGGCCACGTCTTCACCAGGCGCTGGCCGGGCGGGACGCGCTTCGCGATCTCCTCCGGGTAGCGGGGTCCGAACAGCTTCACGCGGCCTCCTCACCGGACGGCGGCAGCGACGTTCCTCCACGCCGCCAGCGCCGTCTCCACGTCCTCGTCGTCGATGCCGAGGTGGGTCACCATCCGGACCTTGCCGGCCTCGATGGTGCAGCCCACCCCCTCGTCCATCATGCGTCGCCGGACCTCGACCGGATCGAGGCCCACCGCTTCCGTGTCGACGAGGACGATGTTCGTTTCAACCGTCGCCGGATCGAGCGCCCCGGCCAGGATGTCGGCCACACCCGTCGCGAGACGACGGGCGCGCTCGTGGTCCTCGTGCAGGCGCTTCGGACCCTCCTCGAGCGCGACGAGCCCGGCGGCCGCGATGATCCCCGCCTGCCGCCAGGCCCCGCCGAACAGGATCTTGAGCCGCCGGGCCTCGCGGATCGCCTCGGCCGTCCCGCACACGAGCGAGCCGACCGGCGCGCCGAGCCCCTTGGAGACGCAGAACATCAGGGTGTCGACCTCCGCCGCGTACCCGGCGACCGGGACGCCGCTCGCGACGCTCGCGTTGAAGATCCTCGCGCCGTCGAGGTGGACCGGGACACCCGCCTCGCGTGCCACCTCGCGGATCGCCCGGATCTCCTGGATCGGGAACACGCGACCGCCGGCCGAGCCTCGGGTGTTCTCGACGCAGACGAGATCGACGGCCTCCACGTCGTACACGACGTCCGGGGCGATCGCGCGAGCCACCTGCTCGGCGGTCATGTGTCGGCCGCCGTGGGTCTCGATCGCCTTGTAGGCGATGCCCGACAGCACCGCCGAGCTCATCACCTCGGTGGTGGCGACGTGGGCGCCCGCCTCGGCGACGACCAGGTGTCCGCCCCCGGTGAAGTGCAGCCGGAGGCCGATCTGGTTGGCCATCGTCCCGGTGGGCACGTACAGGGCGGCCTCCTTGCCGGTGAGCTCGGCCGCCAGGTCCTGGAGACGGTTGACGGTGGGGTCGTCGCCGTACCAGTCGTCGCCGACCTCCGCCTCGGCCATCGCACGTCGCATCGCGTCCGACGGCTCCGTCACGGTGTCCGAGCGGAGGTCGACCCGGTAGGTGGCCACGGTCGGCACCTCAGTACAGGAACATCGGCTTGCCGTCGACGTGCCGGATCTTCGGACGGTACCGGTCCACGTCGTACAGCGCTCCGACGTCGACGCGCTTGACGCCCTGGCGCGTCACGCCGATGGGCACGTTGACGTAGTTGCCGTTGCGGAGCGCGACGAGCCGGCCGACGTTGCCCTCGATCACCAGGTCGGCCGCCATGACCGCGTAGTTGATCGCGACCATCAGGTCCAGCGAGTCCGGGCTCCCCGAGCGCATCAGGTACCCGAGCTGCTGGTAGATGATCCCCTCCCCGGTGATCTCCTTCAGCGCCTCGCCGGTCACCTGACCGATCCCGCCGAGCTTCTGATGGCCGTAGGCATCGGCGGTGCCGCCCTGGATCATCTCGCCGCCCACCATCGTGGCGCCCTCGGAGATCGTCATCATCGCGTACCGGCTCGGGTTCGAGCGCTTGTCGTCCATCAGCAGCTGCGCGAGCTTCTCCACGTCGAACGGGACCTCGCTGATGATCGCCCGCTCCACGCCCGAGAGGTACGCGGACACGAGGGATGTCTCGCCGCTGTAGCGACCGAACACCTCCACCACCGCGAGCCGTTCGTGCGAGCCCGCGCTCGTGCGGAGCTGGTGGATGAAGATCACGGTCCGCGTGATCGCCGTGGAGAAGCCGATGCAGTAGTCGGTGCCGTGGACGTCGTTGTCCATCGTCTTGGGGATCGCCACGACGGGTACGCCCTCCTCGTGCAGCCGCAGCGCGAACGAGAGCGTGTCGTCGCCACCGATCGGGATCATCGCGTCGATCCCGAGGCGATCGAGGACCTTGACGACGTGCGCCGTGTGGTCGCGGACCTCGTCGCCCTCGCGACCCTCTCGGAGGAACGCCGGCTCGTCGGCCGGCTTCACCTTGGCAGGGTTCGTCCGCGACGTGTGCAGGACGGTCCCGCCCGTCCGATCGATGGTGCGGACGGACGCCGCGTCCAGGTCGACGATGTTGGCCGCGACCGACTCCGGATCGTCGGGATCGCACTCGAGGAGCCCTCCCCAGCCCCGCCGGATCCCGACGATGTCGTGTCCCTCCTCCTCCGCCCGAAGCGTCACGGCCTTGATGCACGCGTTCAGGCCGGGGACGTCGCCCCCTCCGGTCAGGACCCCGATCCTCATCGTGTGGACCTCCGCATCCTCGTCGCTCAGTGGTCGAAGAACACCTCGGCGACACGGTACAGCTCTTCGGGCACCGGGCGGACCTTCGCCGCCTGCGCGAGCGGCACGTCGGTCAGATCGCCCCCCCGCATCGCCACCATCCGCCCCCATCGCCCGGCCCCCGCCAGGTCGACCGCGGCCTGCCCGTACCGCGTCGCGAGGACCCGGTCGGCCGCGACCGGGCTCCCCCCACGCTGGACGTGCCCCAGCACGGTCACGCGGGTCTCGTAACCCGTGCGCTCCTCGATGAGCGGCTGGAGATGGTTGGTGATCCCGCCGTAGCGGACGAAACCCCGCTCGTCCCGCGGGTACTCGGGGAGCTCCATCGTGCCCGGCGCCGGCGTCGCCCCCTCGGCGACGACCACGATGGAGAACGAGTGCCCATGCAGGTGCCGGCGCCGTAGGTGCAACCCGACCTCGTCCAGGTCGAACGGGCGCTCGGGGATCAAGATCATGTCGGCCCCGCCCGCCAGGCCGGCCTCGAGCGCGATCCACCCCGCGCTCCTGCCCATCACCTCGACCAGCATCAGTCGGTTGTGGCTCTCCGCGGTGGTGTGGAGCCGGTCGATCGCGTCGGTGGCCACCTGGACCGCGGTCGCGAACCCGATGCATACATCCGTGCCCGCGAGGTCGTTGTCGATCGTCTTGGGGATGCCGAGCACGGGCAGGCCCTCCTCGGCCAACCTCGCTGCCACGCCGAGCGTGCCGTCGCCGCCGATCGCGATGATGCCGTCGAGCGCCAGGTCCGAGAACGCGGCGCGCACGGCGTCCTCCCTCCCCTCGTGGTACGGGTTCGCGCCGGAGGATCCGAGGATCGTGCCGCCTCGGTGCAGGATGCCCTGCACGGAGGGGACCGTGAGCTCGCGGACCGCGCCGTCCATCACGCCGCGCCATCCGTCCTGGAAGCCCAGGACCTGGTCGCCGTTCACGCCGACCGCCTTGCGGACGACGGCGCGGATCGCCGCGTTCAACCCGGGGCAGTCGCCCCCACCCGTGAGGAGCCCGAATCGCAGCACCCCGTAAGGGTACGGTGCCGCCGGCCTCAAGGGCGCCGGGCGACCCGTCGAAGCCCCCGGTGGAGGCATCGATGCGCGCCAGACACGTTCTCGTCACCGTGCTCACCATCGGTCTGCTCGCCGCGCCCGCCCACGGTGCCCACGCGCGCCTGCGTGACGATCCGCGGATCGAGCGACTCCGCCGGCTCGAGGCCGAGGTCGATCGGCTCCTGGTCCGCCTCCAGCACCTGGAGCGGGCGGTCGGACGGGCCGCCGTGTCCTACCTCGACGCTGCGCGGACGGCGGAGGCTGCCACCGCCGCCGTGGACCAGGCGCAGGCGCGCCTCGACGAGCGCATCCGGACCGCCTACCAGCTGGGTCCCGGGGCCACGCTCGAGGCGTTCCTGGCCGCCGAGACGCTGGCCGACGTCGCGGCGATCTCCGAGTACACCGCGCGGACCATCGCCCTGGACGAGCGCGCGCTGCAGGAGGTCACGCGGGCTCAGATCCTGGCGACCTCCTCCCGGGCGGCGGCCGAGGCCGAGCTCCGAGCGCTGACGCCCCGACTCCAGGCCCTGCGCGCGACCGTTGCCGCGATGCAGCCGAAGCTCACGCGGGCGGCCCAGCTCGCCCGGCGGGCCCGGGTCGAGCACGCGCGGCTCGTGGCACGGCGGCGTGCCGTCGCCGAGGCCGTGCTGCGGGCCGACGTGTGGGAGGACCTTCGGACGCTCACGTGGCAGGAGGACCAGGCGCCGTTCCTGGCCCTGCTCGGACCGACCGGAGGCCAGACCTGCGAGACGCCCGCAGGGCTGATCGAGACCGGGGAGACGTTCGCCGGGTACGCGTCCTGGTACGGGTGGGAGTTCGGCGGTCAGCCGACCGCGATGGGCGCGATCTTCGATCCCCGGTTGTTCACGGCGGCGAACCGGTGGTTGCCGCTCGGGTCGTTCCTGCGCGTGCGCAACGGAGACCGATGCGCCATCGTCCTCGTCAACGACCGGGGGCCGTACGGACGGCTGGAGCGGGTCATCGACCTCTCCGAGGCGGCGGCCAGGTACCTGGGGGTGGGCGTCACCTGGGTGCAGGCTGAGGTCCTGGTGGTCGCCCCTCCGGGGTGACCTTCGGCCACCCGCTCACGGGAGGCCATCGGCTAGCATGATGGCATGCTCGCAGCGTGGGGCTTCCTCGAATGGTTCTTCGCCGGCGTGCTGGTCCTGCTCCTCGGGGTGGTCGGTGTCTTCTTCCTCTACCTCATCGCCACCCTGTTCGTGAACCCCGCACGGCGGAGCGCGCGCTGAGCCCGCGATGACCCGACGGGCGCACCGCCCTCGTCGGGTGCGCCCGCGGAGCTAGGACCCCTCGGGCTCCGAGCGCCGGGCGCCGAGCTCGCGGTCCACCATGTAGAGCGTCGCGGCATCGTCGCCGATCGCCGAGAGCGTCTGCACCATCTCGCCCGCCTGCTTCTCCTCCTCGACCTGCTCGGTGACGAACCACTGGAGGAAGGCCTGCGCCGCGTAGTCGTTCTGCGCCACGGCCATCGCGACCAGCCGGTCGATCGCCGCGCTCACGTCCCGCTCGGCCTGGAGCGCCTGCTCGAAGGCTCCGAGCAGCGATCCGAACTCCGTGGGTGGTGCCGCGATCGCGCCGAGGGTCACGCGTCCGCCGCGGTCCACGATGTGGGCGTAGAACCGCATCGCGTGCTCACGCTCCTCCTCGGCCTGCACGCGGAACCAGTTGGCGGCCCCCGGCATGTTGATGGCCTCGCAGTAGGCGGACATGGACAGGTACAGGTGCGAGGAGTAGAGCTCCCCGCCGAGCTGAGCGTTGAGGGCTGCCTCGAGCTCCGGGTTCAGCATCGGGAACCTCCCTGGACGACGGTCGCGTCCAGCCTACCGGCTCGCCCGAGCCGCATCTTCCCGCTCCGCGATCGCGAGGTCGGTCGCGAGGGGAAGGTGATCGGACGCCCGCCCGGCGCGCTCGTCCCGGGGGACCACCGCCCGTTCCACGCGGAGCTCCTCCGACACGAACAGGTAGTCGATCCGGGAGGAGGGGTCGTCGGCCGGGAACGTCTCCCCGCCCTCGCCCGTCCACGCGTCCCAGAACCGATCGGCCAGGAACGACACCGCGCGTCCCCCGGGGAGCTCGTTGCAGTCCCCACCGATCAGGACGGGGCCCTCCAGGCCGCGGGCGAGGTCCGCCAGCTCCTCCGCCGCATGCAGCCGCTCGAGGGGGTGGAGCCCGAGGTGGATCGCCAGGACCCACACACGCCGTCCCGTGCGGCCGACCTGCGCGACGAGCGCACCCCGCGGGTTGAGGGGCCGCCGGACGTCACCGAACCGGTGCAGCCGGTGCCCGACGATCCGCCAGGGCGGACGGGCGAGCACCGCGTTCTTGATCCGGCGGCGGAGCGGGGACCACGGATCGGACGCCAGCTCCATCCCGAGCGCCCTCGAGAGCCGTCGGAGCGCCAGGCGCCCCCCCGTTTCGTTCAGGAGCAGGAGGTCGGGCTCCAGGGCATGCACCACCGCGGCCACGTCCGCGACCCCGGACCGGAACCCGTGGACGTTGTAGACGACGACCCGGAACCGCACGATCGAAGCCTACGCCCGGCCTAGCCCAGCACGGGCGCCAGCACGTCCTCGAGCCTCGGCGAGTCCGGCAGGAGCTCCAGGTCGTAGCGGACCCGCACGGCGGGCTTCTCGATCCTGATCACACGGCGAAGATCGATCGGCGTCCCGATCACCACGACGTCGGCGTCCGCCGCGTCGATGATCTTCTCCATCTCCTCGAGCTGGCCCTGTGAGTACCCCATGGCCGGCAGGACCGGCCCGACCTCGTACCTGCGGAAGGTCTCGTCGATCGTGCCGAGCGCCCAGGGCCTGGGGTCGACGACCTCGGCCGCCCCGTGCGCCCTGGCGGCCACCACCCCGGCGCCGAACTTCATCTCGCCGTGGGTCAGGGTGGGGCCGTCCTCGACCACCAGCACCCGCTTGCCCTCGATCGCCTTCGGCTCGTCCACCACGACCCGGCTGTTCGCCTTCACGATCGTCGCCCCCGGGTTGAGGTCCGAGATCGTCCGCGTCAGCGCCTCCACCTGGTCGCGCGAGGCCGAGTCCATCTTGTTGATCACGATCACGTCCGCCATCCGCAGGTTGGCCTCGCCGGGGTGATACTTGGTCTCGTGCCCCGCGCGAAGCGGATCGGCGACGACCACGTGCACCGTCGGCCGGTAGAACGGCAGGTCGTTGTTCCCCCCGTCCCACAGGAGCACGTCGCACTCCTGCTGCGCCTGCGCCAGGATCTCGCCGTAGTCCACACCCGCGTAGATCGTCGTGCCGCTCGTGATGTGGGGCTCGTACTCCTCCCGCTCCTCGATCGTGGTGTCGTACCGATCCAGGTCCTCGAGCGTCGCGTACCGCTGGACCCGCTGGGCCGCCAGATCCCCGTACGGCATCGGGTGCCGGACCGCGACCACCCGCTTGCCCGCCCCCCGCAAGGTCTCGGCGATCGCGCGCGTGGTCTGGCTCTTCCCCGAGCCCGTCCGGACCGCGCAGACGGACACCACCGGCACGGTCGCGTCGAGCATCGTGTCGTCGGGCCCCAGCAGGACGAAGTTGGCGCCGGCGGCGAGCACCTCGCTCGCCTTGTGCATCACGTGCTCGTGGCTGACGTCCGAGTAGGCGAAGACCACGTCGTCCACCCCGAGATCGACGATCAGGCGTGTCAGGTCGCTCTCGTCGTGGATCGCGATGCCGTTCGGGTAGCGCGATCCCGCGAGCGAGGCAGGGTACGTCCGGTCGTTGATGAAGGGGATCTGGGTCGCCGTGAAGGCGACGACCTCGTAGGCCTCGAGGTCCCGGTAGACGACGTTGAAGTTGTGGAAGTCACGGCCAGCGGCACCCATGATCAGCACACGACGCGGCATCGGAGGTCCTTTCCGGGAGGTGTGATGCGCGGACGGCCGGGCGGCCCCGCTCTTCGCCCCGGAATCTACCCGGACGGACCCGCCGGTGGCACCCTGAGCGCCGAGCCCTCGGAGCGACCTCCTCGAGCCACATCGGAGAGTCCGCCGGGGAGCCCATCGGCAGGCACCGCTCCGTGCGAGGATGTGCCGCTGCCCGCGCCGTGGAAGGGGGTGACCGTGGAGCTGCGGTTCTGCTCGTACCAGTACCAGCGCGATCCCATCCCGGTCCTGCGAGCGCGGTGGCGCGCGGCCGAGGAGCTCGGGTTCGACGTCCTGTGGAACGTCGACACGGTGGTGGAGCCCGACCGGCCCCACCGCCCGATCCTGGATGGCCCCTCCACGCTGGCGGTGATGGCTGCCGGCACGTCGACCATCCGGGTGGGGACGCTCGTCTCGAGCCTGTACTTCCGCATCCCGGTGACGCTCGCCACGGCGACCGTGACCGTGGACCACCTCTCAGCGGGACGGGTGGAGCTCGCGCTCGGCGTGGGCGACCCGGCGGCCGGGGCGAGGCCCGCGGGGATCGACTGGCCGGCCCGTGAGCGGGTCGAGCGCTTCCGCGAGTTCGTCGAGCTGACCGATCTCCTGCTGCGGCAGGAGACCACGACCTTCCGAGGCAGGTTCTACCGGTGCGACGCGATCGAGAGCCTGCCCCGGCCGGTCCAGGCGCCCCGGCCCCCCATCACGATCGCGGCCCACGGCCCGAAGATGCTGCGGATCGCGGCGGAGCTCGCGGACGGGTGGAGCTCGTGGGGCGGCTACGACGTCGAGACCGAGGAGGACTACCTCTCCGTGACCCGCGATCGCAGCGCCCGGTTCGACGACCTGTGCGTGTCGGCCGGGCGCGACCCATCCTCGATCCGACACTCGCTCGTCTGCTTCCCTCCGCTGAGGCCGTGGGAGTCGGTCGGGTACTTCGAGGATCTCGTCGGTCGCTTCCGGGCGATCGGGATCGACGAGTTCGTCCTGTACTGGCCCGCCACTGGCGGGACGAGCCCGACGAGGACGCGGTGCTCGAAGAGGTCTGCGGCGCCGTGATCCCGAGGCTCCGCGCCGCCGGATGACCTCGGCGGCGTGCCCGGCCCGTTTCGCCGGAGTCCAACGGCTCACGTTGACTCGGTCCGGCGCACGGGCTACGGTCCGCGGCTATCCGGACCGGCCGGACGGCCGCGGGGAAGGAGAGGCATGGCTCACAGGCGTCGTTCCGTCAGAGCGCTGGCTGTCCTCGCCGTCATCGCGCTCGTGATGACCGCGTGCGGCGAGGACGACACGGGGGGTGGCGGGGGGAGTGATGAGGGTCCCTCCGTCCCGCTCGAGGACCAGACGCTCACGATCTCGAACTGGGACGCGTACACCCCCGAAGGGCTGATCGAGAGCTTCGAGGAGGAGACGGGCGTCGATGTCACGCTGACGCTCCACACTACCAACGAGGACATCGTCGGCAAGATCCAGGCGGCGGGCGGGGGCGGCTTCGACCTCGTCTTCGTGTCCGGGAACTACCTCCAGACGCTCGTCGACCAGGGGTGGGCAGCCGAGATCGATCACGACCAGATCCCGAACCTCGCCAACCTCTACCCGGAGGCGAACGAGCTCGGGTACGACCCCGGGAACACGCATTCGGTCCCCTACACGTGGGGAACCACCGGCCTGTGCTACCGGACGGACCTGGTGGAGACCTCGCCGACGAGCTGGACGGTGTTCCACGACCCGCCGACCGATCTCGCCGGCACGATGACGATGCTGGGCACCAACCCGTGGCTCCTGGAGCCCGCGCTCCTCTCGCTCGGGTACTCGATGAACACGACCGACGCCGCGGAGATCGAGGCGGCCACCCAGTGGACGATCGAGGCCAAGGCCAACCTGAAGGCGTTCGACGACACGACCTTCTACTCGGAGCTCGCCGCAGGGAACACCTCGCTCGCCCAGGCGTGGGACGGCTGGTGCAACTACGGCATCGCCGAGAACCCGGACATCGAGTTCGTCGTCCCCGACGAGGGCAGCGACCTGTGGACCGACACGATGGTCATCCTCGAGTCGTCCGAGAACAAGGAGGCCGCGCACGCGTTCATCGACTACGTGCTCCGGCCCGAGAACGGCGTGGCGGTGGCCGAGCTCGTCTACTACAAGGTCCCGAACGAGCCGGCGATGGAGCAGCTCGACCCGGCGCTGATCGAGCAGTTCCCCAACCTCGGGATGTCGCCGTCCGAGCTCCTCACGTACGAGTCGCTGCAGGATCCGGGAGAAGCGATCACCCTGTGGACCGACGCCGCGGCGCAGATCAAGGCCAGCTGATGACCCTCGCGTGACCGGCACGACGCGGGGCCGTCGTCGGACGCGGGGAGCCGCCGACCCGGGAGGTCGGTGGCTCCCGCGGCTCCTGTTCCTGGGGCCGGGGGTCGCGTGGTGGGTCCTGCTGTTCGCGATCCCGGTCGCGCTGATCCTGCTCTACAGCCTGTTCACGAGGGGGCCGTTCGGCGGGGTCGAGTACCGCTTCACGCTGCGGAACTTCGAGCGCGCGCTCGATCCCCTGTTCGTGCGCGTGCTCTGGGGCTCGCTGCAGACGGCGTTCATCGCGACGGCGGCGGCGCTGCTGATCGGCTATCCGGCCGCGTACTTCATCGCGACGCGCCCCGCCCGGTGGCGTCTCCCGCTGCTGGTCCTGATCATCCTGCCCTTCTGGACCAACCTGCTGATCCGGACCTACGCCTGGATCGTGCTGCTCAACCGGGAGGGGCTCGTCAACCGCACGCTCACCGGCGTCGGGCTGATCGACGAGCCGCTGACCCTCCTGAACACGCGCTTGGCGATCGTCATCGGCCTCCTGTACCTGTACCTCCCGCTGATGGTGCTGCCGCTGTTCGCGGCGATCGAGCGCCTGGGGCGTTCGCCCCGCGAGGCGGCCGAGGACCTCGGTGCCGGGCCCGTGCGCTCCTTCGTCCGCGTGACGTTCCCCCTCACGCTCCCCGGCGTCATGGCGGGGTGCATCTTCGTGTTCGTGCCGTCGCTCGGGAACTTCATCGTCCCCGACCTGCTCGGCGGCGGGAAGGCGATCATGGTCGGCAACCTGATCCAGGCGCAGTTCTTCCAGGCGCGCGACTGGCCCTTCGGCGCGGCGCTGTCGATCTCGGTCCTCGCGGTGACGATGGTGCTCCTGCTCGTCCAGGCTCGCGTCCTCACCCGGGAGCGGAGGCTCGCCGCCCGTGGCTGACCCGGGACGCCGCCGCGACCTGCTCCTGGGCGCCGAGCTCGCGCTGGTCTACGTCTTCCTGTACGCGCCGATCCTCGTGCTGGTGGTCCTGTCGTTCAACGCCTCGGGTCTGCCGACCTCGTGGGGGGGCTTCTCCACGAAGTGGTACGCGGAGTTCGCGCGCAGCGGGGACCTGCTCTCGTCCCTGCGGACGAGCTTCGTCATCGCGCTCGCCGTGACCGGCGTCGCCACGGTGCTCGGTACCCTGCTGGCCCTCGGGTTGGAGCGCGCCGTGCGGAGCACCTTCCTCGACACCGTCCTGTTCCTGCCGGCCGTGGTGCCCGACATCGTGCTCGCGATCGGCCTGCTCTCCTTCTTCACGCTGACCAGGACCACGCTCGGCATCCAGACCGTCGTGTTGGCCCACGTGGTCTTCGACATGGTGTTCGTGGCTGCCATCGTGCGGACCCGCCTGGGTTACTTCGACCGCTCGATCGAGGAGGCCGCACAGGACCTCGGGGCGAGCCGGCTGGCGACGTTCTTCCGGATCACGGTCCCGATCATCTTGCCCGGGGTGGTGGCCGGCGCGCTGATCGCGTTCACGCTGTCGTTCGACGAGTTCATCATCGCGTTCTTCACGGCGGGGCCGACGGTGATCACGTTCCCGATCCGCGTCTACTCGATGATCCGCTTCGGCGTGACCCCCGTGGTGAACGCCGTGGCGACGCTGATCCTGGCTCTGAGCTTCACGTTGATCCTGATCGCGCTCCGCCTCACCCGTCGAGAGGCGCGCCGGGCGATCGACCGCTGAACGCCCTCAGGCGGCTCCCCAGCGCTGCCCGTCGCCCTCGGGCAGGACCCCGCCGAACGGGCGCGCGAAGTGGCTGACGGCGACACCCCAGCGGTCATCCCTCGCCCGAGCCAGGAGCGCCCGGCGCGATGCGGCACCCTCCTCCGGGTCCTCGTCGTGGCTGGACTCCCATCCCGGGTGGGCGACCTGGAACGGCAGATGGAGCAGGTCGCCCGTGAACAGCATCGAGAACGGCCCGTCGGTCAAGATCGCGCTCCGGTGCCCCGGCGTGTGACCGGGCGCGTGGACGACGCGCACGCCCGGGACGACCTCCCGGTCCTCGGGCGACAGGTCGAGCATCCCGGCGTCCTCGAGGATCTGCATCGCCTCCCAGCCGTTGAAGTCCTCCGGGTCGTCCACGTGGCCGAAGAAGGCCCAGTCTGCGGGGTGGACGTGATGCACGGCGTTGGGGAACCGCGCCTCGCCGTCCGGCCGGGTCGCGCCGCCCGCGTGATCGGCGTGCAGGTGCGTGTGGATCACGTGGGCGACGTCCTCGGGGTCGACGCCGGCCGCGGCGAGCTCCTGGTCGATCCGGCCCGGGACGTCGTACGGCGGGCGTCCGAGGTGCCCGATCCCGGTATCGAGGAGCACCAGACCGGACCCCGTGCGCAGGAGGAACGCGTGGACGTGCCAGGCCCAGCTCGCGTCGTCCACGCCCTCGAACGCCCAGGGGTAGCGCGCGCGCTCCTCCCTCCAGTCCACGTCGTGCCCGGGAGCCTCGTCGGCGAGCGGGAGCGGGGCGAAGCCGTCGCACAGGGGCACGACCTCGACCTCGCCGATCTGCACGAGCGGGTGCGGCATCGGACGGGAGCGTACCGTGCGCGGGCAGGACGGGTCAGGAGCCGGGTCCGTCGCGGAGGTCCCTCGGCTCGTCCACGTCGCGCACGGTACGACCCCCGGGGTCCAGGGCGCGCCAGGTGGCCTCCTCGACCACCGCGATGCGCAGCGCGTTCAGCAGCGCGTAGAGGCTGCGCTCGCCCGACGCCAGCCGCTCCTGCGCCACCTCGCGGGCGCGAGCGACCCGGAGGGCGCACGGGAGCGGTCGGAAGCCCTCGCCCTCGTGCAGCACCACGGCCTCGACCGGGTCCTCCTCGGCGACCCGGACCAGCTCACGGAGCACGGGGAGGTGGAGCTCGGGCATGTCACCAGCCACGAGCAGGGCCACCTCCCCGGTCGCCGCCGCGAGCCCAGCGGCGGTCCCGAACAGGGGTCCACCGTCCGGGACGGCGTCCCGGACCACGCGAGCCGACAGCCCCTCGGGCAGGGGAGGGTCGGGCGCGCCCGGGCCAACCGCGATGACGACCTCGGCGCAGACCTCCGCGACCCGCAGCACGGCGTGCTGGAGCATCGGCAGCCCCTCGATCGGCTCGGCGAGCTTGTCCCTGCCGAACCGCGTCGAGCGACCGCCGGCGAGCACGATCCCCGTGACCGTCACGGCCACAGCCTAGAGCCACGCTGGGGCCCGACGGCCGGATGCCCGGGCCCTAGGGGGACCGTGTCGTGTCGGGCTCGCGCGCCTGGGCGAACCCGAAGCCGAACCGGCCCTTGATGCACAGGTGCCCGCTCGTCACGTCGTGGTCGAGGGGCGAGGTCACCTTCACGATCGTGTTGTCCTGGACGTGCAGCTCGAGGTTGCATCCCACGCCGCAGTAGGGGCAGATCGTCGTCGTCACGACCTGCCGGGACTCGTCCCACTCCCCCGCCGCCCGCAGGTCGTGCTCGCTCCTGAACATCAGCGCGCCGGTCGGGCACACGCCGATGCAGTTGCCGCAGTACACGCAGGCGGAGTCGGGGAGCGGGACATCGAACTCGGTCGAGATCCGCGCGTCGAACCCGCGCCCCGCGACGGCGATCGCGAACGTGTTCTGCGCGTCGACGCCGCACGCCTCGACGCACCTGTAGCACAGGACGCATCGACCGTAGTCGCGCACGTACAGGTCGTTGTCCACCTTCACCGGCTGGTGCACGGTCTCCGCGGCGCCGGGGTCGGGCGGGTGGTGATGGCCCGGGTCGCGCGCGTCGCGATCTCCCGCCCCCAGGGGCTCCATCAGCGCGCCGAAGCGCTCGGGGTGCGCCTGGTACTCGTCCTGCCACCGGTGGACGTCCTCGCCGGCGAGGCTCATGTCCACGCTCGAGGCGAGGAGCTCGAGCACCAGCCGTCGGGAGTGCCGGACGCGCTCCGTGTCCGTCCGCACCTTCATGCCGGGCTCGGCGGCGCGGGAGCAGGCCGGGACCAGGACCCGGGAGCCCTCGACCTCGACCACGCACACCCGGCACGCGTTGACCGGCGTGAGGTTGTCGGCGTAGCAGAGCGTGGGCGTGTCGATGCCCTCGGCACGGCACGCGTCCAAGATCGTGGACCCCTCGGGCACGCGCACGGCCCGTCCATCGACCTCCAGGTCGATCAGCCGACGCGGCGGAGCGAGCGGGATCCGTTGGCTCACCCGAAGACCCCCAGGCGTGAGATCGCGGACTGGACGGCGCTCGCGGCCGTCTGGCCGAGACCGCAGATCGACGCATCGCGCATCACCTGCGCGATCTCGGCGAGCAGCGCGAGCTCGTCCTCGCGCGAGCCCAACGTGCGATCGGCCATCAGCCGGTGCAGCGCCTCCTCCTGCCGGACCGTCCCGACCCGACAGGGCACGCACTGGCCGCAGGACTCGTCGCGGAAGAACGCCGCGATCCGCAGCACCGTGTCTACGAGGTCCGCATCCTCGTCGAAGACCATCACGACGCCCGAGCCCAGGGTGACCCCGGCCTCGCGAGCCCCTTCGAACGACAAGGGCAGATCCAGATCGCCCGGGCCGACGAACCCGCCCGCGGCGCCGCCGAGGAGGATCGCCCGAAGCTCCCTGCCGTCCCGGACTCCGCCGGCCAGGGTGAGCAGCTCCCGGAGCGGGGCCCCGCAGGGGACCTCGTACACACCCGGGCGCTCCACGTCACCCGAGAGGCAGAACAGGCGGGTGCCGGTCGAGTCCGGCGTGCCGAGCTCCGCGTACGCGGGGCCGCCGATGCGCAGCACCTCGAGCACGTTCACGAGCGTCTCGACGTTGTTGATGCCGGTGGGACGGCCGAACAGCCCGTGCGTGACCGGGAACGGCGGCTTGTTCCTCGGCTCGCCCCGACGGCCCTCGATCGAGTTGAACAGCGCGGTCTCCTCGCCGCAGATGTACGCGCCCGCACCGCGACGGATCTCGACGTCGAACGCGAACCCCTCCCCCATCACGTCCCGGCCCAGGAGCCCTCGGGCGCGGGCCGCCTCCACGGCGACGGTCAGCGCCTCGAGCGCGCGCGGGTACTCGCCGCGTAGGTAGATGAACCCCTGCTCGGAGCCGGTCGCGTACCCCGCGATCGTGAGCGCCTCGACCACGGCGAAGGGGTCGGCCTCCATCACGACGCGGTCCTTGAAGGTGCCCGGCTCCGACTCGTCCGCGTTGCACACGAAGTGGTGCGGCCGGACCGGCTGCGTGGCCACCAGCTCCCACTTCGTGCCCGTCGGGAACGCCGCACCCCCGCGGCCGAGCAGCTTCGAGTCCTTCAGCTCACGGATCACGCCCTGCGGCCCGAGGTCGATCGCGCGCCGGAGCGCCGCGTACCCACCTTGCGCCCGGTAGTCGTCCAGCGAGGCCGGATCCACGACCCCCACACGCCGGAGCAGTCGCAGCTCCTCGCGTGCGAGCGGGTCGGTCGCCTGCGGCACGGGGCTCGGACCGGCGGCGACGACCGGCTCGTGCCCGGCGGCGAAGCTCCCGATCTGCTCGACGCCCAGACCCGGGACCGCGAGGTCGCCGTCGGGCACGCCGGCCCGCTGCAGCAGCGCGGCCGGAGCCCGATCGCACAGGCCGAGGCACGGGCTGCGCTTCCAGGCGCGCTCGTCCCCCTCGCCCTGGGGCCCCACCGAGCGCTCCAGCTCCGCGCACAGCGCCTCGGCTCCCCGTCGGCGGCAGGCGATGTCGTCGCAGACGTGCAGGACGGTCTTCGCCCGCGGCCTCGTCGAGAACATCGCGTAGAAGGTCGCCACGCCGTAGGCCTCCGCCGGCGGGACCGTGAGACGCTCGGCGACGTAACCGAGCCCACCCTCGCTGATCCAGCCCGACGAGGCCTGGAGCGCGTGGAGCGCAGGCAGCAGGAGGTGCCGGCGATCCCGGGCCTCGCGACCCCCGCGCGCTACGTGCCCGTCGAGCGGCGTCCGCTCACCCCCGGTCCAGCCCGAGCCGGGCGGTCCGAGCACGGCGTCGACCGCCGCGCGCTCCTCGCGCGTGGGCTCGGTCGGAGGCAGCCGCAGATCCACCGCTCAGGCCTCCGTCCGCCGCGCGATCTTCTCGATGCGCACCGCCGTCGCCTTGAACTCCGAGGTCCCCGACTTCGGATCCCACGCGTCGATCGTGAGGCGGTTGGTCTCGACCTGCTCGGGGAAGTGCATCGTCATGAACGTGAGGCCTGGGCGCAGCCCGGGGTCGACGTGCACCGGCACCTCGACCGATCCCCGCCGCGAGACGACCTGCACCACCTCGCCCTCGGAGACCCCGAGGCGCGCCGCGTCCTCCGGCGACACGTCGACGGTCTCTCCCCGCCTGAGCGGGCTCGAGAACCGGCCGGACTGCACGCCGGTGTTGTAGTCGGTCAGGCGTCGGCCGGTCGTCAGGCGGATCGGGAAGCCGTCGGTCAGCTCGTCGACCGGCGGCTCCCACGGCGTCACGCTGAACGGGGCCAGGGGCCCTTGCTCGGGGGGGTCGAGCCACAGGCGCTCGTGCAGGAACATCGTCCCGGGGTGGTCCTCGTCCGGACACGGCCACTGGATCCCACCCAGCTCCTCCAGGCGTCGGTAGCTCATGCCACGGTGCATCGGAGAGAGCGACCGCAGCTCGTCCCACGCGCCTTCCGCCGTCACCTCGCCCCAGTCGAACCCGAGCCGCCCGGCGAGCTGCGAGATGATCCACATGTCGTCGCGCGCGTCGCCCGGCGGGTCGAGGGCCTTGCGCACCCGCTGGACGCGACGCTCGCTGTTGGTCACCGTGCCCTCCGACTCGACCGCGGAGACCGCGGCCGGCAGCACCACGTCCGCCATCTCGGCCGTCCTCGTCATGAAGATGTCCTGCACGATCAGGCAGTCCAGTCCCTCGAGGAGCCGCTGGGCCCTCGAGCTGTCGGCCTCGGAGCTCGCCGGGTTCTCGCCGATCACGTAGACCGCCCGGAGCTCCCCCCCCTCCATGGCGTCGAACATCGCGGACAGGTGCCACCCCCGCTTGGGCACGATCGGCACGCCCCACGCGGCCTCGAACCGAGCGCGCGCCTCGGCGTCCTCCTCGATGTCCTGGAACCCGGGCAGCTTGTTGGGGATCGCGCCCATGTCGCCACCGCCCTGGACGTTGTTCTGCCCCCGCAGCGGCGACAGGCCGCTGCCGTACCGCCCCACGTGCCCGGTCAGCAGCGCGAGGTTGATCAGCGCGAGGACGTTGTCGACGGCGTTGTGATGCTCGGTGATCCCCAGGGTCCAGCACAGGACCGCCCGGTCGGCCTTCGCGTACGCGTGCGCGAGCTCGCGGATCGCGTCTGCCGGCACGCCGGTCACCTGCTCACCGCGCTCGAGCGTCCACTCCATCACCGAGTCGCGATAGATCTCGAACCCGGTCGTCGCGTGCTCGATGAACCGCGTGTCGGCGAGGCCCTGGGTGATGATCTCGCGCGCGATCGTGTTGGCGAGCGCGATGTCGGCCCCCACGTCCAGCCCGAGCCACAGGTCCGCCCACTCGGCCGAGGTCGTGCGCCGCGGGTCGACGACCATCAGCCTCGCCCCGCGATGGATCGCGCGCAGGACGTGATGGAAGAAGATGGGGTGCGCCTCTCGGGCGTTCGATCCCCACAGCAGCACGAGGTCCGTGTCCTGGACCTCCCGGTATGAGGTTGTCCCGCCACCTGCTCCGAACACCGTGGCCAGACCGACCACGCTGGGAGCGTGTCAGGTGCGGTTGCAGCTGTCGACGTTGTTGCTGCCCAGGACCTGACGCATGAACTTCTGCGCGAGGAAGTTCATCTCGTTCGTGGCCTTCGAGCAGCTGAACAGGCCGACCCCGTTGCCGCCGTTCCGCTCGGTCGCGGTGCGCAGACCCGTGGCGGCCCGGTCCAGGGCCTCGTCCCAGGTCGCGGTGCGCAGCGCGCCGCCCTCGCGGACCATCGGCTCGGTCAGTCGCGTGAGCCCGTTCGACATCGCGAAGCTCGCTCCTTCCCAACGACGTCCGTTGGCACGGGATTGTATGTCCACTCGCCGCCACGGTCCGGCGGATGGGTTGGCTCCCGCCCTCACCAGGGCGCATGATGAACC
>Ga0073934_10003142_pt1 | contig 31459 bp, 35 predicted proteins | sample LarsenN4metaG_FD_76834 | JGI IMG/M metagenome (GOLD analysis project Ga0073934, IMG submission 76834) | Hot spring sediment bacterial and archeal communities from British Columbia, Canada, to study Microbial Dark Matter (Phase II) - Larsen... ...
AGCCCGATAGCCACCCCCTCCCTGAACGCCTGTCCTGGAGGCTCCTAGCGATGGCTTCGGTAACCCTGAGTTATGAGCTGACGAGAACTGGAGGGTAACCCTCAGTTATGAGCGGCTACGGCGCGAGGCCGGGATGCCCGGGGGTGCCCTGTCCGGCGGAGGCCCGGGGTGGTCAGCGGGCGGCGGCCGGGTCGGGGCCGGCCGCCCCGTGGCGGCGCCGGCGCATCAGCCGGACCGCCACGATCCCGACGATGCCGCCGCCCACCATCACGGCCACGGCGGCCACGATGGCCACGGTCCCGTAGCGCTCGAGCAGGAGCCGCCACTGGGCGCCGAGGGCGTAGCCGAGGGCCACGAACGCCGCGGCCCAGACCACCGCGGCGAGGACGTCGAACAGCAGGTACCGGGGATACGACAGCGCCCCGCCGCCCGCCACCGGACCGCTGACGACGCGGACGCCCGCCACGAAGCGGCCCACGACGATGGCGAAGGGCCCGAAGCGGTCGAAGCGCTCGCGCGTCCGCCGCTCGCAGCGGCGCGAGGCCAGCGACAGCCGGCAGTAGACCGCCAGCAGCCGGGGCCCGGCGCCCATCCGGCCGGCCGCCCACCACAGGTGGTCGCCCGCCACGGCGCCGAGCGCGGCCGCGGCCGTCAGCGCGGCGACGTCGAGCCAGTCGCTCGCCATCCCGGCGCCGGCGGCGACGAGGATGACCCGGCCGGGGAACGGCAATCCGGTCGCGTCGATCAGGGCCGCCGCGAAGAGCCCCACGTAGACGAGGCGAGCGTCGCCGAGGAGCGGCTCGAGGGCCGACAGCCACGTCTCCTCGGTCCCAGTATCCGCCGGCGTGACCGCTCGCGCCCGCCGGGTCGTCCGAGCCACTATACTGTGCCGGCCTGCGGGCCACGCGCTCGCCGCCCGCGCTCGCGCCGCTCGCTCCTGGAGGACGATGACCACGCGCGAAGGATCGCTGTGGGACGGGGACGGCTCCTCGCGCCCGACGGGGGACCGCCGTGGCGACCGCGACGGCCGGTGCGCGCGTCATCCCGCTCGCGCCGCGATGATCGGCCGGGCGCCCGCCGCCGAGACGTCCCGGAGATGGGAATGAATGCGAGGCTGCCGCTGCTGCCGACGTCCGTCGTCGGGAGTCACGGGCTGCCCGGCTGGGTCTGGCTGGCCCGGGAGGCGATGGAGCAGGACCGCCTGGGGGCCGTCGACGTCGGCGAGCTGATGGAGGACGCCACGTTCGTCGCGCTCGCGGACCAGGAGCGCGCCGGCGTCGACGTCGTGAGCACCGGCGAGATGATGCGCGTGCGCTTCATCGTCGGCTTCTACGAGCGGTTCACCGGCATCCGTCCGCTGCCCCCGCCCCGGAAGCTCGGGCAGCCACTCTGGGACACCAACACGCCGTTCGAGGTGACGGAGAAGATCGCGGCGCCGCGCGGCCTCGGCATCGTGGAGGAGTTCAGGCTGGCCCGCTCGCTCACGGACCGGCCGATCAAGGCCACCGTCCCCGGCCCCAACACGCTGCTGGTGCCGCTCCGGCTGGGCGGCGGCTACCGCGACAGGGACACGCTGCTGGCGGATCTCGTCTCGATCGTCAACGCCGAGTGCAGGGCGCTGGTGGCCGCCGGCGCCGACTTCATCCAGATCGACGAGCCGCACCACGGCATGTACGGGGGGCGCGTGCCCGACGTCGGCAAGGGCCTGAACCGCGCGATGGAGGGCGTGACCGCCAAGCTCGCCGTCCACATCTGCTTCGGCAACCTCTACGGCCGGCCGTTCAGCCCGGTCCGCGACTACCGCAACGTGTTCCCCGCGCTGGCGGAGATCCGCGCGTCGCAGGTCGTGCTCGAGTTCGCCAACCGCGGCATGGACGACCCCGCACAGTGGAAGGAGTGGCCGGGGGACAAGGAGCTCGGCGCCGGCGTGATCGACGTGAAGGCGTTCAGGGCCGAGACCGCCGCCGACGTCGCCGCCCGCATCCGGGCGCTCCTCGCGCACGTCCCGGCCGAGCGGCTCTGGGTCAACCCCGACTGCGGGTTCTGGGAGACGCCGCGCCAGGTCTGCCGCCAGAAGCTCCGCGCGCTCGTCGAGGGCGCCCGCCTCGTCCGCCGCGAGCTCGGCGCGGCGTGAGCGCGGCCGGGCGGGGACCGCGCGCCGGGCGCTGGATCCGGCTCGGCGGGGGACGGCGGCGTCCGCGCGTCCGGCGCGGGGCGCCCCGCCGCGCTAGTACGCCGGCAGGACTCCCGCCTTCACGCCGCTCTTGCGGACGGCGGCGACCTCCTCCGCGGCCCTGGCGGCGAGGAACCGGCTGTCGCTCGCCAGCGTGACGAACTGGTAGCCGATCTCGATCATCTTGCGCGCGTACGCCGCGGTGGCGTTGTGGATGCCGGCCACGACGCCGTGCTTCCGGCACGCCTCGACGATGCGGTGCTGCGCCTCGACCACCGGCGCCTCCGTCTGGTCGAGCTTCGGCGTGCAGCCGAGCGTCAGGCTGAGGTCCGAAGGGCCCACGTACACGGCGTCGACGCCGGGCACGCTCAGGATGTCGTCGAGGTTCTTCACGGCCTCGGCCGTCTCGATCATCGGGATGACGAGCAGCGTGTCGTTGGCCCGCTGGGCGTAGTCGCCGCCGCCGTAGAGCGAGGCGCGCACCGGGCCGAAGCTCCGGAAGCCGCGCGGGGCGTACTTGCAGGCGCCCACGAGGGCCTCGGCGTCCCGCCGCGTGTTGATCATCGGGCAGATGACGCCCCAGGCGCCCGCGTCGAGGATCTTCATGATCCACGCCGGGTCGTTCCACGGCACCCGGGCGAGCGGCACGACGTCCCTCGTCGAGATCGCCTGGAGCATCGTGACGGCCACCTGGTAGTCCACGACACCGTGCTGCATGTCGATCGTCAGCGAGTCGAAGCCCTGGTGGGCCATGACCTCGGAGGCGAAGGAGCTGGGGATGCTGAGCCAGCCGTTGACCGCCGCCTCGCCGCGCGCCCAGATCTCGCGGAGCGTGTTGGCCCGCATGGCGGCCTCAGGCCGGGTCGCTGGCGAGACGGCCGTTGACGCCCCAGTTCGACTTCTCGACGTCCTGGAAGACGATGTGGACCTGGTCCGGCGTCGTCTTGCCGATCTCCACCATGGCCTTCGTGATCGCCGCCGTGATCCGCCGCTTCTGCTCGTCGGTGCGCCCCGCGTACCACTGGATCGTGATGTTCGGCATCGTCCCTTCCCTATCCTTTCACGCTGCCGGCGGTCAGCCCCTCGACCATGTACCGCTGCAGGTAGATGTACGCCGCGATCACCGGCACCGTCGTCAGCACGGCGCCCGACATCAGGTAGCCCCAGCCGTACACGTCCCCGGTGATGAACGACGCGAGCCCCACGGGCAGCGTGCGCAGCCGCCCGTCGGTGATGAAGACCAGCGCGTAGAGGAACTCGTTCCAGGCCTGGGTGAAGGCGTAGAGCGCCGCCGCCAGCACCCCCGGCGCGGCCAGCGGCAGGACCACGCGGTAGAAGGCGCCGAACCGCGTGGCGCCGTCGATCATGGCCGCTTCCTCCAGCTCCTCCGGGATGGACTCGAAGTACCCCATGAGGAGCCAGGTGACGAACGGCACCGTGAACGACGGGTACGCGGCGATCAGCCCCGCCAGGCTGTTCGCCAGCCCCATGTTCTTGATCTGCGCGTAGAGCGGGATGAACAGGATGGCGGGCGGCACCAGGTAGGTGATCAGCGTCGCGCTGGCCATGAACCCGCGGCCGAGGAACCGCAGCCGGGCCAGCGCGTAGGCGCCGATGGTGCCGATCGCGGTGGCCAGGAACGTGCTCGACACCGCCACGACGACGCTGTTGCCGTACCAGGAGACGAACTCGGTCTTGCGGAGCAGCTGCGCGTAGTTCTCGAGGACGAAGGGGCTCGGCCAGAACATCGACACGAGGCTCCGCATCTGCTCCTCGGTCTTGAACGACGTGATCAGCATCCAGTAGAACGGGAACAGCACGATCACCAGCAGCGTCACGAGGAACGCGTAGGACAGCCCGAGCTGCAGCCGGCCGGTCGCCGCGCCCCTCACCGCTTGCGCCCCTTCCGCATGTACCGGGCCAGCACCACGATCGTGAGCGCGAGCGCGGGCAGCAGGTAGAGCGCCACCGCGATCGCCTCGCCCAGCCGCTGGGCCCCGAACGCGGTCTCGTAGGTGAGCACCGGCATCACCATCGTGGCGCCGCCCGGCCCGCCCTTGGTGAGGATGTAGACGATGCCGAAGTCGTTGAACGTCCAGATCGTCGACAGCAGCACGACGATGATCACGATGTTCTTGAGGCCGGGCAGCGTGACGTGCCGGAACCGCTGGACGGTGGTGGCGCCGTCCACCGCCGCGGCCTCGTACAGCTCGGCCGGGATCGCCTTCATGCCGGCCAGGAAGCTGATGCCGAAGAACGGGAAGCCCCGCCAGACGTTCACGGCGATGACGGAGGCCATCGCCGTGCCGGGCTCGCTGAGCCAGCCGACGCCCTGGGGCAGGATCCCGAGGACGCGGACGAGCAGGTAGTTCAGCACGCCGAGGCTGCCGTCGTAGATCCACAGGAAGTTCAGCGCGGAGACGACGGTGGGCGCCACCCACGGGATCAGCAGCACGCCCGTCCAGAACGCGCGCCAGCGGATGCGCGTCATGAGCACGAGCGCCATGGCCATGCCGAGCAGGAGCTTGAAGAACACCGAGCTGAACGTGAACAGGAAGCTGTTGTAGACCGCGCGGTGGAAGAACCCGTCCTCGGCGAGGCGCACGTAGTTCTCGAGCCCGACGAAGATCGGCGGCATCCCCACGAGCTTGTGCGTCATGCTGAGGTAGACGGCGTAGCAGAACGGATAGGCGACCAGCGCCAGCACGGAGGCGACGATCGGCGAGACGAAGAGCAGCCCCAGCCGGTAGTCCGGCCCGAGCCAGCGGGCGAGCCCCGCCCGCCGGCCCCGCCCGGCGACCACGACGCGGTCGGCGCGCGCGGCAGGAACGGCCATCGCGCGCCCGTTCAGCCCCGGCTGCGGATCCGGTGGATGTCCTCGACCCGCTTGTGGGCCTCCCTGAGCGCGGCCTCGATCGACAGGCCGCCGACCACGATCCGCCCCGCCATGTCCGCCAGCACGTACTGCGCCTCGACCTCGATCGCCGCCGGCGTGATCGGCCCGGGGTAGCCCGGCCACACCGAGCGCAGGATGTTCTCCTTCATGCCCTCGTAGTTCGGGTCCGTCTTCCAGTACGGGTGCTCGGCGCGCGACTTGTAGACCGGCCCCGCCTGGCCGCTGCACGCCTTCATGTACTCCTCGAACCGCTTCTCGTCCTCCACCCAGCGGACGAGGTCCTCGCAGAGGTCCGCGTGCTTCGTCGCCTTGAAGATGCCCCAGTTGTAGGCGCCGGCGAAGAAGAACGAGCCCGCCGGGCCGCCCGGCGTCAGGATCACCTGCGTCTTCTCGTAGAGCGGGTTCTTCCGCGCGCCCATGGCGTAGTAGAGGCTCGCGCCGTTGTTGGTGCTCACGAGCTTGCCCGCCATGAACGCCTCGTTGTTGTGCAGGTCGGTCCAGCCCATGACGCCCGGCGGCTGGATCTTGTGCCTCTGGATGGTGTCCACCGCGAACTGGATCGCGGCCATGTTCTGCTTCAGGTTGCTCGTGGCCAGCGCGGGCTTGCCGTCCTTGTCCCAGACGCTGCCGCCGTAGTTCCACAGGAGGTTCTGCAGGAAGCCACGGGCGTCGTCGGAGCGGTTCAGGGTCTGGCCGAATCCCCACAGGTCCTTCGACGGGTCCTGGCACTTCTTCGCGACCTCGACGAGGTCGGGGTCGTAGACCTTCGGCATCTTCAGGCCCTTCTCGGCCACCAGGTCCTTGCGGATGTGAAGGCCGCCGCCGAAGGCCAGCCGGGCGATGCCGTAGTACTGGCCCTGGAACTGGACCACGCGGTCGGCGTAGGGCAGGAGGCCTCCGCGCTCGGCCGCGATGCTCTTGGCCAGCCCGGTCACGTCGCGGAGCGCCGGGCGGTAGCGCATCGGCCCCTGGTAGTTCATCTCCGCGATGTCGGGCGGGTTGCCGGCCTCGATGGCGGCCACGAACTTCTGCTCGCGGTCGCCGAACGTCGCCCAGTCGAACTCGACCTCGACGTTCCGCTCCCTGGCCCAGGTCTCGACCTGCCTGGCGAGGATGTCGTTGCCGCCCGTCACGTAGCTCTTGAAGAGCCACACGCGCAGCCTGGCCTTCGGCTGGGCCGAGGCCATCGAGCGCAGCACCTCGAGCCCGGCGGCCGTGCCTCCGGTGATGACCGCGGCCTTGCGGAGGAACTCCCGGCGGGCGATCAGCCCCGCGTCCAGATCCTCGGCCAGCTTCGACAGGCGCCTGTCCATGATCTCCTCCCTGGTGCGGCCTCACGGGGCCGGACGGAACGACGGATGGCCGGAATCCTACTCCAGCCTCCGGGGTCAGGCCAGCCTGATGTCCAGCCAGCCGTGCGGCGTGACGCGCACGTGGTCGCCCTCGCGCGCGAGGACGGTCGTCGTCGCCGACTCGAAGACCGCCGGGCCCGCGATCTCGGCGTCGGCGGGGAGCGCGTCGATGCGGTGCACCGGCGCGTCGACCCACTCGCCGAGCCAGATGCGCCGCCGTCCCGGGGGCGCCGGCGCTCCGCTTCCGGCGCGTGCGCCCGCGGGCAGCGGGGGCAGCTCGCCCACGACGGCGACGCGCGCGTTGACGATGACGACCTCCTGCCCGGCCGCGCTGTAGGCGTACAGCTCCTCGTGGCGGCGGTGGAACCGCTCGGTCACCTGCTCGATCAGGTCGCCGGCCTCCAGGTCGACGCCGTCGAGCGGGACCTGGATCTCGAAGATCTGCTCCCCGTACCGCATGTCGAGCGCGCGGCGGACGCCGACAGGCCCCCGGAAGCGCCCGAGCCGCCGGCGTCCCTCGGCCTCGAGCCCCGCCAGCAGCCGTCGCAGCCGGGCCGGCGTCATCCGCCCCACCTCGCTCACGTGCGAGCGCACCAGCTCGTAGCGCAGGTCGGTCGCGAGCATGCCCCACGCCGACAGCACCGCCGCGGCGCCGGGGACGACGACGCGCCGGATGTCGAGCATGCGGGCCACCTCGGTGACGTGCAGGCCGGCGGCGCCGCCGAAGGCGACCAGCGCGAAGCGTCGCGGGTCGACGCCGCGCCGCACCGAGACGATCGTGATGCCCTCGGCCATGCCGGTGTTCACGACGCGCGCGATGCCCGCCGCCGCGCGCACGACGTCGGCGCCGAGCGCCGAGGCGACGCGCCCGACGGCGGCGCGCGCGGCGGCCGCGTCGAGCGGGATGCGGCCGCCGAGGAAGTTCCCCGGATCCAGGTAGCCGAGGACGACGTTGGCGTCGGTGACCGTCGGCTGGACGCCGCCCCTGCCGTAGCACGCCGGGCCCGGGTCGGCCCCGGCGCTCTCCGGGCCGACGTGCAGGATGCCGCCGGCGTCCACGCGCGCCACCGAGCCGCCGCCGGCGCCCAGCGTGTGGATGTCGATCGCGGGCAGCGCGACCCTCGCCACGCCGACGGTCTTCTCGCCCGTGAGCGTCGGCTCGCCGTTCTGGAGCAGCGCGATGTCGGTGCTGGTGCCGCCCATGTCGAACGTGATCAGGTCACCGGCACCGCCCAGGAGCCGCGCGACGTGCCGCCCGGCCGCCACGCCGCCCGCCGGCCCCGAGAGCACCGCCCCCGCGGCGAGCCGCGCCGATTCCCGCACGGGCGCCACGCCGCCGTGCGACTGCATCACGAGGACGCCCCGCCGGTAGCCGTGGGCGCGCAGCCGCTCCTCGAGCCGCGTGAGGTAGCGCCCGAGCGCCGGCCCCACGTACGCGTTGACGACGGTCGTCCACACGCGCTCGTACTCCTTGATCTGGGGCAGCACGTCGCAGGAGAGCGAGACGTAGGCGCCCGGCATCCGCCGCCCGAGCAGGCGGCCGGTCGCCCGCTCGTGGCGCGGGTTGCGATAGGAATGCAGGTAGCAGACCGCCACCGCCTCGACGCCGGCCCGCGCGAGACGTCGCGAGGCGGCGGCCAGCGAGGTCGCGTCGAGCCGCCGCACGACGGCGCCGTCGAAGCGCATGCGCTCGCGGACGCCGAGCCGGAGCGCCCTCGGCACGAGAGGCACGGGCGGCGGCATCCGGAGGTTGTAGCGGTCGTCCTTCAGCCCCTCGCGCATCTCGATCACGTCACGGTGGCCCTCGGTCGTCAGGAGCCCGACCCTCGCCCCCTTGCGCTCGAGGAGCGCGTTGGTCGCGACCGTGGTGCCGTGGACGATCGCCTCCGTGGAGGCGAGCAGCGCGCGCAGCTCCGTCCCGAGCTCCGCCGCGACCAGGCGGAGGCCCTCCAGCAGCCCCTCCGACTGGTCGGCGGGGGTCGACGGCGCCTTGGCGATCGCGACGCGGCCCCGCTCGTCGACGGCGACGACGTCGGTGAACGTCCCGCCGACGTCGATCCCGATGCGGTACATCAGCGGGACCGGCCGCGGCGCGACGGCCGGGCTCCCCGGCGGGTCACGAGGCCGTTCTCGAGGTCGCGCCTCCTCGCCGCGGGCGACCGCCTCGCGGCAGGCCCGTAGCCCCCGCCGCCCGAGGACTCGACGAGGAAGACGTCGCCGGGCGCCACCGGGATGCCGACCTCCTTGGTCTTCAGGGTCCGGACGCGGCCGCGGGACAGCAGCCGGTAGCGGTGCGGCAGGCCATCGCGGCCGCCGAGGAGGCCGTACGGGGCGTGGCGCACGCCGTCGCCGGCCGTGTTCGCGACGGCGGGCTCGGTCACGTCCACGCGGAGCCTCAGCACCGCGCCGACGCCGCCGCGGTGCATGCCGTCGCCGCCGGAGTCGGGACGGAACTCGTGGTGCTCGAACGTCAGCGGGAAGCGCGCCTCGGCCACCTCCACGCTACCGAACTTGATGCCGCCGGCCGCCTGCCCCTCGCCCGCCGTCTCCCAGCCGTCGCCGACCGCCGTCGCGCCGCCCCCGGGCCGCGCGTGGAACATGTGCCAGATGAACGGCTTCCGCGTCCGCGGGTTCACGCCCTTGATCGCGATGCGGAAGCGCCGCCCCCAGCCCGCGATCGCGCGGTCGGGGCACGCGGGAGCGAGCGCCTTGATGATGGCCTCGGCGATGTCCTGGGCGCAGTGGTTCGTCGCCAGCGTGACCGGCGCCGGCGGGAACGGCCAGACGATCGTGCCCTGCCGGAGCACGACCTCGATCGGACGGAACGTCCCCGAGTTCTTCGGCGTGCGCGGGTCGATCAGGTACGCGAACGCCATGTGCACGGCCGACATCGTGTTCGGGTAGGACGAGTTGACGAACCCCGTGACCTGGGCGTGCGAGCGCGTGAGGTCGACCGTGAGCGCGTCGCCGCGCTTGGTGACGACGGCGCGGATCGGGATGTCGGTCGTCCCGTGGCCGTCGTCGTCCAGGATCGTCTCGCCGCGGTAGACGCCGTCCTTCCAGGTGCGCACGCACGCGCGGGCCTGCCGCTCGGCGCTGTCCAGGACGTCGTCGACCGCCGCAGCCAGCGTCTTCGCCCCGTACGCCTCGACCAGCGCGAGCAGCCGGCGCTCCCCGACGCGCGCCGAGCCGATCATGGCGCGGAGGTCGCCGAGGAAGTCGCGGGGGTGGCGCACGTTGGTGGCGATCATCTCGAGCACGTCGTCGCGCAGGACGCCGCCCTCGTAGAGCCGCAGCGGGGTGATCCGGAGACCCTCCTGCCAGATCTCGGTCGCGCCCGGGTTGTAGGCGCCGTGCGTCGAGCCCCCGATGTCGCTCTGGTGGGCGCGGTTGATCGACCAGAAGCGCAGCTCGCCGTCGACGAAGACCGGGACGAACGCGGTGAGGTCGGGCAGGTGGTTGTTGCCGTGGTACGGGTCGTTGAGCAGGAAGACGTCGCCCGGACGGATCCGCCCCGCGAAGAATTCGCGCACCGCGGCGACGGCCCACGGGATGGCCCCGACGTGGATCGGCACGTGCTCGGCCTGGGCGACCAGTCTTGCGTCGGCGTCGCAGATGGCGGTGGAGAAGTCCCGACTGGAATTGAGGATCTGCGAGTAGGCGGTGCGCAGCATCGCCTCCCCCATCTCCCGCACGATGGCCTCGAACCGGTGGGTCAGCACGCTGACGGTGATGGGGTCGGTCCTGGTCTCGGTCATGGGGCGCATTATCACCTTTTCTTTTGGTCCCCCACCCCCCCGCCTGCTAGGGTGACCTCAATGGCGATGTGCGAACTCGCCACGGTCCGGTGAGCGACTACATCGCGGACGCCATCGCGGTCGCCCGGTCCTACTGCCCTGGCTGCGAGCCCGACGCCGATCCCCTGAGCGAGATCCTCGACGTGCGCTGGTGCGACGCCCACGCCCCCGCGCGCGACGGCTCCGACGACGCCGTCGTGAACTGCGACGCGTTCCTCTCGGGCAGCGCCGAGGCCGGCGGCGACGCCAACCGCCGCTGGTGCGAGCTGCTCCACGGCGCCGACCGCTCGCGGCGCCGCCGCCCCCGACGCAAGGACGCCCCCAGCGCCTGATCCCGCCGCGCACGTGCTCGCCGGCACGTGGGTTGCTGCCGGCCTCCAGAAACTCCCGGAAGGAGGATGGGCATGCCCCACGACCCCGAGCGCGGACGCGGATGGACGCCCGAGGAACACCGGCGCGGATGCGAGCGCGGCCCCGAGAGCGAGCGCCGCTATCGCGGCGAGGACTACGGCTACTACGGCGGGTACTACGGAACGACCCCGGACGCGAGCCCGAGCGCGGGCGCCGGGAGGAGCGCGGCGGTGAGTGGGGCCGGCGCGGCCGCGGCGAGGACCGCGGGTTCGTGGAGCGTGCGAGCGATGAGGTGCGGTCGTGGTTCGGCGACGACGAGGCCGAGCGGCGACGCGAGCGCGAGCGGGTCGACTGGCGGGAACGGGAACGCGAGCGCGGCGACTGGTCGGCGCCGGACCGCGGCCGTGGCCTCGAGGCGGCCGGCTGGGCCCGGCAGTGGGGCTACGTCCAGGGCCCGTACGCGCCCGGCCGCTACACGGGACGCGGGCCGCGCGGCTGGCAGCGCCCCGACGAGCGGATCGAGGACGACGTGTGCGAGCGGCTCGAGCAGCGCGGAGACGTCGACGCCATCGACGTCGAGGTGAGGGGGCAGAACCGCGAGGTGACGCTCGAGGGCACCGTCAACAGCCGCTGGGAGAAGCGCATCGCCGAGGACATCGCCGAGAGCGTGGGCGGCGTGACCGAGGTCCACAACCGCCTGCGCGCCCGCCGGGCGGGCGCCGAGGGCGAGATCGAGCAGGCCCGGCGGGAGACCGCCATGCCGGCCACCCGGGCTCAGACCGCCGGGCAGCAGCCGACCGGCGCGGCTCGCCGCCGCGCCGCCTGACCGGCCCCATCACGTGGGGGCGCCCGGCGCCTCCATGCAACCGGAGCGATCACATCGCGAGCGGTAGCTGCTCCGGCTCCGGGGGCGGCTCGAGCTTGACCCGCCGGCGGTCCGCGACGCCGAGCTGCTCGCGCAGCTCGGCGACCCGCCGGCGGATCGGCTCGGCGTCGCGTCGATCCAGGTACACGCGGTCCCGGTAGAGCGCCTGGTAGCGCGAGAGCTCCTCGGGCCAGTCGCGCGCCAGGTGGGCGAGGAAGTGCTCTCGCGTTCCGGGCGCGAGATAGAGGACGTTGCACCAGACGTGAGTGGCTCCGGCGTCGCGCGCCGCGTTCACGACGCGGGCGAGCTGCTCCGGGCGGTCCGAGATCCCGGGCAGGATCGGCGCGATCCCGACGCCGGCGCGGATGCCGGCGTCGACGAGCGTCGCGAGGGCCCGGAGGCGCTGGCGGGGCGGCGCCGTGCCCGGCTCCGTCGTGCGCCACACCGCGTCGTCGAGCGTGGCGATCGACACGTTGACGTCGACGGCGGCCCGCCGCGACGCCTCCTGCAGCACGTCGACGTCGCGCACGATCATCGGGCCGCGCGTGATGAGGCTGAACGGCGTCCGGGCGGCGGCCAGCGCCTGGAGGCAGCGGCGCGTCAGCCGGTAGTGGCCCTCGGCCGGCTGGTAGGGATCGGTGGCGGCGCCGATGGCCACCAGCTCGCGCCGCCACGTCGGACGCGCCAGCTCCCTCCCCAGCACCTCGGCGACGTTGACCTTGACGCGGATGCTCGTGCCGTAGGCCGCGCCGGCCGGCCGGTCGGCGCGCCGCTCGAACGAGCGGACGTAGCAGAACGTGCAGCGGTGCACGCAGCCCATGTAGGGATTGAGCGACCAGTCGAACGGCATGCCGCGCACGCGGTTCAGCGCGGTGCGGCACGGCTCCTCGCGGTACTCCACGCCCCTCACGTGTCCTCCCGGGCGCTGCGCCCGACGGGCGGCTCAGATCGCGGCGATCGCGGCGATTTCCACCAGGGACTTCGGCGCCGCGAGCCTGGCCTCGACCGTGGCGCGTGCCGGCGTGTTGCGCGGGTCGACCCACGCCTCCCACGCCGCGTTCATCTCGTCGTACCCTGACATGCTGGTCAGGTACACCGTCGCCTGGAGCAGCTTCGACTTGTGGCTGCCCGTCGCCGCGAGCAGCTCGTCGATCTTCCGGAGGATCTCCTCCGTCTGGCCCTTGACCGTCGACGAGCCCGCCGACACCTGGCCCGCGATGTACACCGTGTTGCCGTGGACGACGGCGGCGCTGAGGCGCGGTCCGACTCCGTGTCGCGTGATGGTCATCGCTGCTGGCTCCTTCCTCCCGGCGTGATGGTGACCCGTGACAGCTCCCGTCCCAGTCGTCGGGCGATCGACGCGGTGCTGCGGAACACGCCCAGGACGGACGGCGGCTCCGTCTCGACGACCAGCCGCGTCCGCGAGGCGTCCGCCTCCTCCGCGCGCACGCGGACCAGCGAGGCGCCGAGACTCCCGGCGATGCGCGCCTCCAGCGTGAGCGCCTCGATGTCGTAGCGGGTGATGCGCGCGCCCATGCGCCGGAGCGCCGTCGTCGCGCGCAGCAGGACGTCGTCCGGCGCGCCGCCCACGACGAGGGCTTCCGGCATGGCGTACCATCATGCCATGTCCCTCGTTCCCCGGCGCGCCTTCCTGGCCCTCGCGGCGGGCGCCCTCGTGCCGGCGCGGGCGCTGGCCGCAGTGCCCGGCGGCGGCTCCGGCGCCGGCGACGACCGGCTCGTCGCCTCCGCGCTGGACTACCGGATCACTCTCGAGCGGCTGGCTCTCGTCCAGGAGGAGCAGCTCCATCGCGCCAGCGGCCTGCTCGAGCGCTACACCGACCTCTTCGCCCGGGGCCTGGTCGCCCGGCGCGACGTCGAGGACGCCGCCTCGGCCGTCGTGGCGGCCCGGGAGCGGCTCGCGCGGACGCGGCGGGAGATCGCGGCCGTCGAGACGATGGTCGCCGAGGCCGAGGCGCGCCGCCGGGTGGCGGCGCTCGGTCCGTCGAGGCCGGGCGAGGTCCGGGAGGGCGGCGGGGTCATCCGCGGCGACGGCACGCGCGGCTGGTCGCTGCGCGACCTGCCGGGCATCGAGCGCTTCTTCGTCTCCCGCTTCGGCCGGCCGCTGCCCGTGAGCGCGCTCGGCCAGACCTCCGTGCACGACCGCCTCGGGTTCGATCACACCCAGGCCGCCGACGTCGCGCTCCACCCGGACAGCGCCGAGGGGCGCGCGCTGATCGGCTACCTCCTCACGACCGGCATCCCGTTCATCGCTTACCGCAGCGCCGTCGGCGGCGCATCGACCGGCGCCCACGTCCACATCGGTCCCCCCTCGCAGCCCGTGACCGTCCGCTGACCGCGGCCCGGCGGCCGGGGTATCATGGCCGCCGCGTTCCGACGGCCCGCGGAGGCGCGATGCCGAGCTCCGGCACGGCATCGCCGTCCCGCCGCGAGCGGTGGGCGGCGTCGGGCCGCGCGGGTCGCCATGCGGTCGATTCCACCGACGAGAGAGGGGCCATGAGCCTGAACGGCAAGGTCGCGATCATCAGCGGGGCGAGCAAGGGCATCGGCCGGGTCATGAGCGAGCTGTTCGCGCGGCAGGGCGCGAGGGTCGTGTGCGCCGCCCGGTCCGCGGCGCTGGTCGAGGAGACGGCCGAGGCGGTGCGCAAGGCCGGGGGCCAGGCGATCGCCGTCGTGGGCGACGCCTCCACCGAGGACGGCGCGCGCGCCATCGTCGCCGGCGCCGTCAAGGGCTTCGGGCGCGTCGACGCCGTCGTGAACAACGCCGGCGACGGCGGCCCCACGAAGCCGGTCCAGGACTACACGACCGAAGACTGGTTCTACACGATCAACTCCTGCCTGACCTCGTCGTACATGATGACGCGGTTCGCCGTGCCCGAGCTGATCAGGGCGGGCGGCGGGTCCATCGTCTACGTCTCGTCGATGGCGGGGCGCCGGGGACTGCCCTACCGGATCGGCTACTGCTCGGCGAAGGCCGGGCAAGTCGGGATGACGTACGGGATGGCCCTCGAGCTGGCGCCGCACAACATCACCGTGAACGCGATCGCGCCGGGCGCCGTCGAGGGCGACCGCATCGATCGCGTGATCGCCGGCCAGGCCCAGGTCCGCGGCGTGCCGGTCGAGGAGATGCGCCGGGCCTTCGTCGAGCGCGCGCCGCTCAAGCGCATGTCGAGGCCCGAGGACATCGCCGCGCTGGCCGCGTTCCTCTGCAGCGACCAGGCGCGAAATCTCTCCGGCCAGTGCATCGCGGTCACCGCCGGCGAGCCGGCCGTGTAGCGGTCGGAGCAGGTCGCGAAGGCGTCCTCGGTGACGCTTTCCGTCACCACGACTGACGCCCACGGTCACGACCGACGCGGGCCGTCACCTCCGGCGGCTCGTAACCCGGCGGTTTTGCGCCCGGCACGGCCTGGTATCCGCCTTGCTGCATCACGCCGCGACATGATCAGCTCACTGCTCATCACGATGGCGAGAGTTCCGATGACCCTCCGCGGGCTCCGCATCTGCGTCGCGTGCGACGAGTGCTTCGCGGGCGACGTGACCACGTGCCCCTCCTGCGGCGGTCACCAGCACCTGACGGTGTCCGGCGTCCTCCGCAGCGGCATCTTCAACATCACCGGATTGAACTGACCGCGCGGGGCCCGGGAACGGGCCCCGACGTGCCCATGGCCGGGCGGCCGCCCGCATGAATCGAGACCCTCGAGGCCCGCGGCGCGCCGGCCGGGCCGTGGCGCCGCTCGACCACGCCGGGAATCAGCACCGCAGCCGCCAGGCCGACTGGCGCGCGCGGACGATCCGCTCGGCGTCGGGTCCGAGCAGGCCGCAGCGCCGGCTCGCGGACACGCGAGCGGGCGCTCGCACCCCCCGTCCGGCGCGGGCGAGCATCTCCCACGCGTGGCGCGCCGCCCGGGCGACGGCGAAGGCGCCGGCCACGACCGCGTAGGAGACGAACGGCGCGAGCAGCAGCCCCGCCACGGCGAGCAGCCTCAGCTCGATGAGCGTGTCGACCATGACTCTTCCCTCCGCACGGTATGACACCGGCGGGCGGGCGGCGTGAAACGGCGGGGAGGCGCGGGCGCGCACCCCACCCGGCGCCGCGGGCACCCGGAGAGCCGGCGGCGGTCGGGCTCAGGAGCCGAGCAGGCCGACGCCGAGGCGCTCGGCGCCCTGCGGCGGCGCCGCCGCCGGCGCACGGCCTTCCAGCCGCCTCAGCTCCGGCGCCACCTCGCGCGCGAAGAGCCGCATGCTGCGCTCGGCCTCGTCGTACGGCATGCCCGCGTAGGAGAAGACGCCCACGAAGTGGCTGTTGCCCGTCCGCGCGTGGACGTCCACGATCCTGGCGTAGCACTGCTCCGGCGTGCCCCACACCTGCAGGCTCATGAAGAAGTCGATGACCTTCTCCTCGCCGTACTGGGCGATCTTCTCGGTCATCCTGCCGTAGTACTCGTAGCCCTTCGTGCGGGCCAGGTGGTCGGCGGCGAACTGGTAATGCTCGAGGACGGTGACGTAGTAGCCGCCGATCCAGCGCCGGGCCATCTCCTCGGCGCGGCCGGCGTCGGGGTCGCAGAAGGTCCAGCCGGCCGTGATCGGCGGCGGCGCCTCGCGGCCGTTCACCTCCCTGAACGTCGCGCGGTACGCCTCCAGCTCGCGAGCGACCTCGGCCCACGGCTTCTGGGGGATGATCAGGATGCCGACGCCGAGCCCGGCCATGATCCGCGCCGACTCCGGCGACACGGCGGCGGCGTAGGTGCGGCCGCGGAAGGAGGCGAAGGGCTTCGGGCGGATCGGGGCGCGCGGCTGCTTGACGAAGACACCGTCGTACTCGCAGTGGCCGGTCTCGAGCCCGCGGAGCAGCATCTCGGCCGACTCCACGAACCGCTGCCGCGACTCGTCCATCGACAGCCGGAAGCCGTCGAACTCCACCTTGCCGGCCCCGCGGCCGAGGCCGAGGATCACCCGCCCGCCGGAGATGTTGTCGAGCATCGACACCTGCTCGGCGACGCGGAGCGGGTCGTGCCACGGCAGGACCACCACCATGGAGCCGAGCTGCAGCGTCGGGGCGCGCCCCGCCATGTACGTGAGGAACTGCAGGACGTCGGGGCACATCGTGTAGTCGGTGAAGTGGTGCTCGACGCCCCAGATCGACTGGAACCCCAGCGGCTCGGCCAGGTCCGCGAGCCGCAGCTCCTGCTCGTACACCTCGCGGTCGCTGCGGCGCTGCCGGGGGTTCTGGAAGACGGTCGCCATGCCGACGTGCATGCTCGCCTCACGGCGTCTCGTGCCACGACGGCGGCGGCGGGGTCTCGTCCCAGATGCCGATCCAGTCGTCCTCGCGCTCGGCGTCGAGGAAGAGGATCCACGTCCGCTGCGGCACGCCGCCCGCCCGCAGCGTCTCGCGGAGCGCCTCCACCGCGCGGTCGAGGTCGGTGACGGCGAAGTCGACGTACGAGTAGCGGAGGCCGCTGGCGCCGCCGAGCAGCCAGCCGCTGTCGGTGCGGCGGAGCGCCGCCTCCATCGCGTCCTCGACGGCGTCCCGGTGCGGGAAGCGCATCCCCGCGGCCTCGGCGCCGTCGAGCTTGAGGTAGCAGAAGATCTCCCCGCGGCGCGCGAAGTCGCTCGAGTCGAACGGCTCGGCGCTGCACGTGGCCTCGAACAGCTCGGGCGCGCGCGTCACCGCGGTCACGATGTCGACGCGCTCCGGATAATCCTCGGCGGGCTGGGGGTCCGCCCGGTAGAGCTGGTACTGCTCCGCGGTCTCGGCGTACCCGGGGCGGCGCCGGGGCTCGCCGCCGCCCTGCGATTCACGGAAAGCATTCACTGGCGCTGCGTCCCTCCGTAGTCGCGCTTCCACAGCGCGACGTACTCCCTGGCGTTGCGGGCGATGTCATCCAGCTCCTCGCGGCTCATGCGCCGCACGGGTCTCGCCGGGACGCCCATCACGAGCCAGCCCGATTCCACCACCTTGCCGGGCGGCACGAGCGCGCCGGCGCCGACCTGCGCCCACTCCTCGATGACCGCCCCGTTCAGGACGACGGCGCCGATGCCGATCCGCACGTTGTCGTGCACCGTGCAGGCGTGGACGACGGCGCGGTGGCCGATCGTGACGCTGTCTCCCACGAGGCACGGGAACTGCGGCGTGACGTGGAGCACCGAGCAGTCCTGCACGTTGGAGTTGCGGCCGATCCGGATGTGGTTGTCCTGGTCGCCGCGGACGATCGTGCCGGGCCAGATGCTCGACCCCTCGCCGATCTCCACGTCGCCGATCACCTGCGCGGCGGGATCGACCCACGCGCCCGGGTGGACCCGGGGCGTGCGGCCGGGGACCGACCGGATCATGCGGCCTCAGGCCACCTCGAACAGCCCGGCGGCCCCCATGCCGCCGCCGATGCACATGGTGCAGACGACGTACCGCGCGCCGCGCCGCTTGCCCTCGATGAGGGCGTGGCCGACCATGCGGGCGCCGCTCATGCCGTAGGGGTGGCCGATCGAGATCGCGCCGCCGTCGACGTTGAGCTTCTCCATCGGGATGCCGAGGCGGTCGCGGCAGTAGACGACCTGCACGGCGAACGCCTCGTTCAGCTCCCAGAGGTCGATCTGGTCCATCCGCAGCCCCGTGCGCTCGAGCAGCCGCGGCACGGCGAAGACGGGGCCGATGCCCATCTCGTCGGGCTCGCAGCCGGCGACGGCGAGGCCGCGGAAGACCCCCAGCGGCTGGAGCCCGCGCCGCTCCGCGAGCTTCGCGTCCATCACGACGCACGCCGAGGCGCCGTCGGAGAGCTGGCTCGCGTTGCCGGCCGTGATGACGCCCTTCTCGCCGCGGACCGGCGCGAGCTTGGCGAGGCCCTCCAGCGTCGTGTCGGGGCGGTTGCCCTCGTCCTTCGTCAGCGTGACCTCCTCCTGCCGCACCTCGCCGGTGTTCCTGTCCTGCACGAGCTTCATCGTCGTCAGCGGCACGATCTCCCGGTCGAAGCGGCCCTCGCGCTGGCCCGCGGCCGTGCGCTGCTGGCTCACCAGCGCGTACTCGTCCTGGGCCTCGCGCGTGACGTAGTAGCGGCGGGCGACGACCTCCGCCGTGTCGATCATCGTCATGTAGATCTCGGGCTTGTGCTCGTCGAGCCACTCCTCGTGGATGCGGTGATTGTTGAAGTGCTCGTTCTGCACGAGGCTGATCGACTCGAGCCCGCCCGCGACCACGACCGGAACGCGGTCGACGATCACCCGCTGCGCCGCCATGGCGATCGCCTGCATCCCCGAGGAGCAGAAGCGGTTCACGGTGACCCCGCCGGTCGTCACCGGCAGCCCCGCGCGCAGCGCCGACTGCCGGGCGATGTTCTGCCCGGTGGCGCCCTCCGGCAGCGCGCAGCCCATGATGACGTCCTCCACCTCTCCGGGGTCCAGGCGCGCGCGCTCCACGGCGTGGCGGATCACGTGGCCCCCCAGCGTGGCGCCGTGGGTGTTGTTGAACGCCCCGCGGTACGCCTTGCCGATCGGAGTGCGGGCGGTGGAGACGATGACGGCCTCGGCCATGGGCTGGGTCTCCTTGAGAGGTGGCGTTGTGAGCAGATGATACACCGCCGCCGGGGGCCTGGCGGCAGGGGGCCTGGCGCGTCCGGCACCGGCTCGTTTACCCTCCCCGCGATGCGGATGCGGGGGAAGATCGCGCTGGTCACCGGAGCCGGCTCGGGGATCGGGCGGGCCACGGCGCTCCGGCTGGCCGCCGAGGGGGCCCGCGTCCTGTGCGCGGACCTCGCCGGGGCGGCGGCCCGGGAGACGGCCGAGCTCGCGAGCAAGGCGGGAGCCGAGGCGCTCGCCGTCGAGGCCGACGTCACGGGCGAGGCGTCGTGCACGCGCATCGTCGAGGAGGCGGTCGGCCGCTGGGGCGGGCTCACGACGCTCGTCAACTGCGCCGGCGTCAGGCCGGCCGGGCGGGACCCGGCCCCGCCCCCCGACGAGTGGAGCCGTGTCGTGGCCGTGAACCTGACCGGCACCTATCTCGCCTCCCGCGCCGCCCTGCCCGCCCTCCAGCAGTCCGGCGCCGGGGCCGTCGTCAACATCGGGTCGATCTTCGGCCTCGTCGGCGGCTCGCTCTCGCCGTCGTACGCGGCGTCCAAGGGCGGCGTCGTGAACCTCACCCGCCAGATGGCGCTCCAGTGGGCGCCGCGCGTGCGCGTGAACTGCGTCTGCCCGGGCGTCATCGAGACCGCGATGACGGCCGAGCTGCTGCGCGATCCGGCGTGGCGCGACCGCATGCTCGAGCGCCATCCGCTGGGGCGGATCGGCCGCCCCGACGACGTCGCCGCCGCGATCCTCTACCTGGCGAGCGACGAGGCCTCGTTCGTCACCGGCGTCGCGCTCCCCGTCGACGGCGGCTTCACCGCCGCCTGACTCCTTCCCGGCGCGCCGCTCGGGGCCCGGCCGCGAACGGGGGAACTGCCCGGTTCGCGGCCGTCGCCGGCGCCGTCGAGGCGCGAGGCCGGGGGGCGGGGTCGGCCCGGCGATCCGTCGGCTTCGATCGCTGGCGAAGGCTCGCGCCGGTCACGTCCACCCGGTGCGCTCGTGCGGCTCGCGGATCGCAGGGCCGGCCCCGGCCCCGGCCGAGCTCCGAGCGAACGCGCTCGCCAGCGCCGCTCCGCCGCTACGGGCGGGGCGTGACGCGCTGGACGTGGGGGAACTCCATGGCGGGGCGGCCCAGGCGCTCCTCGCAGAGCGCGCCCATCGGCCGCCACAGGGCGGTGACCTCGGCGCGGCGGTGGGCCTCCTCGACGGCGGCGGCGTCGCGCCACGTGAAGATCTCGACGAAGACGGTCTTGCCCGTCTCGTCGGCGCCCCGGTAGACTTGCGAGAGCTCCGCGGTCACGAGCCCCGCCTCCCGCAGCGCGGGCCAGTGGCAGGCGAGCAACGCCTCGAACTCGCGCTCGCGGCCGCGCCGGACCCGGTAGGTGCAGATGACGGTGGGGCCGGCGCCCGCGGTCACCGGGCGGCCCCGGGCGTCACCCGGGCCTCGCGTACCGCTCGATGATGAAGCCGGCGATGCTGTGGCGCGACGGCCTGCGAGGCAGCTCGCGGCACGGGAACCAGCGGGCGTCCTCCAGCTCCTCGGGGTCGATGCTGATCTCGCCGCCGGCGTACCGGGCGACGAAGCCGATCATGATCTGGCTGGGGAACGGCCAGTTCTGGCTGCCGACGTACTGGATGTCGGTGACGTCGACGCCGACCTCCTCCTTCACCTCGCGACGGACGGCGCCCTCGAGCGACTCGCCGTTGTCCACGAAGCCGGCGACGAGCGCGTAGCGCCCCGGGGCCCAGCCCGCCTTGCGCGCGAGCAGCACGCGGTCGCCGTCGCGCACGAGCACGATCACCGCCGGGTGGAGGTGCGGGTAGTGCTCGTAGCCGCACCGCGGGCACTTCTTGCCCCACTCGTTGGCGATGCGCTCTGTGGCCGCGCCGCAGCGCGGGCAGAAGCCGCTGGTCGACTCCCACCAGAGCGCCTGCATCGCCATGCCGCCGAGCGAGAGCAGGTCGTCGGGGAGCCGCGTCCCCTGCATGGGCACCAGCGTCTCCCGGTGCAGGCCCGCGGGCAGCCGCGCGTCCTTCGGAAGCGCCGCCACCCAGCACGGCGTGTCGCGCCAGGTGCCCAGCCACAGCGGCTCCGCCGTGCCGATGTCGAGCCCCGGCGGGCAGTCGCCGCACGGCAGCGCCAGCTCGTGGCCGTCCGTCGAGACCACGAGCCCCTGGTCCTGGACGACGAGCCAGTGGCCCTGGCGCTCGGGCGGCTTGTCGCCGCGCTTGGCGGGGACGAACTCCGCCCCCAGGCAGTCGCGGTTGAAGGGCAAGAAGACGGTGTCGGGGGTCACGCCGTGCGCCCCTCGAGGTCGAACGCCTCCGCCAGCAGCTCGTAGGAGCGGCGCCGGGCCTTGGGGTCGTGGGTGATCGTCACGATCACGAGCTCGCCCACGTCGTGCGCGCGCGCGAACGCGAGGAGCCGGTCGCGCACCTGCTCGGGCGCGCCGGCGACCGTGCGGCGCCGCGCGTGCTCCACGATCGCCAGCTCGCGCGGGGTGTACGGGTACGCCTCGGCTTCCTCGACGGACGGATAGGGGCGGTGGCGGCCCGTGTAGAGGCCGACGATGAAGAGGTCGCGGCTCCTCGCCAGCCGGTCCGCCTCGGCCTCGGTGTCGGCGCACACGACGAAGACCGCCGCGCTCGCCACCGGCGACGCGAGCCAGGGCGACGGCCTGAACGCGCGGCGATAGGCGCGCACGGCCTCGGGGCCGCCCTCGCCGGCGATGAAGTGGGCGAACGAGAACGCCGTCCCGAAGTGGGCGGCGATCTGCGCGCTCTGGTCCGTCGAGCCGAGGAGCCACACCTCGGGCGCCGTCGTCGCCGCCGGCATCGCGCGCACGCCGGCCCACGGGTGATCGTCGGGCACGCGGTCGTGGAGCAGCGCCAGCAGGTCGGCGACCTGCTGCGGGAAGTACGCGTGGTCGCCGTCCTCGCGCAGCGCGCGGGCCGTGCGCCGGTCGCTGCCCGGCGCGCGCCCGATGCCAAGGTCGATCCGGCCGGGATGGAGCGTCTCGAGCATCCTGAACTGCTCGGCGACCTTGAGCGGGCTGTAATGCTGTAGCATCACCCCGCCCGAGCCCACCCGGATCCGGGAGGTCCGGGCGGCGACCGGACCGATCAGGATCTCCGGGCACGAGCCGCCCAGGCCCGGCGTGGCGTGGTGCTCCGCCAGCCAGTAGCGGTGGTAGCCGAGGCGGTCGCACGCCTCGGCGAGCTCCAGGGTCTCCTGGATCGCCGCCGCCGCCGTTGAACCCGTGCGAACCGGCGACTGATCGAGTACGCTCAACAGGAGCATGGCGAGCCCTATGGTATCGCGGGAGGACCGATGGACGACGCCCTGAGGTTCGGGATCTTCCTCGCTCCGTTCCATCCGGTCGAGGAGAACCCGACGCTGGCCCTGGAGCGGGACTTCGCGCTGATCGAGCACCTCGACCGCCTCGGCTACCACGAGGCGTGGATCGGCGAGCACCACTCGGCGGGGTACGAGATCATCGCGAGCCCCGAGCTGTTCATCGCCGCCGCGGCGGAGCGCACGCGGCACATCCGGCTGGGCACCGGGGTCGTCTCCCTGCCCTTCCACCACCCGCTGATGGTGGCCGACCGCATCCAGCAGCTCGACCACCAGACCCGCGGCCGCGCGATGTTCGGCGCCGGCCCCGGCGCGCTGCCGTCCGACGCGGCGATGCTCGGCATCGACCAGATGCGCACGCGCGACATGATGGACGAGGCGCTGTCGGTGATCATCCCGCTCCTGCGCGGCGAGACCGTCACCCACCGCTCGGACTGGTTCACGCTGGAGGAGGCGCGGCTGCAGCTCCGGCCGTACACGCGGCCGCACATCGAGATGGCCGTGGCCGCGATGATCTCGCCCGCCGGGCCGCGCGCCGCCGGCAAGCACGGCATCGGGCTGCTCTCGATCGGCACCGTCACTCCGAAGGGCTACATGACGCTCGGGACGACGTGGGAGACCTACGAGACGGCCGCGCGCACGCACGGTCGCGAGGTCTCGCGGCGCGACTGGCGGGTCGTCGCCCCCGTGCACGTGGCCGAGACCCGCGCCCGCGCGCGCGACAACGTGCGGTCCGGCCTGCGCCAGTGGCTCCGCTACTACACGGAGGTGATCGCGCTGCCCTTCGAGCTGCGCGGCACGCTGGACGAGTGCGTCGAGCAGTACCTGGTGTCGGGGCACGCCGTGGTCGGCGACCCCGACGACGCCGCCGCCCGCATCGAGCAGCTGCTGGCGCAGTCCGGGGGCTTCGGCTGCTTCCTGCAGCTCGCCCACAACTGGGCGGACTTCGAGCAGACGAAGCGCTCGTACGAGCTCGTCGCCCGGCACGTGATGCCGCGCTTCACGGGCGCCAACGCCGGGCGCGAGGGCAGCATGGCGTGGGCGGCGACCCACCGCGACCGCTTCCTGGCGGCCTCCCGGGCCGCGCGCGAGAAGCGCTCGTGACGGACTTCGACCTCGCGCAGTTCCTGGACCGCCGCCAGCGCTTCGCCGAGGCCGTCGGCGACGGCCTGGCGATCGTCCCCGGCAACGTCGAGGTCCACCGCAACGCGGACACGGCCTACCCGTTCCGCCAGTCCTCCGACTTCTTCTTCCTGACGGGGTTCGACGAGCCCGAGGCCGTGGCCGTCTTCAACCCGACGCACGCCAAGGAGCGCTTCGTCCTGTTCGTCCGCCCTCGCGACCGCGAGCAGGAGGTGTGGACGGGCCGGCGCGCCGGCGTCGAGGGCGCCATCGCGGTCTACGGCGCCGACACCGCGTACCCCGTCGCCCAGCTCGACGAGAAGCTGCGCGACTGGATGCTCGATCGCCCCACGCTCCACTACCGCCTCGGCAACCCCGCCCACGACGCCCGCGTCGTCCGCCTGGTGACCGAGCTGCGCGCGGCGCGCAGCCGGGGCCACGCCACGCCGGTGCGGATCGAGGACCCGGGCCCGATCCTGCACGAGATGCGGTTGCGCCGGACGCCGGCGGAGCTCGCGTGGCAGCGGCGCGCCTGCGCGATCAGCCGCGAGGCGCACGCCGAGGCGATGCGGGTGGCGCGCCCCGGGATGCGGGAGTACGAGGTGCAGGCGGCGCTCGAGTACGTCTTCCGCGTCCACGGCTCGCGCCGGAACGCCTATCCGTCGATCGTGGCGTCGGGGCCCAACGCCTGCATCCTCCACTACGACGCGAACACGCGGCGCATGGAGGACGGCGAGCTGCTGCTGATCGACGCGGGGTGCGAGTACGGCTATCACGCCTCGGACATCACGCGGACGTTCCCCGTCGGCGGTCGCTTCACCGCGCCGCAGCGGGCGATCTACGAGCTGGTGCTGGCCGCCCAGCAGGCCGCCATCGACCGCGCGCGCCCGGGCGCCCGCTTCGAGGACCTCCACGACGCCGCGCGCCGCACACTCACCGAGGGCCTCGTCGAGCTCGGGCTCCTGCCCCGGGGCGTCGAGGACTCGCTGGCGATGCACCACTATCGCGAGTTCTTCATGCACGGCACCGGGCACTGGCTCGGCATGGACGTCCACGACGTCGGGGACTACCGCGTCGGCGGGCAGTCGCGGGCGCTCGAGCCCGGCATGGTCCTCACCGTGGAGCCGGGGATCTACGTCGACCCGGAGCGCGAGACGGTCACGTTCGCCCTCCGCGAGTACAGCGAGCAGGAGATGTGGGACCGGCGCCACCGGCTGGGCACCGCCGCGGCCCGCAAGCTCGAGGAGGAGGAGCGCGCCCGCGCCGAGAAGGTCGTCCACCGCATCCCGAAGGAGTTCCGCGGCATCGGCGTCCGCATCGAGGACGACGTGCTGATCACCGCCGGCGGGGCCGAGGTCCTCACCGCCGGCACTCCGAAGACCGTCGACGAGGTCGAGCGCGCCTGCGCCGAGGCGCCCCGCTACATCGCCCGCACTCCACACGGAAAGGACCGGCCATGAGAGAAGCCGTGATCGTCGCCAGCTCCCGCACGCCCCTCGCGAAGTCGCACCGCGGCTCCTTCAACATGACGCGCCCCGACGACCTGGCCGCCCACGCCATCCGGGACGCTCTCGGCAAGGTCCCCCAGCTCGACGCCGGCGAGATCGAGGAGGTCGTGATGGGCTGCGGCCAGCCGCACGGCCCGCAGGGCCACAACATCGCCCGCGTGGCCGCCGTGCGCGCGGGGCTGCCGATCACGACGCCCGGCGTGACCGTGAACCGCTTCTGCAACTCGGGGCTCCAGGCGATCGTCCAGGCCGCGCACATGGTGCTCCAGGAGGGCGTCGAGGCCGCGATCGGCGGGGGCGTCGAGTCGATCACCATGATGCAGCGGGACAACAGCCCGAACCCGTGGGTGAAGGAGCGCTTCCCCGGCATCTACATGGTGATGGGCGAGACGGCCGAGGTCGTCGCCAAGCGCTATAGGATCAGCCGCCAGGCGCAGGACGAGTACGCGCTGGCGAGCCAGCAGCGCACGGCGCGCGCCCAGCAGGAGGGCTTCTTCAAGGAGGAGCTGGCGCCGCTCCAGGTCAGGCGCGCGGTCCTGGACAAGAAGACCGGGGAGAAGATCGGCGAGGAGGACTTCTACGTCGACCGCGACGAGTGCAACCGCGCCGACACGACGCTCGAGGGGCTGCTGAAGCTGCCGCCCGTGTTCGACGCGACGAGCGGCCAGGGCTCGGTGACCGCGGGCAACTCCTCGCAGCTCTCCGACGGCGCCTCGGCGACCATCGTCATGTCGATGGACCGCGCGAGAGCGCTCGGCATCCGGCCGAAGCTGGTCTTCCGGGGCTACGCGGTGGCGGCCTGCGAGCCCGACGAGATGGGCATCGGCCCCGTCTTCGCCGTGCCCAAGCTCCTGAAGAAGCACGGCCTGAGGGTCGAGGACATCGACCTCTGGGAGCTGAACGAGGCGTTCGCCTCGCAGGTGGTCTACTGCCGCGACCGTCTGGGCATCCCGATGGAGCGGCTGAACGTCAACGGCGGCTCGATCTCCATCGGCCACCCCTTCGGCATGACGGGCTCGCGGCTCGTCGGCACGATCGCCAACGAGATGCTCCGCCGCAAGGCGCGGCTGGGCGTCGTCACGATGTGCGTCGGCGGCGGCCAGGGCGCCGCCGCGCTGTTCGAGGCGTGCAGCTGACGGCGCGCCGCCGGGCGCCGGCGTCAACCGGTTTCGCGAGCGTCATCACACCACCGGTTGCGGTGAGCGGGTCGGGCCGAGGAGCTCGCGGACCTTGCGGCCGAGGGCATCCGGCGTGAACGGCTTCTGGAGAAACGCGAGCTGCGGGTCGAGGACGCCGTACCGGCCGAGGACGTCGCCGGCGTACCCCGACATGTAGAGCACCTTCAGCTTCGGCCGGCGCTCGAGCAGGCGCTCGGCGAGCGCGCGGCCGCTCATGCGCGGCATCACGATGTCCGTGACGAGCAGTGCGACGTCGGCCCCGTGCTGCTCGAACAGCCGTAGCGCCGCCTGGCCGTCCTCGGCGTCCAGCACGCGATGGCCGAGGCCGACGAGGATGTCGCGGACGAGCGACCGCACGGGCATCTCGTCGTCCACGACCAGCACGGTCTCGCTTCCGGCCACGCCGTCGGCGCCGGCCGCGGCGGCCGCGCCGCCGTGCGCCGCGGCCGCCGGCAGGAAGACGCGAAACGTCGTCCCCCGGCCGACCTCGCTCTCCACCTCGATGGCGCCCCGGTGCTGCTGCACGATGCCCCACACGGTGGCCAGGCCGAGGCCGGCGCCCTTGCCCCGCTCGCGGGTCGTGAAGTACGGCTCGAAGATCCGGGCCCGCGTGGCGGCGTCCATGCCGGGGCCGGTGTCGGCGACGGCCAGCATCACGTGCGGCGCGGAGCCGCGCGCGGCGTCGGCCGTCTCGATCCGCACGCGGCCGCCGCGCGGCATCGCGTCGCGGGCGTTGCGGACCAGGCTCGTGATCATCTCCTCGATCAGCGCGGGGTCCGCGTCGATGCGGCCGGGCCACGCCCGGAGCACGGTCGCGATGTCCACGGCCTCGCCGCCCAGCCGCCGCAGCGCGGGATCGAGGTCGGCGATGAGCGCGTTGAGGTCGACCGGCCGCGGCTGTAGCGCCTGCCGGCGCCCGATCGTGTGGAGCTGCCGGGTGAGCGCGATGGCGGCGTCCGTCGCGCCACGGACCTGCTCGAGCTCGCCGCCGAGCGGCTCGCCCGACGCCAGCCGCGTCGCCATCAGGTCGAGGTAGCCGCGCATGACCATCAGGACGTTGTTGAGGTCGTGGGCGACGCCGCCGGCGAGCCGGCCCACCGCCTCCATGGTGTGCGCCTGACGGCGCTCCACGTCGGCCTGCGACCGCCGGCTCACGTCGCGGCCGATGGCCTGGACGCCGGTGACGACGCCGTCGCGCACGAGCGGCCGCGCGCTGACCTCCATCGTCACGCGCCGGCCGTTCGCGCCGGCCGTCAGCTCGTACACGCCGCCGCCCGGGGCGCGCCCCGCCTCCTCGAGCATCCGGCGGGCGGCCTCGGCGTGCTCGGCGCCGAGCGCCTCCAGGAGGCTCGTGCCGGCGATCTCGTCGGCCGCGCGTCCGAAGGCCCGGGCGGCGGCCGGGTTGGCCGACGTGAAGCGCCCGTCCAGATCGACGGTGAAGATCGCGTCGGCCGCGCTCTCGAAGGCCTCGCGGTCCCGGTCGCGCGCGGCCAGCGCCTCCTTCATGGTCCGGTAGAGCGCGGCGTTCTCGAGGGCCTGCGCCGTGTTGAACAGGATGACCGAGAGCGCCGCGAGCACGACGTCGGTCACGTGCGGCCCCGCGCTCTCGAGCGTGCCCGCGAACATCCCGAGCACCCGCGAGCGCGTCAGCAGCGGGTGGAGCACGACGGAGTGGCCGCGGCGGCGCGCCGGGACGATGACGGCGCGGCGCTGCGGCAGCGACCACGCGAACGTGCCGTCGTCCACCGTGGCGTCGATCTCCTCCTGGAGCGCCGCCAGCCCCTCCTCGGGCTCGCAGTCCACGAGGCGGAACTCGGACGTCTCGTCCTCGACGGTCATGAAGCCCACGGTGTCGAAGGGCAGCAGGCGCCGGAGGAGCAGGCGGGTCGCGTCGAAGACCGTCGGCAGGTCCTGGTCGCGCGTCATGCGCGACTGGAAGTCGCCCAGCGACACCAGCAGGTGGAGCGCGTCGCGCGGGCCGAGGCCGACGGGCTCGGGCAGGGGGCGCGGCTGCCGGCGGGTCACCGGACCACCTCCTCCAGCATCGCGGCGGCGACGTCGTCGAACTGACGCTCGAGCGCCGCGACGGCGTCAGGCAGGATCCGGGGCGACAGCTCGATCATGTCCCACGCGGCGGCCTCGAGCGGCGGCACCAGGCGCTCGCCGCTGGTCCCCATCTCGAGCGCCTGGGCGACGATGTCCCCGACGTGGACCAGCGCCGCCTCCAGCGGGTAGCGGCGCGCCCGCCGCGGCTCGTGGTGGAACGCCACGGCCTCCTCGAGGCTGGCCGGGAGCGACCACAGACGCATCAGCTCCGCCCCCACCCCGGCGTGGTCGTAGCCGAACGCCTCGCGCTCGACGTCGTGCAGCAGGCGCTCCTCGCCGCGCGCGCGGAGGAGGACCTCGCGCGACGCGCCGGGCGCCTGCTGGTAGAGCACGAGCCGCCCGATGTCGTGCAGCATGCCCGCGACGAAGTAGCGCTCGACGTTCGGCTCCTGCCGGTACGCGGCCAGCAGGCGCGCGCCCAGGCCGCAGGCGATGCTGTGGCGCCAGAACGACGCCATCGACACGATGCCCTCCGGCACGTCCTTGAACAGCCGCGCGATCGACGTCGTGAGCGCGAGGTCGCAGAGGTGGGCGGTGCCGACGATCATGACGGCCTGGGACGGCGTCTCGATCCTCGACGGGAAGCTGTAGAAGCTGCTGTTGACGAGCCGCAGCAACCGCGCGGTCAGCGCGGGGTCCGACCCGATCAGGTCGGCGATCTCGAGCGTCGACGTCCGCGGGTTGTTCACGGCGTCGTTCAGCCGCGCGCACACGGGGGGCAGCGACGGGATGCGAACCCCGTCCAGGAGGGCGCGCGGGCTCGCCGTCACGCGGGCCACGCCGTCCCCCGGCGCCGGGCGAGCCGGCGCAGCGCGACCTTCTTCAGCTCGGCGACGAAGGCGTGGTCGCCGTCGGCGTGCTGGAAGAGCCGGTCGACGTGGTCACGGACGCGGGCGCTCGCCTCGTCGCCGGTGTCGGCGGCGGGCAGCGCGCGGGCCGCTCCGGCGCCCTCGACGTCGACCTCCGCCACGCCCCACATGCGGAGGACGCGGAGCGCCCGCTCCGTGACCTCCTGGCCCGCGCGCAGCAGCAGCCGGCCCGTCGTGTCGCGGACGTCCCCCGCCACGACCATTCCCGGCCTCACGTCCTCGAGCCCGATCGACCCCATCCCGGCAGACGCCTCCCTTCCCGGTGCGCCCAGGTATTCGGCAGGGGCGGCAGGTTCCTGAACCCCCGCGGCACCGCTTCCGGAGATCAGCCGCGGGTCAGCAGGGCCAGGCCGGAGACGAGGAGCAGGGCGAAGATGATCCGCCTGAACCGGACCGGGTCGACCCGGCCGAACAGCGCGATGCCCGCGCCCACGCCGGCGAGCGCCGGGACGGCGAAGGCCGCGGCCGGTCGCCACACCTCGGCCGTGAGGAGGCCCGCCCACCAGTAGCCGGCGAGGATCACGGCCTGGTTGACGACGAAGAAGCCCTGGAGGTTCGCCTTGATGGTGCGGGGCTCCCAGCCCTGGGTGGTGGCGTAGACGATCACGGGCGGGCCCGGGGTGCCGACGGCGCCGCCGATGACGCCGCCGAGGAACCCGGCGCCGAGCCCCCAGCCGGGCCCGTGGAGCCGCCGGGGGAAGCGGCCGAGCCACTCCATCAGCACGACGGCCACCAGCACCGCGCCGATGAGCCGCGCGAGCACGCCGCCGGGGACCGTCGCGAGGACCCAGACGCCCGGCAGCGTGCCGAGCACGGTGCCGGCGAGCAGCGCCGCGACCGGGCGCGGCGTGAAGGCGCGGCGGACAGGGACGAACACGACCGCGGCGAACACGAGCGCGTAGAGCGTGACGAGGACGACCGCGGTCACCGGCGACATGATGAACGGCAGGAACGCGAGCGAGACGAGCCCGATGCCGAAGCCGGCCAGGCCCATCACGAAGCTCGCCGCGGCGACGACGAGGGCGCCGACCGCCCACTCGACCGTCACGCGGCGGCGCTCAGTCGCGCGGCGTCCACCAGGGGTAGAACGGTGGCATGTCGGCGCTGGCCCGCAGCGGGAACCGCGCCGGGCGCTTCTCGAGGAACGCGGTCACGCCCTCCCGCGCGTCGGCCGAGCGCCCCGTCCAGTACATGCCGAGGGAGTCCAGGCGGTGCGCCTCCCGGGGATGGTCGGCGCCCAGGAGCTTCCACAGCATCTGCCGGGCGAGCGCGACCGCGACCGGCGCGGTGTGGTCGGCGATCTCGCGCGCCAGCGCGCGGGCGGCCGGGAGCAGCTCGCCGGGCGGCAGGACGCGGCTGACGAGCCGGCCGGCGAGGGCCTCCTCGGGCGTGAAGACGCGGCCCGTCAGCACCCACTCCGCCGCCTGGCTGATCCCCACCAGGCGCGTGAGGAACCACGTGCTGCACGCCTCGGGGACGACGCCGCGGCGGGCGAACACGAAGCCGAGGCGCGCCGCGCTCGACGCCAGGCGCACGTCCATGGGCAGCGTGAGCGTGACGCCGAAGCCGACGGCGGGGCCGTTGATCGCGGCGATCACCGGCTTCTTCAGGTCGAAGATCCTGAGCGTCACCCGGCCGCCGCCGTCGCGGTGGTCCTCGGGTCGCGTCCCGCTCCGGTCGAACGTCGCGCCGCCGGCGCCGAGGTCGGCGCCGGCGCAGAACGCGCGGCCGGCGCCCGTGACGATCACCGCGCGCACCGCGTCGTCCGCGTCGGCGCGGTCGAAGGCGGCGACGAGGGCGTCGAGCATGGGGGCGTCGACGGCGTTGAGGCGGTCGGGGCGGTTCAGCGTCACCGTGCCGACGCCGTCCGCGACGTCGTAGAGGACGGGGTCGGTCACGCCCGGGCGGGGTCTCAGGCGCCGGGGCGGCGCTCGTAGCCGCGCGACGTCATGCACTGCTCGTAGACCCGCTGGCGCGTCCGCTCGCGGATGCCGAAGCGCACCGCGTCGGCGACGCCGCCGATGAGGAGATCCGGCGTCCGCCCGACGTCCGTCGTGGAGCGCGCGCACTCCATGGCGTCCAGCGTGACCTCCTGGACGGAGGCCGACGGCTTCGACCACCGGGCGCCCGACACGTCAAGGCCGGCGGTGCAGCCGGCCAGGGCCAGCGCGGCGGCGCAGGCGACGAGGCGAGCCCTTGTACGATCTCGACTCATCGGGTAGTCACCGTGGGAAGAGACAGAGACGGGATCCGGGAGAGGGTCGCCGTGCCGCCCTTGAGGCGTTGTCCTCGGCTGTGAGATTGGCGCCCTCGCC
>Ga0073934_10003143_pt1 | contig 31458 bp, 28 predicted proteins | sample LarsenN4metaG_FD_76834 | JGI IMG/M metagenome (GOLD analysis project Ga0073934, IMG submission 76834) | Hot spring sediment bacterial and archeal communities from British Columbia, Canada, to study Microbial Dark Matter (Phase II) - Larsen... ...
ACCGCCAGTCCCAGCAGCCGTAGAAGAAGTAGCTGGCGGCGAGCAGCAGCAGGTTCTGTCCGCGGTGCGGCAGACGCCAGTACAGCGACCACACCACGAGGAAGAACGCCCAGAAGAAGAAACTGTTGAACGTCATGGCCGGAAGTGCCTGAACGGACCGGAAGCGTCCGAGACCAATGCTCGCCGGAAACCTAGCTCACAATTGACGCCCGTGACGCCGGAATCTGCCGATCGTGCCGATCAATCGAGGAGTTCCGGTTCGGCGAGCGGAGAGGCGTCAGCCTTCCAGTCTTGCATTGGGAGCGACAGTTCGTCACAGCCCCGATGGCAGCGGCCGATTCCGTCGATAGCCATTCCCCAGGCCCGCCACTACACTTGCCGCCATGTTGCTGATCTTTTCCCGCACGGGCTGGCGTGCACTGGCCTGTCTGACGGTGCTGTTCGCCCTCGGCTGCGGTTCGCACACCGGTCGATATCCCAACCGCACGGTCGTGATGATTTGTCCGTGGGCGGCGGGGGGTGGCACCGATCGGGTCGCGCGATTTCTCGCCGACCAGTTGCAGCGCGAACTGGGTCAGCCCGTCGTGGTGCAGAACCAGACGGGCGGCAGCGGCGCGATGGGCCACGCCGCCGGAGCGCGGGCGCGGCCGGACGGCTACACCATCACGATGGGCACGTTCGAGCTGTGCACCATGCGAGCGATGGGGATTTCCGACCTCACCTACCGCAACTTCCAGCCGCTGGCACAGGTGAACGCCGATCCGGCAGCGATTCTCGTCCGCAACGAGGCGCCGTGGCAGACACTCCGCGAGTTCATCGACGACGTTCGTTCGCGGCCGGGGGAACTGAAGATGTCCGGCACGGCGGCGGGCGGCGCGTGGGACCTGGCGCGTTCGGGGCTGCTTCTTGCAGCGGAGTTGCCGGTGGATGCCGTGTTGTGGTCGCCGTCGCAAGGGGCGGCGCCGTCGCTGGTGGAACTGTTGGGCGGACACATCGACGCGGTGTGCTGCAGTTTGCCCGAAGCGCAATCGCAGCTCGAGGCGGGCCAATTGCGAGCACTGTGCGTGATGTCGGCCGAGCGGCTGCCGGACCATCCCGACGTGCAGACCGCCAAAGAAAACGGCATCGACTGGGAAGCGGTCGGATGGCGCGGGCTGTTCCTGCCTCCCGGCACGCCCGCCGATGTGGCCGACCTGCTTTCAGACAAGCTGCGTCAGGTTGTGGAATCGGATGCGTATCGCGACTTCCTGGCAAAGAACGGATTTGGGGGCGCACTCCGACAGGGGAGCGAGTTTGCCCAATTCCTGGACGAGCAGGAGCTGCGGTGGAGGGCAGTCATCGAGGCGGCGGGGATGTCGGCCACGAACGGGAAGCCGCGGGTGGTGGTCAGCACCGATCCGGGCCCGTGGTTTTTTCCGCGCGTGCTGGTGGCCTGCCTGGTGACTGGAATGTGTCTGATTGCCGGCGCCAACGAGTGGCGTGTAAGAGCCAGGGCGCGTCGCCCCGGCTCCCTCAATGAAGAAGTCCGGGTCGATACGGCGCGGCTCTCGGAGCGCGGCGTGCTTGACGTCGTGTTGCTGGTGGCTGGACTTGCGCTCTACCTGTCGGTCATCCCCTGGCTTGGTTTCTTCGCCGGTACGTTGCTGTTTGCAGTCGCCATGATGGTGCGGCTAGGCACGCGGTGGCCGACGGCGATTGGCTTGTCGGTCTGTCTCCTGGGTGTGGTGTACCTGCTGTTCGTGCAGCAGTTCCGCGTTGTGCTGCCGACCAGTCCCTGGTGGCCCTTGTGACCTCAGGAAGCCCAGGGATGGACATCTTGGGGCTCTGCCGAACGTGACGACCAATGCTGCACGAACTGTTCCAATTACTGCACCCCACGGTCCTGGCCTACTGGCTGGCGGGGATGGCATTCGGCGTGTTCATCGGGGCCACGCCGGGATTGACGGCCACAATGGGGGTGGCCCTCGTGGTGCCGATCAGCTTCTATCTTCCGCCGGACGCCGGACTGGCGATGATTCTCGGCGTGAGCTTCACGGCGATTTTCTCCGGCGATATTCCCGCCACGTATCTTCGCATTCCGGGGACTCCGGCATCTGCGGCAGCGACGCTGGACAACTTCGCCCTGGCGCAGCAAGGCCGCGCCTCTCTGGCGCTGATGCTGGATCTGTGGTGCTCGGCCATCGGCGGGCTGATCGGCGTGCTGCTGCTCATCGGCGTGGCGCCGCAGCTCGCGAAGCTGGCCATGCGGTTCACCAACTACGAGTACTTCTGGCTCGGCGTGTTGGGATTGAGCCTGAGCGCGGTGGTGTGTGTCGGTTCGACGTTCCGCGGCATTCTGGCCGCCATGTTCGGCATGTTGCTGGCGACGATTGGGCTGGACATGGTGAGCGGCACGGCCCGGTTCACGTTCGGTAACTCAGATCTCTCCGGAGGGTTGAGCTTCATTCCCGCGATGATCGGGTTGTTCGGGCTCAGCGAAGTGCTGCGGAACGTGCATGCGCAGGCCGCGCTGTCGACGCCGACGGTATCGGCCGGCGAACGCGCATCGGCGCGAGATGTGGCGTCGCGCATCTGGCGGAACAAGGGCACTGTCGCGCGGTCGTCGCTGCTGGGAACGTTCATCGGCGCGCTGCCGGGCGCGGGAGCAGATATCGCCGCCTGGGTGGCCTACGGCCTGGCACAGCGGCTGTCGCGCCGCAAGGAGGAATTCGGCCGCGGTTGCGATGAGGGGGTGATCGCCCCCACCAGTGCCAACAATGCGGCCGTGGGCGGCGCGTGGATCCCGGCGCTCGTGCTGGGCATCCCCGGCGACAGCGTGACCGCGATCGTGCTCGGGGCGCTGCTGATGTATAACATCAAACCGGGACCGCTGGTGTTCGAGCAGAACCCCGGCCAGATGCGGACGATCTTTCTCATTGCGCTGATCACCCAGGTGCTGCTGATCCCGGCAGGTTCTGCGGGAATTCGCGCGTTTGCCTGGATTCTGCGGCTGCCGCGGAGCGTCGTGATGACCGGCGTGGTGGTGTTCTCGGTGCTGGGGGCTTACGCGCTGCGGAACAGCCTGTTCGACGTGTGGCTGATGCTCGCGTTCGGCCTGCTGGGTTTTGCGCTGGAAGCCTGGCGAGTGCCGCTCGCCCCGCTGATCCTCGGCATGATCCTGGGGCCGATGGTGGAAGAGAACCTTCGCGTGGGGCTGATCAAGTCGGGCGGCGACTGGACGCCGTTCTTCACGCGGCCCATCTGTGCCGGCATTGTGGCGCTGTTCGCCGCCTCGTTGCTCGCACCGGCGGTGCTGCGGCGGCTCCGCCGCGGAATACCTGCATCCGTCTAGGCGCACACTTCAAGTCCGCGGCGAATCCGGATATGACCAACAGAGTGGACCTCTTCGCACAGAGACCCTGTTATGCAAACCCGCCCGCTCGGCCGCACCGGACTGCAACTGCCGATCCTGAGCTTCGGAGCGTCTTCGCTGGGGCAGGAGTTCCGCAAGGTCGCGCTGGACGAAGCGCTCCGCAGCGTGCACGTCGCGCTGGAATGCGGGTTGAACTTCATCGACACGTCCCCCTTCTACGGCCGCGGCATGAGCGAGGTGCTGCTGGGCATCGCGTTGCGCGACGTGCCGCGCGATCAGTACCTCCTGTGCACCAAGCTGGGCCGGTACGACCTGGCGCACTTCGACTTCTCGGCGAAACGCGTGGCGGAAAGCGTGGACGTCTCGCTGCACCGGCTGGGAACCGATCATCTGGACATCATTCTCTGCCACGATATCGAGTTCGTGCCAATGCAGCAGATTGTCGATGAAACGATTCCCGCGCTGCGGAAGATCCAGCAGACCGGCAAAGTGCGGTTCATCGGGTTCAGCGGCTATCCGCAAAAGATCTTTCGGTTCATCTGCGACCAGACCGACGTCGATTGCGTGTTGAGCTACAACCAGTACACGCTGCAGAACACGCGCTTCGCCGACGAGACGGTGCCGTATCTGAAGGCGAAGGGCGTGGGCGTGATGAACGCCGGGCCGTTCAGTGCCCGGCTGCTGACGAACGCCCCGCTGCCGGCGTGGCTCAAGGAGCCGGAAAGCGTGAAAGCCGCCGCGCGGAAGGCCGCCGATCACTGTGCCCAGCGCGGGGTGGACATCGCGAAGCTCGCGCTGCAGTTCTCGATTGCGAACCCGGACATCACCACCACCATCGCCGGCAGCGCCAACCCGCAGAACATCCGCCACTGGGCCAAATGGGCCTCCGAACCGCTCGATGAAGAGTTATTGAAAGAGGTGCAAGCCATCTTCGCACCGGTGAAGAACATCGGGCATGTGGAAGGGTTGCCGGAAAACAATTAGCGCGCGATTTTCGCTTGCCGTTTAGCGGGTGCCGCGGCATCCGCTAAACGGCAAGCGATGATCGGCGCCATCGTGAGGAACTATGCGCGCCATCCAGCTCGAACGTCCCGAAGCCTTCCGTTACATCGACGTCCCCGAACCTCCTTCGCCCGGTCCCGGCGATGCCGTCGTGCGCGTGCGGTGCGTCGGCGTGTGCGGCACCGATTACGGCGGCTACCTCGGCAAAATGCCGTTCTTCAGCTATCCGCGCATCCCCGGCCACGAGCTGGGCGTGGAAGTGGTCGCGGTGGGCGAGGGCGTCACGAACGTCAAGCCCGGCGACCGCTGCTGCGTGGAGCCGTACATCAATTGTCAGCAGTGTTATTCCTGCCGGCGCGGCCACACGAACTGCTGCGAGCATCACCAGACGCTCGGCGTGCACTGCGACGGCGGCTTGCGGCCGCTGTTCACCGTTCCCGCGCGGAAGCTGCACCTGTCACCCAAGCTGACGTTCGCCCAGAACGCGCTGGTGGAAACGCTCGCCATCGGCTGCCACGCCATCGATCGGGGCCAACCGCAAACCGGTGAAAACATTCTCGTGATCGGCGCTGGACCGATCGGGTTGAGCGTCGTCGAGTTCGCGAAGCTGTCCGGTGCCCGCACGATCGTGATGGACATGAACGAGCAGCGCCTCGCCTTCGTGCGCGAACGCATGGGCGTCGCGGACACCATCATCGCGAAAGGGGACGGCAGCGAATCCACCCGTTTAGCCGAACTGACCAACGGTCAGTTGTGTGACGTCGTCGTCGACGCCACCGGCAGCCACAAATCCATGTCGCATGCGCTTTCCTATTGTGCATTTGCCGGGCGCCTGGTGTACGTCGGCATCAGCCAGTCCGAACTGCAGTTCCCGCACGCGCCGATCATGCACCGGCGGGAACTGACGCTGCTCGCGAGCCGCAACGCTCTCTCGAACGATTTTGCGCGAATCATCCGGCTGATTGAAGACGGCCGGATCGACACGCGGCCGTGGATCACGCACCACGTACCGTTCGAGGGGATGGTCGCCGAATTTCCCATGTGGCTGCGACCCGAGACCGGCGTGATCAAAGCGGTGGTCGACATGCCGGAGTGATCGCAACGACGTGAATTGCCTTGGTGCGACCCGCGGATATACTGAGGAGTGCGCACGACGCGCGTCATCGTCCCATTCAGCTCCGCTCGTGTTTCGGGACTATTCGATGACGACTGCTCTGACAACGCCTCCATCGGCCCCCGTCAAACCGGTCAGGCGCCCGCCGTCGTTGGTTCGCGACACGCTGTTGTGGCTGGCCGTTATCGGGGCTTTGGGATTCGCCGGCTGGCGAACCTGGCACAACCGGGACGACTTTCTCAGGCTGTTGCCGGATTCCTGGGCCTTCGTGATCCGGAATGCGCTGGCTCCCAGGCATCAGTGCACCGACCCCAATTGCAACCACGTTTACGCGCCGTTCGGGCTCACCGAAGACGGCCGCTTCATGAGCCTGGAAGAGCTCGACAGTCGCAATCCGGTGTCGGCACTGTCGCCGGAGAACGCGGTGTCTTCCCAACCCCAATAGCCGGCGGACAACGCTTTTCCCTTGAACGTTTCGTCCGGCGTGATAGCGTGGTATCGCCGTCGCAAGTTGCTCCTTCGGGTGACGTTATGCCCGCCGTTCGGCCGATCGCTGGACCGCCGACGAATGCCTCGCGCGAGGACGTGCCGACCGCCGCGCCGCCGGGTGTCTTGCTGCGACCGCCGCCGGTGCAATCCGGCAGTTCGTCGCCGCCCGATGCCAGCGAAACCAGACCCGTGTGGGGCTTCACCGGCAGCGATCGTTGGCTGTTGGCCGTGTCGCTGGCAATCATGGCGGTGCTGCTGTCGGCACACATGTGGCGCGATCGCGACCGCGGAATGAAACCGGTCGAGATCATTCACCCGGAAGGGAAGTACCAGTTCCATGTCGCGCTGAACTCGGCGACATGGGTGGAGTGGGCGCAGCTCGACGGCATCGGCGAAAAGCTGGCCAGGCGAATCGTCGCCGACCGCGAAGAGCGCGGCCCGTTCCAGTCGCCCGAAGACCTGCTCCGTGTGAAAGGGATCGGCCCGAAGACGCTGGACAAGATGCGGCCTTATCTCGTCATCGATGAGGCGGCGCGCTGATCGCCACGGGTGAAGACGTCACCGCGGAACGACACGGATTTTTCTGAAGTCTCCGTCTCAATCAGTGTGCATCCGTGGCTCGTGACTTTGAGTTCTTTTGCCGTCGCCGTTTCGGTGACCTTTGTGACTTTGTGGTTTCTGCTGATTGTGCTTCGATCCGATCGAACTTCTGCCAACGTCGGTCAGCATCGAAAGCCGGCTGCGGTAGAGTGGCTGCGAGCTTCTGCACGTCGGCTTCATTCAGCTCATCGCGACGGGAGCAGACGGCGCGGAAGACCGGCAGCTTTTCTCGAAGCGCGATGATTTCCCGCCGGGTGCGGCCGCGCGGCGCATCGGGCCAGCGCGCGGGATGCTCTGTGACCTCGAAAAACGCTGGCAGCACCGTTTGCATGTAGCGGGCGTAGGCCGGGTTGTCGGTCTGCACCACAAACGTGCCGGTGGGAACGAGTGATCGATGCACCAGTGCGAGGAATTCCGGCGTGATCAGCCGGCGGTGGATTTCGCGCCGGTCATAATACGGCTGCGGGTGGTAGCAATGGATCTCCGTCGTCGAGCCGGGCGCTATGTAGTCCCGCAGCAGCTCTCGTCCGCCGATGACGGCCCAGCGCGTGTGGTGCAACCCGCGCTGATTGGCCCGTCGCGTGGCGTAGCGGATCACCACCGGCAGAATGTCCACCGCAAGATGATTGAACTGCGGCCGCGCGATGGCACTCGCCAAGGTGAAGCGGCCGTTGCCGCAGCCGATCTCGATCACGAGCGGCGCCTCGCGTCCAAATAGAGCCGCGAGGTCGAGCGGTCCCGCCGGCGGCAGCTTCTTCAGCGCCGTCTTCGCCCATTGCTCCGGCGGCAGAATGCAACCCGGGATCGGCACGCCGAACTCGTGCTCGATGGAATCAGCCGACGGAGAATTGGGCGCCATGCGGCGGAATCCAACAAATGCAGCCACGGATGGATACCGATCAGCACAGGTTTCCCATGCGTCATCCGTGTCTGTCAGTGTGAGTCTGGGGCTCGTCTTTTCCTTCAATGGCAGAGGCGGTAGAGCGTGGTCTGGATGCGACATCCTTCCTGTAGTTCGTTATGCTGCCCGGCACGCAACGGCTTCGCTACCCGAGTGAAGGGGTCATCTCATGATTCATCGCCGGCGCTTCGCGATTGATTGTCTCACCGTCTTCTCAATTGCCACGGCTGCAGCCGCTTTGCCCGCCGCCGATAAGCTCAACGTGTTGTACATCGTCTCCGACGATCTGAACAACGCCCTCGGCACGTACGGCCATCCGCAGGTGAAATCTCCCAACCTGGACCGGCTGGCGGCGCGCGGCGTGCGCTTCGACCGGGCGTACTGCCAGTTCCCGCTGTGCAATCCGTCGAGGGCGTCGTTCCTGACGGGATTGCGCCCCGATCAGACCACCGTGCTCGACAACGCCCGCAAGTTCCGCGACGAGATCCCCAATGTCGTCACCATGCCGCAATTATTCCAGAAGCACGGATACTTTGTGGCCCGCGTGGGGAAGCTGTACCACTACGGCGTGCCCACGCAGATCGGCACCGACGGCCTCGACGACCCGCCCAGTTGGCAAGAGAAAGTCAACCCGCGCGGCCGCGACAAGGACGAAGAGGACCTGATCTTCAGTCTGGTGAAGGGGCAATTCGGGGGCACTTTGAGCTGGCTCGCCGCCGACGGCACCGATGCCGAGCAGACCGACGGCAAAGGGGCCGCGGCGACGATCAGGTTGCTCGAAGAGCATAAAGACCAGCCGTTTTTCATCGCCTGCGGGTTCTACCGGCCGCACACGCCCTACGTGGCGCCGAAGAACTACTTCGCGATGTTTCCGCTCGACGGGTTGAAGCTCGCGGGCGGCCCGGCTAACGACCGCGAAGACATCCCCGCACCGGCGCTGACGGTGAACCCGCCGCACTACGGCATCAGCGAGCACCTGCAGCGCGAAGCGCTGCAGGCATATCACGCGGCGACGACGTTCATGGACGCGCAACTCGGTCTCGTGTTGGATGCGCTCGATCGGTTGAAACTGTCCGACAAGACTGTGGTCGTGTTTCACAGCGACCACGGTTACCATCTCGGCGAGCACGGGATGTGGCAGAAGCAGAGCCTGTTCGAGGAATCGGCCCGCGTGCCTCTCGTCATCGCCGCGCCGGGACAGAAGGCGACAGGCAAGTCATCGGCGCGATTGGCGGAGCTGATTGACGTTTACCCCACGGTGGCCGACTTGTGCGGGCTGCCGATTCCCCATTGGCTGCCCGGCAAGAGCCTCAAGCCATTGCTGGACGATCCGCAGCAGTCGTGGAAGGCGGCGGCGATCACGCAGGTGCGCCGCGGCGGCGGGGGCAAGAAGAAGCAGGCCGCGGCGGGTGCGACCGGGCCGTTCGCCGGCTACAGCATTCGCACCGAGCGCTATCGGTTGACGCTCTGGGACGACGGCCAGCGCGGGATCGAGCTCTACGACCACGACGCGGACCCCCACGAGTACACCAACCTCGCCAAGTCCCCGGCTCACGAAAAAACGGTGGCCGATTTGACAAAGCTGCTGAAAGACACGCTGTCGGCAGCGCCGAAGGTGGATGCGTTGAAGTAGCCTCGCCGGGGCGCGGCGAGCCACATCCTTCATTCACTGCCAAGGCAGTAGAGGTAGCGGTCTGATCGCAGAAGCAATCGTCGGCCGGTCACGGCCGGGCTGGCGTTGAATGTGCTCGAGTCGTCCAGATCGTTGGTGGCGAGCAGCTGAAATCTGGGTCCAGCCGCCAGCACGAAAGTGCGGCCAATCCGCGCCACATAATACAACTTGCCGTCGGCCAGCACGGGGGATGCGTAAACCTGACCGGCCCGTGGGAGTCGTTCTTCGTAAACGAGCTTGCCCGTGTCGCCTTCGGCACAGTAGGCGATGCCGAGGTTTTCGTGCATCCAGTACAGATGGCCTTCGTGAATTAAGGGTGACGTCACATTGGAGCCCTTGTGACTCGTCCACAACCGGTGTGTGCTGGTGACGTCGCCGCGACCACCGGCACGGACTGCGACGGCCGCCACGCCCGAACGTCCGCCGATCGACCAGACGATGCCGTCCTGCACCACGACGCTTGGCGCAATGTACCACGTGATGTCGTTGGCGCAGTGCCACAGTTCGCCGCCGGTGACCGGATCGACGCCCACGACCTGTTGCAGTTTACCCAGCACGATTTCGTGCCGACCGTCCTTCAATGGAACCACCACCGGCGTGTTCCACGCCTCGCGAATGTCTTTCACCCGCCAGACGTCGCGGCCCGACATTTTGTCCAGCGCCACAAGGCTCTGGCTTTCGACGCTCGCATTCACGATCACCAGATCGCCGAACAGAATTGGAGAGGCCGCGGAGCCCCACCCATTGAGCCCGCTGCCGACGTCGGCCCGCCACAGTTCCTTGCCACGGAGGTCGAACGCAAACACGCCCGTCTTGCCGAAAAACACGTACACGCGCTCCCCGTCGGACACCGGCGTGCTGGAGGCGTAGCCGTGGTTTTCGCGAATGGAGGGCTGCTCGGGGAGCTTGGGCGCAACCTCGGTGTTCCACAGGATCTGCCCGCTCTCGCGATGCAGGCACACGACGTGTAGCCGGAGCTGTTCCGGCTCGCCGCGTTCCTGCCGGGGATTGTTGTAACCGCTGTAGCACGTCAGAAAAATCTTGTCGCCGACGACGATCGGGCTGGATGCGCCGGGGCCGGGCAGCGCCGTTTTCCACACCACGTTTTCGGTGGCGCTCCAGGACAAGGGCAGTCCCCGGCTGGCGCTAACTCCCGCACCTCCCCAACCGCGAAACTGCGGCCAGTCGGACTCGGTGAGCTGCGCGGACAACTGGCACTCGCCTGCAAACATGACGCAGCCAGCAACAAATACGAGCCACGGTTGAGACAAAGGCCGGTGCATGAGGGTCATCGATGTTTCTCCGTCGCGGTCTTGACAAACGATTCTGCACAGTGTTGACGGCAATCACTGCTTCAAGGGCGTTGCCGGTTGCACCCGGGCGACGGACATTCCGGCACATGCCATCGAAAGAAGGAGCACAGCCCATGTGACGGCGCCGTTCATGGCGAGACCTTGTTTCGCGATGCGTGCTTGATCCCCTCGCCCCCGAAGACGGGGGAGAGAGGACAGGATCCCCGATCGTGCGATGCCGTGGTACACACAGAACGGCCGGCCATCGTAGAGTCCCGCTGTCTCCGGCACTATGCCGTCGCCCCTGCGCCGCTGCAACCGCCTTGCGAGAAACGCCGCTTTTCCCCGTGCAATCGACCCGGTGCATCGGCCAGAATGGGATGGGAACACTCTCTCGTAACAGCGGACGCAATGACCAGGTTTGCCGAGTGGCGGAAGGCGCTGGTGAGCGAAGCGCGGCTCCGCGAGACCATCGAGCGCCTGCGGCAAGACGGCTTGCTGTCCGGCCTCGAGGCCGACCGCCTGCTGGAATCGCTGCCGACCACCATGCAGGAGTCGCAGTACGTGCTGCGGCACCTCGGTGCTCATTTGGCCATTGGCGTGGTGTTCGCGTTCGACCTGGTTCCGCTGCCGCTGGGCACGGTCTCGCGGGCGCTGTGGGTGATTGGCAGCCGGGCGACCGAAGCTTTGCGTGGGAAACGGGAACTGGCCGCGGTCCATTCGGTGTCGGTGCTGGCGGTCTCGATTGTGCCGTTTGCGGGATACTTCGCCTACCTCATTCCCCTGCGGTCGCGAAGTGCCGATGCCGCGTTCCTGCTTGCGAATCACATCACGTATCTGCGCAGCGACTGCTCGCTGCACGCCTGGCTGGAGAAGAAGCCTCATTGGATGGGGCGGCTCATCCGAGCGGTGGTCAGCTCGTCGCCGGGCGAATCGGGCACGAAGCCCTCGGAAGCGTGAGTGTTGCGGGTCGAGACGCCTGCAGGTGCAGAACGCCCCGTTCCGCAGTATGGTGTTTTTTCGATCCCACGAGACTCTCGAGAGGACGACCATGTCCGACGCCGGCACGCTCTGGCAGCGCTATTGCGAACATCTTATCGCGGACCGCGAACTTGGCTTTTCGCTCGATATCAGCCGGGTGCGATTCACGGCAGCCGACCTGGAGCCGTTGTGGCCGCGGATGGCCGATGCCCTGGCCGCAATGCAGCGGCTCGAAGCGGGAGCCATCGCGAATGCCGATGAGAACCGCATGGTGGGCCATTACTGGCTGCGCGCACCCAACCTGGCGCCATCGCAGGAGATCACGAAACAGATTCAGTACACGCAGGCCGCGATCGAGCAGTTTGCTGCACGGGTGCACGAAGGCACGTTCAAGGGCCAGCACGGTCACTTTGAGCACCTGCTGCTGGTGGGCATCGGCGGGTCGGCTCTCGGACCGCAATTCATTCATCAAGCCTGCGGCGATCCCGACGACCTGCTGCAACTGCACTTCATCGACAACACCGACCCCGACGGCATCGACGACGTCATCGCACGGCTGAGAGACCGCCTCGGCCGCACGCTGGCGGTGATCGTCTCCAAGTCGGGAGGCACGCCGGAAACGCGGAACGGCATGCTCGAGATTCAGGCCGCGTATCGGCAAGCAGGGCTGGACTTCGCCCGGCACGCCGTGGCCGTCACTCAAGATGGGAGCCAGCTCTTCAAGACGGCTCAGGCGGAACAATGGCTGACGATCTTCCCGATGTGGGACTGGGTCGGGGGCCGCACGTCGGTGCTGTCCGCAGTCGGTCTGCTTCCCGCGGCGCTGCAGGGAATTCCGGTGTCGCAACTGCTCGACGGCGCCGCCAAGATGGATGTGCTCACTCGACGCACCGATGCGAGGCGGAATCCCGCGGCGATGCTGGCGCTGATGTGGCACCACATTGGCGGCGGACGCGGCCTGAAGGACATGGTGATCCTGCCCTACAAAGACCGGTTGTCGCTCTTCAGCAAATACCTGCAGCAGCTCGTCATGGAGTCACTCGGCAAGGAGCACGACCGCCGGGGAAACGTGGTGAATCAGGGCATTGCGGTCTATGGCAACAAAGGCTCTACCGACCAGCACGCTTATGTGCAGCAGCTCCGCGATGGCGTGCCGAACTTTTTTGCCACCTTCATTCGCGTGCTTAAGGACCGCAGTGGTCCCGCGATCGACGTCGATCCTGGAGTAACGACCGGCGACTACCTGCACGGTTTCCTGCTGGGAACGCGGACGGCATTGTTCGAGAAGGACCGCGCTTCGATCACGATCACCGTGGACGAGGTCAGCCCGAAAAGCGTGGGTGCATTGATCGCCCTGTACGAGCGCGCTGTAGGGCTGTATGCCGAACTGGTCGACATCAACGCCTACCATCAGCCGGGCGTGGAGGCCGGCAAGAAAGCGGCGGCCGCCGTACTCAAACTGCAAGGAGACGTGCTGGCCCAGTTGCGCAAGGCGTCAAAGCCCCAAACGGTGGAGCAGATCGCAACCGCCCTCGGCCAGAACGACCAGGTGGAAACGGTTCACCAGTTGCTTGAGCATCTGGCGGCAAATCCCGGCCGCGGCGTGACGCGCCACGCGGGCGACAGCGTGGCGAGCGACCGGTTCCAGATGGGATGAGGGCGGCGTCACAGTGACACGTCAGGCTTGCACCTTCGCAACGAGGCAGTCAACCTCACGCGGCCAACCAGACCAGACGCGGATTTGGCGGCCGTCCGCCATTCGTCAATTCGCAAGCTGGTCGCGGATCGGCCAACTCCGCGCGAGAATACGTCGCTCACAGACATCTGCCATTCAACGCCCGACTGCATCGCATCGGGAAAGATGGCGGAAACCATCAAGCACGAATGGCGACTGCACCGCCACCAATGAGCGGATGCTACCCCCCGCGCGTTGCCGCAGATTGCCATTTGCCGCGTTTGCCGGCTTGCCGGTATACTTGCCGTCGGCCCAATGAGGAGAGATGTGTGGGCAAATCGCACCGCATGACGCACGAGGAAGAGGTCGAATCGGTCGCGACAATCCGTGCGCTGCTGGCGGGGGTGGGGCTGCGGACGACGTCGGCGCGGCTGGCGGTAGTGCGGCGATTGCAAGGGGCCAAGTCGCCACTGTCTCACGCGGAAGTCGCCGAAGACCTGGTCCCGCTGGGCTTTGACAAGGCCACGGTGTTCCGCAATCTGACCGATCTGGTGGACGCCGGGCTGGTCTCGCGCACCGAACTGGGCGACCACGTATGGCGGTTCGAGCTGCGCAAAAAGGCGCATCACGACGAACAGCACCCGCACTTCGTGTGCGTCGACTGCGGCAGCGTCACCTGCCTGCACGACGTGGACATGCCCAAGACCGCCCAGGAGACCTGGGCCAAGGTGGGGCGCGTCACCGAGATCCTGCTCAAAGGCCACTGCAACACCTGCGTGGCCAAGTGAGCGATTGAATCCCATGAAGCCCAGGGATGGCTATCCCTGGGTCTCTTCAGCTTTCATCAACGTGTGCGTTGCTGCACAGCACGAATCCTACGCGTAGCCCAAATCGCCGATGCGGTCGAGATGACAGTCATTACCGTCGCCGCAAGTCTTGTCCTGACGATGCAGCGCTCGACGTGATCGTCAGAAATCGCGAAAGACCCGATCATCACAAGTTGGAAGGCGTAGGGCGACGACTGGCGTGGCCACAAACAGCTCCCATCCGCCAGTCAAATCCCACCATGCATAGGTGCCTGGCACCATGCCGATGGCAAGACTCGCGCCGAATACAAGCTACCTCCAGAAGCTCGGCGGTGGCGGATAGGAATTGCGGTCTCGGTTCATGGAACGTGAAGAGACCCAGGGATGGCTATCCCTGCGCTTCCGAGAAACGTCGCTCAAATCACGATCGGTTTGCCCAGTGCGCGTCGCACGGGAACGAATTGTCCCGCGTGCATCATGGGGTGCGTCGCGATCAGGATGAACAGCGCGCCCATCGTGGGAAACATTTTCCGGAAGTTTTCCGGGCTGGGTTGGTCGAGATCCGCCTCAGAAAAGCGGTCGAGCGCCGCCAGCGATGCGCTGTTGACCTTGTCGATCAGCTCGAGGTACTGCTGCTTCGTGCAGAACTTCGTGGGATCGTCGATCCCAACGGTCTCCTTGCTGTGCATCGCCGCGAACCCCGCAGGCAACTCGGGAGCGGCGCCCGGCTTGATGGCGTCGAGCAACTGGCACTCCGACGCAATCAAGTGCCCCAACTGCCACGCCAGATGGTTGCAGCCAGTTCCGGGCCGCTTGAGCAATTCCGCGTCGCTGAGATCCGCGAAGTACGTCTTGAGCACATGAACGCTCATCGTGAATGTCTGACGGATCGCCTCTTTGGCATTCATGACAGGCTCCTCGTTGGTAATGTGAGACCAACGGCATCCTACTGCCCGTCTGATGGCGCGACAACCAGCCGCGCCGGCTGATCGTTGCGCGTCACCACGCCGTTTGCCGCCAGTTCAAAGTCGACCATCACCCCATTGGCGATGCGGACCAGGAACCGCTGGCGAAATTCGCGGCCTAACCCGCGCCGAACCTGCACGAAGACTGCGGGAACCATCTCCAGCGTTGCCGCAAACACGAGTTGCGGCGCGAGGGGACTGAGTCGCCCGGAAGCGACGGCCCGGTCCCCCGCAATCGCGCCCCAACCCGATGCGGTCAAGATGGCGTACAGAGCCACTTGGGACCACATGGGAAGCTCCTGTTCTGCGGCCCAACAAAGAAAGGCAACTCCCATGCCGTCGAGTCGCGAACCGGCAGCCGCTCGGTCTTTCCACCTGATTCTGGGAGTTTGCACGCAGCGCGACGCATGAGTCAGACCGAAGCCTGACGTCCTGCCGGAAGGCGGCGCGGTCGATCAACCCGCCGATGAGGTCGCCTGCGGCGTCGGGAGCTTTTCGAGGATGGCGTCGATGAGGCCGTAGCTCTTGGCTTCTTCGGCCGTCATGAAGTTGTCGCGGTCGGTGTCCTGCTCGATTTTCTCCAACGTCTGGCCTGTGTGCTTGAGCAGGATTTCGTTCATCCGCCGCTTGGTGCGGAGCACTTCTTTCGCGTGGATTTCCAGTTCGGCGGCGGTGCCCTGCATCCCCGCCAGGGGTTGATGGATCATGATGCGGCTGTTGGGGAGTGCGAACCTCTTGTTCTTGGCGCCGGCGGTGAGCAGGATGGCCCCCATGCTCGCGCACTGGCCCACGCAGTAGGTCGCCACGTCGCAAGTGACGAATTGCATCGTGTCGTAGATGGCCATCCCGGCAGTGATCGATCCGCCGGGCGAGTTGATGTAGAGCTGGATGTCTGCCTTGGAGTCGTCGAACTGCAGGAACAGCAGTTGGGCGACGATGCTGTTGGCCACGTCGTCGTTGATGGCGCTGCCGAGAAGAATGATCCGGTCGCGCAACAAGCGGCTATAGATGTCCATCGCCCGCTCTTCGCGGCCGGACTTCTCGATCACAAAGGGAATGAGGGAGGACATGCGGGGTTGCTCGATTGAGGTGTCAGGTGTCAGGCGTGAGGTGTCAGGCGTCAGGCGTCAGGCAAGAAAACGAAAACAAATCGCGTCTCTTCTCTTGCCTGACACCTGATATCTGACACCTTCCGCCTCTCACGCCTTCTGCGGCGTGAGGATTTCGTCGACGAGGCCGTATTCCTTGGACTGCTGAGCGGTGAGGTACCGGTCGCGGTCGGTGTCTTTGGCGATCACTTCGATCGGTTGGCCGGTGTGTTGGGCGAGGATCTTGTTCAGCGTTTCGCGGGTTTCGAGGATCTCGCGGGCCTGGATTTCGATGTCGGAGACCTGCCCGCCCACTTCGCCATACGGCTGGTGGATCATCATCTTGGCGTGCGGCAGAATAAACCGCTTGCCCTTGGTGCCTCCGGCAATCAGCACCGCGGCGCCGCTGGCGCCGAGACCCACGCAGTAGGTGGCGATGTTGCACTGCAGGAACTGCATGGTGTCGTAGATGGCCATGGTGGCCGTCACCGACCCGCCGGGCGAGTTGATGTAGAAGTGAATGTCCTGGTGCCGGTTTTCCGACTGCAGGAAGAGCAGCTTCATCACGATCAGGTTGGCGCTGCCGTCGTGGATGGGGCCGTCCAGGAACACAATGCGGTTTTCAAGCAGCAGGTCACCCAGCGTGAGCTGCCGCTGCCGCGTGTAATCGCGATTGGAGTTCCAGACAGGCGCGGAGCCGGCGTGATGCAGGTCAAACATGCGGGAATCCAGTCATCAAGGCCTGTCGATCGGCGCCGATCCATGACGGCTGCGCCTCGATTTATTCTATCCCGGTCCGTCAACTGCGGAGCGCCGCACACTGGAAGCGTGCGGCTAACAGGCTATTCTTCACCTTCTTCCGCCTCTTCGGACACTTCTGTCACCGGCGCTCCGCCGCAGATGGAGAGGGCCACCGCCTCGATGGTGTCGTCCGTGGTGGCGGGCATCGGCACCTCTTCGAATTCGGCGCTGTTGACGATGAAGTCCACCGCTTTCCGTTCACGGATCTGAGCGGCGAGGTTTTCGATCACACCGCTTTTCTGCAGCCGGGCCCGCACGCGGCGGGGGTTCTCGCCGCGCTGGATCGCCATCAGTTGGATTTCCTGGTCCAGGTCCACTTCGGTGGCTTCGATGTTCTCCTTGGTGGCGATCTTGTCGAGCACGAAGTGCTCTTTCAGCGCCTGCCGCGTGTTGGTGATTGACCGCTGGCGGATCTGGTTCTCGCGGGCCTGGATCTGCTGGGTGGTGAAGCCGGCCTGCTGCATTTCCAGGATCTCGCGGCGGAGCGCATTCTCCATCTGTTTGCGGACGAGTTCTTCGGGCAAATCCCACGTGGCCGATTCGGTGATCTTTTCCAGCACCTGCCGGCGGGCCGACTGCCGCTGCTCAAACTGCACCTGCCGCGACAGCATGTTCTCGATCTGGTCGCGCAGCTCCTCTTCCGATTCGAGGTCGAGCCGCGACAGGAATTCGGCATTCAGCGCGGGGACGCGGAGCTGCTTGACCTTCTTGACGGTGATGGTCGCGTCGACCGTCTCGCCGCGCTTCTCGATGGCTTCCGCTTCCGATGAAATGATGACTTTGGCCTGCCGCTGCGTGCCGGGCGTGGCGCCCGCCAGCAACTGGTCGAAGCCGGCCAGTTCGCCGTCGGGGAACTGCAGTCGCGGCTTGAGCTGCACCGTGAGGTCGTCCATTCGGCGGAGCAACTCGCCGTTGTGATGGAACTCGAGCTCGACGGTAACGAAGTCGCCCGGCTCGGCGGGGCCGTCCTTCACCACCTGGACGCCGTATTGCGCGAGGAACTTCTGCAGGTAGTTCTCGACGTCGGCGTCGGTGATTTCTTTCACCGGGCGTTTGATTTTGAGGCCCGAATAGTTCGGGAGCTCGAACTCCGGCCGCACTTCGATGTCGAACTCGTACTCAAAATCCCCTTCGTCGGGGAGCACCAGCGATTCGATGTCAAAATCGGGCTCATTGATGGGATCGAGCTTATTGTCTTCGGCCATCTGCTCCAGGCTGGAGAGGAGCACCGTCTGCCGCACCTGGTTGCCGATTTCCTTCTTAAAGCGGCGCTCGATGAGCTTGAGGGGGACGTGGCCGGACCGGAAGCCTGGGACCGCGGCGGTATCGGAGACCTCCTGCAGCGCCTTATCGCGGAAGTGGTCGATGTCTTGCCGAGGGATCTTCACGCGGACGTGCTTGCGGCAGGGACCGACGGTTTTGATGTCGACTTCCAGCGAGAGCTTGTACTTTTCTTCGGTCGTTTCTTCTGCGACGGCAGTCGCCTGTTCGTCCGCCACTGTGGGTGCCCTTCGTCCCGGATACGGTGTCAGCGCAGTCAAAGAACCGAGGGACGCAAGACCCTCGGCTGTTCGCGCTTGGAAACCGAAGGGGCGATGTCCCCTCGGTGCCCCCAAAACAGATAAAGAGCGGGTGACGGGACTCGGACCCGCGACAACCACGTTGGCAACGTGGTGCTCTACCAACTGAGCTACACCCGCGTCGGCGAAAACTCCGCCGTGGCCGAATTATGGCAGCTTCGCCGAAAGGGTCAAGCGAGGCGGCCCTACGGACGTTCAGTGGTCGCCCGGCTGTGGACGCCATCGGGCGAACTGACGCGGCGTTGCCGGATCGCCACATGGCGCTCGGGGATGTTGCTTCTGTCTCGAAGTGTCGACGAGATCAGGACTTTCGTTGTGGCTTACTCCCCAGGTTTGCTCGCCTCTGTTGAGTTTTGGCCTCGCGAACGCCGCGGATCTCGAAAGACCCACTGGCCCTGACGCCCGTCCCGGGCGGCGTTGCAACCTGGGCTGTTGCAAGGTCTTGCGTTTCGATCGCGATACGCATTGTTCAGAATTCTGAGCGACGAGACGCCAATTGGTATGACGCCTGCTTAACACTGCGATCACGCAAAGAATCACCCAATCAACCGGAAGGAACATGCGATGACCAAGCTGCTGAACCGCCTCTGGAATGACGACGCCGGGTTTGTCGTCTCCGCAGAACTCGTGCTGGTGGCCACCATTGTGGTGCTTGCCATGGTCGTGGGACTGTCGGAAGTCGCCATCAGCATCAACCATGAGCTCGAAGACGTCGCGTGTGCGTTTGGGGCGGTGAACCAGTCGTATCAATATCTCGGCATCCAAGGCCATAACGGCTACAACACCGACGGCAGCAGCTACCTCGACAAGATCGATTTCTGCGATTGCGAGAACATCGTCCCCGGCGATATCGCGGCCGAATCCAGTTGCATGCCGATGGGCGGCGGCAACTGACATTGCTTTGCCCTGACCTTGCTCCTCCGCAGTTCGACGCCGCCGGCCGCACCCCCGGCGGCGTCGGCATTTGATTTGAGGTGTCAGGTGTCAGGTAAGAGGAGGTTCGGCGCTGTAGGTCTTGTCTTTAGTCTTTGCTGACACCTGACACCTGACACCTCACTTCCCGATGCAGAACCGGCTGAAGATGCGGTCCAAGAGATCGTTCGTGTAGACCGCCCCCACGATCGCGCCGAGATGTTCCAGGGCGTCGCGGAGTTCCACGGCGATCAACTCGTCGCCCGCCGGAAGCCCAGGGACAGCCGTCCCTGGGTCTCTTTCGTAGGAGAGTTGCTCCGTGCGCCGTAACGCAACTTCGGCGGCGCGCAGGCTCTCCTCACAGCGCGCCGCCGTCGCGCCAAGCCACTGTCGGGCGTTCGTTCGTTCGATCGCCACGGCCTGCACGATCCCACGGCGCAGCTCCTGGAGCCCTTGCGATGACGCCGCACTGACGTGCAACGACATCGCCCCAGAGGGTTTGGTGCAATCGGGCTGGTGCGCGGCCGTGTCCGCCTTCGTCCCGATGCGCAGAATCTGACGGGCCACACGTTCTGCCGCGGCGAAGGCCGCATCGTCCCATTGGCGCTCGACCGGTGTCAGGTCGGCCGGGGTGCACCAGAGGGCGAGGTCGCCCCGCTGGCGCTGCTCCTGGCCGAATTGCTGGGCGGCACCTTCGATGGCGGTCGTCGGTTGGTCGTAGCCCGCGGTGTCGATGAGTTCCAACGTCTGCCCATCCCAGCACACGGTGGCCGTCAAATAGTCGCGCGTCGTGCCGGCGACCGGCGATACCAGCGCCTGCGTACGTCCCACGAGTGCGTTGAACAGCGTGCTCTTGCCGGCGTTCGGTCGTCCGGCCAGCACCACGCGGGGACGGTCTCCGCTGTGCGTTCGGCCGGTGGCCTGTTCGCGAAGGCGCTCGATTGCGACCCGTGCCGCCGACACGCGCGCCTGAAGGTCCTCGCGGGTGACAAACTCCAGATGCTCGTCCACGAAGTCGAGGCCGGCTTCGAGATCGGCCAGCAGATTCAACAGGTCGTTGCGCAGGGCCGCCAATTGCCGGGAAATGCCGCCGGCGAGTTGCTCCAGCGCCGTCTTCAGTTCGACGTGGTCGTGGGCGTCGATGACGCCCAGCACGGCTTCAGCCTGCAACAGATCGAGCTTGCCCGCCAGAAACGCCCGCAGCGTGAACTCGCCGGGCCGCGCCGGCCGTGCGCCACGCCGAAACAGCTCCGCCAGCGCGGCTTCGAGCAGCGGCGGCGAACTCACGAAGTGCAACTCGGCAAGCGGTTGCCCGGTGTAACTGCGACGGGTGGGCCACCATTGCAGCGCGCACGGGATTGCAGCCCGACAGTCCGGCCAGAACAATCGCCCTTCGTAGCGCCCGGGTTGACGCGCGCTCAACCAGTCGCTGTCCGCGCAAAAGAGATCCCGCAGAACGTCGACGACCGCCGGCCCCGTCACCCGCAGAATGCCGCGGTGTCCCGGTCCGGCAGGGGACGCCAGCGCCGCGATGGTGTCGTCCCAACGGAGGTCCATGGAGCGTCCGCAACTCAGGGTGGTCCACCCATTCCGATGGGTGGATTGCGCAGCGACAAGAGGCCTGTCTTGCCGCGTCGGACATCGAATTGCACGTCCGTTACGGTTGAAGGCGCTAGGACAGGCCTCTTGCGTCTCCGCCGCCCGACCATCGGAATGGTCGGGCCACCCTCCTTCCAAACGGAATCCCCGGAACCGATCACCGCGGCTTGCCTTTGCGATCGGGTTTGTCGCGCGAGGCGGTAGCGGGCTTGTCGGCCAGCTCCTGCAGCTCGCGGAGCTTGTTCTTCAAATCGTCAAACATCGACGGCTTGGCGGGGGCACCGCCGGCCGGCTTCGGTGCGGGCGAGGGCGTGATGGGCACCGTCGCGCCCGCAGTGCCCGGCCCCTTTTCCGGATGGGTTGCCGCCCACTTCTTCAGCAGCATTCGCTCCGTCATGCCCCAGATCGTCGAGGTGATGAAGTACACGCACAATCCCGCCGGCACGCGGTAGAACATGAAGCCCATCACCCCCATCATCACGTTCATCATCTTGTATTGCAGCGCCTGCTCCTCGTCCGCCGGCGGAGGCATCGTGATCTTCTGGTTCAGAATGAACAGCACCACCGTAATGATCGGCAGCAGGTTGAACTCGGTCCATCCGACGAACGGCAACGTGAAGCCGAACGGGAACAGCGCATCCGGAGCCGCGAGGTTGTCGATCCAGTTGCCCACCAGGTGCAGCGGCGCCATCCGCAGATCGACCGAAATCTGCAGCGCCCGATAGAGCGCAAAGAAGATCGGCATCTGCGCCAGCAGCGGCAGGCAGCCCCACATCATCTTGAGGTTGACTTCCTGCATCGTCCGCATTTCTTCGCGCGACAGCGACTCCGGGTTCTTCTTGTACTTCTCGTGGATCACTTTGATCTTGGGCTGCAGCTCTTTCATCTTGTCCATGCTGCGCGACTGGTACCGCGACAACGGGAAGATCGCCGCGCGCACCAGGCAGGTGAGACCAATGATCGCCAGCCCATAGTTCACCCCCAGATCGTGCAGGCTGTTCAGGATCCACAGCATCCACACCACAATCGGCGCGAACCAGCCGTAATCGAGCACGGGATCGGCCTTGAGCGCCGCCAGCAGCGGTTGCCGCTTCGGTCCGGCGAACAGCTCGAACTCGTCGGTCAGCGCGGCCGAAGCGTCGTCGCGCGGTCCAAGAGTGCGCGGCGTCGAGCCGAGCATCACACTCACGTCGGCGAACTGCGGCTTGGGGCCTTCCTTGATCACTGCCGCCTGCGAAATGCCGATCGTGCGCGTCTTCCGTTGGTCTTGCACGGGATGAACCAGTGCCGCGAAGAATTGGGTGTCGACGCCGATGTACTGGATCTCGCGATCCCAGATGTTGACGTTGTTCTTGTTTTTCGCCTCCACGGCCTCCTTGGCGGTGTACGAGCTGGAATCGACGCCGCCGCTGGTGTTGAGGAACCCCAGGCGGATGTCGCGTTGCTTGTACGAGTTGTCGGGATCTTCCAGCGGCAAGCCGACCGGACCGCGCAGGTCGTAGCGGACATCCAGGGGCTCGGCAGAGAGGTTGCGAATCGTGAACGTGAGTTTCAGCAGATACCCATCGGTCCAGTGGTCGCGTGATTCTCTGTCAGGGTTCCGATCGGCGGGGAGTTTGCGAAGGTCGTACTGCTTCGTCAGCTCCAGCCGTCCGTCCGGCGAAACAATGCGGAACTGCACCGACGATTCGGATTGAGAGCCGGGCACGATGTCCCAGTGGATGGTCTCCAGCGTTTGGCGGCCGAGTTGATCGTCGACGTTGGGGACTTGCGTGCCGAACGTCTTTTCCGGGGTCACACGGTCGTGCCCCACCAATCGCAACGGCGTGCCGCGCTGGCCGATTTCGGGATAGCGCTGGTCGTTGAGCTCGATGTGGGACACCGCGGCGCCGAGGCTGGTCAGCTCGACGTGCAGGAAGTACCCGGAGCCGGGATCGAGCGAGCCGAGCTGAACGGTGCGCGGGGGATGGTCGGGCACGCCCGCCGGCTTGGGCGGCGCCTTCACCTCCGGCAGCACGTTGGCGGGCCGCAGCGCGTCTGCGGGTTGCTCCGACAATCCGGCCAGTTCTTCGAGAGGGAGCCTGGCGGGGGGCTGGGGAAGCGGACGAGGGGCGATGATCGGCATCACCACGCTGTTCCATAGCAACAGAATTGCCACGGACGACGTGACGAACAAAAGCATCCGGCGTTGTTGTTCCATGAATCTCGAACTCAGGGCGAAGCGAAGAAGGCGGGGACGAAGGCAGAAACGGGCCGTGCTGCCGATTGGATCTTAGCCGATCGACGGCGTTTTCGAGAGCCGGGGCGGCTCGCCCCAGTCTTTTCCTGGTCGACTCAAGAGACCGGGGCGACACCTCCCGGCGCTCTTGGCAGGCCGATCACCGTCCGTCGGCGAGGCGATCGCCCAGGAAGTTGTCCAGCTCGGGGATGTCGTAGATCTTCTGGCGGGTGGCTTCCCAATTGTAGGGGACGCGCTGGAACGTGACGGTGTTGCCATCCACAATCACGTAGGACGATCGGCTATCTCCGTTGCGGGGCTGGCCGACGGAGCCCACGTTGATGAGCACTTTCTGGTTGCCCAACTGGTATTTGAAGTCGATATCCTCAGGGGCCAGGAAGTTGAGGTCTTCGGTGAACACGCCGGGGATGTGGGTGTGCCCCTGGAAGCAGTACCGGTCCACCAGCGAGAAAATCCGCTCCATTTTGCGCTGGTTGTAGATGTCTTCCGGGAACACATACTCGTTCAGCGGGTTGCGGGCCGAGCCGTGAACGAAGAGGAAATTCTCCTCGCGATAGGTGCGGGGCAGTTCCCCCAGAAAATCCCAGCGTTTTTCCGCCTTGGGACCCGTGGCGGTCTCCAACATCTTGCGGGTCCAGAAGATGGCCCGCTCGGCGCCGGCGTTGAACCCTTCGGGATCGAACAAGGCCGCCTGGTCGTGGTTGCCCAAGAGGCACAACTGGCAGGGCATCACCAGGTCGATGCACTCGCACGGGTTGGGGCCGTACCCGATAATGTCTCCCAGGCAGAAGATCTCCGTGATGCCTTGCTGACGGATGTCCGCCAGCACGGCCTCCAGAGCTTCCTGGTTTCCGTGAATATCACTGATGATCGCGCGCGGCACGATGGACTCGCCGTGACAGGGGGCCGACCCGCGGGGAGACGCAAATCCAGAAACCGCAGTGTAGTTTGGCGAGGAATCGCCGGTCAAGCGCGGGAGTTTGCGCTTCAAAAAGCCCGGCTGTTCCGAATGCCGGGCTTTTCCTTTGAGGTCGAAGAAGCCAGGCTTTCGGAAAATCCTGGCTGGTGACGTGGAAACTGTCCCTCCAGGTGGTTGGGACGCCAATACTCTGATATCAGCAGAATGCCCGCGGCATGCAAGCTCACGAACTGTTCGAGATTCTGGTTCGCGAAAACGCCGACATGTTGACGGCGTACGTCCGGTCCGTGGTGCGTGACGCGAACGCCGCCGATGACATTTTTCAGGAGACGATGCTGACCGCGTGGCGGCGGCTCGCCGATTACGACAAGTCGCGTCCCTTTGGACCGTGGCTTCGAGGGATTGCAGCCAAAGTCATGCTGGCGCATCGCCGGCAGCGGGCCCGCGCGTTCGCACTGTGCGACGAAGAAATCTTGGAGCATCTGGACGCCCGCTGCGAGGCGATGCACCGCCAGCCGGGTGATACGTGGGATGAAAAGCTGGAAGGGCTGCGCGACTGCATCGACCGGCTGCCGGAGCGGTATCGCGAAGCCATCCAACTCCGTTATGCCGAAGAAGTGCCCGCCGAGGCACTCCTCAACCGATTACAGATCACCATGGAAACGTTGAAGAAGCGATTGCAGCGCGGCCGGGCGCGGCTGTTGGAATGCCTGGAACGAAAACAGCGTTGGAATGAAGCACCGGCCGCAGTGGCCTCGACAGCACCTGAAGACTTTGGTTGAGCACCATGACCGACGATCGATTTGACGATGAGCCGATCGACCCCCCGCGTGCCGTGGCCGAGACGGCAGCCGCACAACTGATGGACGACGCCGTTCCTGCGGACAATTACACTCGGTTGACGCCTGCCGAACGGATGCGTGTGGCCGACCTGCAGTGGCTGCACAGCCTGCTGCAGCAGACGCTGCACCGCGATGCCGTGGCGCGAGACCGGCGGATCACCCGTGCGTGCCTGGCGATTCGCGGTGACGCCGCCCGACAAGTGCAACCTGCGGCCCAGCGCGCAACGCGGCGACCGCGATGGCTCGTTCCCAGCCTGGTCGCCGCCGCGCTGATCGCCGTCGCGGTGCTGATGCGCGGCACGGGGCAAGACCCGTCGCGGATGGCCGTGGCCGCCGTGGAATCGACGTTGCAGCAGGCGAAGTCGAGCGAAGATCGGTTGTATCGCGTGGAAACGCAATGGCAGCCGCCGGGAGAACTGCCGGTCGTCACGCTCACCGGAGACCTGTGGGTTCGGGGCAATACACAGTATCTCCTGCGACAGCAAAGTCCTGTCGGCGATCTCTACCTCGGAAGCAATGGCACGGAACATTGGTTTGCGGCCCCCGTGGGTCCCGTCGTCGTGGGGAATCAGCCGCGGCGGTTCGAGCAGATGGCGCTGGGCAAGCCGGTCGCCACGCCCTATTTGCAGATCACGTCGGTGCTGGAGCAGTTGTCGGACCGTTACGAACTCACCCTGGCCGACGAGGAAGAGCTCCCTGCCGCGGAAGACAAGGGAACGGTCCGCTGCACGCACGTCATTGGCCGCAAGCGCGATCCAGAGGACCGGCTGGCGCCGGATGTCATTGAACTGTGGACGGCCCGCCAGAGCGGCATCGCCTATCGCATTCGCGTGAGGTGGACCGGCGAGAGTCGGGGACCGAAGGAGTTGCAGGTCCAGTTGATGCCGCTGACTGCACCGCTGCCTTCCGACTGGTACGACCACGGACCGCACCACGCGGCGGAGCGCCGCGTGGTCCGTCGGCCGGGCGCGGCGCTGATCGGCACGGAGCAGTGAATCCTGCCGCACACCACCAGGTATGCGATCATGCGGCCGATTCGTTGAGCCGCACACCATGCGTGTGCGGTGCAGTGCGTGCCAAGACGTCGTGAATGATGGCCAGCGCGTCGTGCGTGCCGTCGAGGCGGCCGCAAAGCGCGCGGGCTCGCGATTGGTAGTCCGGCAGCCGCTCGAGGAACCGCTGCAACGTGTCGGCATCGAACTCCTCCAGCGTCTCCCAGGCGCCGACCCCCATCTGCTCCAGAAAGTGTGCGTTAATAAGTTGCTCGTGATGCAGCGACTCGGGGATCGTCAGCACCGGCTTGCCCAGATAGAGCGCCTCGCCCAGGAGTTGATTCCCCGCGGCACACACCACGGCCCGGCAACCGGCGAGATCGTCGACAAACCATTGCTCGTGAATCGGGCAGAACGACAGTCTCCCCAGCGCGGGACGTTCGCCAAGGCCGTAGACTTTCACCGGCAATTCCGCCCGCTGCAGCGTGTCCAGCACGCGGTCCGGAGTATTCGTCCGCAGGTACGAGAGCAGGTAATCGCCGTCGCGAGGCGTGGCATTCGCGACTTCGCTGCGGATCATCGGCCCCACCTGGTGCACGTGTTCCCAGCCGCGCTTGAGCGGCGGAGTGAAGAACGACGACGCCACGGTCTCCGTCTGACCGGTGTAGTACCAGCGGACGACCCAGCTCATCAGCCACGCGTACCGCTGCAACGGCGCCGGCAGCGATGACAGATCATACGCGGCCAGCACGTGCTGGTGATCGAGGCTGATCAAGGGCACGCGTTCGCGCAAGGCAGCGCGCGGCAGCGACGGCTCGAAGTCCGAGATCGCGAGGTCCGGCCGTACCGCGGCGATCCGTTGACGGAACGTCGCCACCAATCGCGGCAATTCCTTCCACGCATAGCACAATCCGCTCGCCACCGACTTGAACAGGTCGAGCCGGCCGTGCGTGTAATGGAACCGCAAGCCGGGGATGCGCATCAGAGTCACATTCGGGGTCCGCGATTCCGGACCGTAGAACCGTGTGAGGAAGTCGTAGGCTTCGTCCGGCGCGAAGAGCCACAATTCGTGGTCGTGCCGCAGATGCTCGACCAGCGTCCGCACGCGGGCCGCATGACCGCGGCCTTCGCCGGCCAGGCTGTAAAAGATGCGGGCCATGACCGTCTCCCTGGTCGTAGGAACGTCCGTGTGGGTTGGCTGGATCATCTTAACAGGGGATTCCAGGTTGGCGATGGCAAGTTGGCGGGGTTCAGGGGGAACGGTTCGCCATCGTTTCGCCGCGACCCAGCGGGGAGCGCTCTGCGTCCACACTTCCAGCGCATCGAACAAACGGGGCGCACGCTTTTCCCGACGTCCTCGTGGTCGTACACTCATCAAAGAACATCCCCGCGAATCGCACCACATGTGAGAGGAGACCCGCCGTGACCGATGCTGCTGCCGATGGCCTTTCGCGCCGCGACTTGTTCAAGACCACCGGGCGGATTGCCGCCACCTCCGTGCTGGCCGGCGCCGCGGTGCCCTACGTCTATGCCGGGCAGAACAGCACGGTGCAACTCGCGTTGGTGGGTTGCGGAGGCCGTGGCACCGGGGCGATCTCTCAGGCGCTGTCGACTAAAAGCGGTCCCACCAAGCTGGTGGCCATGGCCGACGTGTTTGAGGACCGGCTGAAGCAGAGTTACGAGGCCACGAAGAAAGGCTTCGAGCAGCAAACCGAGGTGCCGGACGACCGCAAGTTCATCGGCTTCGACGCCTACAAGCACGCGATGGATGCGCTCAAGCCTGGCGACGTGGTGATTCTCGCCACGCCGCCGGCTTTCCGCTGGCTCATGTTCGCTTACGCCATCGAAAAGAACCTCAACGTGTTCATGGAGAAGCCCACCACGGTCGATGGCCCCAGCACGCGGAAGATGCTGGCCCTCGCTGAAGAGGCATCCAAGAAAAACCTGAAGGTGGCGGTGGGACTGATGTGCCGGCATTGTGCGGCGCGGCAGGAACTCTACGACCGCATCAAGGCGGGCGAGATCGGCGACATCACGCTCCTGCGCGCTTACCGTGCCGCAGGGCCGACCGGCAGCGCCGACGTGCCGCCGAAGCCGGACGGCATCAGCGAGCTGGCCTATCAGATCCGCAAGTTCCACGGCTTCTTGTGGCTGTCGGGCGGCGGGTTCAGCGACTTCCTGATTCACAACATCGACGAGTCGTGCTGGATGAAGGACGCCTGGCCGGTGGAAGCGAAAGGCTTCGGCGGCCGCCATTATCGCGGCGACAGCATCGACCAGAACTTCGACACCTACACGGTGGAATACACCTTTGAGGACGGCACCAAGCTGATGCTCGAAGGCCGCACCATGGCCGGCTGCCATTCGGAATTCGCCAGCTACGCGCACGGCACGAAAGGCTCGGCGGTGATCTCGACGGCAGCCCACACGCCGGCCAAGTGCCGCATTTACAACAGCCACAAGATGACTGAGAACAACCTCACGTGGCGTTACCCGCCGCCGGAACCGAGCCCGTACCAGTTGGAGTGGGACCACTTCATGGATGCGATCCGCAAGGATAAGCCGTACAACGAGGCGATCCGCGGGGCGCAGGCCAGCCTGGTGACGTCGATGGGCCGCATGGCCTGTCACACGGGGCAGATCATTACCTACGACGACATGCTCAACTGCGAGCACGAGTTCGCGCCGAACCTGGCGGAGCTGACGTTCGACGGCCCTGCGCCGCTCGTGGCCGACGCGAACGGCAAATACCCGGTGCCGATGCCCGGAATTAAGAAAACGCGGGAGTTCTAAAAACCAGTGTTCCGGTCGCCCCCGGCTCGAATCACCCGGTCGCTTACGCGACTCGGCTCGCCTGGCGAGCCGTGCCCCGTAAGGGGCCGGGTGATTCGAGCGGCGACTAACAAATACTCACGACTCTGCGAACAGCGCTTCCACGAACTGCTCCGGGTCGAATACCTGCAGGTCGTCGATCTGCTCGCCCACGCCTACGTACTTCACGGGGAAGCCCATCTGCTGGCGGATGGCGACCACCACGCCCCCCTTCGCGGTGCCGTCGAGCTTCGTCAGCACGATGCCCGTGCACTGGATGGCCTTGGAGAACATCAGCGCCTGCTGGATGCCGTTCTGGCCAGTCGTGGCGTCGATCACCAGCAGGCTTTCGTGCGGGGCGCCGGGGATGCGCTTCTCGACGACGCGGCGAACCTTCTCCAGCTCTTTCATCAGGTTCTGCTGCGTGTGGAGGCGGCCGGCGGTGTCGATGATGAGGTAATCGATGCCGGCCCGCTCGGCTTCGTCGCAGCCGGCGAAGGCCACCGCCGCGGGATCGGAGCCGCTGGGCTTGGTGATGATGGGGCAGCCCAACCGCTGGCTCCACAGCGTGAGCTGCTCGACGGCGGCGGCGCGGAAGGTGTCTCCCGCGGCAAGCATGACCGATTTGCCCTGCGACTGGATGAGCTTCGCCAGTTTGGCGATGGAGGTCGTTTTGCCCGTGCCGTTTACTCCGGACACGAGAATCACCGTCGGTTTGGCGGGTGCGCGCGTCAAGGGTGAAAGCGGCTCGTTGAAGTTCTCGTGGGGATCGGCGGCCCCGCGCAGCAGGCCTTTCAACGTCCCCTTCACCGTCCCCCACAGCTCGTTCAACTGCACCGTGCGTCCGAGGTGATTGGCCCGCAGCTCGGCGACGATTTTCGCCGCGGCATCCACGCCCATATCGGTGCGGATGAGCTGCGCCTCGAAACGTTCCAGTTGCGATTCGTCGAGAATCTCGCCCGCCTTGAACAGGTCGCGGACGTCGGTCTGCAACAACTGCTTGGTCTTCTGCAGGCCCAGCTTCAGGCGGTCGAACCAACCCATCGACAGACTTTCCAACGGTGAACGGAACGATCAGATTCTTCCATCATAGGACGGAGACGGCGCACCGGCGAGCCGGCTGTCACCATTACGTCAGACCTCCGGCCGCTCGAACGTCGGCCAGCAACTGCTGGGCGAGCGCGAGTTGTTCGGCGCGGCGGTCGATGGCGTCGGCGGCAGGCCTGGCGAACTCGCGCCGCTGCCGGTGCTCCGCGAGAAACTCGTTCAGGAGCAGGCAGCACCATTTCACGCCATGAACGGGGAACAGCCGCACCACCCGCGCTTCCAGCGCGCGACCCGCCACGCCCTCGGCGAGCGCGGCGACCAACTGCGGCTGGGTGGAACGCGGCGCCGGCAGTTCCTGCTGCCAGTAGAAATCGCAGATCAGTTTGGCAGGGTCGTCCCAACCGGCGTATTCGAAATCGACAAACCGCAGCCGGCCCGACGACGTAACGAGCGCGTTGTGAAAGCCGAAGTCCGACGGCGATAAGCACCGCAGTCCCGCCGGCAGAGGTCGGGAGAGTTCGTCATCGGCGACGGAGCGAGACAACTCCGCCGAGATCGCGTTCCACCGCGGCCGCAATTCTCCCTGCAGCCAGCGCAGCATCTGGGCATCAAGCGGGTCTCGCACGGGGATGGACTCCAGCCGGTGCATGCGGCGGTCGACGCAATCGAGGTGAGCGGCCCAGGAAAAGCAGGCCTCTGCGGCATCGGACAGCGCGCCGGCTGCGGCATCGTGCCGGTGACGGTTCACCTCCTCGATAAACGCAGCCGCCTGTTCGACGTGCCCTTCAGCGATCTCCTGCCGCTGGAGATGCCGGCCGAGAATGAACTCGTACAGCGCACACTGTCGATTGGCGTCGCACGCCAACGGCTGCGGAGTCCAGGTGATGCCGCGCTGCCAGCAGAACGTCGTCCACGCCCACTCCGACGCACAACGGTCGCGGCCGCCGTGCGGATCGCGGTAATACTGCTTGAGCAGCCACTCCCCCTGGGGCCCGGCCACGCGAAACGTGCGATTGTTCCGGCCTCCGGCGAGGGAATCGATGCGCGTGGGAGGCCCCAACTGCAATTGGTTCAGCAATGCCGTCGCCGCGGCCGTGGCATCCTGCGCGATCACTGTGGCGTCTCCGCAGCGATGAGCGAGGCGGCCTCGCGCCAATCGTGAAATGCCCGAATGCCCGGCAGCGGTTCTGCTTGTCGATGCGGATCGAATAACGCGCGGCGCACGTGGGGCGGGAATTCGGGAACGGTCAGCAGTTCCGGCAGGTCGTCGATGAACCAATCGCAGCCCGTCTCGACGATCCGCCGCAGCTTGTCTTCCTTCGTGAGTTCCAGGAAGACCGCATCGATGGCGAAGCCGGGCTTTTCTGAAAGCCCGGCTTCTTCACTCAGCCAGTTCTGTGCAGAAAGCCAGGATCTCGCGGCGGCGTGCAGATCGTAATCCGGCCCGACAATGGGCGTGCGGGTCTTATGGCTGATGACGAACACCGTCCACCCGAGGCGGCGGAACTCGATCAGCGCGTCCTGCACTCCGGGAAATGCTGCTGCGTCGAGAATTCGCGGTCCGTAGGCCTCGCCTTGCAACGCGGTCCACACCGCTTCGAGGCCGCGACGACGGAGTTCGTCCCGGATGGCTTCCTTGCGTGGAGGGATCGCCACGTCGATGACGCCGCGCTCGCGCGCCAGCGTCCAAAACAATTGGTCGTAGCACACCAGCGTGTTGTCGAGGTCGATGCCGATGCGCATGGGTCACGCGTTCGCAGGGGAGGAGGCCATCATGTC